>Ga0075522_10003850_pt1 | contig 10881 bp, 11 predicted proteins | sample NGEPerA_FD_74796 | JGI IMG/M metagenome (GOLD analysis project Ga0075522, IMG submission 74796) | Arctic peat soil microbial communities from the Barrow Environmental Observatory site, Barrow, Alaska, USA - NGEE PermafrostL2-A | ecosystem: Environmental > Terrestrial > Soil > Wetlands > Peat ... | reverse complement strand
ATGCTGCATCTTTCGGATGAATACGGCGACAGCGACGTGGAGATCAGCGTCGGCCGCGACGGAATCACGGCCGAAATTGCCGGAACCGCGGTCTGGCTCGGCGCGATCGCCTGCGACGGCAGTTCGATGACGGTGTCGGGCGCCAGCCCGGGAACAGCATTCATCGTCCAGCGTGACGGCAGTATGGTCCGGATTGTCCGGGGTGGCCTGGCCGTCAGTGCCCGGATCGAATTGAAGATCGATCTGCCGCGTGCGCCCGGTACCAACGAGCGCGGCGGCAACATGATCGACGCGCCGTTGCACGGGGTGGTGTCGCAGATTTTCGTCGGCATCGGCGATACCGTGGAAAAGGGGAGCGCCGTGCTGCAAATGGAAGCGATGAAGCTGATCCACACCTTGACCGCGCCGGTCTCCGGGCGCATCGCCTCTATTGGCTGCAAGGCCGGCGAGACCGTGCCGGCCGGCGCCATACTCGTCGAAATAGATTCAACTGACGCGGAGGAGGGAGCGTAATGGCGGGACTCTGGTTCGAGGAATTCGAGGACGGCATGGTGTTCAACCATGAATGGTCGCGTACCATCACGGAGACGGACAATATCTGGTTCTCGCTGCTGACCATGAACGTGCAGCCGCTGCATATCGACGCCCACTATTCGGCGAAGTCCGAATGGGGCAAGCCGCTGGTCAACAGCCTGTTCACGCTCGGCCTGATGATCGGCATGTCCGTCAACGACACCACCTTCGGCACTACGCTCGCCAACCTCGGGATGACCGACGTCCGCTTCCCCAAGCCGCTGTTCCCCGGCGACACCGTCAAGGTCCGCACCACCGTGAGGTCGAAGCGGATCAGCAAGTCGCGCCCCAACGAGGGCATCGTCAATTTCTTCCATGAGACCATCAACCAGCACGGCGAGGTGGTCGCGACCTGCGAGCGCGCCGCGCTGATGCGCAAGAAGCCGGTGGCGTAAGGTGCGCTCGCTGCTGTTCGCGCCCGGCGGGTCGGCCAAGATGATGGCGAAGGCCGCCACCGGCGCCGCCGACGCTGTGATCTTCGATCTCGAGGATGCGGTGCATCCCGACAGGAAGGAAGAGGCACGCCATCTTGTCGTCGAGGCGCTGGCGACCGCCTCCCGCAGCGGACCGCGGCTCTACGTCAGGGTCAATCCGCTCGACAGTCCGTGGTGTCATGGCGATCTCGATGCGGTGCTGCCCTTGCGTCCCCATGGGATCATGCTGCCAAAGCTGACGGGTCCGCACGACCTCGATCGACTCGACGCCCTGGTTGGCGAGCGCGAGCCGCGTGATGCGATCGGCACCACCCGCATCATTCCGATCTGCACCGAAACCGCCGCTGCGACATTGTCGCTGGCCGCGACCTCGTGGCGCCGGCCGCGGCTAGCCGGATTGTTATGGGGCGGTGAGGATCTTTCCGCCGATATCGGCGCAACCGCCAACCGGGATTCGGATGGCAACTATACCGCGCCGTTCGCCCTGGCGCGCAGCCTTTGCCTGCTGGCCGCGCGCGCAGCCGGCGTGCTGCCGATCGATGCGGTATTCATCGACTTTCGCGATCCCGACGCGCTGACACGCGAAGCCGATGCCGCGCGCCGCGACGGCTTTGCTGCCAAGGTTGCGATCCATCCTTCGCAGGTCGCCATCATCAACAACGCGTTCACCTATACCCGAGCCGAGCGCGACTGGGCGCAACGCGTCGTAGACGCGCTCGCAGCCAGCGGATCCGGCGCGGTTCAGATCGACGGCATGATGATCGATGCGGCGCATCTGGCGCAGGCAAGGCGAATTCTGGCCGGGTCATCAGATTGAGTCACGGCACGGCTAGGCCGGCTTTCGCCGGCTGTTCCGGCCGCGGTTTTGCCTGATCGGGCCGGCGCTGCATCAACAGCACGATCGATCCGACCTGGACGATTTCATTATTCTGGTTGAGGACCTCGAACCCGATTTTCAGGATTCCGCGTCCCGGCGTCTTGCTCGGCCGCGCCTCGAGCGGGGTGACATTGGCGCTGATGGTGTCGCCGAGTTTCACCGGCGCCTGGAACTCCCAGGAGACCCCGAGCAGGCCGAGCGCCGTGCCGTCGATCCAGTTGAGCTGCGACATCAGGCCGATCGCCGTCGACAGCACCAGCGGGCCATGGGCGACGCGGCCGCCGAAAATGCTTTGTCTGGAAAACTCCTCGTCGACATGAAGCGGATTGTGGTCGCCGACCAGTCCGGCAAACAGCGAGACGTCGCCTTCGCCGATGGTGCGGCCGCGTGTCCGGCGCGTACGATTGATTTCGAAATCCTCGAGATAAAGGCTCAACGCGGGCCCCTTTTCTGAATCCGGGAATGCGACGGCGCTAACCGTGCGGTTAGCAAACTGACTTGTAAGACGGTACACTAACGGCTAGCGTATCCGGCGGCAAGATCGACGGTTCCGGGAGGCAGGCTTGTTCCCCACCAAGGCAGAGGTCCATGGGATCAAACGCCGGGAGGTGCTGCGCGAAGCGGCGGCGTCCTTCAATTTCAAGGGCTATCACGCCACTTCGCTGACCGAAATCGCGACCAGCCTCGGCGTCACCAAGGCCGCTCTCTATCACTATTTCCCGAACAAGAACAGTTTGCTGGCCGCTTGTTTCGAGCATTCGATGGAAGTTGCTCTTGCAAGCCTCGAACGCGGTCGCAAGGAAGGCAAGAACGGGCGCGACCGGCTGGTCCTGACGATTTCCGGCTACGTTTCTCAACTGATCGACGAGCTCAATTGCGGCGTCGGGTTGATGGAGGAGCAGGCCCTGGATCCCGGCGACCGCGCCAAGCTGGTGCGGCAGCGCGACAAGTTCGAACGCGCGCTGCGGGCCTTGGTCAAGGAGGGCATCGATGACGGTAGCGTGGTGCCGTGCGATCCCAAGCTGGCGATTTTCGTCATTCTCGGTGCGATGAACTGGGTACCGAAATGGTTCAAGGCGAACGGGGCGTGGAAACCGGAACAGCTCACGCTTGCGCTCGGTCAGATTTTCGAGCGCGCGCTGTCATCTGCGCCCGCCGCCGCGCTGACCCGTGATGTCGGAGATTTGCCGGTCCCGGGATCGTCGGCATCGGCCAAAAAGCCGACGTCCGGCAGACGCGTGCTGACCTTCACGGGTCCGCTACGGACAAACCAGAACAAGAAAGTGAAAGCGGGAGGAAAGGCGTGATGATCAGGGCGACGCGAAAGCCGCGCCGATCGGAAGGTCCTGCTTCCGCTTCGCTTTAGCGACGGAGGAGCGTCCTTGTCATGATCGCTAATCTGGTTGTCGGTGGGCTCGCGGCCGGCTGCCTATACGCCATGGTCGGTATCGCGATCGTGATTGTACTCAACATCACCGATATCGCGAATTTCGCCCAGGGCGAGATGGCGATGCTGGCGACGTTTTTCGCCTATTGGCTGATGGACGGCGTCGGTCTCCCCTGGTGGCAGGCGGTGTCGCTCGCCATCCTGTTCGGGCTGGTGCAGGGCATTGTCGTGCAGCAGGTGGTGATCCGCCCGTTGATCGGCGGACCTGTGCTGTCAGCCATAATCGCCACCCTCGGGCTGAATATCGTGCTCAACAGCGTCGCCGGGCTGATCTGGGGTCACCAGACATTTACGTTTCCGTCGCCGTTTGCGTTTTCGCCGCCCTTCCTGATCGGAGGCGTTCCGGTGTCGGTCGACAGCGTCGTCAATATCGCCGTCGGACTCGTCATCATCGTCGGAATGACCCTGTTCCTCCGCTTCACCTGGACCGGACTTGGCCTACGGGCGGCGAGCCAGAACCAGACGGTGGCGCGGTTGATGGGCGTATCCATCACGAGGTCTTCCGCGATGGCCTGGGGATTGGGCGGGCTGGTCGGCGCCGTTGCCGGCATTCTCGCCGCACCCTCGCTGTTCCTCGACACCAATCTGATGAGCGCGCTCCTCATCAAGGCGTTCGCAGGCGGCGTCCTCGGCGGATTGAATAGTCTCATCGGCGTGTTTCTGGGATGTCTGACGCTCGGTATCGCCGAAAATCTCGCCGGCGCCTATGTCTCGCCCTCGTTCGCGGACGCCATCACGTTCATTGTCATCATCGCGGTGCTGATCATGCGTCCCGAAGGCATCTTCGGGCGCGTCAGGGTTCGCAAGGCATGACCGCGGTCGCCGACATCAACCGCGTCGCGAAGCCGCTGAAATCGCGGAGTGGCGCTGCGATACTGGTGGGTCTGTGTTTTCTCCTGGCGTGCGCGGCGCCGCTCGGCCTCAACGGCTACGGCCTCTATCTTGTCACCCTCACCGGGATTTTCGCGCTCGTGGCGCTGGGACTTAATCTGCTCACAGGCTATGCCGGGCAGATCAGCCTGTGTCATGCTTCCCTGTTCGGCGTCGGCGCCTACGCCACCGCGCTCCTGACCCAGAAGGCGGGATTTTCTTATCTCGTGGCGCTTCTGGTCGGCGCCTTGTTCACGACCGCGATCGGAGCGATAGCCGCCGTGCCCGCGCTTCGTCTGAAGAATATCTACCTCGCGATCGCAACCCTTGGCTTTGGCGTCGTATTGCAGAAGATCATCTTCGAATGGCGGAGCCTGACCGGCGGCGGTGGCGGCCTTGCGCTCAACGCACCCAGCATTGCGGGATACGAGATCGACGCCACCGGGCTCTACTACCTGACCCTCGCTTTCCTGACGGTCGGCCTGATCGGGGCGTGGAATGTCAGCCGTGGCCGCACCGGCCGCGCGCTGCTCGTGATCCGGGAAAGCGAGATCGCTGCCGGATCGCTCGGGATTCACGCCGCCCGCTACAAGGTCACCGTGTTCGCCATCAGCGCGTTTTACGCCGCCATCGCCGGTGGCCTGTTCGCCTATCTCGTGCGCTACATCAATCCGGAAAGCTTTAGCGTCGGGCTTTCGATTTCGTTCCTGAGCATGGTGGTGATCGGCGGTCTTGGCACGATCGGCGGCTCCGTCGTCGGTGCGATCTTCTATGTCATCGTTCCCGAGTTGCTGCGCGGGATCAAGGATGCGCCGGGCCTCGTTTTCGGCCTGCTGCTGGTTGTCGTCATGGTGTTCATGCCTCAGGGTCTCTGGGGAATGCTGCGCCGTCTGGCGCGGAGGTCCTGACGTGGCGCTCGCGATCGAAGACGTGTCGGTGGATTTCGGCGGCATTCAGGCGCTGAGCGGGGTCAGTTTCGCGCTTGAGGCCGGCTCCATCGTCGGGCTGATCGGTCCGAACGGCGCCGGCAAAAGCACGCTGCTCAACTGCATCTCCGGCATTACCCGGCCGACCAAAGGTCGCGTCCAGCTCGACGGTGTCACGCTCTCGGCGATGTCGGCGGCAAGCGTAGCCCGCCACGGTATCGGACGGGTGTTCCAGCATCCGGAGCTGGTCGCCGATCTCACGGTCAGTGAGAATCTTCTGATCGCCTGCCACGGCTCCCTCGACTACGGCCTCCTCGGTGAATTGCTGCGGCTTCCTGCCGTGCAACGCCAGGAGCGGGCAGCGGCCGAGAAGGTGGCGCGTATCCTCAGCCGCCTCGGTTTGTCGGACGCGGCGGAGACCAAAGTTCGCAGCCTGCCTTACGGCCACCGCAAGCTGGTCGATCTCGGGCGTGCTCTGCTGATGGATATCCGCTTCCTGTTGCTGGATGAACCGATCGCCGGCCTCAACGATGGCGAGATTTCCCGGCTCCGGGATATCCTGCAGGCCTTGCGCGAGGAATTGGGTATCGGCATCCTCGTCGTCGAGCACAATATGCCCTTCGTCTCTCGGCTGTGCGATACGCTGGTGGTGCTCGATCTCGGCCAACTGATCGCCAACGGTGCGCCCGGCGCCGTGCTCGGCGACGCCAGGGTGATGGTCTCCTATCTCGGCGAGGTCGCCGATGCTTGAGGTATCAAATCTCAGCGTGCGCTACGGTTCGGTCGAAGCCCTGCGGAACGTCTCGATCAAAGTCGCGACCGGCCATCTGGTGGCGATACTCGGCGCCAACGGCGCGGGAAAATCGACCTTGTTACGGGCGATCAGCGGCATCGCCCGCGCCGCCTCGGGTAAGGTCGCGATTGGCGGCGCGCCGATTACCGGTCTTGATCCGGAAGAGATCGTGCGGCTCGGCGTCGCGCATGTGCCGGAGGGCAGGGGTATCTTCCCGGATCTGACGGTGAAGGAAAATCTCATGATCGGCGCCTATGTCCGTCGTGGTCAGGATGTTTCGGCGGATTATGGCCGCGTCATGCGGATGTTTCCGCCGATCGAGCGCCGCGAACGCCAGTTCGGCTACACGCTTTCCGGCGGCGAACAGCAGATGCTCGCAATCGGGCGCGCGCTGATGGCCGCACCGCGGGTTCTGCTCGCCGACGAACTCAGCCTCGGGTTGGCGCCGATCATCGTCAAGCAGGTCTTTGCGAAGCTCGACGAGGTGCGCAAGGCCGGAATCACCGTTCTAGTCGTGGAACAGAATGCGAGACTCGCCATGAAATTCGCGGACTATCTCTATGTGCTCAAATACGGGCAGGTGGTGATGGAAGGCGCGCGCGACGAATTCGAACGCTCGACCGCTCTGGTCGATGCCTATCTTGGTGTCTGAACGATGCACGACTATCCTTTGAAACAGCGAACCATCGGACATCTGCTCGCCGACAAGGCCGCGCGCTTGGGCGACCGGACCTGGCTCATCTTCGGCGACCAGCGCTACAGCTACGCGCGGGCGCACGACCTCTCCAACCGCTACGCAAGCGCATTTCGCGAACTCGGCGTCCGCAAGGGCGATCATGTCGCCATCATGCTGCCGAACTGCCCCGAATTCATCTGGACGATCTGGGGCCTCGGCAAGCTCGGCGCAGTCTCAGTGCCGCTCAATACCGCCGCGCGCGGCGAATTGCTGCGCTACTTCATCGCCCAGTCGGATTCGACTTACGCGGTGGTCGCGGCCGAATGGGCGGATCGCATGGTCGAGGCGCTTGGTGAGACCCATGCGGTGCGGACGTTCTGTACGCTCGGTGGCGTGGAAACGAAGCTTGCGGCGAGCGGCGGGACCTGCGTCGACCTCGCAGGCTTCGCGCGTGCATCCGCCGAGGAGCCCGACCGCAGTGCCGTGCTGGCGAGCGACCCGCAATATATAATGTATACATCGGGAACGACCGGGCCGTCGAAGGGCGTGATCAGCCCGCATTCGCAGGCCCACGGCGTCGGCCGCTCGCTGGCACAAAACTACGGCTATCGCCCGGATGATGTGCTCTACACCTGCCTGCCGCTATTCCACGGCAACGCCCTCTGGTACTCGCTCTATGCGGCCCTGTGGGCGGATTGCACGCTCGCGGTCTCGCCGCGCTTTTCGGCCACGAGTTTCTGGGACGAGATCAGGGCGACCGGCGCCACGCAATTCAATTCGCTGGGCGCAATGACCAATATCCTGCTGCGCGCGCCGGCCAGCCAGCGCGATCGCGATCACCGCGTGCGCCAGTCGATGATCGTGCCATTGTCGCGTGAGTCCTACCGGGAGGTGTCCGAGCGCTTCGGGGTTCAGGTGACCTCGCTCTATGCGATGACCGAGACCTTCGCCGTGACCATGTTCACGCCGGAAGATTCCGAAGCGAAGGGCTCTTCGGCCGGCAAGCCGCGTGGCCTCGCCGAACTCCAGATCGTCAGTGACGATGACGAGCCCTTGCCTACAGGCGAGGTCGGCGAGATCTGCGTGCGCCCGCTGGAGCGCGGCATTATCATGTCCGGTTACTACAAGATGCCGGAAGCGACCGTGCGCGACACCCGGGATCTCTGGCTGCATACCGGCGATCGCGGCCGCCTCGATCAGGACGGCTACCTTTATTTCGTCGACCGCAAGAAGGAAGCGATCCGTCGCCGCGGCGAGAACATCTCGGCCTACGAAGTCGAGATGCTGATCGCGAGGCACCCATGCGTGCTGGAGGTCGCAGCCGTGCCGGTGGCCTCCGAGATGAGCGAAGACGAGGTCATGGTCTACGTCGTGTGCCGTGACGGTCAGAAGGTCAGCGAGGAAGAATTGGTGCGCTTCGCCAACAGGAACATGGCGCATTTCATGGTGCCGCGCTTCGTGCATTTCATCGAGGCGTTGCCGAAGACCGCGAGCGAGAAGATCGAGAAATACAAGCTCAAGACCTGGGCCGAGCAAAACCGCACGGCGTTGTGGGACCGCGAGGCGGTCGGCCTGAAGCTCGAGCGGTAGGGAACGAACCGGAAGATAGCAACGACATAACAGAGGCAGAGGAGACGAACATGCGAGAGAGAACATGGACGGGGCTGTTGCCGCGGCGCGCGATTCTGGTCGCGGGCGCGGCGATCATGATGGCGACGCTGTCGGCAAGAGCGCAGGAGCCGGTGAAGGTCGGCATGAGCGGCCCGTTCTCGGGTGGCCTGTCGTTGCTCGGGCAGAGCATACGCGACGGCGTCGAGGTGGCATTTGCCGAAATAAACGACAACGGCGGTGCCGCCGGGCACAAACTTCAGCTCATCGCCGAGGACGACGCCTACGAGCCGATGCGCACGATCGCCGCCGCCCGCAAGCTCGTGGAGCAGGACAAGGTCGCGGCATTGGTTTCCGTCACCGGTACAGCGCCTTCGGTGGCGCTGCTACCGTTCATTACCGAGAGCAAGACTCCGATGCTGTTTCCCTATGCTTTCGCCCATGCGCTGACGACGCCGCTCAACCGCGACGTCTTCACGACGCTGCCGGAGGTGCGGGTGCAGATGCTGGTGCTCGCCAATTACATCCTCACCACGCTGAAGCAGACCAAGGTCGCGGCGATCTACCAGAACGACGATTTCGGCCAGGATGCCGTCGCCGGTCTCGACGAACGCTTCGGCCGCGACAAGATTTCCTTGGTCAAGTTGCCGTTCGATCGCGGCACGACCAATTTCAGCGGCGTGGTCGCCCAGGCCAAGGCGGCGGGCGTCGAGCATGTGGTGTTCCTCGGTATCCCGAAGGATGCGGCACTGGTGATGCGCGAAGCCAATAATCTCGGCTGGAAGCCGCAATTCTCGGGCCATAACGCGCTCGGCGATCCCCAGACTTTCCAGCTCGCTGGCCCGCTCGCTGAGGGTGCGATCGCCATCGCCGTGATGGAGCCGCTCGACTCCGACAAACCGGCGGTGAAGGCCTTCATTGCCGCCCAGCAGAAATACAAGCCCAACACCAAGCCGACCACCTACAGTATGCATGGCTACCAGGCGGGCAAGATCTTCGCCGAGGTGCTCAAGCGCACCGGTGGCAAGACCGACGAACCCTCGATCGTCAGCGCGCTCGAAAGCTTCAAAGATTTCGATACCGGCCTGATGGCGCCGCTGACCTTCACGGCAACCCAGCACGCCGGCGCGCTGTCGGGTGCGATCATGAAGGCAGAAGGCGGCAAGTGGAAGATCATCTCCAGCTGGCTCAGCGCGAACTGAGCCACAGCCGCCGATGCGCGCCGTCGTCGCCGAGCGAACCGGTCCTCCGTCAGTCCTGCGCGTCGCCGATGTGGCGGCGCGCGAGCCGGGACCGCGCGAGGTCAGGATCGCGGTCGGGGCCTGCGGGGTCTGCTTCCACGACGTCGTGGTGCGCAACGGCACGTTCCGGCGCGGCGTCGCCATGCCGGTGATCCTCGGTCACGAAATCGCCGGCACCGTCGAGAAACTCGGCGCGGAGGTGCGTGGGTTTCGCGCCGGCGATCTCGTCGCCACCACAACCCACAGCCACGTCTGCGGCCATTGCCGAGATTGTCGCGGGGGGCACGAGACGTCCTGTGCCGAGCGCATCTTTCTCGGCGACGCCGGACTCAATGGCGGTTATGCCGAACTGGTCTGCGTCGATGCCGATGCTGCGCTCAAGGTCCCCGACGGTGTCTCCGTGGAGGAAGCATCCATCGTCGGCTGTAGCATTGGCACCGAACTCAACGCCGTGCGCGACGTCGGCCGCGTTCGGTTTGGGGAGCGGGTATTGGTGACGGGCGCGGGCGGAGGGCTTGGCCTGCACGGCGTGCAACTGGCGCGTCTGGCGGGCGCTTTCACCATCGCCGTGACGACGACCGCGGCCAAGGCAGCCCGCATCCGCGAAGCCGGCGCGGACGAAGTCATGGTTGTCGAGCGCGGCGAGGATTTTTCAGGCCAGGTCCGCCATCTCACCAATGGACGGGGCGTCGATGTTGTGATCGATAATGTCGGCAGTCAGGTGTTCGAGGCTGTCCGCCGCAGCATGGCCGATGGCGGGCGGATCGTGCTGGTCGGACAGCTCACCGGCGAATTCGTGAAAATCAATCCGGCGCAATTGTTCCTGCGCAATATCTCGATCCTGAGCGCCAAGGGCGTATCGCGCGCGCAACTCGCCGACGCGCTCGATCTGGTGGCGCGGCGGCGCATCAGGTGCGCGGTCGAAGACGTCTATCCGCTGGAGGAAGCTGCCGAAACCCATCGGCTGGTGGAAGCCGGCCTGTCGACGGGGCGGCTCATACTCAAGCCGGCCTGAGCCGGAATTCGATTAAGATCTGGAAGGATCACTCCATGTCCACAGCCGAAGACGTCAGGGCCACCTCCGGCAAAGCGGTGACGCTGACCTGGCCGCAGCCCGATATCGCGCTCGTCACCATGATCCGCGAACGAGAGATGAATACGCTCAGTCTCGAACTGATCGGCGAACTGGGCGCAGCGCTCGACGCCAGCGTCGCCGGCGGAGCGCGCGCGCTTATCATCACCGGGCAGGGCCGGGCGTTCTGTGCGGGTGCGCATCTGCGCTACTTCACCAATGTCGACCCCCGCATTGGTTCCGGCAGTTTCGCGCTGCGCGACCGCTATCTGCAGGGGATTGCCGAATTGTTCGACCGGATCGAGACCCTGCCGATCCCGGTGATCGCGGCGATCAACGGCTTTGCGCTCGGCGGCGGCTGCGA
>Ga0075522_10003849_pt1 | contig 10888 bp, 10 predicted proteins | sample NGEPerA_FD_74796 | JGI IMG/M metagenome (GOLD analysis project Ga0075522, IMG submission 74796) | Arctic peat soil microbial communities from the Barrow Environmental Observatory site, Barrow, Alaska, USA - NGEE PermafrostL2-A | ecosystem: Environmental > Terrestrial > Soil > Wetlands > Peat ... | reverse complement strand
CAGTCGACGTTCACCAAAATCCAGCCCACACATCCCCCACACACCTCAGCACACACAGCTACCCCACTCTCATCAGCAAAAAACATCACATGCTTACCTCTCGTGAGAAATGCGGGTTAGCTGCGAGGACGCGTCAATTCACTCATATGGCCGGCGTCACGATTTCAAGTCGCAATAGGTGCAAGCATCGCCAGTTATTGTTGGATCATGCCGAGGCGGAACGGAATCGTTACCACTGGATTCATACCGACAAAAGTGCCACCAAAACCAAAAAGGCAAATAGAGGGGCTTTCCCTGTTCGCCTTCAAGCTTCTGATTTTATTGAGGTTTTGGTAGCGTTACCGGGGCTCGAACCCGGACTCTTCGCCTTGAGAGGGCGACGTGTTAACCAGTTACACCATAACGCCACGGCACGGAAGAGGTTTCCGTTGCGACTTTGAAAAGTATAGCAAACATCAGGCCGAACGATTCCCTACAGCCCGAGCTTCTTGACCTCGTCGTTGTAGTACTTGCGGTACAGGATGTCCCACTCCTGCGAGCCTTCCATGATGATCTTGCGCTGCGACGCGATCTTCTGCCGCGCCGCCATGTCCAGCTTCGTTTCCGCCAGCAGCAGCGCCTCAAGCGCCTTGCGCGCCTCCTGCCGGATCGTGTTGCGGTCCTCCAGAAACTCCACTTCGTCGATCTCGGCGAGCGTGTCGGCGACCGTGTGGGCGAGCTTGTTCAACTTGTCGCGGCTGACCCTCATAGCACCGCCTTGTACTTGCGGGCAAGCTCCAGCTTCACCTTCTTGAACATCTCCGGATAGCTCGCGCCGGTCTTGAGCATGTCCTCCTGGAAAGCCTCCAGGATCACGCGGACCTCGTCGTTGATGCGGTCTTCCAGAGACAGCTCTTCGATCATCCCGGCCGTCACGCGTTCGTTGACGACCTCGTATTTATCCGTCTTGATCATCTTCGTGGCGACGAGTTGTTTCACCGTCTGGCGCGCGAGATAGCCTACATAGTCTTTGGAGAAAATCATGTCCGCTTACGAGTGTAACGCATCGCGGCAGCCCCGTTTGCCGCTCTCCAAGAATCGCCGCCGCGCGTCCGTATGCCGCGGCCCGTTTTCTGCGAGAATGGCAGGATGCCTCTCGACGACTTAACTCCATTGAAGGACGACATGGTCGCCTTCATCTCCGGCCACGGATTGCGGCGCATGAACGCCTACGTCACCGAAGACGTACCCACCGTGATCTTCGAAGACGACGATGCCGACGGCTGGAAAGACTTCGTCGAGCACGCCAAAGCCTCGGGCGCCGCCTTCCTCACCATCAGCGAGGTCGTCCTCGAGCCCGAGGACGTTGCCACGCTCATCGGCCAGGTGCGCGACGAAGACTTCCCCGAGCACGACGCCATGGCCCTCGACGAGGCCCAGGACCTGCTCCAGCACACCGGCAAAACCGGCTATCTGCAACTCGGATTCGCGCACCAGGGCGTGATGTTCCTCTATGAAGCGGCGACCGAGTGGTACGACCAGTTTCAGGACCTCATGGAAGCCGTCTCCGACCTCGGCGGCCTCATCGTCGACGACGACGAAGGAGACGACTAGCTCTCCGTGGACGCCGCGGCGAACGCTCGCTGGGTCGCGCCCCCGCAGGACGAGGCTGCGACGCGCGCCCTTGCCACAGCTCTCGGAATCCCGCTGGCGATTGCGCATCTGCTGGGGTGCCGCGGCTTTTCGGACGCTGAAGCTGCGCGGGCGTATCTCAACCCCGCGCTCGACCAGCTCCACGACCCCTACCTCATGCTCGGCATGGACCGCGCAGTGGCCCGCATCCGCACCTCCCTGCAAGCCTCCGAACCCATCCTGATCTACGGCGACTACGACGTGGACGGCACCGTCGCCACCGTCCTCCTCAAGACAGCAATGGACCGCGTCGCCGCGATGCTGGGCGTCCCCGCCGAGGTCCGGTACCACATCCCGCACCGCATTCGCGAAGGCTATGGCATGACCGAATCGCGCCTCGAAGCCGCGGCGGCCGAGGGGGTGAAGCTGGTCGTCAGCGTCGACACCGGCATCCGCGCCTTCGCCGCCGCCCGCGAAGCCGAGCGCCTCGGCCTCGACCTCATCGTCACCGATCATCATCTGCCCGACGAGGCTGAGGGAGTTCCAAACGCCCTCGCCGTCCTCAACCCGAATCAACCCGGCTGCCCGTACCCCTATAAAGAACTCTGCGGCGCAGCCGTCGCCTTCAAACTCGCGCAGGCTCTGCTCGAAAGCGCCGCGCCAACCCCCGGTGACTTCGATCGCCTTCGCGAAAAGACGCTCCCCTCTTTCCTCAAGCTGCTAGCCATCGCGACCATCGCCGACGCCGTCCCCCTCACCGGCGAAAACCGTGTCATCGCCGCGCTCGGCCTCATCGAGCTGCGAAAGCCCTCGCAATCCGGCCTCCGCGCGCTCATGGAACTCGCCCAGATCGACACCTCCATCCCCATCTCCGCCACCGACATCGGCTTCCGCCTCGCTCCGCGCATCAACGCCGCCGGCCGCATGGACATCGCTTCCGATGTCGTCGAAATGTTTCTCTCGCGCGACCCCGCGGCAGCCCGCCTGCTCGCCGAAAAACTCCACGCCCTCAACGACGACCGCCGCGCCGTCGAGGCCGAAGCTCTCCGCGACATCGAAGCCCGCATCGAGACCATGCGCGAGCACCCCGACGGCCTCGCCGCCTGCCTTGTCCTCGACGACGCCGCATGGCATCGCGGAGTCATTGGCATCCTCGCCTCGCGCGTTTTGGATCGCACCGGCCGGCCCGCTCTCGTCCTCGCGCACGAGGACGGCCAGGCCTACGGTTCGGGGCGCTCAATCGCCGGTTTCCACCTGCTCGACGCCCTCACCGCCGCCCACACCTCGCACCCCGAAAAACTCTTTACCCGCTTCGGAGGCCACGCCCACGCGGTCGGCTTCTCGCTGCCTTCGGCGCGCGTCGAAGAACTCCGCACCCGCATGGCGCAGCAGGCAAAACACCTTCTCGCCGGAGACCTCGTCATCCCTGACATGGAGTGCGACGCCGAACTCCGTCTCGCCGATCTGACGCCCGATTTCCTCGCCTGGCTCGAACGCCTTGGCCCCTTCGGCATCGGCAACCGGGAACCGCTGTTCCTCTCCCACGGCCTCCGCCTCACCGCGCCGCTCAAAGTTATCAAGGATCGTCACCTGAGGGTTGCGGTTGAGGACGCGGACGGCAGCGCGCAATTCGGCGGCATGGCCTGGAGCCGCCGCACCAACTGGGCTGAATCCGCTGCAACGTGGGGCCTCGCTCCCGGCGCCCTCGTCGACCTCGCCTACCGTCTGCACAAGAACCGTCACCCCGATTTCGGCGGCTGGGAACTGGAAATCCTCTCCCTCCGGCCCACAGGTTCCCGTCCTGGCAGGCAGTAAGGTCCCATTGGAAGGAAGCAAAATCTTTAACGCAAAGGGCGCCAAGGAAGCCAAGTTTCGCAAAGGGTTCCATAGCGAAACTTGGCGCATTTCTTCGCGAACTTTGCGTTAAGGTACTCCTACCCTCGGCACGACTGCCCACCCACAGCCGCAGTTTGAAATCCGCCGCACGACCGCTTCAAGCAGCCGCGCCCAGCCGCTTCAAAATTTTCCTCGCCCGCCGAAACCAAGGCCGCTCCCGCCGCCGTTGAAACCCGGGAATCGTCGGCTTCTTGTCCAGCACCTTCTGCGCCCATCCCCGCGCCTCGTCTATGCGACCCTCGGACTCCAGCAACTCCGCAAAATTCAAGTACGTCTCCGACACCGTCGACCGGTCCGTCGCCTCCCGAAACACCGCCTCTGCCTTTTCCTTCTGCCCGGTCTTCGCATAAGCCTGCGCCAGCAGCCCAATGGCGCGGTTGAAGTCGTACCGCGGCTCTTCCTTCACCACTCGTTCGAGGTCGGGCAGCGCCGCCGCGGCATCGCCCACCAACAGCGCGCAAACCCCGCGCCGGTAGAAGCTGTCGGTCGTGTCCGCCCGAGCGGCGATGGCCTTGTCGAACGCGCCGCGGGCCTGCGCCAGCTTGCCGTCGTCCATATACAGGTCGCCAAGTTCCTCGTAATTTCCCGCCGACGGATTGTCTCGAATCGCAATTTCCAACGCGCCAATCCGCTTGCGTCGCGGAAAGACCTTGAACGACTCGCCCACCAGTCCCGCGTCGGGAACCGCCTCGACGAGGAGGTACACCAGCGCCCCGATCGGCCCCAGGAAAAGGATGATGAAGATCCAATACGTGTCGGGCCGGCGGCGGATGAAATGCACGATCGCCAATCCCTGGAGGATCAAACCCCATGGGTACAAAATGTGGCCGAAGTATCCCATGAGTGCTTTGTCCTTGCGCAGATTATAGAGCTTGCCCGAAGTTCATCCGGCCGTCATCTTCGCCGGAATCTGGGCTGGTGCAAAATCTTTGGTTCGCGGGGATGCCCTCGCACGTCTTATATACTGGCGCTTCGCTATGGCAGAAAAATCGGCAAGTTCAGCTCGCGGTTGGATCGTTACTCTGGTCGTGGCCGTGGTGGTCGTCGTCCTGATCGTCGTCGCCAAATCCGCCCTCAAAGAAAAGGTCGAAGTCCGCGTCGCGAAGGCCGCACGCACCGACCTCGTCAGCTTCGAATCCACCAACGGCCAGGTTGAGGCGATCCAGGACTACCAGGCCCACGTCGCCGCTCCCGGCGTCATCAAGAAGGTGTACGTCGAAGTGGGAGAGCATGTCCAGCGCGGCGCCGAGCTGATGCGGATGGACGACACCGACGCCGCCAGCCGCCTCGCCACAGCCCAGGCAGCGCTCGATGCGGCCATCGCGAACCTCCAGAACATGAGGGCCGGCGGCACCAACGACGAGATGCTCGGCCAGAAGTCGGATCTTGCCGCAGCCCAGTCGCAGCAAAAGCAGACAGCGGCAGCCCTCTCCACCATCCAGGCGCTGCAGGCCACGGGTTCCGCCTCCGCCAACGAAGTCGCCGTGGCGCAACAGCATCTCACCGACGCCAATGCCAAGGTCGCGCAACTGCAAGCGCGCATCCACAACCGCTACAGCACAGGCGATCTTTCCGTCCAGCATGCCCAGGTCGAGCAGGCCCGCGCCGCCGTTATGGCCGCCAAAGCCGCCTATGCCAGTGTCGATTTCCGCGCTCCCTTCGCCGGCACGGTCTATTCGGTCCCGGTCTCCGATTTCGACTTCGTCCAGCCTTCGGACGCTCTGCTGAACCTCGCCGACCTTAACCATCTCCAGGTCACCGCCTACTTCGATGAACCTGAAATCGGCAGACTCCGCGTCGGCCAGCCGGTAAGAATCGTCTGGGAAGCCAAGCCCGACGCCGTGTGGCACGGCCGCGTCCTGCGCGCGCCCACTACCATCATCACGTACAACAACACGCGCCACGTCGGGGAATGCATCATCAGCGTCGATGACGCCCAAGGAGACCTGCTGCCCAACACGACCGTCACCGTCACGGTCACAGTGTCGGAGCTGCACAACGTCCTCACTCTTCCGCGTGAAGCCCTCCGCCCCCAGGGCATGAAGAACTTTGTCTACCGCGTCGTGGACGGCCATCTGCACCAGACGCCGGTCGAAGTCGGGGCCTCCAATAACACCCGCATTCAAATCACCGCCGGTCTCAGCGAAGGCGACGCAGTGGCGCTTGGCTCGCCCACCAACGCCGAGTTCCAGGAAGGTCTCCAGGTAAAGGCACTGCCGCAATGATGCGAGCGTTTCAACGCGGGCCCCTGACCGTGTGGATGGCGGTTCTTTTGATGCTGACCCTGACCTCCCTTCCTTGTCGCGCCGACGCCCAGAACGCCGCCGAGCGCGCCCTCCTGCTCGGCCGCGTGGACGAAGCCGCCACCATACTCCATGCCCGCATCGCCGCAAATCCTGGCGACGGCGCCGCGCACCTCCTGCTCTGCCGTGCGTTCTACGCGCAGGACCTCGCCGACCCGGCCGTCGGCGAATGTGAGGCCGCGCTCGCCAACGGCCTCGACGGCAACAGTCAGGCGCACGACTGGATGGGCCGCGCCTACGGCAAGAAGGCCGACAATGCCGGCCCTATCGCCGGGATCAAGCTCGCCGGCAAAGTAAAGAACGCCTTCGAAACCGCCGTCCAGCTCGATCCCGCCAACGGCCCCGCCGCCAACGACCTGAGCGAATATTACGTCGGAGCCCCCGCCATCGTCGGCGGCGGCCTGGACAAGGCAACCGCCCTCGCGGACCGTGTCGCCGAGCGCCTTCCGCAGCCCGCACACCGCATCCGCGCGCTTGTCGCCGAAAAGAAAAAGGACTACGCCGCCGCCGAGCGCGAGTTCCGCGCCGCTGTCGCCGTCGCCGGCCACCCCGACGCCTGGACCGACCTTGGCGACTATTACTCCCGTCGCGGACAAAACGAACAAGCCGTCGCCGCACTGCGCAAGGCCCTCGAAGCCGACGTCGCCAAAGACGCCTCGCTGGTCGACGTCGCCAGCATCCTCGGCGCCATGCATCGCGAACCGCAGTTGGCCCAGCACGCCCTGCGCGAATATCTCGCGTCCAATGCAAGGACAGATGCAGCACCCGCGTTCCGGGCGCACTATCAGTTGGGACAATTGTTGTCGGCGGCCGGTGGCCGCGCCGCCGCAAACTCCGAATTCGCCGCGGCGCTCGCCCTGGCATCAAATTTCGCGCCCGCCCGCAAGGCGCTTCAGGCACAATAAGGGGCTACAAGGAACTACGGATGAGGATTTCTAAATCGCAATGGCTGTCGATACTCATGGGGGCACTTGCCGTCGCGGCGCCGTATGCTTCCGCGCAGATATCGCTCTCCACGGCCGTCGATCTCACCCTGCGCAACAGCCCTAAAGTGAAAATGGCCCGGGCCGATGTCGACAAGGCCAACGCCGCCCTTGCAGAAGCCCACGACGCCTACATCCCCGCGATCACCAGCAGTGGAGGCATCGGTGAGTCTGCCGGTGTACCCCTCAGTTTGCCTGTCATCTTCAATATCAGCGCACAGTCGCTGGCCTTCAATTTCTCTCAGCCCGACTACGTTCGCGCCGCCCGCGCCGGCATTGCGGCCGCCAACCTTGCGCTGAACGAGGCGCGCAGCGAGGCCGCGGAGGATGTCGCGCGGACGTATGTCACGCTCGACAGCGCCCTGCAGCGAAGAGACGCGCTGACCCAGGCCAATGGCTTTGCGACGCAACTCATCAAGATCGCACTGGACCGCTTTGACGCCGGCGTCGACCCCAAAATCGAGGTCCTGCGTTCTCGTCGTACCGCTGTGCAGATGCGTTTACAGAAGAAGCTTGTGGAAGATGAAATTTCCTCCCTGTCCGATCACCTCACACGCCTCACCGGCGTGCGCAGCCCGGAGTTCGCTACGGTACATAGCTCAATTCCAGCTTTTTCCGCAGCCGACATCGCAAACCAAAACGGCCCGGACAGCGACGGCATTAAGGCAGCATTTGCGGATGCGACGGCAAAATCCTATGTCGCCCGCGGCGATGCACGCTATCGTTGGCTGCCGCAGCTCGCATTTTCTGCTGGATACAGCCGCATCAGTACAGTCGGAACAAATTACGCCCTCTACTACCCGGGGTTCGACCCTGCCCGGCACCCCGATATCAGCTACAATTCGCTCGACATCGGCTTCCAGATTTCGATTCCGCTTCTTGACCTCGTCCACCAGGCCAAGGCGCGAGGTTCCGCGGCAGAAGCAGCCCGTGCTCGCTTCGAAGCACAAGACCACAAGATGGAGTTCTACGAAGGCCGATTGAAGCTCAAAAACGCGGCCGGCGAACTTGCCGATCGCGCCGAGCTTGCCTCCCTCGACCGCGACCTCGCCCAGGACCAGCTCGACACCATCGAACTACAACTGCAGGCCAACGCGGGAACCACGGAGAACCCGCAAATGACCCCCAAGGATGAGCAAAATGCCCGTTTGCAGGAGCGGCAACGCTATGTTGACTTCCTTGACGCCGATCTGCAACTGCTCCAGACCGAGATCAGCCTCATGCGCCAGAACGGTGAACTGGGCCAATGGCTGCACGCGGCCATCACGCAGCCTGCCGCTCCGGCCAGCCTACCGACCGCACCCACGGGGCGGTCTTTGCCCATCTCACATCCGCAGTAGTTCGGATGTTCCGCGTATGGTGCGCGGATGCTTGTCATCTGCACCAATCCGTATGCCGCCACGCTTGCCGGATGGTAAACTTATGAACAGAATGACCCCTCTCAAGACGCTGCTCCTCAATCCGCCCTCCTTTGAAAATTTCGACGGTGGCGCCAGCTCGCGCTGGCCCGCTGTCCGCGAAATCGAGTCGTACTGGTACCCCGTCTGGCTCGCCTATCCCGCCGGCATGTTGGAAGGCTCGAAACTCCTCGACGCCCCGCCGCACCACGTCACCGCGGACCAGACCATCGAAATTGCGAAGTCCTACGAGTTCCTCGTCCTCTTCACCTCGACCGTCGGCTGGCACGGCGACCACGCCCTGGCCGAGGCCATCAAGCGCGCCAACCCCACGATGAAGATCTGCTTCGTCGGCCCCCCGGTCACCACCGACCCCGACAGGGCGCTCAACGAGTGCCCGACTATCGACTTCGTTTGCCGCCGCGAGTTCGACTTCTCGGTCGTCGAGTTTGCCAACGGGAAGCCGCTCAACGAAATCCTCGGCATCTCTTACAAAGACGCCGGCGGCGTCATCCAGCACAACCCCGACCGTCCGCAGGTCGAAGACCTCGACGCCATGCCGTGGGCCACAAAAATCTACAAGCGCGACATGGACGTCACCCGCTACAACGTCCCTTTCCTGCTCCACCCCTACGTCTCGCTTTATTCGACGCGCGGCTGCCCTGCGCAGTGTACTTTCTGCCTCTGGCCGCAGACGCTTTCAGGCCACGCCTGGCGCAAGCGTTCGACAGACGACGTTGCCGCCGAAATGAAGTGGGCGAAGGAAAACTTCCCTCACGTCAAGGAGTTCTTCTTCGACGACGACACCTTCAACATCCAGCAGAACCGCACCATCGATCTCTGCGAGAAGCTCAAGCCGCTCGGCATTACGTGGAGTTGCACGAGCCGCGTCACCACCAGCCGCGACACCCTCAAAGCCATGAAGGACGCCGGCTGCCGCCTGCTCATCGTGGGCTTCGAGTCTGGCGACCCGCAGATCCTCAAGAACATCAAGAAGGGCGCCACCGTCGAGCGCGCCCGCGACTTCGTCAAGGACTGCCACGACCTCGGCCTCATCATCCACGCCGACTTCATCCTTGGCCTGCCCGGCGAAACCCGTGAGTCGATCCGCAACACCATCGACTTCGCTAAATCGCTGGACTGCGAGACCATCCAGGTCTCCATCGCCCACGCCTACCCCGGCACGGAGTTCTACGATTTCGCCGCCAAGAACGGCTTCATCACCAACCAGAAAATGGAAGACGACGCCGGCCACCAGATGGCCCACATCGAGTACCCCGGCTTGCCCGTAGAGTACGTCATGGAGATGGTGCACAAGTTCTACGACGAATACTACTTCCGCCCCAAGGCCGCAGCCCGGGTCGTCTGGAAGGCCATCGTGAACCGCGACGTCCCGCGCCTCTACGTCGAAGCCAAGTCCTTCATGAAGCTCCGCGCCCAGCGCAACAAGGCTTCGCGCAAGATGAAGGAAGAGAACGCCCTCAAGGCCCAGGAATCGGTTAGTATGAACGCGTAGGCGAGCCTATGTCCACTGAGACTCTGACGACATCAACACCCAAACGGTTCCGCTTGTACTTTCAGTGGAGCCGTTTGTCTATTGCGCTCCTATATTTTGTTGTTGGCGCGCTGTACGGCGTCCTCAGTCATTCCCACTACCGCGGGCTCGTGATATTTTGCTATACCGCCGCTGGGATTTTATGGCTCACCAACGCAATCGGTGTCTGGTGGGAGTTTCGGCCTGGCGGCATCTTCGAACGCCGCCAGTGGAGGACCCGCATGGTCCCGTACGATGCCATCACCGTTGTCGGCCACTGGGAAGACGTACCGGATGCCATCGACATTCGCTACGAGTCGCTCGACCCGAAGATCTTTCCCCAAGGCAGTATGCCCGTCCTCGTCTCCGACCGCACCGGCTTCCTCGACAACCTCCGCAACCTCGCCCCCCACGCAGACTTTCGCCTGTAGACATCGAACTCCACAGCACGCAAAAGTCTGAACGCCAAATGGCGCGCTCCCCCGCAAGGTAAAGGAAAAGAACGCCCTGAACGCCCAGGAATCGGTTGGAATGAACGCGTAGGCAAGCCCCATGTCCACCGCGACTCTGACAACATCGACGCCCAAACGGTTACCCGCTCTCCTCTGGCCTTTCAGGCTACTGAACAGTGAGGTTCAGCGTCACCGTCTGCTCGATCTGCGTTCCGCTGGTGGACGTCGCTGTCACCTGATACTGATAACCTCCCGCCGGGGTGTACAGGAGCCCGTGGTTGCCGCCGCAGCCCATTGTGCCGGCGGTCGCAAACACACCGAAAAGCAGCAGCAAGAACATCCGGCGCATCCTTCGGGCTCGCGGCACCAGCAGCAGAGGCAAGCCGAGCAAGGCCAGAAACACCGTCTTTCCTTGAAAGTCGAGGCTGGCCTTGGTGATGGTGTTGATCGTCACCGTCGAGTTCTGCGGACTGCCGTTGAGGCTCACGGTCGACGGATCGAGCGAGCAGGAGGCATACGTTCCCGGCGTGACCGGAGCGCACGTCAGCGCGACTGGGCCGGTGAAGCCGTTGATGGGAGTGACGACCAGCGCATACGTCGCGGGCGAGCCGGGCTGCACGGTCGCCGACGCCGACGAACTGCCGTCGACAGTCAGCGTGAAGCTCCCCGCGCCCGCGCCGCTGCCGGTGAGCGGGATGACCGCCGGCGATTG
>Ga0075522_10003847_pt1 | contig 10889 bp, 4 predicted proteins | sample NGEPerA_FD_74796 | JGI IMG/M metagenome (GOLD analysis project Ga0075522, IMG submission 74796) | Arctic peat soil microbial communities from the Barrow Environmental Observatory site, Barrow, Alaska, USA - NGEE PermafrostL2-A | ecosystem: Environmental > Terrestrial > Soil > Wetlands > Peat ... | reverse complement strand
TCGCTTCGACGATGACGGTCAGAAAGGAGAGGTCATGGTCCTCTGCATCCGGATTGACTCCGCGAACCGCCTCACGCAGGAAACCCAGACTGCCGACGATGATCAATTGACTCTTTGCACGGCTCAGCGCCACATTCATCCGTCGTCGGTCTCGCAAAAACCCCAGCGCTCCTGCGCCAGTCCGCCCGCTGTTTCGAACCAGAGATAAAATGACGACGTCGGCTTCGCTGCCTTGAAATGAATCGACAGTGCCGACGAAGGCGCTATTGCTCCGCACCGGTGAGAACCCGTCGAGATGCGCCAGGTCTCCCGTCCGCAGCGAGGCAAGCCCGTCGTGGAGCTTATCCACTTGCGCCTTGTACGGTGATAGGATGGCGAGGCTCGGCTTTTTCACGCCTGCCCTAGGCCTCAAGCGCCTGAGGACATCCATGACGGCCGACACTTCAGCAGGATTATGCCATCGCGGTCGCCCGCGCTCCGCACTGGAGCCATGACTAGTTGAACTCACGTGCGGAAAGTCGACCACGACGACCGGCGACTTCGGCAATCCGCCGAGATGTTTGATGGGAGGCTCTTCCGTCTCGGCGGCAAGTTTTCGGCCAGATTCAGTTTCCAGCCGCCCGCCGTAAAATGCCTTCGAGACGATTTCGGCGATGGCGGGGTCCATCCGGCGCTGTTCTGTCAACGTCGCGGCCAGCGAGGAATGGTTCGGGTTGGCTGCAGCCCGTCGTTCATCTTCCTCTACGACCGTTCGGAACGGTTCGAGCACGCGTAGCGCGATTCCGGCGATGTCGCGCAGTGCAATCGGATCAGCTTTCAGGGGCTCGAGTTCATCGAGTTCTCCTTCCCGCATAAGCGGCCCCACAAGCTGTTCGGCAAGCCCGAGGGCCTCGACCACAAGACTATGGTCTCTGAGAATCTTGACCAGACGGTCGGCATCGAATGGCGGAAGCTGATAATGATCGCCGATCAGGAGACGACGACCCGATAGCATCAGCGGCCCGATCAATTCCGGACCCGTCGCTTTCGCCGCCTCCTCGACGATCACCCAATCGAATTGCTCGCGCGCTTCAACGAGGCGCTCAATATCCGGCGAATTTGCAGTCGATATCACGACGTTTGCCGCATCGAGCACCAAGTGCGAGACAGCGCCGAGACCGGACCGTTCTTGGCGATCGACCGTATCTTTGGCTTGCTCCAGACGGCTTGCCGCTTGCTTTAACGCGGTGACACGGGTCCGGATCGACAACGGGAGGTCGCCCATGATCGGGCTGTTCGCGATGCATTCGAGATATTCCAATCCTGCCCGGTGCACCTCCTCGTCAGTGGTCGTCCTTTTCTCGGGTGTTGTCGAACGAATGACAAGCACCTCACCGAGCTTGGCCTTGGCGAGAGTTTCCTTGATCTTTTCCTGAAGATTGTCCAGTGCATCGTGACCCTGCGCGCTTACCAGCATCCGTGTTGCGCCGTCGGCGGCAAACCGGCGCCGAATGACTTCGGTCGCGAGTTTGGTCTTGCCAACGCCGGGTGGACCGACGACGAAGAACGATGGCAGCGTAGACCACGAGCCGATCAGCGCCTCTCGCTTCGGCTTGTCCAAATCGAGGAAATGTTCGTCCTTTTGTTCGGCCTCCGTCAGCGCTTCGCGGCTTGCGCGTCTTACGCGCCACGGATCAGCCAGCATTTCGGTAAGATCAATGCGGGTATCGAGTGCCTTGATGTTTCGCAACCGACGACCAATCACTTGTTCGGTGCCGGTGTCGCGCTCCGTCCGGAGGAAGAGGCGGCCTTCGTTCGGCAGCTCTTCGTCGATTTCAAACTGATAGCCACGTCGTCCCCGATGATCGACGACGTCGGCGAAGCTCGCGGTGACATCTCCGCTTCTCGAGGCGCCCAGGCTTGCCGCCTGACTAAACTGCCATTTTGCGTCGGCATCGCGATGCTCGTCTTCAAATAGTCGTTTCAGCGCCGCGGCGCTTTCAGAAAGGCCGATCCGTTTAGCGATCTTGTCGCGGTCGCTGTCGGGCTCCGCTCGCACAATCGTAAATCTGCGGCCCTCACGGCGTCCGGTCTCCATGACTTCGACAGGATAGACATCCAGCGCCTTGGTGACCGCTTCAATAATCTGGACCAAAAGCAGCGCTCGCCGGATCGCGACGCTCTCGCTGTCCGGTCCAGCTTCGCGAACCGGCGTCGAAAACGAGCCCCAATCCAGAATATCCGGTCCGAGCCGCCCCCGCAGCTCTTGCGCTGCCCGCGACGTCGTGGCCAGGGTGACGGGCTGAACAATGGTATGCTCGTCATGGTCTCCAAGACTGAACACGTCATGTCGAACATCAACGGCCTGACAAACCGCGATATCCCAGACAGGCGCACCTTCGTCGCGGAAAGCGCGCAGGCGATAAACCATAGTGTCGGTTACGAGCCGCAACCAGCTGGTCGCCGGATCGAACCCGCGAGGGACGAGGAGGGTGACGCCGTGATCGAGGTCGGCGCGGACCCAATCGAGTTGCCGGCGATATTCATCAACGGGGATCGCACCTGATGTCAGGGTATAGATCGCATCGCCCAGTTTTGACTGGGTGTCGAAAAACAAAATAAATGTGCCGGCCCGCACCGACGATGCCCGCGATACGCTCGCAATCAGGTCATGAATCGAGCGGGCAATTGAATCTGCGTCGAGATGATCCATTCGGGCGGGTGTGACCAGGCGGCGCAACAAGGCACGTTCTGGCACATCAAGCACGATCAGTGATCCTGCCTTCGGGTATACTTCGCCGGTTTTCTGAATGATCGTCTCAAGGCAATCCGCGATCATCAGCCCGACCGCGCGCCAGTCTTCGGCGAAAGAATAGCTCTCGGCCCGTTTGACCGCCGCGGCCGGCCCGAGCTTCGCCTGCGATTTCTCAGCCATGTCAGAACTGAGCCAGAGACTCCATTCAAATCCGCCGAGCTGAAAATCCGGATCGTCGGTTCCTTCGGTCATCACGACATCAGCGCTGATTCGACCGTGAACGAGACTCTGCTTGTGAATGATGCCGAGTGCGACGACCAGCCGCGCGATGTTGCGCCAGAACAAAACTCTGGAGCGCGGAGCATTGAGATTTCGCAGCCAATGCTGGCGTGAGACCCGCTTGCGTTTTTCGCTCAGCGGTTGGCCGACCCGCTCCAGAACAACACCGAAATCTTTATCGTCCTCGACGAATTCCAGAACATCGACGATGACATCGCGTGCGCCAGCATAGGACATGACACGCTGAACTTGACGCATTTCGTGAAGCCAAAGCTGCCGAAGATCCTCATCGACGGGTGTTCCTGTTTTTCGCCACAGCTTCAGGCAACGCTCAACGCCAGAGAGCCGATCTTCTACCTCGAACATGGCAGACCGGAGCGCCTCACGATCGCCAGGGGCAACTGCATCGCCGACGAATTCGAAACGATCCTCCAGGGAGGGTTTCGCGCGCTTATAGTTCCTCCCAGTCGCCATTGGGGGCGGGGTCCGAATCGAAATGGTTAGGTGTCGTTAATTCTTTCATATTCTCGTTTTGTTCGCAAATGGAAGGTCCATCCGGCCCGACAGGCTGCGCCGCGGCCGCAGGATCGCGTCTAGTTGGTCAAAGGTCGATTTTTGGCCACAAATAGGCTTGTAGTTATCAAATTTGATAACTATAACGAGACCTATGAAGCGACGAGACCTCGATGAGAAGCTGGCTGCGGCCGATGTTGCTGGCGTTTGGGCCTTCACGCCCCCCAGCTTTTCGGCTCTGCTCGGCGGAGTCGATCCAGCTTACCTTAAGCTGATGATGAAACGGCTCTCGGACCACGGGGTGCTGATCCGCGCAGCCCGGGGCGTTTACGTCAATCCCCATTCCCGGTCGCGCCCGGCGGACGCTCGGCGCGGTCTCCTTCGTTTCCTGCGACCCCGCGAGATCAACTACGTCAGCCTGGAATCTAAACTTTCAGAGGCAGGAGCCATCTCGCAGATTACGACCGCGCTGACCTGCATGACGACCGGATCGCCGGGGCGGTTCGAGACGCCCTGGGGTGCAGTAGAATTTACCCATACAGATCGTAAGATCGAGGTCGGGACCGATGTTGTTGCCCAGGACGACGGAACGCTGGAAGCCACGATCCGCACCGCCGCTCGCGACTTGCGTCGTGTCGGCAGAAACCTCGATCTGATTGACGAAGAGATTCTTGCCGACGCCATTTCGGAGGAAGAGAGCCTAGATGAGCAGCAAAGCGAGCGGGCTTAAGAGCGCGATCGACGCCTTCATCCAACGCCGCGGCATCGAAGCGGGGATGGACCAGAATTTGATGAAGGAGGCCATCCATCTCCATCTCCTGTCCGCGCTGTCCCAAGCGGGCGTCCTCCGGCACGTCATCTTTCAAGGCGGGACGGCCCTGCGCCTTTGCTATGGCGGCGAGCGCTACAGCGAGGACCTCGATTTCGTTTGCGGCAAGGCTGGCGCCTATCTGAAAGACGTTGAATTCGACGCTCTCGTTGATAAGGCGCTCGAAACCACGAAGCAGACTCTGCAGCGCGACTTCGACATTGACGCTGCACAGATCACTCTGAAGCGCCCAGCGCAACCGGAGCTCGTTAAGGGAAGCAACGTCAACGTCGCCGCATGGCAGATTGTAGTGCCGGTCAATCCGACGCCCAAGACGCCGAAATCGCGCATCAAGATCGAGTTCGCCAACGTCCCGTCCTACGACTCAAAGCCGCTGACGGTCAGTGCAACGCCGGGTCTGGTCCAGATTCAGGATGTGATCCTCAATGCCGAGACCCCGAATGAAATTCTTGCGGACAAGGCGGTCGCGTTGACCGCAAGGGCGGCTCTTAAATTCCGCGATGTGTGGGACGTCTGGTTCCTCGTCAACAAGCTCGGCGCGACGCCCGATCGTGAAATGGTTCTGAAGAAATTCGCAGACTACGGCACCCCCGATATTGCGGTGAAGGCAAATGCCCGTCTCGACGAATTGGCAAAGGATGCGACAGCGACCGCGTTCTACGCCGAGATGAAACGTTTCCTTCCGTCGGCGAGAGTCGCGCAGATGTCGCAAATGAATTTGCAGCGTACGATGCTTTCAGACAGTGCCGATCTTGTCCGAAAAACTGTTGTTTAAGGCATCGAAGGCCTCTCACTGGCTGACGGCACCGCAGCACGTGAGACGGCGTTAACATAGATGCAATAGGGGGAGATGGTGAAGTCGATCAATTTGCCGAACGGTCGGTCCTGGAAGTCGCAGACAGCGGCGTTAACCCATTTCAAGGATATGCTTGCCCGCCATTCGGACAACCAGGTCGTGGAAGATCGCTCAGATCATGATGATCTGGTTGCCCTCCTTGAGCGCTACGACGCCGTCATCACCGATAGCCCGGCAAAGATCGGATCCGGTGTCGAGCACTTTTTCCGACGCCGAAACGTCGGAGAGGGATATTCGACGCCTGGCTTTTGGGTCCACAGGATCGACGGGACCGACACCGATTTCAGCTACATCAGTGCGGTGAAGGGCGAGCCGAAATCGAACGCGCAAGAATTTTACGATGCCTGCCGGGGGGCGGTCGCGGCCGACCTTTTCGCCGCGAAGAAACGCCATTTCGAGACCCACGGTAATGACGCCGGCCGCGTACCGTGCGATCTGTCGGACGAGTTGATCACATTCGCCGAAGCCCATTTAGACCATGCCTATCCGACGTTCGGGCAATTGGTCGTGAGTTTTCGTGCCGCGCGCGGATGGCAACATGGCGTTCCCGGCGGAGTTCTCTCGCCACCGGCAGATGCTCAGATAACGACCAGCTTCATCGACGCATCTGCGGCGGAGGCGTTTCGGCAATTTCATCGAGGCGCCGCGACTTTGCGGATCGTCGCGCGTGAACGCAACCTAGCAATGTCGGCGGGACAACGAAGACCGAAGATAAAGCGGCCAGTGCGGTTAGAACCGTAGGGAGAAAGGGTTTTGGTGAGGTCGTTTCTGGTGCGAACTCTGGTTCTGGGGACTAATCCGCGCCACGCCTCAGCAGTTTGGCGTCTCGTGGGAAACTAAAGGGGAGCGTTGCATGGCTTCTATTTGAGTTCATCGTCCCGCGGCGGCTCCCCTTCGTGGATGCATATAGAACTTTCATGATGATGCCTACACTGGATTTACAGCTGTTGTTTCAAAGGCTTGAGGACCATAAGCCAGATTTCTTTCTGAGCTAAGATGGCTCTTTTCGCCGTTCCGAAGCATTTTTTTTAGCGGGAAGCGTCCCACTTTCGAACTCACGCTGAAGCCCAGAAATTGGAACATCGTCCGAATGGCAGGTACGCTGCACTCGCCCTAGCGTCTAGTTTCGGTGGAACTGCTGCGCTGCGACGCTGACAAGATTGTGCTAAAGGCCCGAAACCGTTCCCTCTAGTCGAACAACAATCGCAACAGTATAACTATGGCCAAGGTGCCAACTAGAGCGCGAGCGGCCCCGGTGATTCCTGACTCGGCCTGTGACCGGGCGGTACGACATCGGAGGCAGCGAAGACTTTATGGGCGGGAAATCTTTCGCCTCCTTTGACCTGCTGAAATCCGGTCGGTACCGCCGGTATTCAACTTTGGTCTAGGGCAGTGTTGCCGGAGGCTATGGTGCCGCTATCCCTCGTCGAAGCTACGACATCACTTCTCACGGGTGCGGCGCTGTCGTGGAAGAAATTCGCTGACCATAAAGCAGGTTCGATTAGCCTCGGGACGGCGGGCGAGCGGCGACTGCTGAAGTACTTGTTGAAGCAAAATTCGACGAAGGTCGCGGAGGCCAGCGAGGAACTTTTCGATGGCCTTATTGGCGCATGGAACGGCGCGGACGATCCGGCAACAGACCTTGAGCAGGCCTCGAAGGTTGATGCCGCCGGAAGTTGGCGGCTTGATAAAGTTGAAGCATCCGGTTTTGGCGGTCTGACCATCTTTGGCGGCCCGGTATTTGAGCTTTGGTTGGGAGGTGAGAATTGGTGCCTGGAAGGCCAAAACGGGTCCGGTAAGACCTCGTTCACGAACGCGATCATTTGGGCTTTGACCGGCAAGAGAATTCGGGAGCAAGACGGATTGGTCGAGGACGAGGGTCACCGGGCGTCCGTTTACAACCATGAAGGGAAAGAAATTGGTACTTGGCCGCCGCTCATTTCCTATCCAACAAAGCCATCCGAGCTTGCCCAAAACGCGCACGTTTGGGTTCGACTGACATTCAAAAACGAGAAAGGCGAACTTGCAACCGCGTATCGAAAAGTCTCGTCGCCTATCGCTGGTGATCCCAGCACAGAGAAATCCATCGATCCTCGCTTGCTCACTGCTCCGCAGCTAATCGAAACCGGCTTGCTAATGCCTGCACGAATTCCCCGCATCGGTTTCGGGGACAAAAGCCAGTCATTGTACGAGGCCGTAAAGCTTTTGACCGGATTAGATCAACTGGCTGACATCGCTGACGGTGCGAGCCGCTTTGGAAGCAAGGCTCAGCGCTTCTACAAGTACGCAAAAGATCAAGGGATCGAACGGTTCAAAGCAGCGTTTGATGAAGGCATCGCAAAGGCGGAAGCGAAATCACAGGTACTGGGCATCGACGTCTCGAAGTTAAGGGCACTTGGTCAAAAAGATTTGGTTGACTCGCTAATGGGCGTCGCGAAAGAGGCGTCGACACAGGCGAGCAGACATCTCGCCACTCTGAAATCAGAAATCGCACCCGGCTTGGATACAGCTCAAGCAACGGCGCGAACGAAGATTAAGGATGCCGTGGCAGGTGCGCGTACCGTTCTAGGCCAGGGTACAAAAGGCATAACTGAGTTTGAGGCCTGGACTGCGCTTGCGGACGCAGGTGCAGACGAGCAATTCAAAAAGATTCCATCAGCCATCGTTGCAAGCCGGTCCGAATTGAGTGAGGCGTTAGAGTGGCATCGTAAGCAAACCGAGGACCAGCGGCTGCGGTTGAAAGCGTTGGCGGCACAATATTTCATTCCGCCGAAAATCTCTGGCGAGTTGTCGCAGTGTCCAGTCTGTGAAGGCGAACTCACCACTGCCGCTCAACAAGCCTTGGCCAACGAACTTGCCGAACTCAAAAAGCATGCGACTGCGGCTGAACGCAAAATTGAAGATGTATGCGCGGCCATAGAGAGGAACTTGCGTGCGCTGCTGAATACCGATCTACGGAAGCACTACGATCTGCTAAAAGAAATGGTTCCGAAGGAGGCGTATGCAAGCGCCGCACTTGCGCGATTTGCTCGCAATCAATCGTTCAGCGACACCCTGACGGGCCTCACAAAGCTAACCGAGGAATTGGTCGAAAAGCAAAAGAGCAGCCTTCCGGTTTTTGAATCCACCAAACTTGATGCAGCGGTCCCAGGTTCTCCAGCCGCCGCTAACGAGTTGCACGAGACAATCCATACTTTTGAGATCCTAGCGCAGTTAGTGACGTGGTGGGGGGAGCATGCCCCATCTTTTCACGATGCCTGGAGCCTTTTGGTTGGCATTAAAGACCAAGAGGATAAGTATCCGGAACAGTCCATCTCCGGGCAGTTGTCGAAACTAGAGCAAGCCGTAGAAAAAGCGGAACCTCTGGACGAGTTCGCGAGCAATTTGATCGCTGCCGCCGACGCCGCGGGTAAATGGGAGAAGATTCAAGAGCACCAGAAGGTGCGGGAAGCAATTATTGAGGCACTTGAACCATTGAAGGACCTCCGTTCTCTTGTTGGTGCGGAGACAGCAAGCTCTATTGCCAATCTCTCTGGACGCATAAAGATCGTGCTGGACCGTATCCATTTGCGTGAGCGATTTGCATACGAAGATGCATCGCTCGGAAAGAAGGCGGTCCTCGTCGAGGGCAGTTTTGAGCCGGGAATGCAAATTGACGCCGCTTTGGTTGCCAATACCTCGTGGCTACGCGCAATTTTGTGGGCGTTCGTGTTTGCGCTTCGTGAGCAGACAGTCGAGTTGCTTGGGAGCAATCCTCTCCCCCTTGTTATTCTCGATGACCCCCAAATGACTTTTGATCCGAGGAACAAGAGAAAGTGGGCACAGGAGATCGCCCGATCAGCAAATGCTGATCGTACAGACAGCGGGGCAGTGCAGCTCACGCTCACAACACATGAGCGACAGTTTTTTCAGTTTCTAGTGAACGAACAACTACTGCAAGGGCAGCAGGGGTTGATAGCGCCCGTGAACAAAGTGTCGCCCGTGGTGACTATCGTGAACGGAACGAGGGTCGATCGAGCTTTTGACAGGGCTGTCGCTGAGAACGATGATGCGCTTGCGCGTGAATTTATTGGCATCGTCAGAATATATTGTGAGGACCTCCTGAAGTGCATGATGCGCGCAGAAGGCCCAACCATCGCTGATATGAGCCTCGATAGTCTGAGGAATGAGCTAAAGCGATTTCGTGAAGCGCATGTGGCGCCGTTTAATCGGCCGATGTTCAAAGATTTGCTTGAGATGCTCTTCGGCGGTGGTGGCAAGCCGATGAACTTGCTCAATGACGCACATCACAAAGAGGACGGCACCGTTGGAGTGGCGGAGGCGAAAGATGTTAAGCTGTTTTGGGATTCAAAGCTAAAGCCAAAGCTTCATCAAGCATTTCATGTTTGCGCTCAATTTGAAGCGTTTTCAGGCGAGCCAAGACTATTCGCGTGGCAGGACAACGTCGTTGAATTTCCCACAAGTCAGAAGGATGAGATCAAGAAGCTGAAGCTCCTAAATATTGGCGTAGCTACTGCCGCGAAGACTGGTGGTCGAGCAGGGGACGGAGCAGTGACCATTAAGGAATGGGAATCGGCTGAACCGATTACTTTATATAATCATGATGTCTATCAGCTCGCCTCGGGAACATTGGACCCGGTAGCGGGCATCGGTGACCTTGTCATCGTTTGCAACCACGCGCCAGTGACGAAGCACAGTCTGGTCGTCGCGGTTTTCGGGAGCCAGTTGTTGGCGCGGCGATATAATGAGACGGACGTGCATCCGGATATTGCCATTTTGACAGGGCAAACCATGGAACCGCATGAGTTGCCACAGCCGGTCATCGTTCCGAAGGAAAAGGCATCTGTTCGAAAAATTGTCGGGACACTGTTCACTTCACACCTGCTGCCACCGCCGCCTAAAGTGAACGAAATAGAAGTTGTTTTAGTCACCGATCTCTCGGTCGTTCGAAAGGCGCTGGATAATTCTCGACTATTCGAAGTGCAGGGCCGAAGCGCGGAACCCGTTGCGCTCGAAACTCAATATCTAATAACTCATCCCACCATATTTGGAACAGAGACACTAAAGCGCTTGGAAGGGCGGCTCGTAGTTGCTGTTGACGAGATAGGTGCGCGGTACTTCAAGCGCCTTAGAGTCCATGGAGCAATAGCCGTCCTGGAGAGCCTTAATCCTGACGGAACAACGCCAGCCGAACTCTTGAGCCTTGACGGTTCGCTGGGGTTTCCGAAGCTCACCGACCTTTTGGAAGTAGTAGGCATTCTGTTTGAGATTCCGGACAAGGCCGGGAAAAAGGCCTGAGGGGACTACATGGCGGGCAACCGGTTGTTCTCTACTCTGAAGCGAAACAAGGGGAAGGGGCGTCCACCGTGAAATTCATTCATTCATCCGACCTCCAGATTGGCAAGGCATTCGGGTATTTCGACCCCGAGGTTGCGAGCGCCCTACAGGATGCGCGTCAGGCCGTCGTTCGCACGCTCGGCGAGGCCGCGGTCAAGTCTGGTGCAACAGCGGTGCTAATTTCCGGCGACATCTACGAAAGACAACAGATGTCCCAACAGACCTTGGCACGGGCGATTGAAAACATGCGCTCGTTCAAGAGTGTTCAATGGCATCTCATGCCAGGGAACCACGATCACTTCCGCGAAAACGGACTCTGGGATCGCCTTGTTCGAATGCAA
>Ga0075522_10003846_pt1 | contig 10890 bp, 10 predicted proteins | sample NGEPerA_FD_74796 | JGI IMG/M metagenome (GOLD analysis project Ga0075522, IMG submission 74796) | Arctic peat soil microbial communities from the Barrow Environmental Observatory site, Barrow, Alaska, USA - NGEE PermafrostL2-A | ecosystem: Environmental > Terrestrial > Soil > Wetlands > Peat ... | reverse complement strand
GGTCGAGGGGGTGAGGCGCCCCGCCTCGGCGGTCCAGCGGTGGACCACCCCGATCCCGTCACCCGGGTCCGGAGGGTCGGGCGGCCCGCCGTCGACCCATAGGGCCACGCCTCCGGGACGGATCACATCGGCGGGTCCGTCCTCGTCCACCCCTTCATCGGCCAGGCGGCGGGCCAGCTTGCGCCCGTGCCACCACACAGGCTCGCCGTCCCGGGCGTCGTAGGCGTTCGCCCAGACCAGGAACTGGAGCCGCTCGCGCCAGAAGGTGAAGCGGGGGGTCAGAGCGTGCACCGGGCCGACGTACCGCTCGGGAGCCCGTAGGTCATCCGGGTCGATCGCCAGTTCGATCACGACGGGTTGGCGCGCCGACCATGCCACGTGCAGGGTCTCCACCACCAGGGCGGGTGCGTCGAGGACACCCCGGTCGATGACGATGCGCGGGGCGTCCGCCCAGCCCACCGGCGGCTGCCCTCCGGGACGGACCACCACGCTCCTGCCGAGTACCTGCGGTCCTGGATGGGTCACCCGCCCAACCTAACCACCGGCAGTATCATGCCCGCGGGCCCGCAACATCTCCGCGAGCGATGTCCCGGATCACCTCGACCTGGCGGTTCCGGCCGAGGGATCCCCCGGCAAGTGACTTTTGGCCCTGTGGGCGGCCTGCGGACCTTTGTACTCTCCATCCAGGAGGTTTGGTCATGTCAAGCGCTGCAATCGTGCTCGGAACCCTGTTCGGAAGTCTGATCGATCTGAACAAGCCGGGGAACTACATCCACTGGGGATTCATCCAGATGTCGTACGGAAACCTGTTGGTCATCCTCCTGATGGTCATCGTGTTCTTCGCGGCCATCCTGATCCCCTTCAGGAGCCACAAGGGAGGGGAGCGATGACCATCGTTGACCCGAAGACCGAACGGCCCGACCAGGCGGACCTGGACAAGGCGGCCGGGCGGCCCGAGGACGCCGACCAGTGGACTGCCAAGATCCGCAACACTGCGGTCGAGGCACTGCCACCCCAGAAACTGCTCCCGGATCGTCAGCCCGCCTACGTGGCGTCGTGGATCTACGTGTTCGGAGTGACCACCATCGCCGCACTGGTCGTGGTCATCGGTACCGGCCTCGTCCTCTCCATCTTCGGCCCGAACTGGTGGCACGTCTCCTCGACCGGGCTCTTCGTCAACTCGCTCCATCTGTGGTCCGTCGAGATCTTCATGTTCGCCATGGTCGTCCACCTGTGGGGCAAGTTCTTCATGGCCGCCTGGCGGGGGAAGCGGAAGGCCACCTGGATCACCGGGGTCGTGTCGTTCCTGGTCTCGGTGGGAGCCGCGTTCACCGGCTACCTGAGCCAGCAGAACTTCGACTCCCAGTGGATCAGCACGCAGGCCAAGGATGGGATCAACTCGACTGGGGCCGGCGCCATCTTCAATGTGACCAACTTCGGGCAGATGATCATGTGGCACATCGTGCTGCTGCCCCTGTGCATCGTCGCCATCGTCGGGATCCACGTCCTGATGGTCCGGCTGCGGGGGGTCGTCACGCCGTTTCCGGCCAAGGGGGAGACACCCGGTGGTGACGCCGAGGCAGGGGCAACGAGCGGGGCGGAGGTGCAGGCATGAGTGCCGCCAGAGCCACCAGGAAGGCCCGCCCGTTCAAGGTGGACCGGGACGCAGTCGCCTGGCACGGCCGCTACGAACCGTACGACCTGGCCAAAGAGTTCCTGATCGCCTTCGTCGTGGTCTGCATCCTCGTCGGCGGTCTGGCCATCGTGTTCGGCTCACCGGACGACACGCCGGTGACGGTCAAGTCGTGGTCCAACGCGGACGCGGTCGGCTTCGCCACGACGGCGATCACCGAACTCGACGGCTCGAGTGGGACGGCGACCTACGGCCCGCCTTACAACCTCAATGGAACGACCGCAGGGCACCTCGGTCCGCTCAACCCCGCCAAGTGGCTGGGGGTCCACCACCCGATCGACACGGCCAACGACTACGTCCTCGGCCCGTTGTCGACCCTGCCGAACCAGCCGCAGGTGCAGGCCGCTGTCGGGCAGTACAAGGCGGCCTCCACCGACCAGCAGGCCACGTGGAACGCCGCCTACGAGAAGGCGGTCGCCGATGCCAAGTTCGTCAACGGCAAGCTGGTGGTGCCCGCCGGTGACTACGGCCCGGTGGCCGCGATCATCGCCGCCGAGACGGCCATGGCCCGCAGTGGCGCCCTCGACGGTGCGTTGCTCAGCTCCCGGCAGTTCTACGGCACCGACTACACCAAGCCGCTCCTGTTCATCGCCGACGGCGACTACTTCGCCAACCTGGGCGGCGCCCAGCACCTGTCGGGCGACCAATGGGGGATGATGAACGAGACGGGACAGTACCCCGGCCAGGCCTGGCTGTGGCTGTACACCCTCTGGTACCAGGTCGGCCCGATCGGCAACTCGGACAACGCCGACATCATGGTGTTCTCCATCATGATCGCTCTGACGGCCCTCCTGGCCCTGCTGCCCTTCATCCCGGGGCTGCGCTCGATCCCCCGGTGGACCCGGCTCTACCGGCTGATCTGGCGACAGCACTACCGCGAGGTCGAACGGGGTAACGGGGGCTCCTCAGGCATTCCGCCACCGCAGACGACCGACGAGGTCCGGACGCCGGTCACGGCGTAGGCCAAGCGTCGACCCGATCCGGAGACCCGGTCCCCATCAGGGACCGGGTCTCGTCGTTTCCGATCCCCCGTCACGTGGAGTACACACGGTCGTAGCGGGCGTGGCACACTTGGGCGACTTGATCCCGCAACCCTGACTACCTGGAGGTTCACCGGTGCGCACGTCGACCCGTGGAATGAAGAAGGCCGCAGCGGCCGTGGCCCTCGGAACCTTGGCCGTCGTGGCCTCAGCCTGCTCGAGCAACTCGAGCAGCTCGACGACGACCACCACCGCGGCGTCGACCACGACGACCAGCGCTCCGCCCATCCCGACCACGGTGATCCCGACCCAGCCAGCCAACTCGGCCATCGCAGCAACCGTGCCGAGCAGCGTCCGCTCCGCCGGGACCCTTACCGTGGCCATGGACGCCACCTACCCGCCCAATGAATTCATCGCCCCCGACGGCTCGACCATCGTCGGCATGGACGCCGACCTGTCGAACGCCATCACCCAGACGCTCGGCCTCAATTCCAAGCTGGTCAACGCCACCTTCACTACGATCATCCCGGGGCTCGCCTCAGGGAAGTACGGAATGGGCGCCTCGTCGTTCACCGACACCAAGGTCCGTCAGGCCAAGGTCGATTTCGTCGACTACTTCAGCGCCGGTGAGTCGTTCTACGTGAAGACGGGCAGCGCCCTCAACTTCGCCGACATCACCGTCATCTGCGGCCATTCGATCGCCGTCGAGAGCGGCACCACCGAGGAGACGGACGCCAAGGCCCAGGCCGCCAAGTGCGTGGCCGCGGGCAAGCCCAAGGCCTCCGTCCTGACGTTCAGCACCCAGACCGAGGCCAACGTGGCCGTCTCCAGTGGCCGGGCCGACGCCGGGTTCGCCGACTCGCCGGTGGCCGCTTACATCGTGGCCACCTCCAACGGCGTGTTCCAGAACAGCGGGCCCCCGCTCGGCGTCGCTCCCTACGGTCTGGCCCTCCCGAAGGGGAACGGGATGTCCGCACCGGTGGCCGCCGCCGTGAACCTGCTGATCTCCAACGGCGTCTACCACCAGATCCTGGTCAAGTGGGGCGTGCAGGCCGGGGCGATCGCCACGGCAACGGTCAACGGCGCCACCAGCTGAGGACCCCTCCGAGCCACCGGGCTGACCCATGACGGACGCTCCCGGACCGCCGCCCGTCGCTGACGAGCGGCTCGGCCGGGACCCGTCCGCGCTGAAGGTGATTCCTGTCCGGCACCCTTGGCGGTGGGTGACGGGTGCCGCAATCCTCGTGGTGTTGGCGATGCTCGTCAACACCCTCCTGTTCTCCCATGTGGTCCGCGGCGGGACCCGCGAGGGGCGCTTCCAGTGGGGCGTGGTGGGCCACTACCTGTTCGCGGCACCGATCCTGAGAGGGGTCGTCGTCACGTTGGAACTGACGGTCATCGCCATGGCCGCCGGAATCTCCATCGGCGTGCTCCTGGCCGTGATGCGCCTGTCCCCCAGCCCGCTCCAGTCCGGAGCGGCTTGGCTCTACATCTGGTTCTTCCGCGGCACGCCGGTGCTCGTCCAACTCTTCTTCTGGTACGTCGGCATCGCCTACCTCTATCAGCACATCGACCTGGGCATCCCGTTCAGCACGGCACTCATCACCTTCAATTCGAACACGCTGATCACCGACTTCGTGGCCGGCGCCCTCGGTCTCAGCTTCAACGAGGGCGCCTACATGGCCGAGATCGTACGAGCCGGGATCATCTCGGTCGACGAGGGCCAGACCGAGGCCGCCCAGTCGATCGGACTGAGCAAGCTCCAGACCATGCGCCGGATCGTCCTGCCCCAGGCCATGCGCATCATCATTCCGCCGACCGGCAATGAGACCATCTCGATGCTCAAGACGACATCCCTCGTGTCCACTATCGCCGTCGTCGATCTCTTCCAGGCCGCCCAGAACATCGCCAGCACCACCTATGAGGTCGTGCCCCTCCTGCTCGTGGCGAGCCTCTGGTATCTCTTCTTCACTTCGATCCTGACCGTCGGGCAGTACTACATCGAGCGCTACTACGCCCGGGGCTCATCGCGGCAGTTGCCCCCCACGCCGTTCCAGCGGCTCCGCATGGGACTGCGCCATGTCCGGGCCAAGCCGGTTGCGGCCCTGTCCGAGGCCCCCTGGGTGGCGCCCCATGACTGACGCCCTGTCGCCGTACACCGCTCCGGGGTCGGCTACCGTCCCGATGGTGGCGGCCCGCAAGGTCCACAAGGCCTACGGCCGCCTCGAGGTGCTGAAGGGCATCGACCTGTCCGTCGGCCGGGGTGAGGTCCTTTGCCTCATCGGACCGTCGGGGTCGGGCAAGAGCACGTTCCTGCGCTGCATCAACCACCTCGAGAAGATCGACGGCGGCGAGCTGGCTGTCGATGGCGATCTCGTGGGCTATCGCCAGAGCGGCGACAAGCTCTACGAGCTCAAGGACTCCGAGGTGTGCGCCAAGCGGGCCGAGATTGGCATGGTCTTTCAGCGCTTCAACCTCTTCCCCCACATGAGCGTGCTCGACAACGTCATCTCTGGACCGGTATGGGTCAAGAGGGCCTCCAGCGGGCCGTCCAAGGACCGGGCGCGGGACCTGCTGGCCAGGGTCGGCCTGGCCGACAAGGTGGACAGCTACCCCAACCAGCTCTCCGGGGGCCAGCAGCAGCGGGTGGCCATCGCCCGGGCCCTGGCCATGGATCCCAAACTGATGCTGTTCGACGAACCCACGTCGGCCCTCGACCCCGAGCTGGTCGGCGACGTCCTCGATGTCATGCGCGACCTGGCCACCGAGGGCATGACCATGATCGTCGTCACCCACGAAATGGGCTTCGCCCGCGAGGTCGGCGACACCGTGGTGTTCATGGACGGCGGCGTGGTGGTCGAACAGGGCGATCCGACCGAGGTGCTGACGAATCCGCAGCACGAACGTACCAAGTCGTTCCTGGCCAAGGTTCTGTAGCCCGGTCGGTGTCCGGCGCGGCCTCCCCTATGTGGGCAGGGCCTCGGTCCGCAGCACGGCCAGGAGTCGGGCGAGGTCGCTGCCGTCGATCCGCTCGGCGGCCCGGGCTGACGCCTTTCCGAGCGATGACCCGAACGGCAGCGCGTCGACCAGTCCGTTGCCCGACCAGCGCCGGATGAGCCGGAACTCGGTGGAGCGCGCCAGCATCCGCTCATCGACCACCTTCCCCTTCGACATCAGGGCCGCGTTGGTCAGCCGGCGGATCTCCCCGACGTCGGCCTGCAGGCCGAGGTGGTCGATCCGGCGGACCACGTAGGACCCGGTGTTGTACCAGTCGCACACCCCGTGCACCACAGCCGCCACCTGGCCCACGACCCCGTCGATGGCCAGAGCCAGGATGGGCCCGCCTTCGAGCGTGGAGGCCGACGCCGCCCCGACCAGGGCCAGCTGCAGGGCACCGACCGCGGTGGCGATGGACTTCGTCTGGCGCGACCCGAGTGCCTCCATGCCGGCCACGTCGTAGACCACGGCCGGGTGCTCGATCACCTGGGTCGACATCCAGTCCAGAAGCCGCGGCGGGGCGGCCGCCACCTGGGCCCGCACCCGCCGCATCCGGCCGGGCCCGGCGGTGAGTGCCTCGCGGCCGATGTCCCCGAGCGCCGCCTCGAGCTCGGCAGACGCCCCTGTCGGCAGCCCGTCCGGTGCCAGCAGGGTACGCAGTCCCCGGGTGAAGGCCGCCCGGGCCCGGGCCAGTCGTGGGCGCGGCACCGGGACGTTCCCGACCCCGGGATCGGTCGGGGCCGGCCCACTCGGGTCGGGGGGGATGCTGGTCACGTCCTCGAGTCTGGTGAATCGGCTGACCGAGGGCAAGCCGCGGGCACCGTGCCGCTCACGAGCGGATGCGCCCGTTGGTCGGGTCGTAGGGGGCCTTGAGGCCGACCGTGGCCGGACACAGGCGGCCGCCCACGTTCACCTCGAAGGTTCCGACCCCGAGGTACTCGGTGGTGACCGGCTCCCGGTCCCGGCGCCACACGTAGGCGAGTCCGACAGCGGCACCCTGGGTGGCGGACCACGCCACCGACGTGACCTGGCCGGCCACATGGCCGTCGCGGAGCACGAGCTCACCACCCCACAACATGGGATCTGGGTCCTCGAGACGGAACGAAACCAGGCGGCGCCTGGGGCCCTCGGCAACCGCCCGCTCCACCGCGTCGCGACCGATGAAGTCGACGGTGCTGGCGAGCTTGCAGGTGAACTTCAGCCCGGCCTCCACCGGGTTGTGATCAGGAGTGAGGTCGGTGCCGAAGGCGCGGTACCCCTTGTCGAGGCGCAGCGAGTTGATGGCGTAATAGCCGGCCCCGGTCAGCGGCACATCCGCCCCGGCCTCGAACAGGTCCTCATAGACGCCCACTGCGAACTCGGTCGGGACGTAAAGCTCCCATCCGAGCTCGCCCACGTAGGTGATCCGGGTGGCCCGCACCGTCGAGTGCCCGAGGTCGAGTTCCTGGCTGGTGGCGAAGGGGAATGCCGCATCGGACAGGTCCGTCCGGGTGAGCCTCTGGAGGAGACTCCTCGACCCGGGGCCCATCACGCCGTACACGGCATATGACGAGGAGACGTCCACCACGGCCACGTGCTCCCCCGTGCCCACGTGGCGCTCGATCCACGCCAGGTCCCGCAGCACCGACGCCGAACCGGTGACCAGGAGATAGCGGTCGTGGGTCACGCGGGTGACGGTCACATCGGCCTCGTACCCGCCGCGGCGGTTCAGCATGCCCGTGTAGACCGACCGACCGACCGGCACGGCCACGTCGGCCGTGCACAGTCGCTGCAGCACCGACTCGGCATCGCGGCCGGAAATGTGGAGCTTGCCGAAGGACGTCTCGTCGAACAGGGTGACGGACGACCGCGTCCGTTGCTGTTCCTCGACCGACCACGGCAGCCAGTTCGGCTTGTCCCACGTGTACTCGAGCAAGGGCTCCCGGCCGGCCGGGGCGAACACGTTGGCCCGCTCCCATCCCATCTTCGACCCGAATTGGGCGCCGACCTCCTCGAGGAGGTGGTACACCGGCGACCGCCGGAAGGGGCGGGCGGTGACCAGCTCCCGATTGGGCCAGGGGATCTCGTAGTGGAGGCCGAGGATCTCGCCCACCCGGTCGTGGAGCCACTGGTTGTTGGCGTTGAAGGCGGCGAACCGGCGAATGTCCTGGGCGACCAGGTCGACGGTCGGCTCACCCCCGACGATCCACTCGGCCAAGACCCGACCGGCCCCTCCGGCCGAGGCGATGCCCACCGAATTGAATCCGGCACCCACGAAGAAGTTCCGCAGCTCGGGGGCCTCACCGATGATGAACTGGTTGTCGGGGGTGAAGCTCTCGGGGCCGTTGTAGAACTTCTTGATGCCGGTGTGGTGCAGTGCCGGGATGCGGAGCAGGGCACTCTCCATGAGGATGGAGAAGTGGTCCCAATCCTCGTCGAGGAGCTGGAACTCGAAGGGGTAGGGCAACTGATCGGGAGCCACCCACGGCTTGGCCTCCGGTTCGAACCCCCCGATCACCAGGCCGCCCACCTCTTCTTTGAAGTACGTGTAGCCATCGGGGTCCCGCAGGATCGGGAGGTTGGTGTGCACGCCCTCGATCTGCTCGGACACCACGTAGAAGTGCTCGGCCGAGTGCAGCGGGACGTGGACCCCGGCCAGTGCGCCGACGGCCTTCGCCCACTGTCCGGCACAGTTCACGACCACATCGGCCTCGATCGGACCCTGATCGGTGACCACGCCGGTGACCTGCCCGCGCTCCTGGGTGATCCCCAGCACCCGGGTCCGTTCGAACACCCTCGCCCCCTTGTCGCGGGCTCCCCTGGCCAGCGACGCCGTCACGTCGACCGGGTTGGCTGTTCCATCGCCGGCCAGCCAGATGGCCCCGACCAGGCCCTCGGTGGCCAGCACCGGGTAGAGCTCCTTGGCCCTGGCCGGCGTGATCAGCTCACACTCGAGGTCGTAGGCCTCAGCGGTGGCCGCCGTTCGCCGGAGTTGCACCATCCGATCTTCGGTGCGGGCCACCGTCACCCCGCCGCACCGCTTGAACCCGGTGGCCAGGCCGGTCTCGCCTTCAAGCTCGGAATACAGCTGGGCCGAGTACTGCACCAGGCGGGTGCCGCCCTCGGTGGCCCGCAGCTGGCCGAGCAGGCCGGCGGCATGCCAGGTGGTGCCGGACGACAGCTGTCCCTGCTCGAGCAGCACGACGTCGGTCCAACCCAGGCGGGTCAGGTGGTACGCCACACTCGTCCCCACGATGCCCCCGCCGATGATGACGACCTGCGCCCGGCTCGGCAGTTCGATCTCGGTACCCATGTCCGTCCGTCCCTTGCTCGTCGTGGTTGGTCAGTCGTCCCGCTGGACGTCGGCGATCAGACGGTCGAGCATCGGGCCGCGGAAGGTGGCCACTGCTCGCTCGTACTTCTCCAACCCCCACGACCAGAAGGCGAAGTCGATGTCGCTCGTCGCCTCCTGAATGGAGGCCCACAGCGTCCACCCGTACTGGGACATGAGGCCCCACAGTCGGGCCCGGGCGATCTTGTTGATCAGGTGGTCCCCGTAGTACGTGGTGACCAGGAGATCGAGCTGGTCATCGTCGAGGTGGCACTCGCTCCAGATGTTGCCCAGTTCGAAGCAGGCGTCGTTGTTGCCCGAGTACTCATAGTCGATCAGTCGAATCCGGTCGCCGTCGTCGATGAAGTTGCCGGCCAGCAGGTCGTTGTTGCAGGCCACCGTGGATGCACGCCGGACCGCCAGGGCTCCCCGGATCCGCTCGACGTCGCCGGCGAAGTCGAGGTAGCCGGGCGGGAGGCGGTAGCCGTGCTGGCGGACCATGGCCAGGTACCCGCGCTGCAAGTCGAACATGTCGAAGTCGTTGACGAAGCGCTTGCCGTTGTGGAGCTGGCGGCACGAGTTCGCCACCCGTTCGACCACGCCGGGACGACCGAAGTCGTCATCGGTGAAGGTGCGCCCCTCGAGGTACCCGATCACCAGGGCCGACTCCTCGGGCAGGTACGCGTACACCGGCGCGCCCACGCCGGATTCGGCGGCGATGATGGAGTTGTGGTACTCGTTGTCCCGGTCGATGGCCAGTGCGCCGGTGGCCCCACCGAAAATGCGGACCACGTACACCCCGTCGTGCGTGGCCACCTTGTAGTTGCGGTTGGTCAGACCACCGGCCAGCTCGGTCACCTCGAGGGTGCGGCCTCGCAGCACCTCGATTTTGTCGCACAATGACCGGGGGAGTGCCGTGCCGGCATCCGCCGTCGCTGCGTCCACCTCCGATCCGTCCATCACCGCTCCCCTGCGCATCCGGGTCTTCGCCCGTCGCGGCGCCGGAGTGCCGACTGTAGTGCCGGCCCCCCAGGACCCTCAAGGTCTAGACAGAAGGTCCCCGACAGCCATGCTGACCAGGGCAGCCGGTAGCATCGACCCGGTGAGCCGTGCGCAACTCCAACTTGACTGGCTGACGACCGCGCCCTCGTTCCCGACCCCGGACGGTGGTCCGGCCCACGCCGGCATCGCCCGCTGGTTGACCGATCTCATCGGCCGCGGCGACCTCGTCCCGGGGGACCGACTCCCCCGCGAGGACGCCTTCGCGGCCTCACTCGGAGTCAGTCGGATGACCCTGCGCCAGGCGCTCGCCACCCTCGAGGGGAAGGGCACGTTGGAACGCAAGACGGGCCGATTGGGAGGCACGTTCGTGCGTGAGCCCCGCATCGAATGCGATCTGACCGGCATGGCCGGGTTCACCGAGCAGATGCGCCGGGCCAACCTGCGGGCCGGGGCCCGGGTGGTGTCGGCGTCCACCGTGCCGGCCAACGCCAAGGTGGCTGCCGCCCTGTCGGTGCAGCGCGGGGCACCCGTGCACGAGATCGTGCGGGTGCGCACCGCCCGTCGCGAGCCGTTGGCCATCGAGCGGTCGTTCTTCCCTTTCGGGCCCTTCCCCGACCTGTTGGACCGTGGGCTGCTGGGCTCGCTCTATGCCGTGCTGACAAGGGACTACGGCCAGCGCCCGACGTCGGCCACGGAGTCGCTCGAGCCGGTGATCGCCCGCACCCACGAGGCGGACCTGCTGCAAGTGGAGGCCGGGGCGCCGCTGATGCTCATCACCCGCACCGCCTATACGGCGGCGGGCCTGGCCGTCGAGTTCGCCCGGGACATCTTCCGTCCCGACCGCATCAAGATCGCGTTGCAGACCAGGATCGGCTGAGGACACGCCTCGTCGCCCGGCCGGAGCCGGG
>Ga0075522_10003845_pt1 | contig 10891 bp, 6 predicted proteins | sample NGEPerA_FD_74796 | JGI IMG/M metagenome (GOLD analysis project Ga0075522, IMG submission 74796) | Arctic peat soil microbial communities from the Barrow Environmental Observatory site, Barrow, Alaska, USA - NGEE PermafrostL2-A | ecosystem: Environmental > Terrestrial > Soil > Wetlands > Peat ... | reverse complement strand
CGTCATTCCACCGAACGTCGGCGAACTCGTCGTCGCAATGTCCTGCGGCGTGGAGAGCGTAATCGAACCAGCGCCATTGGTGACGATGACCTGATTCGCAGATCCTTCTGTAAGCGTTGCGAGAGTATAACCCCCGGCACCATTCCCAATGAGAAGCTGCCCAGCCGTCGCTCCAGAGCCATCGAGGCCCGTACCGCCGCTGAGTGGATTCAGAGTGCCGCCGAGCAAGACCGCGCCCGTCGTCGCCGAGTTTGGCGTGAGGCCGGTGCCCGCCGCCGAGAAGGATGTGACCGCAACCTGGGAAAGGTTATTGGTGCGCACACCGCCCGCGCCATTGAGCGTCAGGAAGCTGGTGGTCGAGTTGTCCGCGGCGATGCCGGTCATGGTGAGATTACTTCCACCCGTCCCAATATTGATATTGGTGTTCGAAATACCCGCGCCGTTACCAATGGTGGTGGTCGCCGTGCCGGTATTATTGATATTCGTGGTACCGGTGATTGTCGCGCCGCCCGTGGTCGTGAGATTACCGCTCGTATTAACGAGCGTTACGCCGGCGTTACCGAGCTGGATCTCGTTATCGGCTGTGGCATTCGCGCCAAAGCCAATTGCGGTGCGGTTCTGCGCATTCGCGTTATCGACTTGCGCGGTGCTGCCCAACAGGGTGTTCTCGATGCCGGTCGTGATGGCCGTGCCCGCCTGACCCGCGCTGTTTCCGATTCCGGTATTGTCGGAGCCGGTCGTCACGAGGTTCAACGCATTGTAGCCATTGCCGGTATTGTTGTTGCCGCTCGTCGCCTGCACCATGGCATAGGAGCCGGTTGCCGTGTTCTGGCTGCCGGTAGTTAGGTAGGAGAGGTCGTTCGGTCCCAAAGCCGCATCGTTCGTACCCGTAAGAGTGAAATTGCCCGAAGGGCCGCCGACGAAGATGTTGTTGCCGCCATAGACGCCAATTGTCGGAATTGAGTTGAAGTAAATCTCGCCAACCGCGTTCGTGGTTTGCGGGAGATAGATATTGCCGCCAACGGTCTCATTATTCGTTACCGCAAGGCCGGTGCCCGCGCCGCCGAGTGTGGCATCACCCGTCACATCCAGCGTGTTGTTAATCTGCGTCGCGCCGCCGACGGTGAACATGCCGCTGACCGCAGCATTTCCAGTGACATCGAGCGCGTCCGCGCCCGGGGCGCCGCCAACCCCCAATTTCCCATCGATCTCTCCGTTGCCGTTGATCCAGAAATTGGCCGGACTTTGCTGCGAGCCGTTCTGGTTCAAAATAAAGTTGCTTGCGCCGCTTACCCATTGCGGGGTATTGCCGGTGCCCTGGCTTTCGAGCACATCATTCGCAGTGCCGTCCGTGCCTGCCGAACCGGTCGCCAGCGGAGAGTTCGAGCCGCTGAGAATGAGTTCGCCCGTCTGATTGATGGTGCCGACGGCAGTGATGTTTGCAACATTCTCAAGATCGCGAGCATTGTCGATCACCGGAAATCCGCCAATTCCGAGCACGCCGCTCACGATGCGGATATTGCCGCTTTGCACGCCCAAGCTTCCGGTCGGTATCAGGACGTTGTTCGTCGAGAGATCGATCGAAGATCCGCTCGAGAAGGAGTGAACCGTATTTGTATTGACTTGGCCGCCGCCAGTGACACTCCAATTGGTGCTGGTAATGTCGTTGCCGGAGCCGCCGTTATTGATTGTAATCGCTGGGTTCGACTCACCCCCCGCCACGCTAACTTTAACGCCGCCATATCCGAGAACCCGGAAGTTCTCATTCCAGGTCGTGTTCGAGCCATTAAAATTCTTGAATACGAGGTCGGACGTGTTATCGGCGTTAACGTTGATGCCCTTAATTTCCGCATTTGCCTGCGTAACGCCAGTATTGTCAAGGACGGTCGTGCCATCCGTGTTGAACTCAATGGCTGCCGCATTCCCAACTGCCGCGGAAGCGGTATTGCTTAAGTTAAGCGTACCGCCCATGCCACCCGAAGCTGCGCGATAAATCCGCACATCGCCATCAAGCCCGTACGCCGCAGGTGCGGCAACATCGAGCGAACCGACGGTAGCCGGTGCCTCGGCGCCAATACCAACATTGCTGCCTGCCGGCTGCAATACGAGCGGCTCTGCGCCAACCGTTTGATTATAGGCCTGAACCGTCGAGAAGGCTTCGCCAGCACCAACACTACTGTTGACACCAAGCTCAAGTTCTTCATTGGTGCTCGATGCAGTCTGGATGGTGAGTTGATGCCCTTCGCTTCCTGACCCGCTGGTTCCGGTAGCGTTCGGATCATCGGAATTGATCGTGAGGCCCGCAATATTATCGCCGTTGGTTGAAGTCGGGGTGTTCGTGTTAATTCCCACGCGAGCCCCCGGCGTGATCTGCATTGCGGTAGTCGCGCCGCCGTTCGATGTGAAGTTCAGATTATGAGTGTCAAGGTTGACATAGCGGTCGCTCGTGAATGGCACGTCGGTATTAGAAGCGCCAAGCGAAGCCGTGGCCACGCCGCTCGTATCCGAAACAAGCACGCCGTCATTGCCATGAATAAATTGGTCGATCGTGTTTGTACGAACGTTATTAGTAGGATCGAGCGTCAGGAAGTTCGCCGTCGCCACGTTCGACGAGGCGATATGATTGAGCACCAAATTATTGCTCGTGTTTCCGACATCGAGCGTAATCGGGTTCGTACCGGAGGAAGCGACCGTTACGCCGCCGCCAAAGCCAGTGCTGCCAATCGCTACCGGACTCGTGCTCGTGCCGGTGTTGATGTTCGTAGCACCGTTGATACTGGCATTGATGTTCGTGGCGCCCGCGATGGTAACCGCCGCGTTGCCATTTCCGATACCAATGGTGTTTGCACCGATGCCATCGCCGATATCGATCGCGTTTCCATCCGTACCGCCGTTGATACTCGCCGCGCCGCCGGAGGTGGTGAAGGCGCCGGCGTTGGTGACGCCGTTCGTGGTTGAAGTGCCCGACACATTGAACGTGCCTCCCACATCGAGCGTCGAGCCGGGTGCGCTGTTATTGATACCAACCTGACCGGCGTTGGTAGCCGTGATAGTCTGACCAGAGATGCCATTCCCACCGCGAGAAAGGTACCAGTTCTGTTGCTGATTAATACCGATATCCCAAAGATCGTTCGAAGCCTGATCGTCAAAACGGAGCATACGGCCTTCGGTGTTTCCTGTGCTTGTACCCCAGGTAGCTAATGTCGTGTTAGACCTGATCAGCTCTGGCAATGAGGAACCAACATTGTCCGTATTATCAATCGTGAGACCGGAGGGTCCTCCGAACGGCTCGGTAATCGTGAGTCCGGTGCTGAGGTTGGCCGAAGCAGTTCCCATACCGACCGGAGCCGTTATATTCACGGAAGGCGTCCCGCCACCCACGATTTGCACCGGAGTCAAGCCGCCCGAGTTCGATGTGAAATTGAGATTGCTCGCATCGAGATTTACAAAGCGGTCGCTCGTGAACGGAACGTCCGTGTTCGCTGCGCCAAGCTGCGCCGTTGCGACGCCACCAGAGTATGTGACGAGCACGCCGTTATCGCCCTGAACAAATTGGGCGATCGTGTTGGTACGAACGTTATTAGTAGGATCGAGCGTCAGGAAGTTCGCCGTCGCCACGTTCGACGAGGCGATATTATTGAGCACCAAATTATTGGTGTTGACTCCAACATCGAGCGTAATCGGATTCGAGCCGGACGAAGCGAGTGTTACGCCGCCGCCGGTTCCCGTGCTGCCGATGGTCGTAGCGTAGGTGGTCGTTGTGTTTATGGTCGCCGCGCCACCATCCGTTGTAAAGGTGCCACCGTTCGTAATGCCCGAGAACGACGCCGCGCCCGCGCCGCTCACGCTCCATCCATTGCCGTCAATGTTGTCACCGCCATCGCCGCCTGTATTGATGGTGAGCGCGGTTCCCGACAGGTCGGTAATCGAGGTCGTTCCATCATTTTTGACGAGAAAATTTCCTCCGACCCCGAACTGGCCATTCGATACCCGGAGACTTCCGTTCATCACCCCCACATTGTAGTTGTAAATGTGCAGGATCTCGCCGTTCACATTGCCCGCGTCACCAATCGAAAGATTGTCGCCAGAAGTGAGATTGGTTAGATGATCAAGCCCGACCGCATTGGTAGTACCATTGAAGGTCGCAAAATCGGCAGTGCTGTTATCGGTGATGTGGAGAGTGTTGCCCGCCGCATTGATGTAGCGGTCGCTCCCGAATGGAACATCCGTAGGTGATGCGCCCAGCTGCGCCGTTGCGATGTTGCCCGCATAGGTGACGAGCACGCCGTTCGCGCCCTGAACAAATTGGTCGATCGTGTTGGTACGAACGTTATTAGTAGGATCGAGCGTCAGAAAGTTCGCCGTCGCCACGTTCGACGAAGCAATATTATTGAGTATCAGATTATTGCCAGGGTTTCCGACATCGAGCGTAATCGGATTCGTACCGGAGGAATTGATCGTAACATTGCCGCCGCCGCCATTTCCCGTGCTGCCGATGGTGGTGGGGTAGGGGCTCGCGGTGTTGATTAGCGCCGCGCCGCCATCCGTTGTAAAGGCGCCGGTGTTGCTTAGGGCACCGTTAGTGGTGGTAAGTCCGGTTACCGTGAGCGTTCCGAAGACCGCAGTATTGCCCGTTGCGTCGTCTATTGTAAAGACGGGCGTGGTTGTGTTAATCTGAAACGTACCGCCTGCATCCTGCAAGTTCGAGGCGACGAGATTACCGGCAGTAACCGGGTCGCTCTTAGGAATGACATTGCCAGGTATCGCCGGGTTCTCAGTGATGATCCCGAGCTGTGCCGATGTGGCATAATCCCACGCTCCGGCATATCCGCCGCTGTGGTTGAAGCCGGTTTGGCCGGGTCCGAGCCAGTAGGTCAGCGTATAGGGCGCGGTTAAAGCACCGGTGTCAGAAAGCGGCCCCGGGAATAAGAAACCGGCCTGAGCATTGGCGAACGGCGGAATGGCCGTGTACCAGTTAAGCGTAGGAAATCCCGCTTCTTCCCATGCGTCATACGCCGTAGTGGGTGGATGCGTGTACGGGCCTGCGTCGTAGGGCGGCGTGGTCAAGAGGACCGTATGATGATGATAATCATCGAGCACGAGGCCGCCGGCGCCGATATTGCGCGTCTGGGCCATGGCGGAGGAGGAAAGACCGAGCGCAAGCGCTCCGGTAGCGAGCAAAGACAAAAAACGTTTCATGTCAGTAGATGCTTTTTAGTGTAAAAAAATCTGTTAAAAAACGCTGAATTCGAAATTAAAAACGGAGTTCTAAATTCGAAGGAAAAAAAAATTTCAAAAGTGCGCTATAGAACGGGGCATAGTTCTGCATCGCCGGCACGGCGAGGCGCCCATCCATAGACAAAAATGTTTTCGGCGAGTGACCACCATCGTCACATTCCGTGAGTATTCCCTCACGTTTTCTGTACTAAAAAAGGCAACAATGCGCCGTAAATACAGTGTATTTCACTCGTCGAGTAAGCGAAGAGACGACGTGCCTCCGTCCGCGAGAAAGCTAAAAACCATATTTCTCACTACAAATATACGACAAAAAAATGGGGGTTGCAAGAAATTCGAAAAAATTTATTTCGGGGATAACACGCGCGCCGGTGAGAAATCACGCGCAAAAATTCGGACGTGGTGGACCGCCTTTAAAATAAAACGTGCGCGAGCCGAGCGATGAAAGCTACACGTGGTGCAAGCGGTCGCGAGCCAAGCCGATCGACACCCGATTACGACAAAAAAAAGACGGCCCCCGAAAATTCGGAGGCCGTGGAAAAATTTGCGAGAAAAGCGGATGGCGAGGGCGCCATCCGCCACGCGGGGGGTGTGGCGCGCTCGCCACACTTCATTACCGTGATGTTTCCATATCGCGGAACCGGAATTCGAGCTTGTTGTGGGTGAATTCGTCGAGCGCTTCGAGCGTGGGCTTGCCGAGTTTATCGATTTCGAGCGAAATCTTTAGCTGATCGAAATTCGGGGCTTCGAATTCCTCGTCCTCGTCATCGAGTTCGACCGGCACCAAGGTGGAAATGCGGGCCTGGTACTCGGTCTTGATCTCATCATTGATCTGCCGGGCGCGCCGCGCGGTGATTGCCACGGCCTGATAAAGCGATTCGCCCCGCCGGGCCATCATTTCGAGATCGACCGGATTGATGCTGGCATGTTGCTTATCGACTTTCTTTTCGGTTTTGATTGGCATGGCGAAATATAATGATTAGGATGACGGATTTTGAGTGGCGGGCGTCAAACGCTGGAATGGTAAATAGGGTTCAGACAAATATTATCCCCTCTACTTCCCCCACCGCTCGTTCCAAATCATCATTTACGACAATATGATCATACTGGTCCATCATCGCCATTTCCATCTGGGCGCGTTCCAGGCGGCGGGCAATGATCTCGTCCGATTCGGTCATGCGGGTGCGCAGGCGGGCTTCGAGCGTAGCCATATCTGGCGGCGCGATGAAGATTAGGAGCGACTCCTTCGGAAATTGCCGGCGAATCGAGAGGCCGCCTTTGACATCAATGTCGAAAAGAAGCCGCTTTCCCATTTGCCTGGCGCGCTCCACTTCGCTCTTTGGCGTGCCGTAATAATTCCCAAATATCTCTTCGTGCTCGATGAGCGCTTGGGAGGCAATCAGCTCCTCGAATTTTTCGCGGGTAAGAAAATAGTAATCGGCACCATCGCGCTCCTGGGGGCGCATCGCGCGGGTCGTTGCGGAAACGCTGAAGATCACCTCCGCCGGATGCCGCGCGAGGATTTCGCGGGCGATGGTGGTTTTGCCCGCGCCACTGGGTGCGCTGAGAACGATGAGAGAATGCGAGTTCATTGTTGGAACCTTGATGTTGAGGAAGCTCTGATTTAAGAAAGCTCTGATTAAGTCGGTTTTTATCGTCATTGCGAGGAGCATTCGGCGACCAACGGGAGCCGAATGCGACGAAGCAATCCCTCGTTAACTCAACGGATTGCTTTGCTTCGTGCCTCGCAACCGCCTTTGACTCCCTTCGGTCGTCAAAGGTTCCCCCAATGACGTTGGAAGGAGACTTAATCAGGCTTCCTTAAGGAACCTCTGATTAAGTTCTGGATTCCCGCGAATGAGGGAATCCAGAACTTAATCAGAGTTTCCTTAATTTGATTCAGTATGAAAGAGAAGATTAGCCTCGCTGCGATTATCGAAGCCAATGCGCAGGATGGTTTCCGCTACGAATGCCCGCTGTGCGGGAACAAATTCGGTGCGTTGGTCGGGGATGATTCGAAGTTGCGCGAGATGGGGGAAATCGGCTCGCACACGCTCTGCGTCAAGTGCCAGGCTGATTTAGTGGTCAACGACGATGGCGCGCTTCGCAGCGCAACTGCCGAAGAGATGGTCGCGCTGTTCGACGAGGACCCGGATGCCTATATGCTTTTGCAGGACATGAAGGCTGCGATCCGCGGAGACCGCGACGCGAGAAATCGGATGGTTTCGCTTCTGAAACCCTAAAAACGATGTAACTAATAACTAAAAGGCCGGCTCGCCATCCCTCCCGCCTCGCGCCGAGTCAAACACTTTTGCGTTAGATTGATTTGGGTTGTTGAGTGGCTGGGCATTCCATGCAGGAAGTCCGGCAGTGGGGCCGGCGCCAGAGGGGTCGCCGGAATCAAACTCCGGCCAGTTCGTATAATTTTCGAAGCGGCCAAATTGCTTTTGGAACGTCGCGGCTACTTCGCCGATCGGGCCATTTCGCTGCTTGCCAACAATAATCTCGGCCACTCCCGCCGCGGGCACTGTTTCGCCGCGCACGACGGTGCTCTCCAGCCCATACGTCTCCGCGCGATAAATAAACATGACGACATCCGCATCCTGCTCGATCGCTCCACTTTCACGTAAATCACTTAAGAGTGGCCGGCGATCGTTGCGGCTTTCGACACTGCGATTCAATTGCGAGAGTGCCATGACGGGAATATTTAGTTCCTTCGCCAGCGCCTTAAGCGAACGCGAGATCATCGAGATTTCGCGCTCGCGCGATTCCATCGACTTGCCGGCGCTCATAAGCTGCAAATAATCGACGATGACAAGCCCGATGCCGTGCCGCGCTTTCAGCCGGCGCGCTTTCGCGCGAATTTCGAGCGGGGTGATCGCTGGCGTGTCGTCAATAAAAATCGGCGCTTCGGAAAGTCGGCCAATCGTCATCGACATGCGTCGCCATTCCTCGTCGTTCATCTGTCCTTTGCGGGCGCGCTGCATATCGACTTTCGCTTCGGCGCAAAGCATACGCAATACGAGCTGCTGCGCGCCCATTTCGAGCGAAAAAATAGCGACTGGAACTTTTGGTATCGCATGTTCCGGCATGGCCGCGATGCGCGCGAAGTTCAGTGCAAGCGCCGTCTTGCCCTGCGAGGGCCGCGCGGCGAGCACGATAAGATCGCTCGGTTGCCATCCGCTCGTAATTTGATCGAGATCGAGCAGGCCAGTCGTGACACCGGTGAGGCCGTTGTGCTGGTCCTTGATCTTGTCCAGCATTTTCATCGTATCGAAGGCTAGCTGCTTGATGGGCTGGGCGCTCTTGCGGTGCCGCGTTTCCGAAAGCTCGAAAAGAAAGCCTTCGGCTTCATCCAGCAAATTGAACGTATCGAGTTCGCCTTCGAACGCGCGAAGTTTTATCTCTTCGCAAATGCGAATCAGCTCTCGCGCGATATATTTTTCTAAAACTATTCGCGCATAGCTCTCGACGTTTACCGTCGTCACCACCTTCGAAGTAAGTTCCACGAGATATGCCGGCCCGCCGATTTCTTCCAACTTGCCATCCAAAGCAAGCTGATTTTTCACCGTGAGCAAATCAATCGGCTCGGAGCGGTTATCGAGCGCGATCATCGAGCGATAGATGAGCGTGTGCGCGTCGCGGTAGAACGGGCTGTCGTCGATCGAGCGGTCGCCCAAAATTTCCACCGCGCGATTGGCGGAGGATTTATCAATCATCATCGCGCCGAGCAAAGACTCTTCAAGATCGACGGCCTGCGGCGGAATAAGGCCCTTCGGCGAGAGCTTCTCGTATAGTTCCGAAAAGCTCTGGAGATACCGCCGCGCATTTCGCGCGCCGGGGATGATGTTGGTTTGGATTGGCTGGAGGCTCACGGGTCACGTAACGCGCAGAAGCGCGAGATGGGTGCCGGGGAATTAGTTGGGCTGTTTCTGGTTAGAAAAAACGGGTCGTAGGGGTCCAATGAGACCCATGAGTCCCATAGGACGCATACGTCCCCTAATACCTTTTTCATACATGGCTACCAAAGAAGGCTTCATCCCGCCGCATGGCAATTACCGCGAGTTGATCTCTTACCAGAAAGCCGAGATTATCTTCGATATCACCTATCGCTTTTGCAACCGCTTTCTTAAAAAAGGTGACCGTACCATTGACCAGATGATTCAGGCCGCGCGGTCCGGAAAGCAAAACATTGCGGAAGGCTGTCAGGCTTCCGGAACTTCGAAAGAGATGGAAATCAAGCTCATTAATGTCGCGCGCGCAAGCCTCGAAGAGGTCCTCATTGATTACGAAGATTATCTCCGGGTCCGCAATCTTCTGAAGTGGGATAAGAATTCGAAGGAAGCTCTCTTCGTCCGCAAGCTTTCGAGACAGCCCAGCGTAACCTTCGAAAATTTTCGCGAATTTTGTGAGACGCGCCCGCCGGAAGTCATCGCGAATATTGCCATTTGCCTCATCAACCAAGCGAACTACCTGCTTGACCGCCAGATTGCGCAACTCGAACGCGACTTCATCAACGAAGGCGGTATCCGCGAGCGAATGACGCAAGCGCGCCTTCGTCACCGGAACAATCCTCCCCAGCAAAGTTGATTTTTCCCATGGGACTCATGGGTCGCATGTGACCCATAAGTCCCATGAATTTAGCGAGAGCGTTTGTTCAGCTCGCCGCTTTCGCAACCCCGTCTAAGTTCACCTGATTCACGATCGCGCGAAGATCGTCCAGCGATACGCCGCCCGAACCTTCGATCATGAGATAGATCCGGTCGCCGACAATGAGGCCGATCTCGCCGTTGTTCGATTTTTTGTGCCACGTAACCCAGCCGGGATAGCTCCCGAATTTCTCGCCGTGCTGGAGTTGATTCTCGTCCTCCATGCTGTAATTTGCCATCATGGAATACGCTGCGGTGAGGCCCGCGGCATAATTGTAATCCGCAAGCGTGACCTTCACATGCTTCTCACCGTTATCGAATTGCCGCTCGGCGGTGGACCACTCGATACCGTTGAAATTAGCGCTCGACATGCTCGGCTCGTGCGCGGTGTAGCCGCTTAAGTTTGGCAGGAAACCCACCAGCGTCGCCGATGGCACCGAATGCGTCGCAGATTTATGCGTAGCCCCGGCGTTCGCCATGCCCAATGCCTGCGTTACCGTGCTGGCCGCGTTATTCGGATTGTTCGCGCTTTGCGACGTATCCTGATTTGCCGTGTCGGTCTTTTTGCTGCAACCCGTGAAAAACACGAATGCCAGCGCGGCCGATAGAAGACTAAAACGAAGAATGGATGCTTTTTTCATAGATTTTTGAGAATTAAGTGGATGACAGTGTTCACAAAACTTCTGCAATATACAAAACTTTTCGACCCTACGATTGAAAATGCGGACTCCTCCACTCCGCCGCGAATGATTTTCGCAATACAGACGGCATCGAAGATTAATTTGGTATTTTTGTAGTCTATGAATCGAATCGCGGTGCTCACGAGCGGAGGGGACGCGCCCGGAATGAATGCGGCGATACGGTCGGTCGTTCGCGCCGGTTGCGACAAGGAGATGAAAATGTTCGGCGTGCGCGATGGCTTCGAAGGGCTGATCGCGGGAAATCTCATTCGGCTTCGCGCCCGCGATGTGGGCGGCGTCATCCACTTGGGCGGGACGTTCTTAGGC
>Ga0075522_10003844_pt1 | contig 10891 bp, 6 predicted proteins | sample NGEPerA_FD_74796 | JGI IMG/M metagenome (GOLD analysis project Ga0075522, IMG submission 74796) | Arctic peat soil microbial communities from the Barrow Environmental Observatory site, Barrow, Alaska, USA - NGEE PermafrostL2-A | ecosystem: Environmental > Terrestrial > Soil > Wetlands > Peat ... | reverse complement strand
GCAGAACGTTTCCTTCGGACTCTATCTGCGCAAGGTGAATTCGTCCGAGTCCAAGCGCCGTGCGGGGGAGATGCTCGAGCTCGTCGGGCTGTCTGCTTATGCGGACAGGTACGGCCACCAGCTGTCCGGCGGACAGCAGCAGCGAGTCGCCCTCGCTCGAGCGCTGGCGATCCAACCCAAAGTTCTGCTGCTGGACGAGCCACTTTCGGCTCTCGATGCAAAAGTCCGCTCGCGACTGCGAGACGAGATCCGCCGCGTGCAGCTCGAGATTGGGATCACGGCCCTGTTCGTGACCCACGACCAGGAGGAGGCGCTCGCCATCGCGGACCGCGTGGGCGTGATGAACAAGGGCCGCCTCGAGCAGCTGGCTGCGCCGACCACCGTCTACTCTCGCCCGGCCACGCCGTTTGTTGCGGAGTTCGTCGGCCTCACCAACCGGCTCGACGGCGTCGTCCACGGCGGTGAGGTAGAGGTTCGGGGCACGCGCCTGCCGCTGGTCCAGCCCGACGTACCGGACGGGCCCGCGGTCGCGCTGGTGCGGCCGGAGGCGGTGGCGCTGGCCGGTGACAGCGACGCTGATACAGGGCCGTTGACGGGCACCGTCATCGCCGTCGCCTTTCTCGGCGCGATGAGCCGCGTCACCGTCGACCTGGGCGGCACAACGGTGCTCGCGCAGCTGCCGACATCCGAAGCTGCCGCGCATACGGCTGGGACGCGCGTGAAGCTTGTCCTCCGCAAGGACCCTGTGCTGATCGCCAGGGACGAGGCCGACGCGGCCGACGCGTGAGCAGCCGCGCGCGCTCAGGACAAAGTCTCAATTAACCCGGCGCTCACCCTTCATCGCAGGCTCGACGCCGGCCCGGTTCAGCGTCGAGGATCGCTGGCCGCCTACCATTCGGTCGCCGAGGTGCCGGGCGAGCCGCATACGGTTCGCACGGAGCTCGTCGGGGACGCCGTTCCGGAGATCGGCCCCCACCACCGGGCGATCGCCTGCTTCGCCCACATCACGGACCTGCACATGACGGACGTGGAGTCGCCCGCTCGCTTCGAGTTCATCAACAGGGAATTCGCAGATCCACGTTTTCGGGAACTGCTCCCGATGCAGCGGTCTCAGGAGGCCTTGAACGCCCACGCCATCGACGCCATGGTCAGCACGCTCAACCACATCAGCGGTGGCCCAGTGACGGGAAGTCCGCTGGAGCTGGTGGCGATGACGGGCGATGCCGTCGACAACGCGCAGGGAAACGAGCTCGAGGCTTTCATCGAGCTCCTGGAGGGCGGCGTCGTGCAACCGAACTCCGGCGGGCCTGAGTACGAGGGAGTGCAGGCGCCGAGCTGGCCCGACGACGTCTCCTGGAAGCCGGACGGCGCCGTTTCGGGCGAAGACGTCTACCGCACGGCCTTTGGGTTTCCGGACGCGCCTGGTTTGCTCGAGCGCGCGCTTCAGCCATTCCGGGCGGCTGGGCTCAGACTACCGTGGCTCGGCTGTCACGGAAATCACGAAATGGTTTGCCAGGGGGTCGGCATCGTCACCCCGGCGCTGGCCGACGCGATGGTACGCAGCCGAAAGCCGATCCGGATGCCGTCGGGACTCGACCTCGACAACGTGGTCGAGACTTTCGTCGAACGCCCCGAGGCCTTCATGGCCGGGCCGCATGTCGACGTGACCGCAGACGCCGCACGACGCCCGTTTGCGCTGGACGAGTTCGTGGAAACGCATTTCCGTTCGGGAGCGCGGCCCCACGGGCACGGTTTCTCAGAGCAGAACAGAAAGGACGGAACCGCTTATTACGTGCACGACACACCGACTTTGCGTTTCATAACGCTCGACACGGCATGCCCCGGCGGCGGGGCGGAAGGGTGCATCGATGCCGATCAGCTGCACTGGCTCGAACGCCGGCTCGAGGAGGTGCATTCGTCATTCCTCTCGCGACACGGCACCAACGTGCCGACGTCGCGCAAGGACCGCCTCGTCGTGATCCTCTCGCACCATGGTTTCGACACGCTCACCAATTCGAGGGCCCACCCGAATGCGTCGCGTTCCACCCATGTCGACCGTGGGGACCTGCTCGAAACGCTGCTGCGATTCGGCAACGTCGTGCTGTGGCTCAACGGGCACATCCATGCCAATCGCGTGCGGGCGCATCCCGATCCGCGCCGCGAGGGTGGCGGCTTTTGGGAGGTCACGACCGCCTCGCTCGTGGACTGGCCGTGCCAGGGCCGCATCGTGGAGATCGTCGACCCAGGTGAAGGTCTGCTGGCGATCGCGTGCACCATGGTCGATCACGAAGGGTCGGAGCTTGCCGCGCAGCATCGTGAGCTGGCCGGCAATGCGCCGCAGGCCGGTTTCGCCGCCGGCCGCGCCGGCACCCCACTCGACAGGAACGTGGTGCTGCCTCTGCGCGCTCCTTTCCCTCTCGCCACTATCCACTCACGGTGACGCTGTTGCGTGCAGCGCGACAGTATTTTATAGTGCGACCGCGAGGCAGGCGTGGCAAGGCAGGAGTGAGGCGGGAGTGGTGACCATTGCGGAGAGCGACGCCCGGAGGCTGACCCGGATCGATCCGCCCAGCAGGCGGGCGTTGGTCGCATTCTTGAGTTCGCCGCGGTATGAGGTGCTGCCGACTGACGACGTGGAGCAGCGGGTCGTGGCGGTCGTGCCGCTCGAGGTCACCATCACTGTCACCGCCTCGCCTCGACGAGGCATCGAGGCCACCATCGACCTCGCCCAACGGTTGGCGCAACGCGGGTACAGGGTGGTCCCGCACATCTCGGCGAGGCTGATCAGGGACGAATCGCACCTCAAGGGCGTGCTCGACGCGCTGGCGGCGATGGGGGCCAAAGACGCCTTCGTGGTCGCCGGTGACGCGAACGAGCCGGCGGGCGACTTTCCCGACTCGGTCTCTCTCCTCGAGGCGATGAAGGCCGCACACAGCCTGACGGACATCGGCGTCACCGGCTATCCGGAGCGTCACAGCTTCATCGACGACGACCTCACGATCCAGGCGATGTGGGACAAGCGCCGGCTGGCCACCTACATCGTCAGCAACCTCTGCTTCGACACGCGCGTGGTCAAGAAGTGGGTTGGCAGGGTGCGCCGCCGCGGCGTTCAGCTGCCCATTTACATCGGCATGGCAGGCGTCGCCGACCCGGCCAAGCTGTTGCGCATCTCCAGTCGGATCGGGGTCGTCGACTCCGCCCGATTCCTTCGGGGCCACTCGAACTGGTTCCTACGCATGCTCCAACCTGGCGGCTATAGCCCCGAGCGATTCGTCACCGGGCTTCTCCCCGACCTGGCAGGTCCAGACCGCAAGGTCGCGGGCCTGCATGTGTTCACTTTCAACGAGATCGAGTCGACAGAGCGGTGGCGCCAGGAGATCCTGGCGCGGCTGGCTGCCGGCTCGGCCTGAGGAGGCATCCCATGGCTGTCACATTCCCGACCGACCTCCAGATCGCGCGCAGGGCAAAGCTTCTGCCGATGCCGGAGATCGCCGCCAAGATGGGCCTGGGGCCTCACCTCCTCGAGCCTTACGGGTATGACGCCGCCAAGATCAGACTCGAGGCGATCGAAGAGCTGAAGGACCGGCCCAAGGCCAAGTACGTCGTCGTGTCGGCGGTGACTCCAACACCGCTTGGAGAAGGGAAGACCACGACCACAGTAGGACTCGGCCAGGCCCTTTCGCTTATCGGCAAGCGCGCGACGGTGGCCATCCGGCAGCCGTCGATGGGACCGACCTTCGGCATCAAAGGCGGCGCCGCGGGTGGCGGCTACAGCCAGGTCGTGCCGATGGAACGATTGAACCTTCACCTGACAGGTGACATGCACGCGATCACGGCGGCGCACAACCTGCTCGCGGCGATGATCGATAACCAGATCCACCATCACGAGGCGCTGGTCGACCGCGACAGCGTCACATGGCGGCGAGTGCTCGACGTGAGCGACCGCGTGCTGCGCAACATCATCGTCGGCCTCGGCACGCGCGAGGATGGCGTCATCCGGCAGACCGGTTTCGACATCACAGCGGCCTCCGAGGTGATGACCGTGCTGGCGCTCACGACATCGCTGCGCGACATGCGCAGGAGGCTGGGTCGCATCGTGATCGGCAATACCAGGGACGGCAAGCCGATCACGGCCGAAGAGCTGTCGGCCGCTGGAGCGATGACGGTGATCCTGCGCGACGCGATCAAGCCCAACCTGCTCCAGACGCTCGAAAACACGCCGGTCCTCGTGCACGCCGGGCCCTTCGGGAACATAGCGACTGGAAACTCGTCGGTCATCGCCGACCTCATCGGCATCCACTGTGGCGACTTCCTTGTTACCGAGGCCGGCTTCGGTGCGGACATGGGCGCCGAGCGCTTTTTCAACATCAAGTGTCGCGCGTCCGGCCTCGCCCCCGACGCGGCGGTGGTGGTCGCCACCGTCCGCGCGCTTAAGGTTCATTCGGGCCGTTTCCGGGTCGTGGCAGGCCGGCCCCTGCCGCCGGAGATGGTGAAGGAGAACCCTGATGACGTCTGGGCGGGAGCCGCCAACCTCCGCAAGCAGATCGAGAACATCCGCATCCACGGCGTCACGCCGGTGGTCGCGATCAACGCTTTCCCGACCGACCATCCCTCTGAGCAGGCTGCGGTCCGTCAGATCGCCGAGGAGCTCGGGATCCGCTCGGCGGTGTGCAACAACTTTGCCGAGGGCGGCAGGGGGGCGACCGAGCTGGCCGAGGCCGTCGACGAGGCGGCGCAGGAGCCGAGCTCGTTCCACTTCCTCTATCCCTCTGAAGCGACGCTCAGAGAGAAGATCGAGACGGTGGCGACCAAGATCTACGGCGCCGAGAGCGTCGAGTACTACCCGCCCGCAGCCGAGCAGCTCGACTCCTACGAGCGAAACGGATTCGGCAATCTGTCCGTCTGCATCGCAAAGACCCATCTCTCCATCTCGTCCGATCCGAAGCTGAAGGGCGCACCCACCGGCTGGAAGCTGCCGGTGCGCGAAGTTCGCGCTTCGGTCGGCGCCGGCTTCATCTATCCGATCTGCGGCGAGATGCGAACGATGCCTGGCCTGCCTTCGAGCCCGAACGCGATCCGTATCGACATCGACGAGGACGGAGAGATCGTCGGTCTCTCCTAGCCTCCCAGTCTTGACGCGGGCCATCGATCGGCGAGCGTTCCTGCGCGGCGCCGGTGCCCTGGGCCTGGCCGGCCTGGCCGCGCCATTCGTCGGCTGCGGGCCTGCCACTCCGACTGCTCCCCGGACGGCATCCCCCGCGCCGACCGGCGGGCCGCGGACCACACCGATCAAGCACGTGATCGTCGACGTGCAGGAGAACCGGTCGTTCGACCACTACTACGGGTTCGCCCCGTTTGTGGGGAAATATGGAGTCCCTTTCGGTTTCAAGCAGCCCGACGGATCTGGCGCATTCGTGAAGCCATATCACTTCGAGAGCTTCACCACCAACGACATCGGCCATACGTGGGCTGACATGCACCGCGAATTCAACAGTGGATCGATGGATGGGTTCTTCGCCAACGATGGGCGCAATGCGATGGGCTATTACACGAGTGCCGACCTACCTTTCTACTACAGCCTTTTCGAGTCCTCCACGCTCTGCGTCAACTACTTCTGCTCGGTGCTGGGACCGACATATCCCAACCGCTTCTACCTGGCCGCCGGGACCTCTGGCGGAGTCACCACCAACAGCGTCTTCGGATACGGCGTCTTCGACTATCCAATCATCCTCGACCTGCTCGAGGCGGCCGGCGTCAGCTGGAAGGTCTACAACATCGGCCTCGACGATGAGACCAACGGTGAGTCGGACAACGTCTTCGTCTTCTGGAAGAGGTGGGCCCACGATCCTCGGACCGTCGCCGTGCAGGACGACTATTTGAAAGACCTGCAGCTCAACACCCTGCCCGAGGTGTCGTTCATCGTTCCAAGCTTCTCCATGCAGCGGGACGAGCACCCACCGGCGGATGTATCAGTTGGCATGAATCTCCAGAAGGAGCTGATCACCGCGCTGCGGCAATCGTCAGCGTGGGCGAGCTCGGTGTACATACACACCTACGACGAAGCCGGCGGGTTCTTCGACCACGTACGGCCTCCACAGCTCGACGCGTTCGGATTGGGCATCCGCGTGCCGACCTGGGTGATCTCGCCGTTTGCCCGGCCGCGCCACCTCGAGCCTGCCCTGTACGAGCACGCCTCGATCCTCAAGTTCATCGAGGCTGTTTTCGGTCTGCCCACCCTGGCGTCTGTGAACCACCACTTCGACTCGTCCACCCCCGGCGGCCCGAACAACGAAGCGTCAAACGGTCAGGCGACGGGCCCTGCCGCACCACCGCGCGACGGCCTGGCGGCGATCGGAAACCTGATGGAGTGCTTCAGCTTCTGACCGATGGTTGGACGACATGGCGAATGAACCTTTACGTCAACTGGCGCGGGAACGAGGCCTCCCGGCGTGGGCCTGAGCCAAGTTCTGATCAGGCTCTGGCAGTTTTACCCCGGCGGCTTGGAACTGAGCGCGTTGGTGGTGAGATGTGCGTGTCACCAGCGGGGCTGGCGAGCTGACGTTCAAGGTCATTGAACGTTTCAATGAGCTCGATTGCTTCAAATGCGCGGTTGCGGTGTCCGACATGTAGCTGACGCAATATGCCGGCGTCGCGGAGTTGGGTGACGGCATCATTTGTCGCCTTGAAACTGCGACCAATAATTTCAGATGCACTCTTCACGGTAATAACCGAGGCACCAGGCAGGGCGTTCAATAGGAGGTCAGCCGCTGAACCCTTTCGCACGTGCCCTAAGCGCAGCCGCCAACTGGCCTGCAATTCGGCGACTCGCTGCTCGAATGACCGAGCATCGTCAACAGCGCGATGTGTAGCGGCTGCAAATAATCCAATCCAGCGATTCAATCCCTGATGAGCGCCGGGAGTGTCAGGCCCCCCTATGTAGCGGGTGCCCATTAAACGACTGACGTAGTCCTTGGACCAGGTCGCCAAGACCAGCGAAACCGGCGGCAAGACTCGAGGTATTAGACCGCGCCGACGCAGGATCACATGGATAAGCGCGCGCCCCGTCCGACCATTGCCGTCAATAAATGGGTGGATGGTTTCGAACTGGGCATGTGCGATTGCGGCTTGGGCTACAGCAGGTAATTCGTCCTCATTACAGAAATTGCACAAGTCATCAAGGAGGCGGTGCACTTCTTCGGAGGGTGGCGGCACGAACTGAGCTTCACAAGGGTTGTAGTCACTTCCACCAATCCAGTTTTGACGATCCCGGATGACGCCGCCCACGGACGAGAGTCGTGTTCCGGCCATGAGCTTGCGATGTATTTCCAGTAAGTGGTCGACTTGGATAACCCCTGCGCTGCCTACCGTGTCGACTGCCCACGACATGGCATCGATATTCCCCAGGATTTCTTCAGCCGTGACGTCGTTCTGTCGGTCGCCGAGAGCGCGAGCTACCTCTGCGTGAAGAAGTCGCCGCCCGCCCACTTGGAGACCTTCGATCTTTGACGATGCCACGGCCTCCGCCCGCAGCAAGAGGCGAGCCAAACCTTCGAGTCCAGTAAGTGTTGTGGCTTCAGCATTCAACATGTGAACCGCAGATTCGGCATCGGTGATATCCGCGGAAACGTCGCCGTCAAGAAGGAAGGCTCGTTTTGCGACAAGGTCAGGTAAATAGGCTTCATAGTCACAACCGTGGCGATCGCGTCGAGGCAGTCCTTCCGCCAAGGTTGGATGCCACGTCAGGGCGATTGTTCGAGCCACATATTATATGTTAGCAAATAAGCTCCTATATAGATGCACCGTATTGGAGGTTAGCTAGGAAACCACAATATGGGCCTAACTAGATTTAGGCAGCTTATTCGGCCCAATTAGGCATTAAATACACTTCCCTAGAGCGTCCCAGATTGGCCGCGGGCATCCTGAACCTTGCGGCGCTCCACCGCCTCCGACAGAAGCGTTGCCAGGTCGATGACCTGGAGCTTTGCACCGGTCTCGCGCACCCCGTCGTCGAGCATCACAGTGCAGAAGGGACACCCAACCGCAAGGGTGTCGGCGCCGGTGCCGGCGGCCTCGCGCACGCGTTCCTCATTGATCGGCCGTCCTCGCTTCTCCTCCATGAACATGCGCGCTCCGCCGGCGCCGCAGCAGAAGGTCCGTTCCCTGTTGCGCGGCATCTCAACGGCCTGTCCTGATGCAGCCACGAGCTCGCGCGGCTCATCGATCACGTCGTTGTGGCGCGCGAGATAGCAAGAGTCGTGGTACGTGATCTTCCTGTCGCCGGCGAGCGTCTTGAGCTTGCCCTCGCGAACAAGACCTGCGAGGAACTCGGTGTGATGGATCACCTCGTAGCGTCCGCCGAAGTCGCCGTACTCGCTCCCGATCGTGTTAAAGCAATGCGGGCACGTGGTGATGATCCTGGTCACCTTCGCCTCGTTCAAAGTGGCCACGTTTTGCCGCGCCTGCATTTGAAACGTGTACTCGTCGCCCATCCGCCGGGCGGGGTCGCCGGTGCAGGACTCGCGCGGACCCAGGATCGCGAAGTCGACGCCGGCAGACTTCATCAGCTTCGCCGTCGAGATCGCGCCCTGGCGTGCCCGCTCGTCGTACGCCGGTGCGCAGCCGACCCAGAACAGGATGTCGGGTGGCTCTTCGCCCGGCTGGAGCACGTGGATGCCGAGGCCGTCCGCCCAGTGGGTGCGGTCCGCCTGAGGCTTGCCCCACGGGTTGGAGGCACGATCGACATCCCGGAGCATCGGCGCGGCCTCCGCGGGAAAGCGCGACTCGACCATGACCAGGTGGCGGCGCAGGTCGACTATGTGGTCGATGTGCTCGATGCCGACAGGGCACTCCCGCTGGCATGCGCCGCACGTGACGCAGTCCCACACGACGTCGTCGGTCACCGCATTGGGGACGAGTGGCGGAGGGTTGTAGGTCTCGCCTTTCGCGCGCGCGGCCAAGACCTTTGGCCCTTCGGCCAGGACCTGGTCTCGCAGCGACATGATCAGGAGCTTCGGCGAGAGAGCCTTGCCTGTCGCATAGGCAGGGCAGACGTCCTGGCAGCGGCCGCACTCGGTGCATGACATCGTGTCCACCACCTGCTTCCAGGTCATGTCCTTGACGGTGGCAATGCCGAAACGCACCTCTTCGTCGGCCATCCCCTCTCTCTCGAACTCGATCGGCTCCAGGCGTCCCCTGGCGCGCGTGCGCCCGAAGTAAACGTTCACCGCGGCCAGGAAGATGTGCAGATGTTTGGAGTAGGGGAGATACACGAGGAAGCTCAGGATGATCACCACATGTGCCCACACGGCCGCGCGCTCGAGCACCGGAGTCCAGCTCTGATGGAGAGCACTCGCCAGCAGGCTTGAGACCGGCGCCCAGCTCGCCGGGTAGTCGTTGAGCCCGAGGGCGATCTGGGATGCGTGCCAAAGAAGCAGCGTGATTACGATCGCAGCGATCAGCCCAAGGATCAAGTCCGCTTCGCGGAGGTGGCTGCCGGCGAACCGCCCGGGTCTCTGAAGCTTTCGGATGACGAACGCGGTGACCACGCCGGCGAGCACAAGGATCGCGAAGACGTCGACCATCAGCGCGTACCAGCCCTGCGCGCCAAGCCATGGGAGCGTCGAGTGAGGGTCGACGGCGCCGATCATCGCGATCGCAATCGTCGGGAGGAGAACCATGAATCCCCAGAAGATCGCCGCGTGCATCAGGCCGGGCACCAGAACCTGCAGCAACTTGCTCTGCCCGACGACGACCACGGCCTCCGCCTTCACCCGGCCTGGAACATCATCGAAGCGGGGCACCGGCTGGCCCATCCGGATGAGGCGGTAGAGCAGCGCCGCGCGGCGACCGAAGAGAGCGCCAGATATGAGCAGCGCCACGGCGAGCGCCAGGGCCGCTATCCCGGTCAACGCCCCTCGCCCTAGCCCTCTCCCCTTTGGGGAGAGGGGACACTTCCAGCTGCTCTTGCGGCTCGGATTGCGGCCGAGAGCGCCGGCACTATTTCCTTCAGGTCGCCGATCACCGCGTAGTCGGCGCTGAGCATGATCGGCGCCTCGCCGTCCGCGTTGATGGCGAGGATCTTCTTGGCCCCCTTGCACCCGGCCATGTGCTGCGTGGCACCGCTGATGCCGCAGGCGATATAGATGTCGGGCGCGATCTTGGTCCCGGTCTGCCCGACCTGGTCGGTGTGCGGCCGCCACCCGGCGCTCGTCACGGCACGCGAGCAGCCGACGGCGGCGCCGAGGAGGCCGGCGAGCTCCTCGATGATGGCGAAACCCTCTTTCGAGCCGACGCCCCGGCCGCCGCTCACGACGACCTTCGCCTCTGTCAGCGAGATGCCGCCACCCGAAGCACCGACATGCTCGACGACGCGCACGAGCAGGTCTTTATCGCCGAGATTCGGACTGAACTTTTCGACTTTCGTTTCTGACGGGGCGGGCTCGATGCGCACCGCGTGCGGAGCGACCGTGATCAGCGGGCGAGGGCTGTGGAGGCGCGCCTCCTCGAGGAGGCTGCCGCCCCAGCGAAGGCGAGTCAGAGCCACCGGCGGACCAGCAGAAACCGCGATGCAGTTCGTAGCCAGAGGCAGCCCGGCCCGCGCGCCGAGGCGGGCCATCACCTCGTTGCCTCGTTCGGTGCCTGCAGCGAGGACGGCGCTCGCATTCAAGCGGTCGGCCAGCTGACCCAGGATTGTGGCCCAGGCGTCGGGGGCAAAAGAGCCTAGCGCCTCGTTCTCCGCCACGTGCGATCCGGCGACGCCGTGCTGGCTGAGATCCACCCCGGCCCCGATCAGCAGCGCATGCACCGGCTGCCCGAGGGACCGCGCCAGGGTCAGGGTCTGCAGGGATGGATCGGTCGCCTTGCCTTCGGATTGCTCGACAAGAACCAGGAC
>Ga0075522_10003841_pt1 | contig 10904 bp, 7 predicted proteins | sample NGEPerA_FD_74796 | JGI IMG/M metagenome (GOLD analysis project Ga0075522, IMG submission 74796) | Arctic peat soil microbial communities from the Barrow Environmental Observatory site, Barrow, Alaska, USA - NGEE PermafrostL2-A | ecosystem: Environmental > Terrestrial > Soil > Wetlands > Peat ... | reverse complement strand
GCGTGAGATCGCGACCTTCGTTCAACTGGCCGGGGCCGAGGCCTGGCCATTTGCCATAAACTTTTCCACCTTTCACCGCGCCGCCCATCACGAACATGCAATTCGCGTGGCCGTGATCGGTGCCGCGATTTCCATTTTCGTGCGCGGTGCGGCCAAATTCGGACATGGTAACGACCACAACATCTTCCATGCGGTCACCCATGTCCTGATGAAATGCGGCGAGCCCCTGGCCCATGTCACGTAGAAGATTGGCCATCTGACCCTGAGCGCCGCCTTCGTTCACGTGATTGTCCCAGCCGCCCGTGTCGACGAAACCCACCTCCATGCCGATGTCTGCCTTCATGAGTTGCGCAACCTGCTGCAGCGTTTGCCCGATGCGGCTCTTGGGATATTCCGCGCCGTTTTCGGGCTGAAAACGCGATGGGTCGGCCTTGCGCAGCATGTCAATGGCTTCAAACGTTTCCGTGCCTGTGCCGCGCAGAACTTTATCGACGGTCTGCGCGTAGAGCGCCTCAAAGCCTCCCTGTACGGCGGTGGACTGGCTCATCACGCGGAATTGCTTTACATCAGCCAGCGCGATGGCTGGCGCGGCGCCGCGCAAGGTGAGAGGAAGATTCGGACCCATGGCTACGGCGCGGAATGGAGTGGCGTCCTGCTCAGTCAGGTTGCCAACGGCGCGGTTAAGCCAACCGTCATCCGTGGACTTCACGCCGGGCGTGCCGGACTCCATAAAATCCTGTGCGTCGAAATGAGAGCGCGTCGTGTCGGGAGATCCCGCGGCGTGAACGATGGCAAGCTGCCCGTTATGAAAGAGTGGGCCGAGCGGAGCAAGGCTCGGATGCAGGCCGAAAAAGCCATCAAGGTCGACGGCGGTGCCTTCGACTCCGGCGCGAGGCTGCGGGATCGCGATGGTCGGGCGGAGTCGATAATAGTTTTCTTCGCCGAAGGGCACGACAGTGTTCAGGCCGTCGGCGGCGCCGCGCTGGAAGAGGACGACTAATTTTTTCTTGTTGGGCATGGCTGTGGCGGCGACCGCGCGTTGCAGGAACGCGGGGATCGTGCTCAAGCCGATCATGGAGATGCCGCCGCCCTTCAGAAAAATACGTCGCGAAATTTTCATCGTCGTGCTCCTCATGGTTCCGGTGAGTTTTTACTCAACTTCTTTGATGCACGCGTTATTAAACTCGCCCGTCTTTGTGTAGCCCGCCTCCTCAGAGGCGAGGGTTTTATTACCGTTGAAAGGCCGCTTCCCCTCAGAAGTTACCTTGCCACCGGCGCAAAAGCCTCGCCTCTGAAGAGGCGAGCTACACCGCTGAAATCAACGGCGCTGGAACTCGGGCGATCCTAAAACCAATCCTGCGATCACCGGAACGTTTACGGATTTTACAGGATCGTCCAGGCTGGCTTGCAAAACTTGCGGATCGTCCAGCTGTTTTTCCAATGTGTCGCGCGTTTGCGGCGTTGCGGGGCCGCCCAGCAACAACAATATGGCGCGATCCAGAGTGGCGTGCGGATTTGCAGCCGTGTCATTGCCAAATAATGTGTCGGTATTCACGGTGACTCCGCGGATCTTATTCGATGTGAGCGCGAGCGAAAAATTCATTCGCGTGAGCAGCGCTCCCGTGTTTACCCAGGCGTCTGCCTGATCTGAATATCCGGTCGGAGGCTCGCATTGATAGAGAGGCTGGCCGATGCGACTGGTCCACTGCACGAGCATGAGCGGAATTTCCGTTTCGCCGCCGACGGCTCGCGTGGCGGAAGCGACCAGCTCGAAGGGAGTTTTGATCTTGGTGCGAATCGCGTCCTTGGCCCAGAATTCCGGCGAATAAATCATGGTGTGCAGCACTTCGCGGATATCGCCGTCGGATTTCAAAAAGGTTTGCGCCATGCGGTCAACGAGCGCGGCGGGCGGGTTGTCCGAGACGAAGCGCTGCGCCAATTCATATGAAATGTGATGCGCCGTATGCGGATCGCGGGCCAGAATGTCCAGCACCTGTTCGCCATCGCGCATGCCACCCGCGTGAATCTCATGGCCCAGCACGGTCTTTACGCTGTTGTCATGCAGGCGGTCGTTAAAGAAGAATTCCGCTTCGCGGCGCGGCTGTTTGATCGTCCATCCGGTAAACGCTTTGGCCACGTTGATTACGTCGTCTTGCGTGTAACCGCCATCGACGCCGAGCGTATGCAACTCCATAAGCTCGCGTCCGTAATTTTCGTTCAGGCCGCGCTCCTGTTTTTGCTTGGCGTTGGCGTTTGCTTCTGGATTATTCGGATCGTCAACTGGCATGGGGCTTTGCTGCGGGAAGCGCGGCCTGCCAAAAGCTCCGCCGCGCATCTGGCGTCTCGCCTGCATTTCTTCCTGCATTTTTTGCCAGGCCGCGGGATCGGCGGAGAGCCAGTTATCGAGAAAAAATAACATCGCCGGACTCTTTGCTGTTGCGCCGAGCAGGTCGCGGAATTTCCCCATTGCGTTGGGACGTATCGCGTCGCGCTCATATTCGGTGATGAGCCAGCGGTCCGCGCCCTTGGCGGCGTACACGTTGAAGTGGTTGTACCAGAAATCCACCATCATTTCCTGCAACTGGCGCTCGCTGTACACAGCCCGCGTCATTTTGGCCATGGACAATTCCGCCACGATACGCTGCGGCAATTTGATCTGCTCGTAATTCAGCATGCGATTGCCGAAGCCGCCCTGCCCTTTGCCCTCGCCCTTGCCTTTTGCGGGATTCGCATTCAGGTCATTGTCCACGGCATCGAAGTCGGGCATGCGCAGGGCGTCGGCCTTTTGCATATCGGTTTGTGCAGGTGCCATCGAAGCATCGCCCGGAGCGGAACCCTGAATGGCCGCTCGCATGCGCTCCTGCTGCTCTTTACGGTATTCCTCCACCGTAATGCCTTCACGGCGCGCGGCGACTTTCGGTTCCGGAAATTCGTCCAATAATTTCGCGGAAGACATTTTCAACGTGGAGAAACGGTCAAGCCGCGCATCGAGAGGCGAGTCATCAATCGACTCGGGGTGCAGTTGGGCGTCGATCCATTTCTGCAGGCCCATTTCTTTCACGCGCTCAATGTCGCCGGGACGCGGGCCAAAACCGAGGCGATTGAGCGCCTGCAGAATTGCCTCGTCTTCGGTTAAACCTTCCGTGGGCAAACCCTTTCTGGCTCGCGAAGATTCCTGCGATTTGGCGTCAGTGCCCTTTTTATCGGCGGCCGCCGGAAGAAATGGAGCGCTGATGGTTGCCGCAGCCAAAAGAAACATTGCGATCGTTACGGCAAGCGAAGTGTGGGTTCCTGGACGCGTTGTGGACTTCCGGGAATTCGATTTCTGCATTTTCGGTTGTCCCCCCTATGGGAGTTCGCGCGGCCAGGACTGCAAACTCGAGATTCTAACTCGCGCACTCAGTTTAACCCGGCGCAAATGAAAAAGTTGCGAAGCGAAACTGATGGTGCCCAGACAGTATGCGACGCGGAGACGTGCCCAGGAGATGCTGAGAGGGTAGAAAACCTAATTCGAGGATTCGAGCAATTCCGCGTTGTAGGCGGCACCGATGAAGAGGATGGTTGCGGTCAGTTGCATCCACAGCATCAAGCCAATGGTGACGGCCAAGCCGCCGTAAACCAGGCTGTAGGGAACCGTGCGTAAATAAAAACCCAGCGCAATGCTAACCACCCACCACAGCACCGTGGCGACTTCGGCGCCGGGCAAATGTGCCCTGAAGCCATGATGGTGGGGACGCCCTACCCTATATATAATCGTTAATACCACTAGTGCAAATAACAGAGAAGTGATGATATATAGTCCGCTCCAGGTGAGGCGGATCAGAACGGGCATCGAAGAGATGTGCAGCATGCGGTTGCGCACTTGTCTTCCAAAAACGACCAGGTTCACGATCACGATGGAAGGAAGAATCGTGGCAGTCAGCAAAAGAAGCGCGCGAAGGTGAATGCCGACCACGCCCGACTCCTCGTCGTCCCCATAGATTCGCCGGAACCCTTCCATCAGCAACTTCATCATTTGCGTGCCTGCCAACAAAGTTCCACCAAGGCCCAACAAAACCCATTGCCAGGATTGCGTGCCATGGCGGCCAAGAAAGTTATACAGAATACTGAGCGTGCCCGGTGGAAGCACGATGCGCAGTCGTTCGATAATTCCCTGCAGCGCTTGCCGGAACGCAGCCGATCCGGCTACAGCGCCAAGCACAACAAGAATCATGGGAGAAAACGCGAGAAACATGTTGAAGGCAACTGCCTGCGACAATGTAACGCAACTGGGAACTACGCGAAGGACAGCTCGATAGAATCGACGAAAAAACGGTGAAATCATTTCTGGGTTCAATGTTTCTCCCGTGTCGTACGTCGTCAGAATATCCTACTTTCGCCGTTTTGGGCATACACAGGAACCGGCGTTCCGGCTGCGAACTTTTTGGGATGCATCCCACAGCAGTCCGTCATTGACATAACCAAGTGAAACAGTGTATCCGATGTGCTGCCGATCACTCCCAATGGGTCAACTTCAGGATCACGTTTTGTTCGCGTAGCCTTGGGGTGAGTTTTGCGGGAACGCGGCCATTCGATTTTCAAGGAGATTTCAATGGAACTGAATCGTTTATTGAAAGCCGGATTTGGCCGCAGAGGTTTCCTTTCCGGTTCGAGTCTTTTGCTGGCGGAGTCTTTGTTAGGAACAGCGGAAGAAATGAGCGCAAAACCTGCACCGCCGCTTCCGGATCCAATCCCACAGGATAAGCAAGACAAACAGGCGCTGCTCGAAGATTTGGTTACGGCGAACCACATTCTGCAGGATCAGGGAGTGGTGGACGGGTATGGCCATGTGAGTGTGCGCAATCCCGCAAATCCAAATCACTTTTTCCTGTCGCGCTGGCTGGCACCGGATCTGGTTACGGTCAGCGACGTTATGGAATTGGATTTCGACTGCGTACCGTCCAACGGCGACAACCGAAGAATGTATAGCGAGCGCTGGATTCACGCGGAAATTTATCGCGCGAGGCCGGACGTGAAGTCCGTGGTTCACACGCACGCGCCAACCGTTGTGTTGATGGGAACGATCAACGAACCGCTTCTGCCCATTTATCACATGGCTGGATTTATCGGCTCCGGGATTCCCTCCTTCGATATTCGAAAGACGTTTGGAAATACGAACATGCTGATTACGGATGCGGCGAAAGGAAAAGCACTGGCGCTGGCGCTGGGGCAGGCTCCTGCGGCGTTGATGCGCGGGCACGGCGGCGTGACGGTGGGAACGAACGTCATGCACTCGGTCGGTCGGAGCGTGTATTTGAAGATTAACTCGGAGATGCATCTTCAGGCAGGCAGCAAAAAAGTGGAGACGCTCAACCTGGAAGAGGCGCATCTCGCCGAGCAGGGCAACTCCGATTTCCCGAAGGACTGGGATTTGTGGAAGCGCAAGATCATGAAAAGCTAGGGCATTTCAGTAGCGCGGGCTTCAGCCTGCGGAATTTAGACCTTGCAAGGCCTTAATTCCGCAGGCTGAAGCCCGCGCTACTTGTCGGGCTACGCCGCTGCAGAGTACACTCGCTGCTTAACTTCCGCGGAGGTGCTGCATGGCTCGAATGGTGCGTTGCGGTTTAATACAGGCGCATTGCGAATGGTCTCCCACCAAATTTTCCCTGGCACAAATCAAAGAAAACATGATTGCAAAGCACGAGAAGCTGATCGCCGCCGCCGCGAAGCGCAAGGTGCAGATTCTCGGCCTGCAGGAACTTTTCTACGGCCCGTACTTTTGCGCGGAGCAGCAACAGAAATGGTATGAACTCACGGAGCCTGTGCCGGACGGCCCGACCGTCGTGCGCATGCAAAAACTTGCCAAGAAATACGGCATGGCCATGGTCGTTCCTGTCTACGAAAAGGAAATGACCGGACTGTATTTCAACACCGCAGCCGTGTTTGACGCGGACGGAAAATATCTTGGCAAATATCGCAAGCATCATATTCCACACTGCCATCCTGGATTTTGGGAGAAGTTCTATTTCACTCCGGGCAATGCGGGCTATCCCGTGTTTGAAACAAAATTCGCAAAAGTGGGCGTGTATATCTGCTATGACCGGCACTTCCCCGAAGGCGCACGATGCCTTGGGCTGAATGGCGCGGAAATTGTTTTCAACCCGTCGGCCACGGTTGCGGGACTATCGGAATATCTGTGGGAGCTTGAGCAGCCCGCGCATGCCGCGGCAAACGGGTATTTCGTCGCCGCATCCAATCGTGTAGGCATCGAAAAACCTTGGCAGATCGGCGAATTTTACGGGAAAAGTTATTTCTGCAATCCGCGCGGAAAGATTTTCGCGCAGGCCAGCCGCAATAAAGATGAATTGCTGGTGGCCGATTTAAATCTGGGCGAAATCCAGGAAGTGCGCGACGTCTGGCAGTTCTACCGCGATCGCCGCCCGGAAACGTACGGAGAAATCACGCGTACTCTGACGGCGCGCGGCTCGCAAGCGGCGGACTAGGAGCTTGTAACCACGGATGCACACGGATTGACAAGGATAAAAGCAAGAACGATATAAAGCAGTGTCGATGGGTTTTTCAGGAGCTGAAGGCCGGTTGTTTGATGTTTCTGAACGTCGCGGCTGAACCGGTTGCGGAAAAAGCCAAAGTTCTGTCATTCCGAGCGAAGCGAGGAATCTCTCTTCGATGCAATGTCAAGAAAAGAAGGAGAGATTCCTCGCTTCGCTCGGAATGACAGAATAAAATCCTTTTTTCCAGGGCTACAAAGCCGCGACCCACGAGCACGAATCATTAGCCTTTTCTTATTCGATTGTAGATTTCACGCACCTGTCGTTATCAGTGTTGATCCGTGTGCATCCGTGGTTTCAAAGAGGTTTCGATGACAACCCAACCCAAGCAACAGACACGCAGCGAAGAAGTGATTCGCAAGCACAAAGAATTTCTGTGGCCTGCCGTCACGAATTTTTACAAGGAACCGCTGGTGGCGGACCACGGCTCCATGCAGCACGTGTGGGACGTGGAAGGCCGCAAATACCTGGACTTCTTTGGCGGAATTCTGACCGTTTCCGTGGGGCACGCGAATCCCGCAATTACAGGGCCTGTGAAGGCGCAGATTGACAAGTTCCAACACCTCTCCACGCTATATCCGAACGAAGCGATTGTGAACCTGGCCGAAAAAGTTTCGCAGATTACGCCAGGCGCCCTGAAGTCCAGTTTTTTTACCAGTTCGGGCACGGAAGCCAATGAAGCCGCCATTCTGCTGGCGCGCATGGCGACAGGTTCATTCGATGTCGTCGCGCTGCGGCACGCCTATGCGGGCGGCTCGTCGCTGACCAAGAGCGTGACGGCGCAAGCGCCCTGGAGAAAATCGGGAATCATCAGCCTCGGTATCTCCCATGCGATCAATCCTTATTGCTACCGCTGCCCGCTGGGATTGAAATATCCCGATTGCGAAGTGGCCTGCGCAAAAGACGTGGAAAATTTGATTCAGACGGGTACGAGCGGACATATCGCCGCGTTCATGGCCGAGCCCATTCAAGGGGTGGGCGGTTTCATTACCCCGCCGAAGGAATATTTTAAAATTGTTTTCAGCGCCGTGAAAAAATATGGCGGCCTGTTTATATCCGACGAAGTGCAAACCGGCTTTGGACGGACCGGAAAAAAATGGTTTGGCATTGAGCACTGGGAGGTCACGCCGGACATCATGACCTGTGCCAAGGGCATGGCCAACGGCGCGCCCATCGGCGCCACAATCACGACAAAAGAGCTGGCTGCCTCCTACCAGGGACTGACGATTTCCACATTCGGCGGAAATCCTGTGACATCCGTTGCGGCAAAAGCGACGATTGAATTTATCGAAGAGGAAAAGCTGCTCGAAAACTCTGAAACGGTCGGCAATTATTTCCGCGGCAAATTAGATGAGCTTCAGCAGAAGCACGCTTTGATTGGAGATGTGCGCGGCAAGGGACTGATGCTGGGCATGGAACTGGTGAAAGATCGCACGACCAAGGAGCCCGCCCCGGAAGCGACCACGCAATTGCTGGAAAAAACTCGCGAGCACGGACTGCTCATTGGGAAGGGCGGCCTGTATGGCAACGTGATCCGCCTTTCGCCGATGCTGAACATTGGCAAGGCAGACGTGGATGAGGCTGTGCGAATCCTGGATAGATCATTCGGTGAAATGCAAAACTAACTTTATTCCAAATTGGGCCCAGCCTGGCAAAACCCAATACTGGGTTCCCGTACCTTCCATTTGGTGTTTCAAATGACAACAGAGTGCTAAAAGCACCATCCGCGAGTCATCTATACATATAACAATAAATGACTTAGCTGACAGTTCCCATTTAGAACACATCGTAAATTGACATATTTCTTACCCTCCCCCGCTCTGTTAATTTAATTACAGGTTTCCTATGAAAGGACTCGGTATCGACCACCCCGGTATTGAGTGGTGGGCGTAGCGCATACCAAGCGATATATATATGACAAAGAAGAAGTTAGGGGAAGTGCTGCGGGACCGCGGAATGATCTCTTCCCCAGATCTCGTAAGTGCCATTGTGGCGCAGCAAGGGAAAGCGATACATCTGGGTGAGATCATGCTGGAGCGAGGCTTCGTGTCCAAGGAGGACCTTGGAGCCGCGCTGGAAGAAGTTTCCCGCATCCCATATCTCGATTGCACAACAATCACTCCCGAAAAAGACGCCCTGAAATTGGTAACGCAGGCAATCGCTGATCGTCTGTGTGTGCTGCCGGTGCGTACCGAGCAGAAACGACTGGTTGTTGCCATGGCCGCGCCGCAGAATCTCGCCATGCTGGACGAGTTGCGATTTAAGACAGGAATGGAAATTTCACCGCGACTTTCATTTCGACGGGACCTGCAGCTGGCCATCCGGAAGCATTATGCTGATGGAGGAGAGCTTGGGTCAGCTGCCGCGGGAAACGCTTCGAACAAAATGAAATTTGAGGAAATAGAATTCTTTTCTACCAGTTCTCGGCAAGCTAACCAGGAAGCCATTCAGGAAGTTCACGCGGACCTCAGACAGAAAAAAACGCCCGCCGTGCGGTTGGTGTCTGAAGCAATTCAAGTGGCCATGGTGAAGCGGGCGAGCGATATTCACATTGAGCCGCGAACCGCCGATACCGTGGTGCGCATGCGGGTGGACGGCGTCCTTCATGATTATCAACTCGTTCCGCGCACGCTACAAAACTCACTGATCTCGCGAATCAAGATTCTGTCTGACATGGATATTTCAGAGCGGCGCGCTCCGCAGGACGGGCGTTTCATGGTTTCCATCGGGAACCGTCAGGTTGATTTGCGTGTCTCGACTCTTCCCACACAGTATGGCGAAAAAGTTGTGATCCGTTTGCTGGACACCAGCGCGCCACTGACCTCGTATGCTGAGTTGGGGATGCCGGCCGATGTGTGCGAAGGCATGAACGAGTTGCTCGCCGCGCCGCAAGGGATGATTCTCGTCACGGGGCCAACGGGTTCGGGCAAAAGCACTACGCTGTATTCATCTCTGAACAAACTCCGCAAAGATTCCGTGAATATCGTCACCGTTGAGGATCCCGTCGAATACGTTCTTCCCGGGATCAACCAGGTGCATGTCAATACGAAGGCCGGGTTGACGTTTGTCAGTTGCCTTCGGTCTATCCTAAGGCAGGATCCAAACATCATCATGGTGGGAGAAATCCGCGATAAAGAAACGGCGGAAATTGTGATGAAGGCATCACAAACGGGGCACGTGGTGCTCTCAACGCTGCATACGAACGATAGCATATCCGCCGTCATTCGCCTGCTCGATCTGGGAATCCCCGGGTACCTCATCAGTGCTTCGGTTAGCGGCATCCTCGCGCAGCGCCTGATCCGGATGCTTTGCCCCTGCCATACGTATCAGCCTGCGACGGCTGCCTTCAAAACTCGAATGGCACAACTCGGCGTGAGCAATGTGCCCGCGAGAATGGCGGTCGCGAACGGTTGCGATCAATGCAATCAAACGGGGTACTCAGGCCGCGTGGGGATTTACGAATTGCTGCGCATCGACGATTCCATTCGACCGATAATCCGCGCCAATGGAGGCATAGATCAAATTCGCGGCACCGCCAGAATCAATGGAATGCGCCTGATGCAGGAGGATGCTCTGGAGAAGGTGCTAAACGGCGTGACGACTCTCGAAGAAGTTCTCCGTGTAGTGCCGATGGAAAACGCTATCCACTTGGAATGTCTCCAGTGCAAGACCCGCATTCTTCCAAGCTTTAATTATTGCCCGACCTGCGGCGCAAAGTGCATCGTGGAACCTGCCCCCAACCGGCCAAGAAATCGAGAGTTGGTGCCAGAAGGAATTCTATAGCTATGACCAAAAAAGAAGGATATTCAAATACGTTCATCCGGCGGGATGTACGCCATCCGCAGTTCAGTGATTTCTCCATGACGTATGAGGGGATGTCGGAAGATATCGTTTTGCGCGCACCCGACTTGAGCGTGCATGGAATGTTCATTAATACGGCCAAGGAGTTTGCCGAGGGGTCTGTGCTGAAGATTCAATTCCGGTTAACGAAAAGCGGGGTCGTGATTCAAACTCGATGCGAAGTACGTTACTGCCTCGCGGGAGTGGGAGTGGGTGTTGAATTTATAGGAATTTCGCCGGAATCCGTGCGCGCCATCGAAAATGAAATTGGAGTGGTGGCGGCAGGCGAGTAATTGTATTAATACTCAGTATATGAATGTTGTTCTGTCATTTGAATTTTCCGCATTCAGCCCTCACCGCGTCCCGTCGTTTCCCTCCGCAGATTTTTCGTTAACAACAGCGGAACCGGATCTGCCGGATCGGCTTTTACGGACGAAATTTTTGAAAATTCTGGACTCCAACGGGAAGCAGATGCCTTTATGGCCATCTGAGGTTATAATTCCGGTCGCGAAGCGC
>Ga0075522_10003840_pt1 | contig 10905 bp, 10 predicted proteins | sample NGEPerA_FD_74796 | JGI IMG/M metagenome (GOLD analysis project Ga0075522, IMG submission 74796) | Arctic peat soil microbial communities from the Barrow Environmental Observatory site, Barrow, Alaska, USA - NGEE PermafrostL2-A | ecosystem: Environmental > Terrestrial > Soil > Wetlands > Peat ... | reverse complement strand
CTGGGTGGGCGAGGAGGGAAGTGATGAGCGGGAGCGTGGTGCGGGAGGGCCAGACGTTCGGCGGAGGGTCGAGGTGGGTGAGGTACGCGAACTTCGTGAAGCTGCCGCACACGTTGTTTGCACTGCCGTTCGCGCTGGTGGGGGTTACTGTCGCCAGTTATGTCAAGGAGGTACACTGGATCGACGTCCTCTGGGTCGCCATCGCTTTCACCGCCGCCCGATTTGCCGCCATGGGCTTCAACCGCATTGCCGACCGCCACATCGACGCCCTCAATGTGCGCACGGCCGCGCGCGAGCTGCCGAGCGGGGCGATGAGCGTGCGCGAGGCATCGCTGGCGGTGCTGGCCGCGTGCGCGGTATTCGTCGGCGCTGCGTGGATGCTCAACCCGCTCTGTTTCGCGCTCAGCCCAATCGCCCTCGGCTGGGTCCTCTTCTACAGCTACACGAAGCGATTCACGCGTTTGGCTCATCTCGCGCTGGGCGTAGGAATGGCGATCGCGCCGGTGGGCGGCTATCTCGCCGTGACTGGCGCGTGGAGCACGCCATGGTGGGTGCTCATCGCGCTCGCCGCCGCGGTGATGTGCTGGGGCGGCGGCTTCGACATTTTCTACGCGCTGCAGGACATTGAGTTCGATCGCGCGCACGGGTTGCACTCTCTCCCCGCCCGACTCGGCGCTGCGCCCGCGATCGCGATCGCGCGCGTGCTACACGCCGGAACGGTCGCGATGCTGGCGCTGGCGGGTATGGGCATTGGCGCGGGCGCGTTCTACTGGGCGGGCGTGTGCGTCGTTGCGCTGCTGCTCATCTACGAACATTCGCTGGTGCATTCGGCCGATCTCTCGCGACTCGACGCGGCGTTCTTCACGATGAACGGCGTATTGAGCGTCACCTTTTTCGGCTTCGTGCTCGCCGGCCGGGTTTTCGCGAGATGAGCGACCGCGATCCGATCGTCGTCGCGATCACGGGCGCGTCGGGCGCGCCGTACGCCGTGCGACTGCTGGACGCGCTCGTGCGCGCCGAGCAGCGCGTGTGGCTCATGATCTCCTCGCACGGATGGCGGCTGCTGCAGATGGAGTCGGGAGTTGGCTCGATCGCCGAGCTGCAGGAGAAAGCCGGCGGCCTCGCGTGGGACGACTTCGTCACGCTCTACGACTCCGAGGATCGCGGCGCGGCGCCGGCGTCGGGATCTGCGCGCACGCGCGGGATGATCATCTGTCCATGCTCCATGGGCACGCTCGCGGCGGTCGCTGCGGGCACGTCGCGCTCGCTGGTGGAGCGCGCGGCTGACGTCACGCTCAAGGAGCGGCGAGCGCTAATTATGGTAGTGCGCGAGACGCCGTTGAGCGCGATCCACCTCGAGAACATGTTGCGGCTCACGCGTGCGGGCGCGGTGGTGCTTCCGGCGGCGCCGGGATTCTACAACTCGCCGCGCGGCATTCCCGATCTCGTCGACTTCGTCGTCGCGCGCGTTCTCGATCACATCGGCGTCGAGCACTCGCTCGGACGCCGGTGGGGCGCGGAGCCGCATGGCGAGGGCTGACGCCGTGCGCGTGATCGGATTGATCTCCGACACGCACGGTCAGCTGCGCGCGGGCGTGCACGACGCGTTCTCCGGCGTGGAGCTCATTCTCCACGCGGGCGATGTTGGAGGCGACGACATCCTGGATGAGCTTTCGCTAATCGCACCCGTGGAAGCGGTGTACGGCAACACGGATGATCCGGGGAACCCGCGACTGCAGGCGGAGATCGTACGCCAGATTGGCGGATTGATGGTTCACGTTGGACACGGACACGAGGCGGGGAAGCTCACCCCGGATGCGCTGCTGGAGCGTTACGCCGCTGATGTTCTCGTCTACGGGCACACGCACAAGCAGTCCGTTACGCGGCGGGAGGGTCGGCTCGTCATCAACCCGGGCGCGGCGGGTCCGCGCCGTTTTCATCTGATGCCGAGCGTCGCACGGTTGACGATCAGCGACGGAAAGGCCGAGGTGGAGATCGTTCCACTGCCAGCGTAGAAGGCGCAGGGCAGGCTACCAGATTCCCAGGAATCGAATGCGGCGAGCTCTCGTGCTCTTCGCCCTGTTGTCATGTGCGTCGTACCAGGTGGCTAATGCACAGCACGCGCTCGCGCAGTCGGTGACGCTGCCCAGCGGTGTGACGGTCGCGCGTGCGTGCACGCAGCTCACGCAGGAGGGCGTGGCCGTCACCTCGCTCGACACGCGGCCGCTCCCCGCTTCGGGCGCGCAGTATCTCACCGCGGTGTCGCAGCGCATCGCGCAGCGTGTCGCGTTGCCCGCGGGAGATCCGCCGCGCAGCGTGGTGTACGGAGCGCTCCTGCTGCACACGGGCGCGATGACGCAGCAGTTTCCGGTGAGGCAGTCCGACGACCGCGCGCTTGACGAACGCATCGCGAACGCCCTCTCCAACATGACCGTGGATGGTGACAGCGTTCAGGGCGCGCTCTCGGTGCCCGACTCGCTGCGCGTGCTGATCACGATTGGCCAGCACGATGATGGTTCGCCGTTCGTCGCGAGCCACACGCGCTGTCCCGCCGTTCCGTATCCGGACAATCCGGCGGCGGTGATTCCGCCACGAGCGAGCGGCGTCGCGCGAAGTGTTGCGATGCGCGCGGTGGTTACCGCCGCAGGGCGCGTGGACTCCACATCGGTGCGCGTGGACGAGGCGAGCGATGATCGCCTGGTGGAGGCTGCGATGCTCGCGGTCTCTCAGATGCGCTACGTCCCCGCGGAGTTCGACGGCGCGAAGATCCCGCAGCGAATCGAGATCGTGGTGCCGTTCGCGTCGAGCGACAGCGCGGAGGCGCCGCCTACGCGCTAATCGCCGCGCGGCGGTCGGGGGCGAGCGTCTTCGTCGTCCGCACGCGCGCTCTGGGTCCCGTCACCTTGACCAGGCCGACGTCCTTCGCGCGCACGGTGCGCTCGAGCTCCGACGGAAAGCGCCGAAACCACGACGAAAGCAGGAGCAGCTCGTCGATCTCGTGCGTCGGCACCTGCGCCGTGTCGCGTTCCTTGGTGCCATAGATCTCGTCCGTGAGGTGTGCGAGCCGGCGATGGTCGCGCGCCGCCACCGGCGGAATGTCCTCCGCTCGCACGCGTCCTCGGCGAATGAGATACACGCGATCCTCTCCGTCATATCCCGGCACCGTGTAGATGAACGACAGCGATTCCACCGCAAAGCGGAATCGCAGAAACTGCTGCTTGAGCGCCTCGAGACGCTGCAGCTTGTCGCGCATCGACGCCGCGCGCTCGAATTCGAGTCGGTCGCTCGCGCTCTCCATCTCGGAGCGCAGCGTAGCGAGCGGGCCGTCGTCGTGGCCGTCGAGGAACGCGCGCGCGATCGCAACGCGCTCGAGATATTCGGCCTCGGTGCAGCCGCCGACGCAGGGGCCGAGGCACTTCTTTACCTCGAAGCGGATGCATCCGGGCGTGCGCGCGCCGAGCTGGAAGAGCTCCTGCTGGTCGGCGAAGTGCATCCGCGTGTCGAGCGAACAGTCGCGAAGCGAGAGCACATCGTGCAGCTCGCGCACGGCCTCGTTCACTCCCTGCGCGCCCTGGAACGGGCCGTAGTGCGCCGCAGCGTCGTCGCTCGCGCCGCGCACCACGAGCAGCTTGGGTGCGGGCCCCTTCGTGATCTTGATGAACACGAAGTTCCGGTCGTCGCGCTTCATTGCGACGTTGAAGCGCGGGCGCAACCGCTTGATGAGCTGCAGCTCCAGCAGCAGCGCGGCGAACTCGCTGGGCGCGTACTCCCAGTCGATGCGCACGGCGTCGCGGAGAATGCGCGCGCCCTTGTCGCCGGGAAACTCGCAGCGGAAGTAGCTGAGGAGCCGCGTGCGCACGCGCTTCGACTTGCCGACGTATACCACTTCGCCGTTGGCGGAGAGCATGCGATACACGCCCGGGCGATCGGCGCACCCCGCGCGCACGCTCGCGCGCATGATCGCGAGCTGGTCGTCGGGGGTGGTAGGACGGCGCAGCGACTTCCGGCTCACCGCTGGCACCGCGCGCAGAAGACGGTGGTGCGGCCGTCGATGGCGCTCGTGTCGATGAGAGCCGCACCGCAGCGGGGGCAGCGCTCGCCGCCGCGGCCGTACACCGCGAGCTGCGAGGCGAATGCGCCGCGCTCGCCGGACGCGTCGCGGTAGTCCCGGAAGCTCGTGCCGCGCGCCTCGATCGACTCGCGCAACACGCTAGTGAGCCCCTCGTGCAGCCGCTCTGCCTCGGCCTTCGTGATCGTGCGCGCCGGGCGCGAGGGGTCGATGCCCGCGCGCCAGAGCGATTCGTTCGCGTAGATGTTGCCAATTCCGGCGATTCGCCGCTGATCCATCAACAACTTCTTCACCGCCTGTCTGGAATCCCGAAGAATTCCCGATAGATGCGTTGCGGTGAACGCCTGGTCAAGCGGTTCGGCGCCCAGGTTGGAATCGAAGGTCGCAAATCTGGCTGGCGACATCAACGCGACAGTGCCTAGCCGCCTAATGTCGCGATATGCGAGCGAGCGGCCATCCGAGAGCGCAAACGACAGGGTGATGAACCTCATCTCCCGCTCTGGAAGATTCCCGTCGTCCATCAACAGCGCGCCGGTGAAGCGCGGCTGCACCACGAGCCTGTCGCCAGTGCCCAGCTCCAGCACCACGGCCTTGGCGCGCCTCGAGCTCCGAACGAACGCCGCCCCCGTTACTCGCCGAGCGAGCGTTCGGGCGGTGATCTCCCGCAAAACGTCCGCTCGCCGCACCTTCACCCCGACGATGATCGCGCCCCTGAGCGCGCGATCGAGGTCGCGGGCGATGGTCTCAGTCTCCGGTAGCTCCGGCACTTCGCTCCTGCTCCCGCCAGCCAATATCAGTGCGAATCTGTTTCCCCTCCAACCGAATCGACTCGGCCACCCTCACACTGGAGCGCCGGGCTTCGGCAAGCGTGGCGGCGACGGCGGTCACCGCGAACACCCGGCCTCCAGTCGCGATCAGGTTACCACCCGCGTCTGTGCCCGTTCCGGAGTGAAAGACGTGGACATTCGGCTCGCGCGGCGGGAGCTCGATGAGATCGCCCTTGCGCGTTCTGTCAGGATAACCGTCCGCAGCCACCACGGTGGTTACTGCAACTTCGCGCGACCACTTCAGCGCCTTTCCCGAAAGCTCCTCACCCTTCGCGACCGCGAGCATCGGCTCCAGCAGACTGCTCTCCAGCAGCGGGAGTATCGCCTCCGTTTCTGGATCCCCGAAGCGGCAGTTGAATTCCACCACCTTGGCCCCCTGCGGCGTGAGCATGAGCCCGGCATACAGAAGGCCGCTGAATGGCGCCCCAGCGGCCCGCAGAGCCCCCAGAGTAGGCTGGAACACCCGTTCGACCGCATCCTCCACCAACGCCTCGCTGGAAAGCGATACGGGGGCATAGGCCCCCATGCCCCCCGTGTTGGGCCCGCGATCGCCATCCAGGAGCCGCTTGTGGTCCTGCGCCGCCAGCATCGGCAGAACCGTCTTCCCGTCCGTGATCGCGAAGAGCGAAATCTCCTCACCCGCCATCCACTCCTCCACGAGCACCTCGCGCCCTGCTGCGCCGAAGCTGTCGTCGCGGAGCATCGCATCGATTGCGCGCTCGGCGTCGGCCATCGTGTCGCACACGATCACCCCTTTCCCCGCGGCGAGCCCCGATGCCTTGATCACCACCGGCGCGCCGAACTCGCGCGCGGCGCGCCTGGCTGAGTCGACGTCGACACAGCGCACCGCGCGCGCGGTGGGCACTCCCGCCTCGCGCATGAGCGCCTTCGCGAACGACTTGGACGACTCGATGCGCGCCGCCAGTCGCGACGGTCCGAACACCGCGATCCCCGCGGCGCGCAGCGCGTCTGACATCCCCGCCGCCAGCGGCGCCTCCGGCCCTATCACGACCATCTCCGGCCGCTCGGCCTTCGCCAACACAACAATCCCCGGGATGTCATCCGCGCTCACCGCCGCGCAGCGCCCGAGCGTCGCGATGCCGGGATTGCCCGGCGCCGCGATGATCTCTACCGATGGCTTGTCCTTACTGAGCTTCCAGGCGAGTGCGTGCTCGCGCCCGCCGCCTCCGACTATCAGAAGCCTCATGCGGCCGGCGCGCTCCCGCCCGAGCCACCTTCGCCGTTCGCCGGCCCGCGAAACGCCGAGTTGAATGCGTCGCGTGCGCGCGCGAGCACGTCGTTCACCGACGCTGCCGCGCGACGTGACTGCTCGCCGTAGTAGTCGGCGGCCTCCGCCACGTCGTCGCCGAGCGGTCGGTCCTGGGCTCCACGACGCGGGTAGTCGCCGCCCACGATGCGATCGTACGCGCCACTCTTCTGCCAGCGCTGCAGTTCGGCCGCACGCGCCGTGTTGAACGGGTGCGAGCGGAAGATGACGTTGAGAACCTTGAACAATCCATCGATCGCGTGTCCGCCGTTCTCGTACTCCTCGGCCTGGATGAGGAACTCGTCGAGATTCGTCTCGTCGTCGCCAGCGCTTCCGCCAGCGAACTTGAGATACATCCCCATGGTGACCGTTGGATCCTGCGACGCTAGCAACCCTGCGCGATCGGCGCTCAGCTCCGCCTTGCGGTACCACTCGAGCAGCGCGAGCTGCACGGGGAGCGCGATGAGACCGAGTCCGGGAATGGCGCCGAAGCCGGCGTTGAGCAGGATGAGCGCGATCGTGGTGTACGTCGCGTGTCCGCTCATGATGTGGCCGAGCTCGTGGCCGATGAGCACGCGCTGCTCCTCTCGGTCGAGAATGCCGAGCGCGCCGCTGTTCAGAACGATGAACGGCTTCTGAAAGCCAACCGCCATCGCGTTGACGAACGGCGTTTGCGATACGAACAGCTCCGGCCGCTCCGGCCAGTCGAGGGTTTCGATCACCTCGCTGTAGAGCGCGTCGAGCTTGGGACGCTGGCGCGGCCCCACGCGCACGGCGTCCGCGGTGAAGAAGAGCCGCACGCCGCGCTCGCCGATGAGCCCCATCACCTTGCGCACGACCTCATCGAAGCCGGGGATGGAGCGCAGGGCCTGGAGCGCCGCGCGATCTGCCGGGTGCTCCCAGGCGGTGGACGAGATCTGGGTGAGGACGGTGCGATCCGGCATGGTGTGCTCCGCGTTAGAGTCCGGCGAACGCCTGCTCGACGTCATCGAGCAGATCGTCGGTGTCTTCCACTCCGCAGGAGAGCCTTACCATCCCCTCGCCGATCCCGATTTGCGCGCGCCGCTCGGGCGGGACGGAGGCGTGCGTCATGCTCGCCGGATGGCTGATCAAACTCTCCACCCCTCCTAACGACTCCGCGAGCGAAAAGATTCGGACCTTCTTGAGCACCTGATTCGCTTTCTCCTTCGTGCCGACGTCGACGGTGATCATGCCGCCCATTCCGGTCATCTGCGCGCACGCGAGCGCGTGCTGCGGGTGGCTTTCGAGTCCCGGATAGCGCACGCGCTCCGCACCCATGCGCTCGGCCAGAAACGCCGCGATGCGGCGGCCGTTGCGGTCGTGCTGCGGCATCCGCAGGTGCAGCGTCTTGATGCCGCGCAGCACGAGCCACGAGTCGAAGGGGCCGGCGACGGCACCGGCGGCGTTGTGGATGAACTGCAGTCGCGCCGCAATATCGTCGTCGATCACGGCCGCCACTCCGCAGATCACGTCGCTGTGACCATTCAGGTATTTCGTGGCCGAGTGGAAGACGATGTCGGCGCCGTGTGAGAATGGCTGCTGAAAAAACGGTGTCGCGAATGTATTGTCCACGATGAGCAACGCGTGGTGCGCGTGCGCGACGTCCGCCGCCGCTGAGAGGTTTGTGATCTGCATCAGCGGATTCGTGGGCGTCTCGACGATGATCGCCTTCGTACTGGGAGTACAGGCGTCGGCGATGCGCTCGATGCGGGTCGTGTCGACGTAGGAGAATTGGAGGCCCATATGCTGCAACAGCTTGTCGAACAAGCGGAATGTTCCGCCGTAGACGTTCTCGCCGCAGACGATGTGATCCCCGGATTGGAAAAGTTTCATGATCGAGTCGAGGCAGCCCATGCCGCTAGCAAAGGCGAAACCGTGCTGGGCGCCTTCCAGAGAGGCGATGGTGCGCTCGAGCGCCTCGCGCGTGGGGTTCTTGCCGCGCGCGTACTCATACCCCTTGTTCTCCCCCAGCCCCTGCTGAACGTAGGTCGAGGTGAGATAGACGGGTGGCATGATGGCGCCCGCGAGCGGGTCCTCACGCTCTCCGGCATGGATGGCGCGTGTGCCGAAAGCGGCGCCGCGATCGTCTTCGAATACGCGTGTCATGCGCGCTCGCAGTTCAAGGGTCAATGGCGCGGAGGTCCCGCGTGAGCCACCGTGTCTCGTTCGCTTCGCCTCACCAAGATAGCGTGACCGCATCCCGTATGCAGGACGCGCCCGGCCAGCTTTACGCCGGCGCAAAGATGCCCGAGAGCGCCATCAGCCGCCGATGCCTCGTGGTGGATGACGAGCCGCGTCTGCGCCAGGCGCTCGTGCGACTGATGCAGGGCGATGGCTTCACCTGCCTCGAGGCGGGCTCCGGAGTGGAGGCGCTCGCGGTGTTGAAGAACGAGCCTGTTGCGCTCGTGCTCTCCGACATGCGCATGCCCGCGATGGACGGTCAGGAGCTTCTGCGCCAGTTGCGCGTGGGCTATCCTGACATCGCCGTGGTGATGATCACGGCGGTGGCCGAGGTGGAGGTGGCGGTCGCGTGTCTGTCGCTGGGCGCTATGGACTACATCACCAAGCCGTTCGTGTTCGAGGAAGTGCGCGCACGCGTGGCGCAGGCGCTCGAGAAGCGCCGTCTGCTCGCCGACAATCGCGACTATCAGGAGCGGCTCGAGGTGCGCGTGAAGGCGCAGGCGGAGCGCCTCGAGACTCTCTTTCTCGCGAGCATCCAGTCGCTCGCGGACGCGCTCGAGCTCAAGGATCCATACACGCGCGGTCACTCCGTGCGCGTGAGCCAGTACGGCGTCGCGATCGCGCGGGCGATGGGGCTGAGTCCCACGCTCACCGCGCAGATCGAGCTCGGCGGACATTTGCACGACGTGGGGAAAATCGGCGTGCGCGAGGAGGTGCTGCGCAAAGCGGGGCCGCTCACCACGGAAGAGTACGAGCACATCATGACGCACCCGGTGCTCGGCTGGCGCATTCTCCAGCCGCTGCTCGGGGAGAATCTCGTGGCGCTAAACATTGTACGCTCCCACCACGAGCGCATGGACGGAAAGGGCGTGCCGGATCGTTTTGAGGGCGACGAGATTCCGCGCGAGGCGCGCATCATCGCGGTCGCCGATGCGTTCGATGCGATGATGAGCAAGCGCCCCTACCGCAACGGGCTCACGTTCACGGAGGCGATGGCCGAGCTGCGCCGCGTGGCGGGACCGCAGTTCGATCCCCAGGTGGTGGACGCGTTCTTCGAGGTGGCGAGGAGTGAATCGTTCATCCCGGGCGACGCGGGCGAGTCCGAGGGCATAAGGCTCAGAGCGCCGAAGCGCTGACCGCCCGCATCGAGAGGCGGAAGGCGGGGTCGAGCTGTGAGCTTATGAGCCGAAAGCTTTGAGTCTTGAGCTTACGGACGCAAGCATCGCGGGGACGGGTCTGGATCGAGAAGGGGAAGGCGGGCCCAAGCTATAAGCCTGTGAGCCGATGGCTTGGAGCCTTGAGCTTGTGCCGGTGGCGATACCGCGCATCCCCTTCGCCTGCAGGAAAGGGATTCATGAGAAGGGCCGGTAACGGCTGACATCTCACAGCTCTCAGCTCTCAAGCTATCTGCTTGGGCTCGCCTTCCGCCTCTCAATGCCAGTGCGCATCTCGATGCCCGTGGCGGATACCGCCTACAACTCAAACCGCAGCATCACTCCCTTTAGCCTGGCCGCGATGTCGGCGAGGTGCTGGCTCGACTCGGTGACGTGCATCATCGACGCGGTCTGCTCTTGCACCACCGCGCTCACCTGCTCCGACGTCGAAGCGTTCTGCTCGGCGACCACGGCCACGGCCTCGATCTCGCGCGCGAGCGACTCCGCCTCCTGATGCTGCGCCACCGCGGACTCGACGATCCGCTGGACGGCGTCGCGGCTCCCCTCGATCTCCTTCACGATCTGGATCAACGCTCTGCTCGAGGAGCGGATGACCGACTCGCCGGCCACGACGCTGGTGCTCACGTCGTCAATGCGCGCGGACATCGCCGTGCTGGCGTGCTGAATCTCGATCGCGAGCTGACGGATGGTCTCGAGCGCGCGCCCGCTCTCCTTCGCGAGTTTGCGTACTTCGTCCGCGACGACGGCGAAGCCGCGCCCGTGCTCGCCCGCGCGCGCCGCCTCGATGGCGGCGTTGAGCGCGAGGAGGTTGGTCTGTCGCGCGATGGCGCCGATCGTGTCGGTGATCTGCCCGATGCGTAGCGACTTCTCGCCAAGCTCGGCCACCGCAGGAACCGTCTCGCTGGTAACCGCGGAGATCGTGGCCATGCTCTTGAGTCCCATCTCAGCGGATTCGGCGGCGCGCCGTGCGGAGTCGGTCACCGCATCGGCGGCGGTCTGCGCGCACTGCGCGTGCGCGGAAACCTCCTGCGCGCGCGTGGCGACGCGTCCGGAGATCGCGACGACGGTGTGGATACTGTTGGTCTGCTGTGCGGCGCTCGTGGCGATGGACTGCGCGGCGGCCGCGACCTCTTCTGTAGATGCGCTCATCTGCTCGGCGCCGGCGGCCAGCTCGTCGGCGGTAGCCGCGACCTCCGCGGCGCCAGTTTCGACGTCGCGCAGGAGTGTGCGCAGGCCGCCACTCATGGTGCGGAAGGCCGCTGCCAGCGCGCCGATCTCGTCGCCGGACTCGAAGGTGAGCTCCCGGCGCAGGCTGCCGCGCGCGACGAGCTGCGCGTGCGCGGCGACTTCCTCGATGCCGTAGGT
>Ga0075522_10003839_pt1 | contig 10909 bp, 10 predicted proteins | sample NGEPerA_FD_74796 | JGI IMG/M metagenome (GOLD analysis project Ga0075522, IMG submission 74796) | Arctic peat soil microbial communities from the Barrow Environmental Observatory site, Barrow, Alaska, USA - NGEE PermafrostL2-A | ecosystem: Environmental > Terrestrial > Soil > Wetlands > Peat ... | reverse complement strand
CCGCGGCATCGGCGCTGGCGGTGCGCGCGGCGGTCTTGCGCTCGGATTGCGGGACAATCGCAACGGGCGCCTGCATACGCGGAACGGCTTGCTTGAGAGCCGGCCCCGGCGCGGCGGAGGAAGGACGCGGCGGCTGTAGCGGGGCTGGAGTTGGGGCGGGGCGCGCTGCTTGGGGCCGGCTCTCAAGCAAGCCGTTCCGCGTATGCAGGCGCCCGTTGCGATTGTCCCGCAATCCGAGCGCAAGACCGCCGCGCGCACCGCCAGCGCCGATGCCGCGGCTCTGCGCCGCTGGCTCCGCCCCGCCACGCTTCATCATCAATTCATCCTCACCGAGGTCTTCCTGCCGCCGGTCGGACTGCGGGATCAATGAAATGATGTTCCTCCGGCTTTTCGCGGATAGCTGGCAGATTTGCTGGCGTGAAAATATGGACGTTACATCGCTTTTTTTCTTCGAAGATATCCCGCGAAACCTAGTCAGGGCCACCAAATTCTTGTAAGTTCCGCGGAGAAAAATCTCACCACGGAGGCACGGAAACACGGAGGCACTTTCGGCTCAAGCCGCGCATTTCATTGAAGGCCTGTAAAAGCAACCATTCAGGTTTTTATATTGCAAGGCGGCGCGTCGCGTCGAACGCGCCTCCGTGCCCCCGTGGTTGTTTTCTCTTTGGGTTGCGGGCTTAAGCCGGCGCTGAGTGTCATGGTAACTTCGTCGTTAATTGTGAGTTTCCCGGGCTAAGGAGTGTTGAAATGCGTGCCGTGAAATATTGTTTTCTGGCGGCTTCCATGGGTCTCCTCTTGTCGATGCTCGCGTCGGCGGAAAACTGGCCGCAGTTTCGCGGGCCGACCGGGCAGGGGGAATCGAGCGGGAAAGCCCTGCCAATCATCTGGAGCAGTACCCAGAACATCGCGTGGAAAACGCCGATCCCCGGCACGGGTTGGTCGTCGCCGATTGTCTGGGGCGATCGCGTGTTCGTCACGTCCGCCACCGAGAATGGCGCCTCGTGTCACGTCCTTTGCGTCGATCGAAAAAGCGGCAAGATTCTCTGGGACACGCAAGTTTTCAATCAGACGCCCACCCGCAAGGAGGGGATGAACTCCTGGGCGACGCCCACGCCCTCCACAGACGGGCAAAAGGTGTACGCCATCTTCGGCGAAGGCGGCATCGCGGCCGTCACGTTTGATGGCAAGGTGGCCTGGACGAATCTCGACAACCATTTCTACAGCCGTCACGGATTGGGCGCGTCGCCGGCCATTTACAAGGATTTGCTGATCCAGAATTTCGACGGCAGCACCTCCGATCCTCATGCCAACGAGCTGCTCGGCTGGCAAATACCCTGGGACCAGGGATATGTCCTGGCGCTGGACACCGACACCGGCAAGCAGCGCTGGAAAACCTTTCGCGGCAAGTCGCGCATCGGCCACACCCTGCCGCGATTTGTCGAAGTGGACGGCAAGACGCAACTGATCAGCACCGCCGGCGACGTGGTGGAGGGGCTTGATCCGGAAACGGGCCGGAAGATCTGGTGGGCGTTTAACGAGGGGGAGACACCGGTCCCCTCGCCGGTGATCGGCGACGGGCTGCTGTTTACTTCGCCGGGCTTTGGCGCCAAATCCGGCCCGGCTCTGCGCTGCTGGCGGCTGGGCGGGCAGGGCGACGTGACGAAGACGAATCTCGTCTGGCAAACCAAAAAGGGCGTGCCGACCATCCCCTCGTACCTCTTTCACGATCATCGCCTGTATGCCATGAAGGAAGACGGCGTTCTCCAATGCTTCGAGGCCGCCACCGGCAAATTGCTATGGAAGCATCGGCTTGAGGGAACCCGCTACGAAGCCTCGCCGGTTTATGCCGACGGCAAAATCTACCTGCTGGACGAAGACGCGATGACGATGGTCATCGACGCGGGACCGACGTTCAAATCACTGGCGTTGAATCCGCTCGGCGGGCATTGCCAGGCGTCGATGGCGGTCTCGAATGGGCATTTCTTCATCCGCACCAAAGATCAGTTGTGGTGCATCGGAGCGGGGAAGTAAGCTGGAGAGTTTGAAGTACGTCAACGGAACCCAGTTGAAGCGTTTGAAAAATAAGTGGCGTGGGCGGCTCGCGGCTCGACTGAAGTCCCGTGTATTGAAGTGCGAAGACCACGGGCGAGCCGCCCGTGCCACAATACTTCAAAGGTCCTCTATTCCAATCACGGGCATTTCGCCCTGCTGACGTCAGGGAGACCGGGGAATATTGGGTAGGTCAAGCATGAGACGCCGCCTGTTCACGATCCTCGCCACGTTGTCGGCGCTGCTGTTCGTGGCGACGGTCGCGCTGTGGGTTCGGAGCTACTGGTACTACTCCTACTGGGATTCTCACCTGTACTGGAACAACGATCAGCGGGGCCACCGAGAGGAGTTCTGGGCCATTTCGCATAACGGCGGCCTGTGCTACGCGCACTGCCTCTTTTGGAGCGACGATGACTTGGCGATCCAACTGTTGGCCCCCAATCAACATGGTATGCGAGGGGACGCGAAGCTGGCGAAAGCAAATAAAGATCCTGCGTCCACTGGATTCGTGAAGCGGACGTTCGGGGGATTAGGCTACGACTGGGAAAAGAGTTTGCGGGTGGGCGATCTGAAGATGACGGGCACATCGTGGGCCGTCGCGGTACCGTACTGGGGGATCGCGGCGATGTTCGCCCCGTTGCCCACGTTGTGGATGTTCGCTTTGCGCAGGGCACGGCGCGAGCGATGGCGGCTGCGTCACAGCCGATGTTTCCGCTGCGGCTACGACCTGCGCGCAACACCGGGCCAGTGCCCCGAGTGCGGGACGGAAACAAAAAAAGCTTAATATTCAGACTGACCCGCTAGCGAAAATTGCGGTTCGCGGACTTTCTCGCCCTCGGCACGGGCGGGACGCCCGTGATACGTTGCGCCGTTCTTTCAATTCGCGAACAGCATTCGCTACTGCATGGAATGCCTGACCAGCGAATCGAGCGCCCGCCGGGCCGCGCCGCTGTCGATCGCCTGTCCCGCCAGATCGAGAGCCCAGCGCAGATCGTCGCGTTGCCCGGCAACCACCAGCGCGGCGGCGGCGTTCAGCAGCGCGATATCGCGCGCCGGGCCGCGCTGGCCGGCCAGAACATTTTCGATCACCTGCGCCGACTCCGCCGCACTGCTCACCTGCAAATCCGACAGCCTTGCGTATTCCAGTCCCAGTTCGCGCGGGTTGAGGTGCCAGGTGTGTACTTCGCCGGCCCGCAACTCGCTGATGCGGGTGGGGCCCAGGGTGGAAAGCTCATCAAGCCCGTCGTCGGCATGCACCACCCAGGCCCGTTCGCTGCCCAGTTCCTTGAGCACCGATGCCAACCGCCCGGTGAGTTCCGGCGCGAAGACGCCAAGAAGTTGATGCCGGGCGCGGCCCGGATTGGTGAGCGGGCCCAAGAGATTAAAAATGGTCGGTATGGCCAGCGCGGAGCGGGCGGCGGCGACGAACTTCATCGCCGGGTGATGCAACCGCGCGAACGCGAAGCAGATGTTGGCCTCATTCAGGCATCGGCTCAATTGGGCCGGCGATGTTTCCAGCTTTACGCCCAGCCGTTCCAGGACATCGGCCGACCCGGATTGGCTGGAGGCCGAGCGGTTGCCGTGCTTGACGACCTTGACCCCCGCGCCCGCCGCGATAAGAGCGGCGGCAGTGGAGATGTTGAAGGTATGGCGGACGTCGCCGCCGGTGCCGCAGGTATCCAGGACGACGCCAGCGTCATCGCAGCCGACGGGGATGACGTTGTCGCGCATGACGGTGGCCGCCCCGACCAGTTCATCGACGGTGGTTCCCTTGGCCGCCAATCCCACCAGCAACCCGCCGATCTGCGCCTCGGCGGCGTGGCCCGACATGATGTGGATAAACGCCTGGCGCGCCTCGGCGCGGCTGAGGTCTTCGCGCCGGCAAAGTTTGAGCAGAATCTCGCGCAGGGGATGGCTCATTCAGGCGGGAATTTACCATAAGGTAACGCGGAACTCGCCATAGGTGTATTCGTAGGGTGCGCTTCAGCGCACGCGGCCAAATAGCCGTGCGCGACTACGCACTGTCCAATTGTGGAAAAATCGGGAGGGTGTCATCGTTGGAAAATGTAACGTCAATCGTGACACGGGCGTCCCACCCATGCGTGTTGCATGGAACTCACGATACACCGATTTTCCCTATTCGACAGCCGTCGGCACGGGCGGGACGCCCGTGTCACATTAAAGGATCTGAATCCACGAATGGCATCTATATCCGCATGTCGGAGCGGTCCGAAGTTTCCAGCCCCGGCGGACCGCGTCCGCTGAAGCGGACCCTACGGCATTCAGCGAGCCGAACCGTTTGTTGGCCGATTTGTGGTTCGAATCGGATTCGCACTTCCTCAACAAATATGGTATACTACTCCCGAATCGCACGCGCGCGGGGGAGCAGCCGCCCCTTGTGCCGCGATGGAATGGAATCCGAGCGGCCAGAGGGTGATGGGAGTGCTATGTGGCGCAGTCGTTTTGCGTTCGCGTCTTTGATGTTGCCGGCGTTGGCGTTTTTGGCGGGGGCTACGCCGGCCCAAGGGGGACTGTCGATTCTCTCGCAGACGGCCCGGGTGGACGCCTCCGCCGGGCAGGTCTCGTTTGATCTGGTTTTCAATCATCCGCCGGATCTTGTGCCTGCCGACACGTATGGCCGGCGGGCCGAGTCTTTTCAATACGAGATCGTTCCAGACTCACTGGCCCCCGTTTACTCCAGCCCGGAAAGCGCGATCCGCGCCGTGATCCGCGGCGAAGAGATCGGCGGCGGTTCGATTATCCCGATCCGCGATGGCTTTGAGAACGGCATCGACCCCAGCCCCGCCGCCGGCGGATGGGGGGCGGTGCGCGGGAGCGTGCCGTTTACCATTCAAGGCGATCAACTCAGCTTCGTTGCGCCGTTCAGCCTGCTGGGCACCACGGACGGCAGATTCTCATATGTGGTGTTCACGACCAGTTACGGCCTCACCGACAGCACGATCCAGGATGTGACCGTTCCCCTTCCCGCCGCGCTCCCGGCAGGGTTGGCAACACTACTGCTCGTCGGCGGCGGAATTTGGTTCTGGCGCCGGCGCAGGCTGCAACGCTAAATAATCATGCGCGATCAAGCGCCATCGACATCCAGCGGGCATGAACTGCGGTCGATGTTGCAACTCAACGACGCGTTGGGCATGCGAGGTTTGGGATTTTTGAATGTGACACGGGCGTCCCGCCCGTGCCGGTGGCTGAAAAGTAGGAACCATCGATCTGTCCCGACTTGCATACCACAGGCACGGGCGGGACGCCCGTGTCACGACAGAGGGTGCAGTCCCCCGGACCGACACCGTCTTGCCTTCGCCATTTTTGAAGCGTGTAGTCGCGCACGGCTATTTAGTGGGCGTGGCTGCCTTAATGGTTGGCATCGGCACCTTCCCCGGGTACAATCAACATATTCGCCGACTTCATTTCCCTTCGTCGGCGCTGCGGTTTGTCGAAAGGCTTCCCCGTGGCCGATCTTTGCAAACACCCGCCGGCGCTTCTTCGCCGGGCGTTCACACTTGTTGAGTTGTTGGTGGTGATCGGCATCATCGCGGTGCTCATCAGCCTGTTGCTCCCGGCGCTCAACCGCGCGCGGGAAAACGCCCGGCAGGCAAAGTGCCTGAGCAACCTTCATCAGCTCGGGCTGGCGTTTATGATGTACGCCGACGACAACGAGCAGCGGTTCCCGTTCTGCGCCCAGGTGTTCGAAACCGGGCCGCCCTGGCCGCCCGAGGATTGGATCTGGTGGCAGTCCTCCCGGGATATCAGACGCTCGCCGATCGCGCATTACATCGGCGGATTTCAGCCGGCCGTTTTGCGGTGCCCGTCTGACGATGTCCAGACCCGGCTACGCCACCTCGGCAGCAGCGATTATCTCTATAGCTACACATTTAACTTCCTGTGTAGCAGCAACGGGCCATTCGTCCCCCCGGTGCGGACCATTGGAATTCACAGCCCGGTCGAGAAAATCTTGGTGGTTGACGAGGACATCAAATCGCTCGATGACGGCAATTGGGATCCCATGTTGGTCGGCGCCATATACGAAAACTTCGTCTCCACCATTCACGACCGCTCCCGGCAGGATGTGCACGCGCGCGGAAACGTCGCCCTGTGCGACGGGCATGCCGAGTTCGTGGACCGAATCTACTCGCAGGATCCCCGGCATTACGATCCGCGGGACTAGACGCCATTGGGTGAAGACTTGCGCAAAGGCGCGAAGGCGCAAAGGCGCAAAGGTGTGGAGAATCAGTCCGCGCGATTCCTTAAGCAACGATCCAACATTCATCATCGATCGGCTATGTTCTGAAATGTTGAATGCCACTCCGCGTCTTTGAGACTCTGCGCTCTCTGCGCAAATCCTCTTTCGCTGCCGCCGAAGAGGGGCTTGATCCGAAATTGGCGTTTCCGGCCAGGCTCACGCCTCATCCTGCTCCAGGCGGATGGGCATACCGGCGTGTTCGGGTTTTAGGCTGGTGATCATCTGTTGCAGGGCCTGGGAATGATCCGCGGCGAGGCAGTCGCATTGCCATACCCATTTGCCGGCCACTTTTGCGTAGAGGTTATAGCGATTCTCGCCGGATCGGGGCTCGGGCCGGCGCTGGGGCGATTCTTGTGGCTCGGGTGCGGCTTCCCCCGTGGGCCGGGCGCGCTCAACGGCTTCAACCAACGGAACCGGGCTGCCGGTCAGCGGTGATTCCTGGAGCATCTCGGCCATCGTGAGCCGGCGTTTGGGCGGGCCGGCGGGCGCGGTGGGCGCGTCGGGGTTCCCCGGATTCAAAATGTCGGCCAGGCTCAGTTTGCGGTTGGGATTGGGAATCAGATCCATCTCGTACACGTCTCCTTGATTACGACTCGGGAAGATCATTGAGATAATCGATGAGCATGCGCAGCCGGCCATGGTCCCGGCGGTTAAACGCGAACACCAGGCGGGCCAGATGCGCCAGGCTTGGCTCATCGACTTCCGCGGGCAGCGGGCCCGTGGCCTTGAAGGGGCCGCGAATCTTAATGTCGGAAAAACTCCGGCTAATTTCCGCCAGTTGCGCTTCAGTTGGACGCCGTTGCAGTCGCATGACCAGATCATCGCGAACGTAGCGCAGGCTGTGATAGTTATCGTAGAAATGCCGAATTTCGTGTACCGCGTGATCCACGTTATCGGTGATTTTATAAAGCCGCAGATCGCTGGGGCTGATCAGGCCCCGGCTCAGCAACTGCTTCTCGATGTACTCCTGCCAGGTACTCCAATAATCGCCGCCCGGCGAGTCGATGAAAACAATGGGGACAGGCACGGATTTGCCCGTCTGCACGAGCGTAAGCACTTCAAAGCCTTCGTCCATCGTGCCAAATCCGCCGGGCAGGCAGACGATGGCGTGGCTCGAACGGACGAACATCAGCTTGCGCGTGAAGAAGTATCGGAAGTTGATCAGCTTGGGATCGTTGGCGATGAACGGGTTGGTGAGTTGCTCGAAAGGCAGGCGGATGGCCAGACCAAAGGAAGGTTTGGCCCCCGCGCCGCCGTGGCCGGCGGCCATGATCCCTCCGCCCGCGCCGGTAATGACCATCCAGCCGGCGGCAGCCATGGCCTTGGCGAAGTGGGCCGCCTGCTGGTAATCCCCATGCGATTCGGGCGTGCGCGCCGAGCCGAATATGCTCACTTTGCGGATATCACGATACGGCGCGAAAATCTTCAGCGCATAGCGCAGTTCCTTGACGGATTTATCGATCAACTTGATGTCGCCGCGATTGGTGCGATCACGGAGGAGCTTCATCGCGGTGGCGAAGATTTCCCCGACCAGATCGCCGTCGGGGACCGACTGCAGGTCGGTGACCAGATCGGCGGCCATCCGATGGACTTCGCTCAAGTCCTCCCGGCTTACCACCGTCGGCGCCTGTGCCGACTCCTGGGATTGTTCGATGCTGCTGTTATCGAGTCCGTCGAGTTCCTTCATCCCTCTGTTCCTTCCTCCAGGGCCCGCCAAGGCGTCCGCCAGTTGCGGGCTGATTGTACGCCGATGCAACCGCGTGGGCACGGTGAAACGCGATCAAACACTGGATCGTTGGGACCTTGTCGCCTGCCTTACTTCACCAAACCTGTAGCGGCTCGCACGCCCACACGGGCGAGACGGCCGTGCCACTATTTCCGGCCACGCCCCATACCAGGAACCGCAACGAATCATCCTTGTCCCCCAATGAATTGAAGCGTATCCTGAATACGCGGAAAAAGGGACGACGGAGGTCAGGGTATGTCGGCAGACATCGGGCGCGACCAACTGGCGTTGATTCGCATCGAAGGAATGCACTGTCACAAGTGTGAGCGAACCATCCAAAAGGCACTGTCGCAACTTCCAGGGGTGCATGAAGTAGAAGTGGATTTCAACAGCGGACAGGCTTCCGTGCTCTATACGCGCGATGCGATCAATGTCACTCAATTGATGGAGGCCGTCACTTCCGCGGGGTATCACCCGAGCGGCTTTACCCAACGGCAGGCTGATCCGGCAAGCCACTGATATGCGGGCCCTGGTGCTGTGCAATTTCGCGGCGGGGATGGGTCTCACTGCACAAATCGAACATATCGAACAGGCGTTCCGGGCCTCCGGATTGGCCGCCGAAGTTCGCGCCGTGCGCGGGGATGAACTTGCCGCGTCGGCACGAATGGCAGCGCAGAGCGGCGTTGACGCGGTCGTTGCCGCCGGCGGAGATGGAACCATCAGCGCGGTGGCCGGGGCGCTGGCCGGCACTTCAATGCCGATGGGCGTGCTTCCATTGGGCACGCTCAATCACTTCGCGAAGGATCTGGGTCTGCCGCTCGAATTGGAACGGGCGGTCCGCGTGATTGCCGCCGGGCGCGTCAGGCCCGTGGATGTGGGGGAAGTCAATGGCCGTTGTTTCGTGAACAATTCGTCCATCGGCCTATATCCCCAGATCGTCACCCGCCGCAATGAGCAATGCCAGCGGCTGGGCCGGGGGAAATGGCTGGCCATGGGCCTGGCGATCATCGCCATGTTCCATCGCTATCCGGTGGTGCGCGTGGTGCTGGAGACCGGTCAGCGCGCCTTCCATCGCACCACGCCGTTCGTGTTCATCGGAAACAACCGTTATGACATCAGCCTGCTGTCGCTGGGCTCGCGGCACAGGCTGGATGGCGGAGAACTCAGCGTCTACTTCGCCAATCGCCCCGGCCGCTTTGGCCTGCTGGCGCTGATGGCCCGCGCGCTGTTCGGGCGCCTCAACCAGGCGAAGGATTTCGAGGTGCTGAGCCTCAAGACAATGCGCATCGACACGCACAAGTCCTCCCTGCGCGTCGCCTGCGATGGCGAAGTGCTTCGGCTCCAGCCGCCGCTGAATTACCGGATTCGACCCGGGGCGCTTAACGTTTACGCGCCGGTGGGCTAAGCCGAAAATAACAGAAGTCACGAAGAGGTACCAAAAAATCCGAAATCCGAAGCACGAAATCCGAAACAAATCTAAAATCCAAAACAGGAAAACTCAAAACAAGACTTCGCAAATATTCCGCGAGATCTTGCTGGCACCGCAAGACTTTTCCGCGGTCATCGGGCGTCCACGGAAGCGCCCTTTGAATTTTCCGCATTTCCTGCTTTTGGATTTGTTTCGGATTTCGTGCTTCGGATTTCGGATTTTCAGCCGTCCCTTGGGTTGTGGGCGCATCTTGCGGCCAGTGCCTCCACGGATTCGTGGTGAATACCGACCGTTACGATCCTGCCGGTCCGGTAAGGATGGCCTGCCTGCACGATAATCTCGTTTTGCCCCATGTTTTGTTTTTTGCGTTTTAGGTCCATCGGCGCGGGCGCGGCGTCCGATAAAAACGCCGCCGCCGCGTTTCACGTCCGAAATTCCGGTTCAGGTGCGATTTCCCCGCGTCGATTCGATGGGCAGCGCCGACCCATTGCCCGCCATCGGCAGAGTCGCGGTGGTTTGCCCGCTTTCCCATGATGACGCGGCTGGATTGACGGCGCTCAACGCTTACACACAGGAGGATTGGTCATGCGAAAAGTCTTGCAATTGTCTTGCGTGCTCGCCCTTGCCGGCCTGAGTTTTGGATGCTCCACGCGAAACGTCGTGGTTGCGCCTGCCGATGTGGCGATGGCGGGCTATCAAACGCACGAGGGCCTGGTCAATAGCGCCGGCTTTGAGCTCGGCGAGCTGGTGGTGCTCGATTCATCGACGGGCCGCGGCTATGTCGCCCTTTCGGCATCGGTCGGCGCATACGACGTTGCCGCCCCCAAGCCGCGGCCTGACTCGGCCGAGCCGTTCACCGCGCCCTTTGAATTAAGCTACACCGATTGGGTGCCGTCGCCTGTGAAAGCCCAGGCCCAGGCGAAAGTGCGCGATCAGGCCACGCTGCATGTGCAATCGCCCTCGCAGTTCGGGCTACGCGCGCCGGCGTTGTTTGCCTTCTCGCACCCGGAACTGGCCGGGAAGATGGCGGAGATCAAAGCGGCGAATCCGCAGGCCACGTTTTTCCTGGTGTCTCAACTGACCGGCGCCCGCCAGGTTTACCTCACCTGCGACGCGCCCAATGGAACGGTGAAAGTCGGGAAATATCAGTTTCACGTTTACCTGAAGCGCGAGAACCTGCAACTGGCGGGCATGTTCCCGCACAGCCAGTTCTATTCGCTCACGCCGCTCACGCTGGCAAAAGCCAATGATGGCCGAACGGTGGCGGTGGTTTCGCAGGAGACGCCGGGGAATCTGCCAAATTATCAATTCACCGGCGAGAACCTGGCGTCGGCGGAATGAGCGGGGTTGCGAGGCGTCTGATGAATACGCCCCCTCGTCGTCGTCCGGTTGTTGTTGCGCGGACACGCTCTTCTCCCTCTCCCGGTACTCCGGGGGAGGGTAGGGT
>Ga0075522_10003838_pt1 | contig 10914 bp, 10 predicted proteins | sample NGEPerA_FD_74796 | JGI IMG/M metagenome (GOLD analysis project Ga0075522, IMG submission 74796) | Arctic peat soil microbial communities from the Barrow Environmental Observatory site, Barrow, Alaska, USA - NGEE PermafrostL2-A | ecosystem: Environmental > Terrestrial > Soil > Wetlands > Peat ... | reverse complement strand
GGTCACGCGCCTGGACGCACTGGGCGACATAGTGCTGGGGACGATGTTGTTATCGGGCCTGCGGGCGCGATGGCCGGGGGCATTGATCCGGCTAATAGTGCGGCCGCCGCTGGCGGGCGCGGGGGCGCTGCTTCCCGAGGGGATCGAGGTAGCGCCGCTGCCGTTCGACCCGCGCGATCCTATCGCGGGGCGCGAGCAGCAACTCGCCCAAGAGCTGCGCGCGTTTGCCGCACAAAACCCGGCGCACGTGTTCATCCTCGGCGAGTACAATCGCGTCTGGGCCGGCGAGCTTTTGGCGCAAATATGCGGCGCGACGCAGGTTTTGAGTTTCAACGGGCCGACGGGCCTTAATCTTTCGCATCAGCCGATTCGCCAGCTTCTGGCGGCCGAAGCCGCCCCTGACTGGCAGACCGTGCACGTTGAATCCGAAGAGCGCGAGCCGGCAAAGTACGCGAAGTTTCTCGATGCGCTTGGATTGGAAGGCGGCACATTTCAGCCGGCCATCACGGTCTCTCAAGAGGACCGGGCCCAGGCGGCGGCGCGGTGGGCCGATATCCCGCCCGCTCCCGAGCAGACAATCGTTTGCTTCCCGAGCTCAGGCGAAAAGCTGGCGCGGAGCCTGGATGCCGGCATCTGGGCGCGCTGGATCGCGCACCTCCGAAATCGCGCCCCGGTGGTTCTGCTGGGCGGCGAAGCGGATGCGGACGTTCTGCAAGCCATCGCCGATCACGGATTGGCCGGCGACGTGCCGCGCATCATCATGCCCGCCGCGCGGCCCGGCTTGCTCGGCGGTTTTCTTCAGCAAGCCCGGGCGTATATTGGGATGGATACGGGGCCGATGCATGTGTCGGCGGTGCTGGGGCGACCGACGTTGGGGATATTCGGCGGCGGGCATGGCGCCCATCGCTTCCTGCCGGTGGGTTCCGCGGTCGCCGCCATTCGCATGCCGTTGGGGTGTTATGGGTGCGATTGGTTTTGCCCGTTTGATCGGCGGCTGTGCATCAAGCGCATTCCAGAAGGCGCGATTTTCGCCGCCGGCGACGCGTTTCTCGACCACCCGCCGACGAATGCGGATATTTTTTCGCCGCACATTTTCGAGATTCAACCGCCGATCGATTTGCCCGTGGAAACGCTTGGCGCAACCATGCGGCAGCATCGCAATTTCCTGCGGCTCAACCACGAAGTGACCGAACATCATGCATATCTGGCGGACATCATCGCCGATCAGCGCAAGCGCCTGGAGGATTTATCGACCGTCCTGAAAGATCTGTCGGGCACTGCCACATTAGCCGAAATGTCCCGGCAGAATCTCGCCCGCGATGAGGCGATCCGCCATGCGCAAGAGGTCTTGTCGGAAATGTCCGCGCAAAATGCCGCGCGCGACACGGGCATCGGCAGCGCGAAATGTGTCCTGGCTGAGATGACCTTGCAGAACCAAGCGAAGGATGCCGCCATCGCCCACCTGAACAGCGTGATCGCGGAAATGAGCCGGCTCAATTTAGCCCGCGATGAGGCGATCGCGCAACTTACACAGCAAAGCAAACGGAAATGGAAGTTGTGGTATTCGTAAAGTAGCATGTCGCTTGGTGGAAGAATCGCGATGGAGGCCATCATATTTTGGGTGTAGCGCCCAATTGTGGCGGTCCCTCCCTGGTGGGGCGTCATTCTTGTCTGCCTCGGGTCGGCGAGTGCGGGGTGTACTCACCCCGCACTCGCCGACCCGAAGAAATAAGGAATGGACAAGAATGTCCCTGCCGCGAACGGGCAGACAGGAATGTCTGCCCCACCAAGTCGCCACAAACACGATCTACACCGTCATACTTTCCGAGCCCACGCCGCCCCATCTGGATATTCAAAATCCCGCATCGACTGTGACGTGATCTGAGTGCTGTATCCGGCCCGGCCTGGCAGCGCATATCGGCCGTTGGCAACATGAACGGGATCGACGAAGTGCTCGTGCAGATGATCGACGTATTCGAGCACTCGGTTTTCCAGCGTGGCCGAGCAGGCGATGTAATCCCAGATCGCCAGGTGCTGCACATGCTCGCAAAGCCCGACGCCGCCGGCATGGGGGCAGACGGGAATGTTGAACTTTTTAGCCATGAGATAAACCGCCAGGCATTCGTTCACCCCGCCAAGCCGACAGGCGTCGAGGTTGCAGAATTTTAACGCGTTGGCCTGAAAAAACTGCTTGAACAGCACGCGGTTCTGGCAATGCTCGCCGGTGGCGACGCCGATGCCGTATCGTTCGATCGCCCGCGCAATCCGTGCATGGCCCAGCACGTCATCGGGGCTGGTCGGCTCCTCGATCCACCACGGCTTGAATTTTGCAAGCTGCTCCATGTGCCCGATGGCCTCTTCCACGCCCCAAACCTGGTTGGCGTCCATCATCAGCTTTCGGTTGTATCCGATATGTTCGCGAATGATGTTGCATCGCCGAAGATCATCTTGCAGGTCGCGGCCAACCTTAATCTTGAGATGCGTGAAGCCTTCTTCGCATGCCGACGCGCAGAGTCGGCGGAGTTTGTCATCGCCGTATCCCAGCCAGCCGGCGGAGGTCGTGTAGGCGGGATAGCCCTCGGCCGCCATATGCGCTTGGCGCTGGTGCTTCGTCGCTACGTTCGCTTCCAAAAGCTCGATTGCCTCGCCGGGCGACAGAGCATCGGCGATGTACCGAAAGTCGATGCACGAGACGAGTTGTTCGGGCGTCATGTCGGCCAGCAGTTTCCAGAGCGGCTTGCCTTCGATCTTCGCGTACAGATCCCACATCGCATTGACGATTGCCGCCGTCGCCAGGTGAATCGCGCCTTTCTCCGGGCCGATCCAGCGAAGCTGGCTGTCGCCGGTGATGTAGCGCCAGAACGCGCCCAGATCGGACGTGAAGCTCTCGACGGTTCGGCCCAGAACCATCGGCGCCAGCGCGCGAATCGCGCAGACGCAAATTTCGTTGCCACGGCCAGTCGTAAAGGCAAAGCCGTGGCCGGCGAACGATTGGGGGTGATCGGTTTCGAGGATGACGTATGCCGCGGAGTAATCGGGATCGATGTTCATCGCGTCCGAGCCGTCCAGGGCCGCGGAAGTTGGAAAGCGGATATCGCGGACGATGATGTTGGTGATCGTGATGGGCATCGGGGAATTATCACCCGGCGATCAGAATTTGTAACAGTGCCGACGATCTTAAACGGCGGAGGGAGTGCCCAATTTTCAGGAAGGGGCATTGGCGGACGGTGGGGCAGACATTCTTGACGCCCCGGCAAAAAGTTGAAAGCCACAAGAATTTTCCGCGTTTTTAGCCGAAAATCGAAGGTTTTGGTGGACGAAATCGACTTTTTGCCGGGGCGTCATTCTTGTCTGCCGGCGAATCGGTGAGTGGAGGACATTCTTGTCCTCCCGAACGATTCGACACGCTCACCGCGGGCCGATTCGAATCCGCTCGGCGGGGCAGGAATACCCCGCACTCGCGGATTCGGGCAGACAGGAATGTCCGCCATCTGCTCACCGATCGCGGCCTCATGGGAGACGGGTGCATCGACCTGCCAACCATTCGTGGCTGGGTCGAAGAAGCCGGGTTCGATGCGTTTATCGAGGTTGAAGTTTTCTCCGAGCAATACTGGGCCATGGAACCCAATGCGTATCTACAGACGATTTGCCGGGCGTATCTGGACGGTACGTGATTCGTAATTCGTAATTTCGTAGGGTTCGCTTCAGCGAACCCTACGACGAACTCGATTGCACGCGATCGGTGGAACGATCGGCGAATGTGTCTGGTATTCCTTCCGAAGCCGCTCGTTCCGAACTTACGGCCGTGCGCGCCTGGGAGATCGAAATACCAGCGCCCAATACGAATATTGTCTCGGCGAGATAAACGCTCATCGACAATCCGTGCAATCGATCGAACGTCGAGGCGTGTGTCTGACCATCCACCCGGAGCCGCTCGATTTTGGGCGTCAGCACGGCAGCGGAGTAAACCGCGGCCAAGGCGCCCAGTGCGAAAAGCGCAAAGGCCGCGACCTTGGCGCGCGAGCGGCCCGCAAGCCGCCAGAGAAAAGTCGCCAGCAGGGCGGCTGCCGCCACGCCCAGGCGATACCCGTTAAAAACGCGGAAGATGCCGCTGGCCGCCTGACCGGCCAGGTCGTGCCGATCCGCGAACGTCTGGAATATCGATCCGACGGCCAGGAAAAGCACAACCAACCCGCCGAACCACACGCCCCACGCGAGCGTCACTAATGTTTGCAGGAAGCGATTCATGATGGGAAATTATATGGACATGCGCAGTAATACCAATTGGCGTGCAGATGCGATGGCGGGGTCGGTTTTATGCTTGCTGCTGTGCCTCACCGGCTGGACCCGCGCGGCAGGCAAGGAGTCGCCGGCCCGGCAGAAGGCCCGCGCACACTGGGAACGCGTGGTACTCTTTTATGGCGAAGAGGAGACCGGCGAATGGTCGCTGCGCATCCGCGATCGCGACGTGCATGACAAGGGATGGTTTGAATTCCTTGAACTCTGGAAATTCAATATCAAGGACCACAAATGGCATTCCATCCCGGTCGAGAAGGTTTCGACGGCGGTGGTGCTGCCGAAAAACAAGCCGTCGGACGCGCCGCCGGACACGCAGATGTTGATGCCGTTGAATGATGTCCCGCCGCAGACGGCCGGCCTTTGGTATGCGAAATGGCGCATGGACGGAATCGAAGGGGGCACGATGATGCGCGTCGGCACCAGCCACGCCAAGATCAGTTCCGCCCCCGATGGCGATCCGCCGCCGGGGATGCTCAAGATGGCCGTGCCGATTGATCTGAATAAATCAGAGACGATGCTCGTGCCCGACCCGAGGGCCGCGTGCGTGAAGAGTGGTGCGGGGGCGGCGGGTGCGAAATCGGGAAGTCAGAAGAAGCCGGCTGATTCTGACGCCGACAAAGATGAGAAAGCGGACAAAAAGGGCGCGGCGGACGATCGGTGACCAGCTCGCTATTGTCCGCGACACACGCATGCTTGCGCTGCGAGAACGCGGCCCTGCGGGGCACGGCCGCTAAAAGTGCGGTGTCTAACGTGGTTTGAAACGGGTTTCCCACGTTGAGGATTGCGGGGATCAGACCGTTTGTTGTGCCCCAACCCAGCGGCGCAATCGAAATGCGCCGACGCACCCGAGAAGCAGACCGCCGCCCCAGACGGAGGAGGGAAGGGGAGTTACCACGGTGATCTGATCCTGGGCGTCGGGATTGCTAAGTGCGATTAAATTTGCCTGCTTGCTGTTTGGAGTCAACGCGTTGATCCACGACTGTGCGGTCGTGTTTAATGAATCCGATACGCTATTTACGAACAAAGCGCTGAAGTCGAGATTACTCCCGGTACCTGATGCGTAAACGATCTTCCACACGGCAACCTGAAACTCGGCGGCGGTTGTCGCGTCGGTCACCTGGCTGATATCCGTGCCCCATAGCTCGCGCAAGAGTGTCGCCTTCACGCTGCCCATTCCGCCGGTGCCCTCATAGGCATCGCCGGGCTTGGGGGCGGCTTCAAGCGGGGTGAGGGTGTAGTCGTAGGTACCATTAAAGCCGATGTCCTGCGTGATCTCGATGCAGAAGGTGTAGAACGTGTTATTGCTGGAGCTCAGCGCCTGGCCGGTCGCCAGGGAATAGGGATCCGTCATGGGTTTTGAATTCTGCGTCCACATGTACTTTCCGATGTACCCGCTGCCCAGCGTTGTAGAGCCATCGTACGCAGTGATGAGAATGCCATATGGGCCGCCCGGCGCGCCAGGCCCGTTCACGTAATTGAACGTGGCATTGACGATGGTATCAGCCCGTGTGGCCGGGACCATGGAAAGCGAAAGCGCGGCGATCACCGCCCATGAGAAACGTGAAAAATGCATTGCGAACTCCCCGAACCGGTGTTGTCGAAACTCTGAATGACCCAAATAACCCAAGGATGCAACGACTGGTATTGTAACGGCCCCGGCCATAAAATGTTGTTGAAAATCCGCGAAAATCCGGAGAAAACGCGCCAAATCTCTCGAATTCCGCATTCGACGCTGAGTTTTGGCAAGACGGGGAAACTTTGCCGAATTTGCGATGCCCTATGGAAACAACCCCTTTAGCCGGCTCGCTTCCGCGACCCTGCTGATCGCGATGGTGTAGGCGGCGGTGCGGTAATCGCAATCGGCGGCATCCGCCTTGGCGTTCACCTCGTCAAACGCCCGCTCCATCACCCGCTGCAATTCGCTTTGCACGCGCTTCAAATCCCAAAAATAGTTTTCCAAACCCTGCACCCACTCGAAATAGCTGACCGTGACGCCGCCGGCGTTGGCAAGGATGTCGGGCAGGAGCGTGACGCCATTCTCGCGGAGAATCTCGTCGGCTTCGGGTGTCGTCGGGCCATTGGCGCCTTCGCAGACAATCCGCGCCTTGATGTGCGGCGCGACCGTCGCATCCACCGTGTTTTCCATGGCGGCGGGTACCAGCACATCGCATTCGCAGGTGAGAAGTTCCTCGTTGCTCAGCGCATCGGCGCCGGGGAAATCGGTCAAGGCGCCGGTCTCCTTGTAATGCCGGCCGGCGGCTTGAACGTCGATCCCGGTCTCATCGTAGATGCCGCCGTTTCGCTCGCTGATGCCGACAACCGTGGCGCCTTCCTCATCGAGCAATCGGGCGGCATGGAATCCGACGTTGCCAAATCCCTGCACCGCCACGCGCACGTCGGAGAGTTTTTTGTGCTGGGTATCCAGGAACTTGCGGAGGATATACATCACGCCGCGACCGGTGGCCTCCTCGCGGCCGACTGATCCTCCAAGAGTCACCGGCTTTCCGGTGACAACGCCAAGCTCCTGATGCCCCTTCATCATGGAGTACGTATCAAGCACCCACGCCATCACCTGCGCATCGGTGCCGGCATCGGGGGCGGGAATGTCGTGCATCGGGCCGATGATCGGCATGATCTCGCTGGTATATCGGCGGGTGAGTCGCTCTTTTTCCGCCATCGAAAGCTTGCGGGGGTCGCAAACCACTCCACCCTTGGCGCCGCCATATGGCAGATCGACCAGCGCGTTCTTCCACGTTTGCAGCATCGCCAACGCCATCACCTCGTCCATATTGACGGCGGTGTCGTAGCGGATGCCGCCCTTGAACGGCCCGCGGGCGTTGTTGTGTTGCGCGCGGTAGCCGGTGAAGACCTGGATGCTGCCATCGTCCATGCGGATCGGGCAGGAAACCGTCAGCACGCGCTTGGGCGAGGAGAGCATGGACCGCCAGAGCGGATCCAGGTTCATCGTCTTGTAAACGCGGTCGAAATACAGATGCGCGTTCTGCCAGAATTTGGAATGCGTGTCGCGCGCGGTCAGCCGATCGGTTTTATCTTTCATATAGGCCCGGCTCCAAGGAAACAGTAAGATACGCAGGGGAAAAAGGAAAGTGGGGAGAACGCGCCCGCGCCAAGCGGGCACGGGTGAGTTTCGGCGGCCTCTCTTTTCCCCTCTCCCGGTACTCCGCACGGATCGGCGGTACTCCGGCGATGTACGCTGCTCTGCGCCGGGCACATTTTTTTTGGATGCCTCCGTTCACACGACGAAGGGAACAACGATGAAGGTCTGTAGTTACACGGCGGCATTGCTTGGAACCATTGGCTTATTTTGCGTGGCCGGCTGCGCCAGCGGAGGTCGCGTGGCGCCCCCCGCTCCATTGCCTGCCGCATTAGCACAACCTCCGCGTGTCACAGCCTTGTTCACGCGGGAACTGCCGCCGGACGCGGGGCGGGAGGTTCGGATGATGACGGTGGAATATGCCCCCGGCGGCAGTTCGCTGCCGCATCGGCATCCGGGCGCGATCTTCGCCTACGTGTTGGATGGCGAAGTGCTCTGCGCGCTGGACGATGGGCCGATTGTGCATTACCACGCCGGCCAGAGTTGGACCGAGAAATCGGGCCAGTTGCACCGCGTGTCGGCCAATGCCAGTAAGACGGCGCCGGCCAGGTTGTTGGTTTTTTTCGTGACCGAACCGGGCAAGCCCGTCACCGAGCGCGCGTTAAGCCGCGCCTCGCAACACCGGTGGTGCCGGAGTGAAGGGTGAAAATCCGAAATCCGAAGCACGAAATCCGAAACAAATCCAAAAGCAGGAAAGGCGGAAAATTCAAAGGGCGCAAACGGGCCGACCCTATTTTGAAATTTCCGCCTTTGAGTTTTGAGCTTGTTTCGGATTTCGGATTTCGAATTTCGGATTTTCCCCCCTTCGTGGCCTCCGGCGGCTTTCTGGTGTATGAACAGGGTTAGCAGATCGGCGGCGATCGCATATTCCGCGCACCAGGGAGTTGTTCATGAAGGGCGTTATCCTCGCCGGTGGGACCGGCAGCCGGTTGTTTCCGATCACCAAGGTCACCAACAAGCACCTGCTGCCGGTCTACGACCGGCCGATGATTTATTACCCGCTGGAATGCATGGCCAAGGCGGGAATCGACGAGGTGCTGCTGGTTACGGGCGGCAACAACGCCGGGGATTTCATCCGCCTGCTGGGCAATGGCCGCGAGTTTGGCCTTAAGGATCTCCACTACACCTACCAGGACGGGGCGGGCGGCATCGCGCAGGCGCTGGGCCTCGCCGAGCACTTCGCCGACGGCGATTCGATTTGTCTGATTCTGGGCGACAACATTCTCGAATACACCATCCGCGACGCCTGCAAGAAATTCCGCCATCAGGGGCTGGGCGCTAAAATCCTGCTCTCTCAGGTCGAAAACCCAAAAGCCTACGGCGTGGCCGAGATGGACGGCGAGCGCGTCGTGAAAATCATCGAAAAGCCCAAGGAACCCAAAAGCAACTGGGCCGTCATCGGCATCTATTTCTACGACAAAAACGTCTTCGACATCGTAAAGACGCTCAAGCCCAGCGCGCGAAACGAGCTTGAAATCACCGATGTCAACAACGCCTACATCGCCCGCGGCGAGATGACGGCGGACAAGGTCAACGGCTTCTGGGCCGACGCCGGCGAGAACATCGACTTTTATCTCAAGGCCTGCAATACCGTATCGCGGAGCGGAGCGAACAAGGAGATTGCGGACGCGAAGTAAGTGGCGAACGAACGATTTGAAGCCCGCGACCCGTTCGGCAATCGGATCGAGTTTATCCAGCGGCTCTGATAGAATCCTGACACGGACGTCCGCCTGTGCTTGTTGCATCGCAGTTAGAACAGGTCGATTTTCCTACTCTCCAGCCGTCCGCATGGGCGGGACGCCTGTGTCACATTAAACCCACAACTGACAACCAGCATCCCCCATGCAAACCCTTTTAGTTACCGGCGCGGCCGGCTTCATCGGCTCCAATTTCGTGCGGATGCTCGTCGAGCGCAATGAACCGGCGAAGCTCATCGCTTTCGATAAGCTCACTTACGCCGGCAATCTGGCAAATCTGCGGGATCTTCTGGACAATGCCGGCGAGGATCGGCTCGTGTTCATCAAGGGAGACATCTGCGATGCCGATGCGGTGGGGCGGGTACTGGAGGCGCATCGCGTCACGCAAATCATCAACTTCGCCGCCGAAAGCCACGTCGATCGCAGCATCCGGGGTTCCGGGCCGTTCGTGCAGGCGAACGTGGTCGGCACGCAGGTTTTGCTCGATCTTGCCAAGGCGAAAGGAATCGATCGGTACCTACAAGTCAGCACCGATGAAGTGTACGGCACACTGCCCGAGGATCAGCCGGATGTGAAGTTCACCGAAGAGACGCCGTTGGCGCCCAACAGCCCGTACTCGGCGAGCAAGGCCGCCGCCGACTGCCTGGCGCGGTCGTACTTTCATACGTTCGGCCTGCCGGTGCTGATCACGCGCTGCTCGAATAACTATGGGCCGTACCATTTCCCCGAAAAACTCATTCCGCTGTTCGTGACCAATCTGATGGAGGGGAAAAAAGTCCCGTTATATGGCGACGGCCTCAACGTCCGTGACTGGCTTTACGTCGAAGACCACTGCCAGGCGCTTTGGACGGTGTTGAATAAGGGCACGCCCGGCGAGGTCTATAACATCGGGGGAAATAACGAAATCAACAACCGCAAGATCACGGAAGTCATCCTGAAGGAAATGGGCAAAAGCTGGGATGACAACGTGCAGTACGTAAAGGATCGCCCCGGCCACGACCGCCGATACGCGATCGACGCCGGCAAGATTAAATGCCAGCTCGGCTGGGAACCCAAACACCGTTTCGAGCAGGCCATCAAGACCACCATCCAGTGGTATCGCGACCACGAGCAATGGTGGCGCAGCATCAAAAGCGGCGAATATTTGAAATATTACGAAACGCAATATGCGGGGCGCTGACCGCCGGTGGCCGAACGCGTCGAGAAGGCGGGGTTATCCCTCGCGGCACACATCCGCCAGCACATGCTCGGCGACGTAGATGGGGACGGAGGTGGCCACGCCCAGGGCGATGGCGTCGCTGGGCCGGCTGTCGATTTTCACGACACTGCCGTTGTGGCGAATGTGAATCCGGGCGAAGAAGGTGTGGTCCTGCAGGTCGTTGATCTCGATGCGATCGATGCTGCCGCCCATTTTCTCGATGATGCTGGCCAGCAGATCGTGCGTGAGTGGGCGGGGATGGATTAGGCCCTTGAGGCGCCGATCAATTGCGTAGGCTTCGCCGCTGCCAATGACGATGGGGAATTTGCGGTCGCCGTCCACTTCCTTGAGCACGATGATCTGCTCGGGCTGCATCTCGCTGATGATGATTTTGTTGAGTTCCATCTGGACGGCCATCGCGGCGCCTCCTAAGGTGTGCAGCCTGTGTAAACGTAGACCTCCGCGGAAATGGAGTCAAGCGGCATGGGTGCACGACCGTCTCTGCGCCTCACCCGGCGGTCTGGAACGCCCCAGCCCGATTGCGCCCTACGGCGGGGCGGCGCGGACGCCGCTCGTGGTGCTTTTCGGCCCGGCCATCCTCGCTC
>Ga0075522_10003835_pt1 | contig 10917 bp, 13 predicted proteins | sample NGEPerA_FD_74796 | JGI IMG/M metagenome (GOLD analysis project Ga0075522, IMG submission 74796) | Arctic peat soil microbial communities from the Barrow Environmental Observatory site, Barrow, Alaska, USA - NGEE PermafrostL2-A | ecosystem: Environmental > Terrestrial > Soil > Wetlands > Peat ... | reverse complement strand
TTGTCCTGTAGTTCCTGTTCCATCGTCCCGGATCGTGCCACGAACCCGCCGCCAGCGCAATACGGCTTTTGTTAGGATCGCCGCCCCGCCATCAATCGCCGTGCCGAACGGCATTAACAGAGTGTCACAGACCTCCTGGTGCCAGTCGCGGCTTAAGGGCGGTGGGTGAATGGTTTTCGCGGCGGCGGGTTTCGGGAGGAACCAGCGGCGAGGCGCGAAAAGTGTTCTCACTGTCTCGCCTGTCGACTGTTCTTGCCAATCCGTACTCGATTGCAACACTTGCAATCCGTGGATTTATTTGACCCTTCCCGCTCGCGCGGTATCGTAGCCGGTCAACTCTTACAGCGAGGTTCTATCATGGCGGAAAATCGTGGCGTCGCGTACATCAAGCCCGGCGAAGTGCAGGTGCAGAGCATTGACTTTCCCAAGCTGGTCATCGGGAAGCGCAAGTGCCCGCACGGCGTGATCCTCAAGATCATCTCAACCAACATCTGCGGCTCCGATCAGCATATGGTGCGCGGCCGCACCACCGCGCCGGCGGGCCTGGTGCTGGGACATGAAATCACCGGCGAAGTGATCGAGGCGGGGCGCGATGTGGAGTTTATCAAGGTGGGAGACATTGTTTCGGTGCCGTTCAATATTGCCTGCGGTCGCTGCCGCAATTGCAAGGAGGGAAGGACGGGGATTTGTCTGAACGTCAACCCAAGCCGGCCGGGGGCGGCATACGGATACGTCGATATGGGCGGATGGGTCGGCGGGCAGGCCGAGTATGTGATGGTGCCGTACGCGGATTGGAACCTGCTCAAATTTCCCGACCGCGATCAGGCGATGGCCAAGATCAAGGACCTCACGCTTCTGTCGGATATTTTCCCGACCGGGTATCACGGCGCGGTGACCGCGGGCGTGGGACCCGGTGCGGTGGTGTACGTGGCGGGGGCTGGGCCGGTGGGATTAGCGTGCGCGGCATCGTGCCATCTGCTGGGGGCGGCGGTGGTGATCGTCGGCGACATGATCCCCGAACGCCTCAAGCAGGCCCGCAGCTTCGGGTGCGAAACGATCGACCTTCGCCAGGAAGCGACGCTGCCGCAGCAGATCGAGCAGATCGTCGGCGTGCCGGAGGTGGATTGCTCGGTCGATTGCGTCGGCTTCGAGGCCCGCGGCCACGGCCACGACGCCAAGACCGAGCGGCCCGCCACCGTCCTCAATTCCATCATGGAAGTCACCCGCGCCGGCGGCGCGCTGGGCATCCCCGGCCTCTACGTCACCGGAGATCCGGGCGCGGTGGATGACAATGCCAAAGTGGGCATGCTGGGCATCCGCATCGGCCTGGGCTGGGCCAAGAGCCACACCTTCGCCACCGGCCAATGTCCGGTGATGAAATATCATCGCCAGTTGATGCAGTGCATCCTGCACGACAAGATCAAGATCGCCAAAGCCGTCAACGTCACCACGATCACGCTGGATGATGCGCCCAGGGGGTACAAGGATTTCGACAAGGGCGCGGCTAAGAAGTTCGTCATCGACCCGCACGGGATGGTCGCGGCGTGAATGCGCGGTCGGACGCGCCCCGCGAGCGAGGCGGCTAATCGGCAAAGGAGTGCTGCGCACGCGAGGAGGATATGAAAGAGCGGGGAATGTCTTCCCGGGCGTTTGATTGTCATCTCATCGCCCGCGTGCGCAGCACTCCGCTGCCCCGCCCAAAACCGCGCTGGCCAAATTGCTGAAGGTGGCTTTCCGCCGCTGGGCCGTCGAGCATGTCTTCCGCGTGGCCAGGTCCAGTTCATTGGATTCATTCTTCGCCCGCAGTTCCTCGGGCAGTTCCTCCCGCAGCCCGTTGGCCTGGGAAGAACCGGCGCCAGCCGTGTTTGCCATCAGCGTGTGGGGCATCGGAACGATCTGGATATTGTTTGGCGGATCGCCTTCTTCGCGCCGCCAGCACACTTCGCACTGATCGCGTGGGGCAATCCCTGCTATAATATTGGCGTGGAGCATCCCATGAAAAGCCCGTTTCCGGGAATGGACCCTTACCTCGAACGCCATTGGCAAGACGTTCATCAGAGCATCTGCACATATGCCCGCGATCAGATGCAGGAGAAGCTGGGCGGCGGCCCGCTTGTCGCGCGGCTGGGGGAGCGATTGGTGGTGGAAACGATGTTCGATGAATCGCGCAGCGTGGAGCATCCCATGAAAAGTCCCTTCCCCGGCATGGACCCATACCTCGAACGCCATTGGCAAGACGTTCATCAGCGCATCTGCACATATGCCTGCGATCAGATGCAGGAGAAATTGGGCGGCGGCCCGCTTGTCGCGCGGCTGGGGGAGCGATTAGTCGTGGAAACGATGTTCGATGAATCGCGCAGCATCTACCCCGATGTGCGCGTTGTTGAATATCAGCCGCGCGCCGCGGAGTTGGATGCCGGCGGAGGCGGGGGCGGAATTGCAGTTGCCGAGATGACCGAAGCGGCGACGGCGCAGGCAGTACTCATCCACATAGACGACGATCCCAAACCCGAGGCCTTCATCGAGATCATCGAGCCCGACTCGGGCCGACTGGTTACCGTCGTCGAGTTCCTCTCTCCCTCCAATAAACTCAGCGGCGACGGTCGCCAGCAATATCAAAAAAAACAGCACGAGTTGGTCAACGCGAACGTGAGTCTTGTCGAGATCGACCTGCTGCGCGGCGGCCCGCGCGTATTTCTTGTGCCCGAGGCGCGGATTCCGCCCAGGCATCGCTCGGAATACGCCGCCGGCGTGTTCCGCGGCTGGCGCCACGATCGCTATGAGCTGTACCCCATCCGCCTGCGAGACCGCCTGCCGATCATCTCCATCCCGTTGCGCGAATCCGACAAGGATATCGTTTTGGATATTCAGAAGCTGATCGAGATGGCGTATCGAAATGGACGTTACGAACGCACAGACTACCGCCAGCCCTGCATTCCCCCGCTGGAAGGCGAAGACGCCGAGTGGATCAATGCGCTGCTGGCGGCGGGGCGGGGCAAGGGTGAGCCGGTCCCCTGACTCGCTCTCGCGGACCAGCGCGTGACGGATTTCGCCGACCCCATTCCCGCGGCGTTGTCGGGGGGTTCGGACCCAGGGAAATCGGCACGACGAACCCACACTCTGCCTTTCCACCGGCTTACCAGAGCAGGGGGTAGCGCGTGCGCCGAATTTGTCGCGCATCAATCGTTTAATCCCCGCGCTCCTACCTTCCCGCGTGCTGCGGCCGGCGTGCCCCCCGGCCGGCCTGACCCTTGCGATGTTCAAAACGCCGCGGACGGCCGCCGTCTTGCCCGGTCGCGGATTCGTTGCCGGTGCTACCCGATGTTGCGTGTTTCGCGGCTTGCTTGAGCGGATGCGTCGCCGGCGCCTTGCGCGAATGAACGACCGGCTTGGAGATCGGCTTGGGCTGATGCGGATGCGCCTCGAACTGCGACCGGCCCGCCGGGCCGCGGGTGGGTTGGGCGGCAGGCACGGGGCGGGCATGCCGACGCTCGGGTGTGTTGTGCGATCGTTCGCTTGCTTGCGATCGCTCGCTTGCATGCGCGCGGGACTGCGGACGCTCGTGCGGGCGGGAATATTCCGCAGCCGCCTCGACAAGATACCTGGGATGCTCGGTTTTCACCGGAATGGGCCGACGGATAAGCCGCTCAATCGCCTTGAGGTTTTGCACTTCTTCGGGGTCGCAGAAAGAAAGCGCCGCCCCCGATGCCCCCGCCCGCGCGGTGCGGCCAATGCGATGAACGTACGTCTCGGGCTCATGCGTCAGGTCGTAATTGACGACGTGCGTGATGCCGTCCACATCGATCCCGCGCGAGGCGATGTCGGTCGCCACCAGTACCGGGATCTTGCCGGCCTTGAAGTTTTTCAGCGCGCGTTCGCGGGCGTTCTGGCTTTTGTTGCCGTGGATCGCCTCGGCTTTGATGCCGCTGGCGTGCAGACGGCGCACGACTTTGTCCGCGCCGTGCTTGGTGCGGGAGAAAACAATCGCCCGCGACATCGGAAGCGAATCCACGAGATGAGCCAGCAACGCCGGCTTGTTCTGCCGCGACACGAAGTAGACCGACTCGGCAATCCCCTCCGCCGTCGCGTTGGTTTTCGCCACTTCAACGCTCACAGGATCGCGCAATAGGGCATCGGCGAGCTGGCGGATTTCGCGCGGCATGGTCGCCGAGAAGAACAGCGTCTGGCGGTTCGCCGGGATCTTTGCCACGATCTTGCGGATGTCATGGATGAATCCCATGTCCAGCATGCGGTCGGCTTCGTCGAGCACCAGCACCTCGATGCCGCGCAAATCGACGTGCCCCTGGTTCATCAAATCGAGCAATCGGCCGGGAGTGGCGACAAGCACCTCAACGCCGCTGCGGATCATCGCCACCTGCGGGTTCTGCCCCACGCCGCCAAAGACGACGGCATGGCGAACGCCGGTGTGCTTGCCATAGGTGCGGAAACTATCGCCCACTTGCGTGGCCAATTCGCGGGTGGGGCACAAGACCAGAACGCGCACGCGCGGATGCCCGCCGGGCCTGGGGCCCGCGGAAAGTCGATGCAAAATCGGCAGCGCGAAAGCGGCGGTTTTGCCGGTGCCCGTCTGGGCCACGCCCAAAACGTCATTGCCTGCCAACACCAGCGGAATCGCCTTGGCTTGTACGGGAGTCGCAACGGAATAGCCTTCGGAGGCCACGGCACGAAGAAGCGGCTCGGCGAGCCGGAGATCGGAAAACTGCATGAAAATCAGCCCTTCTGGGTAGACCAATGCGCACCCAAAAGGCCCCGGCAAAACCGCCGGTAAATAACCAGTCGATGCGCTGCAACTGCAACTATTGAAACAATCAGGAATGCCGAAAAAGGTAGGCCTCGTGACGGATCAGGCGGGCAGTTGTCTGTCCAACAGTATATCGGTACGCCGGGGATTGTCCATAAGATCGCCGAAAATTCGCACTTGCAACCCAAACCAAAATCCCGTTCGCGGATTCACAGCCAACTGACGAGTTCCTCGCGGCGGACACCGCTGCCGACTCAGTATCCCCAATTTGTCCCCCATCCACATACAGCGCCCCCGTCTGGCAAGGGAGTCGGGCCGGGAGTTGCATGCTCGCTCTCCGGGCGAATTGCTGCTGGGGGGCAGGCCGGTGAAGATCGTCGATGGAACCACCGTATCCATGCCCGACACGCCGGCGAACCAGAAGGCCTGGCCGCAGGCTTCGACGCAGAAGCCGGGCCTGGGCTTTCCGATCGCGCGTCTGGTGGTGCATCAGCTTCGCCTCAAGGTGGAGCAACACGGCTTTCGGGTGCGAACGCTGGTGCTGGTCACCACGCTGCTGGACACTCAATTCTACAGCAAACAGGAACTCAGTGACGCATTCCGCTTGCAGTGGCATATCGAGCTTGATCTGCGCGCCATCAAGCAAACGATGGATATGAGTGTGCTTCGATGTAAGACGCCGGAAATGGTGCGCAAGGGAATCTGGATCAAGCTGCTGGGTTACAACCTGATCCGCGCGACAATGGCCCAGGCGCCCCGGCAGGCGGGGCTCCAACCGCGAGACATTAGCTTCGCGGGCACGGTGCAGACGATCAACGCCTTCGCGCCAATGTTGCAACAGGCGACCAAGTCCACTCGACGGGCGCTCATCCTGGTGATATTGCGGGCGATCGCCGGCCACCGAGTGGCGGACCGACCCAACCGCTACGAGCCTCGCGCCGTCAAACGCCGGGCAAAACCGCTCGCGCTCCTGACCGTCCCCCGTGAACAGGCCAAAAACCGCCTCGTAAATCGAAAAGCAGCATAGTGTTAAACTTCGGGAAGTGCCATTCGTGGCTGACACTTTTTCCGCGGCACCTTTTCCGCGTTCGGGACAACGCATCCGTCTTCTCTTGGAATCGTATATCCCCTACCCTGTTTGTTAACTGGGGGATCGAGGCGGCAAATGAGAAAACCTTCAAGCGCGAGACAAAGGAACGCAAAGCGATGATCGAAGGGAATTAGATCAATATACCTTGTGCCCGGACTCTGATGTGTCCAAATCCGCTTGTCGAACGTGAACTTTGCCTGCCCGACGTAGAGCCAGTTGCCCTCGTCATTGTAGCATGCGCCGGCAATGCTATTTGATTCAAGGTCGCTTTTCTGAATCGCTGAGAATGCATCCTGAGCGAACCTCGTCATCATGGCTTCCAGAACATTCACCGACGTCAGCAAAAGGGGTCGTCAGCAAACGGGGTTAGAAGCCAAATCCGAGGACTGGATTTTGCCGCCTTTTCACGGCCCCGTCTCAAGGTTCACACCGGGTTTGACACTGCGCGCCGGGCAATGACATCCAGTCGTATGAGAGCATAAATCGCGTATCGAAGGAATGCCTCCGGCGGGGATGTTTTGAGTTCGTCGCATGGGGTGCGACCGGCAGGGGGAGCGGGCATCGCCAAGTCGACATGACGGCACCCCACGCCGGTTGGCATTTGCCACGCCCGGCCTTCCCCCTCTGCTGGTCGCACCCAAAGCGACAAACTCAACCTCTCGCCGCCGCGCGTGCGACGTTGCTGCCTGGTTTCAGCGCGAGCATTCGTGACTCGCCGGCGAGGCCTGTATTAAACGGACGGCGCCCCGCCCTGCCGGCGGCACCAAAGCGCCAAACTTCGGGGGAACGGGGGCAGCGCCCCCGAAGCTACGCTCGATTGAAAGCCGACGCGGCAATGCACAGGAACGGCAAAATCAAGAAAACTTGGCGCGGCCTCTGGCCGCAACCAAACTCTTCTCGCTACGGAAAGAAATTGAACGATTGCAATGCAAAGAACGGCCCAATGCGGAGCCGTGTAGGCATCGAGACGGGAGGATTGCATGACGTGGCACGGGTGGCTGGCTATTATCCTTTTATCTTTGGTTCCATTGTTGATGCGCCAATTACGAATGGCGAACTGCGCGAAGGACATTGATCATGCTGATAACAGCGATTAAGGGTCTCGTCGAGAACGGACAGATTCGCTTATGCGAGAGGGTGTCGCTGCCGGAGAACGCTCGGGTGTATGTGATCGTCGCGGATGTGCTTGACGAGCGTTCCGCCCGGGCTTTTAGTCCTCGACTCGCTCATCGGAGGCAATCGAAGGACTTTGCCAAACAGGTCGTGGAGCTTGCCTCAGATGCCGCGGTATGACGAGCAGCGCTATGATCCGCCGGCACCGATCGCCCTGGTGACGTTGCGCGCCAGCAGCGGTGCAACGGTCCCTGACGTCCCTCTGTTGCTGGATACCGGCGCGGATGTCACGATGCTGCCTCGCGGTGCGGTCCTCCGGCTCGGCATCAATCCCGATCCCGAAGTTTAATCTCATGAAAGGCTGTCCCCCCGGCCGGACGTTACGATGTCCGGTAGTGGAAGACCGACAAGGAGACAGCCATGAAGGAAGCGTCAAAGTTATCGTGTATCCCGTGGCGGCGTGGCTCTGACGACAGAACCACCTAAAACCCGCTTCGTCTCCCGCGCCGATGAAGAGATTGTCTACGCCGCCAAGGCCAATCGCGTGGCATTGCATCGCGAAGATGAAACCATTGCGGTCATTGAGATCGTCTCGCCCGGGAACAAAGCCAGCCAGATTGCCCTGCGGCAGTTCGTCGAAAAATCATTGGAACTGCTCGAACGCGGCATCCACCTGCTGGTCGTCGATTTCTTTCCGCCTACCCGGCGCGATCCAGAGGGTATCCACCCCGCCCTCTGGTCCGGCATCAACGACGAACCGTTCGCGCTCCCCGCCGACAAACGGCTCGCGCTCGCCTCCTACGTGGCCGGCACCTTCAAAACCGCCTATGTGGAACCCGTCGCCGCCGGCGACAGTTTGCCCGCCATGCCGCTGTTTCTGGACGCAAAAAAGTACATTCGCGCGCCGTTGGAGGAAACCTACCAGGCAACCTGGAACGCCTGCCCAGAGGAGTTCAAACAGCGAGTGATCTGACGCCTGACCTTTGCCGATTACCGGGCGTCGATTGAGATCGATGCCGCTGACGCACGCGAGACGGTTTCTATGATGAACACCGTGTTCGACGCTTTCTGAAAGGAGCCATAATGCCTGCCAAGGTAGACATTCCGAATATCGTCGCTCGTGTCCGAAACCTGCTTTCCGAGGCAGAATCTGAAAATGTTCACCTTCATCTGTCCGGCCAACGATTCGAAGACGACTGGCTGTACCTCGTCGTTGAACCAACAAAGCCGGGCGAGCGGGCGTCGAAGCATGCGCACTTCATGACGAGGGTCGAGCGGACGCTTCGCGACGAAGGGTACGACCAGGTTTTGCTCGTCCCAGCCGTGCCCGAGCATTCCGGCCTGACAGACGCTCCGATCTAGAGTTTCCAAAGGCGTAATCGAGGTGATTCTATGAAGCTTGAAAATGAAGCGGAACTGGGAAACACCCGTAAACTTCTCGAAGAATTGCGGGAGCAAATCGCTCGCGCGAAGTCGCGCCCCCAAACCCCCGAAAACGCTGAAAGCCTGCAATCGCTCGTTCGCACCGCCAACCAATTGCGAGAAGGGATTGTCCGATATCAGTCCCTCCAGCGGCGACAAGCGTCATGATGAAACGGTACGGTTCCCCCACGATCGTCGTCGAAATCGACCGCAGCTCCGCCGCCTGCCCTGAGCTCGCCGAAGGGTCTTGATCCCCCGCAGGCCCGCCGTGAGCGCAGCCGAACGGATCAACTCGGCGTAGGGCTGGCGGATGGAGAGGGCGCGCATGTCCACGTTATCGGCTGGACGGTGCGAGATCCTGACTCTATCGTCAATCAGATGCCGACAACTCTCGCTACATATCCTGATTACAAAGACCAGGTAAAGAAGCTGGTGGGACAGCACCGTACATTGCGTGGCGAGCGTCTTCGGTTGGCCGTGTACCTCGCTCCCTCCAATCGACCGAAGCGAGACATCTATCTCTTTGAAGTGATCGATGACTTCGGCGGTGGGCGCGTCGATCCAGACGATAAGCTCTTTACGTTCGCGTACGGCTCGACGCCCGGCTTTCCTTTGCCCGAGGGCGTCAGCTTGTGGATGATTCTGACGAACCCGATTGAACTCGACAAGGCGATCCAAGAGAATTGGGCGCGAGTCGGTGAAATCGGCAAAGCAAGAAACGCCGGAAAGGCAATCGTCATTTACGCGGATGCAAAAGGCAAGAAGTTCTGGAACGAAATCAAATGACTCTTCCTCAAGCGTGAATGCAGCAGGCGGAGTCCGATTTCCGCCGCACAGCGTGTCGATAATAATGCGGATGCGCGAACGCGCTGCCAAGCTATTTCGAAATATCAGCAGTGCGTCGAAAAGTCGGTAAAGGGCGTACTCGACAAACTGCATGGTGCCGGAGTCACTAACGCTCACTCCGATAGTCGCCATCATGTCGCGCGATATGCGGCGGTGTTTACGAACGTCCCACGCACAAGGCAAACAAGCGACCTTCTCAACCAACTGGCAAGCGTCTTTACTGATACGGTGGTTGAGCAAATAAACCTGCTTGACTCACTCGTACCGGAATACCCCGCGGTCGGCACGTTGGCAGCGAGAAATCACGAGTATCCCTTCCAACAAGCAATAGCGGATTGGCGCGCGCCCTCCGACGAAAACGCTTTCACCGCAGGCGAAATCAGGCGTATCCGAAATTGCGCCGGAACGCTCATCGTTGGGTTGCGAAGAATCTTTGATGCCCTCGAGTCGCTATTTCCCTGAACGCCGCTTCGCCTTGGCCTTGCACGCGTAGATTTAGAAGTGTTCCCCTACAGTTGTCGAGATCGACCGCAGTTCCGCCGCCTGCCCTGAGCTTGCCGAAGGGTCTTGATCCCCCGCAGGCCCGCCGTGAGCGCAGCCGAACGGATCAACTCGGCGTAGGGCTGGCGGATGGAGAGGGCTCGCATTCTATTAGAATCGGCGGATTCCCACCGTGACTTTCGCCATCGCAGGTGGTGCGAGAGCGCGCCCGCGGCCCAGTTTGAAAGGAAACGTCCCCGTCAATAGAATGCAACGATGCCCCAGACCTGGTTCGATCTTGCAAGCGACGCGCGCAAGGCCCGCCAATCGGCTTGTGGGACTCAACCCGCGCTCTTGCCTCAACCGCGCGTATTACGCGGCATTCTCGAAAGTGAACCATGCGTTGGTTGCAGTTCCCGGAGTGACAATCAGGCTGGGCCGTGAAGGCGTTAACCATCCGGGCGAATCTGGTACCGGCGGGATCCGCCGGTGGATCATCACGCACATGCCGGACATGGAACCGCCCAAGCGCGTAAAGCTGTCGGAATTGATCGGGCGGCTCTACACGCTAAGGGTGTCGGCGGACTATCATCCGTCGGTGGACGTCGACGGGCGCGACGCGCGGGAGGCCGTTTCGATCATGAATACGGTCTTTGACTCGTTCTAAAGCGAAAGGTGACACAGATGCCGACAACGCAACAAATCACGGACATCGTCGAAAAAGTGCGCAAGCGCCTTGCCGATGGCGAGCAGCAGGGCATTCATTTGAAAATCGTCAGCGACAAACTTGACGACGATTGGCTTTACATCGTGGTCGTACCGTCCCAGGCAGGCGTGCGAGCATCCGAGTACGCCAACTTCATGTCCAAGATCGAGCGCGAACTTCGTGCGCAGGGCGACGACAACGTGCTACTCGTGCCGGCGTTAGAGGATTAACCCCGCAGGCCCGCCGTGAGCGCAGCCGAACGGATCAACTCGGCAAACGGCCTCCCCTGAGCTTGCGTGCCGTGAGCCTGTCGAACGGGCCGAAGGGGCTGGCGGATGGAGAGGGCCCTTTTATCGGAAAAACGTCAGCCACGGGAGGGAAAAAGACTGCCATGTATGAATCGGTGAGTCACGATTAGCGCGTGGACTCTACGCGGCCGTCACGCGACGGCAAAAAAGAGATCGCGATCAGAGGTGAAGCTCGACAGGCTTGTGGAGC
>Ga0075522_10003834_pt1 | contig 10917 bp, 10 predicted proteins | sample NGEPerA_FD_74796 | JGI IMG/M metagenome (GOLD analysis project Ga0075522, IMG submission 74796) | Arctic peat soil microbial communities from the Barrow Environmental Observatory site, Barrow, Alaska, USA - NGEE PermafrostL2-A | ecosystem: Environmental > Terrestrial > Soil > Wetlands > Peat ... | reverse complement strand
TGCGCGTCGAGCAGCATGAGCTTGGCCTGCGCGAGGTCGACGTTGGCGAAGCTGAGGTCGAGCGTAGACCGGAGTTTGGCGTTGGTGAGGGCGCTGACCTGATCGGAGACGGTCTGGCGGGCGGCGACGGTGTCGTTGGAGACTTTGAGGACGGCCTGGCTGCCGAGCGCGCGGTAAAACGCCTCGTCGACCGCGACGACGATATCGGCGGTAGTGGCGATTTGCGCGCTGTTTTGGGCTTGCGCGCGGAGGCTGGCGCTGGCGACGAGGTCGTGGGTACGGCCGAAGTCGGTGATGAGCTGCGATACCGTGGCGCCGCCGGCCGCGCGCTGGTAGACGATGGGGTTGTTGAGGCTTCCGGCAGTGATGCGGCTGCCGTTGTGGGAGTCCACCGCGGTGAGGTTGGCGGCGATGGTGGGGAACTCCGCGGCGCGGGTTTCGCGCGTGACCTGGCCGCTGGCGAGAGCGAGCAGACGGGCGACGGCGATGCGTGGGTTGTTGCGGATGGCCGTCTGCTCGGCTTGCTGGAGAGTGAGCGGCGTGGTGGTTTGGGCGGCGATGCCGAGGCTGGTTGCGACAAAGAGAGTTGCGATGAGGGTTTTCATTTATGCAACCTCCGTGGTTGCAGGTGTGTGGTCCTCTTCGTGGCGGTGGACCCACAGATACGCCGCGGGGACGACGAAGACGGTGACAATGACCGATACGGTAAGGCCTCCGATGATGGCGCGGGCCAGCGGAGCGTATTGCTCGCTGCCGGCTTCGAGGGCGAGTGCCATCGGAATCATCCCGAGAATGGTCGCGAGCGAGGTCATCAGCACGGGGCGCAGCCGAATGCGACAGGCCTGCGCGACAGCTTCGCGGATGGGCATGCCGATCTTGCGCAGGTCGCGCGTGAACTCGACGATCAGGATGGAGTTGGAAACGACGATGCCGGTCATCATGACGACGCCCATCAGCGACATGACGTTGAGCGTGGTGTGCGTGGCCAGCAGGAAGAGGAGGACGCCCGTGATTCCGGGAGGGACGGCGAGCAGGATGATGAGCGGATCGGTGAAGGAGGCGAACTGCGCCATCAGGATCAGGTAGACGAGGACGACGGAGAGGATGAGGCCGACGCCGAAGCTGGTGAACGACTTCCTCATGCCATCGACCGAGCCGCGCATGGTGACGCGGAGGTTGGAGGGGATGTGTTCGTCGGCGATGACCTTGTCGACGCGGGTGGCGAGGCCGCCGAGGTCCTGCCCGGAGGGCGAGACGTAGATGTCGATGACGCGGCGGAGCTGGTAGTGGTCGACTTCCGTGGGGGACTGTACGCGGGTCATCTGGACGACCGCGCCGAGGTTGGTGGCGATGGCGCCGTTGCGGGAGCGGATAGGAATTTGATCGAGGTCGGCGAGGGAGTGCATGGCCGTCTCCGGATACTGGACGGCGAGCAGGTAGCTGTTGCCGCTCTTTGGGTCGTCCCAGTAGTTGGGGGCAATCATGCCGTTGGAGCTCAGCGCGGTGATGACATTGTCGACGACTTCGCGGGAGGTGAGGCCGAGGCGCCCGGCCATTTCGCGATTGACCTGAAGACGGAGGCCGGGGTAATCGACGTCCTGCGGCGTGAGCACGTCGCCGACGCCCGGGAGGGCGCGGATTTTTCGCGCGAGCGTGGCGGCCGTGGCGGCGGCTTCGTCCAGATTGTTGCCGCTGACCTGAATGTCGATCGGAGCAGGCAGGCCGAGGTTTACGACCGCGTCGACCAGGCCGCCGGTCTGGAAGTAGGTGGAGATTTCGGGCAGGTCATGGTGGAGTTTGTCGCGGACCAGGTCCATGTACGCGAAGCTGCTCTTGCTGTGGCCTTCTTTCAAGCTGACCTGGACGAAGGCGGTGTGGGGGCCGGAGTTGCTGGAGTAAATGGACGAGAACCCGGGGGCCGTGCCGATGTTGGAGACGATGATGCCGAGATCCTTTTCGGGGACGACGCTGCGAATGTCGGCTTCGACGCGGGCGATGTACTGGTCGGTGACGTCGATGCGGGTGCCGCTGGGCGCTTTGACGTTGATCATAAACTGGCCGGGATCGGTGCGCGGGAAGAACGACAGGCCGAGCAGAGGATAGAGCGCGAGGCTGAAGAGAAAGACGCCGAGCACTCCAAGGACGGTCGCGGCGGGGCGCAGCAGGCTCTTGCGCACCGCGCCGTCGTAGTGAAGCAGACCCTGGTCGTACTTGCGGTTGAACCAGCGGACGAAACGCTGGAAGGGAGAGCCGCCCTTGTGGTGGGCGGCGGCGTTGTGTGCGTTCTTGATGTACTTCGCGCAGAAGAGCGGCACGACCGTGAGTGCGACCCCGTAAGAAGCGAAAAGCGCGAGCACGACAGCCAGCGCAAGGGCGGTGAACAGGTAGCGGCTGACGCCGTAGAGGAAGACTACGGGGAAGAACACGATGGCGGTGGTAAAGGTCGCGGCCAGCACGGGGAGCGCAACTTCGCGGCCACCTTCTTCCGCGGCCTCTTCGGGGGTTTTGCCCATTTCGAGGTGGCGAAAGATGTTTTCGAGCACGACGACGGAGTTGTCGATCAGGCGCGAGAAGACCAGCGCAAGTCCGCCGAGGACCATGGAGTTGATCGTCTCGCCCATCAGGCTGAGGGCCAGAAACGCGGCCAGCGCAGAGAGTGGGATGGACAGCATCACGGCGACCGTCGCCCTCATGCTGCCGAGGAAGATGAGGATCATCACCGCCGTGAGGATGAGGCCGATCCCGCCTTCATTGCCGAGGTTCTTGATGGCGGTCTTGACGAAGACCGATTGATCGAAGACGACTGCGGTCTTCAGGCTGGCCGGCACGTCCACGAGATGCTTGAGGCCCTCGCGAATGCCGTTGACGATGGCGATCGTGTTGCTTCCGCCACCCTGCTTGAGGATGGGGAGATAGACGGAGTGCTGGCCGTCGACGCGGACGATATTGGTCTGAATGGCGGAAGCGTCTTTGGCTGTGCCGATGTCGCCGATGAGGAGTTGACCGTTGCCGCTGCTTTTGAGTGGAAGCTTGTCGATCTCTTCGGGAGTGGAGAATTGGGAGTTGGTGTAGATGTTGTAGTCGGTGGGGCCGACGCGGACATCTCCGGAAGGAAGGATGGCGTTGGCGTCGCCGAGGGTGCGGACGACGTCCATGGGGCTAAGCTGGTTGGCTTCGAGTTTTGCGGGGTCGACGTAGACCTGGATCTGGCGATACTTTCCGCCGAAGGGTGGTGGGATGGAAGCGCCGGGAACGTTCGCCACCTGGGCGCGGACGTCGTACTGGCCGATGTCGTGCAACTGCGTCTCGTTGAGGCCCTGGCCTTTGAGGGTGATGAGGCAGACGGGCAGGCTGGAGGCGTCGAATTTGAGGACCACCGGGGGCAGCGTGCCGGGTGGCATACGGCGGAGCTGCGCCATGGCGAGGTTGGCGATGGTGCTGACCGCGGCGTCCGAACTGGTGCCGGGCTGAAAGTAGACCTTGATGAGGCTGACGCCGGGCAGGGAGCGCGACTCGATATGGTCGATGCCGCTGCCGAGCGTGAAGAAGCGCTCGAAGGGGTTGGTGATGTGGGCTTCGATCTGCTCGGGCGGCATGCCGTTGTAGAAGGTGGCGACGACCACGACGGGGATGTCGATTTCGGGGAAAAGATCGACCGGCATGCGGGCCACGGTGACGCTGCCGACGACCGCAACGACCAGGCAGAGCATGACGATGAAGAAGGGGTAGCGGAGGGAGAATCCTGACATTAGTCGTCGCCTCCCGACGTCCCGAGATGGACCATGGAACTGGTCTGTGGAGCGACCTTTTCGCCGGGTTGGAAGCTGGCTAGATTGGCGACGATCACCTTGTCGCCGTCGATAAGGCCGCGGGTGATTTCGACTTGGTTCGCGGTGGAAACGCCGATGGTCACGGCGCGCTTTTCGACCTGGTTGGACGAGTTGACGAGCATGACGAAGGGCTGTGGGCCGGTCTGGTCGACGGCCTGGATGGGAACGACGAGGGCGTTGCCGGTGCGACTGATGTTGAGTGTAACGTCGGCGTACATGCCGGGGTCGAGTTTGTCGCCGGGGTTAGGGACATCGATTTCGACTTGCATGGTGCGGGTGGTGGGGTCGAGCTCGCCGGCGCTGCGGGTGATCTTGCCGGGGAAGGTTTCGTTGAGCGCCTGGACGTGGACGGAGGCGGTGTCTCCGTCATGGACGAAGGGCGCGAGCGATTCGGGGACAGGGAGGCGAAGCCGGAGTGTATCGATCTCGGCGATTTTTACGACCGGCGCGGAGCCGGCGTTGGAGGTGCCGGCCTGGATGAGGGAGCCGGTGTCGGCATAGCGCCAGGTGACGATGCCATTGAAGGGTGCGACGATGCGGGAGTAGTCCGCCATGGCGGAAACCTGCTGGCGGCCGGCGCGGGAGACTCCGAGTTGCTGCTGCACGGCGGACTGCGCGGACTTTGCGGCGTCAACCTGAGCGGCGGCGGCGCGGTCTTTGGCGAGAGCGTCGTCGAGCTCCTGTTGGGCGATGAGGCCGGGGCGCTGCATGGAGACCTGCTGCAGGCGCTGCGCGGCGGAGTGGACGGCGTCGTAGTCGGCCCGGGCGCGGAGCACTTCGCTCTTGGCGCGGGTGATCTGCTCCTGGGTTTCGAGCACGTTGGCGTCCGCGCCTTCGACCTGCGCGGTGAGTTCGGGGATGTCGAGCGTGGCGAGGACTTCGCCGCTGCGGACGCGGTCGCCGATGTCCACCGAGATGTGGCGGATGTAGCCGGCGACTTTGGCGTGGAGTTCGACTTCCTGGAAGGGCAGGAACTCTCCCGCAACGTTGAGGGTGTTCGAGAGCGGGGCGCGCGAGGCGACGGCGATGGGGGCGATGGGCAGCGCATTGGCAGCGTTATCGGGGTTGTCCGCGGAGTGGCAGCCGGCGGCGAAGATGAGGGCAAATGGCAGCGCGCAAAGGGCTCGGAAGGCCCACGCGTGATGGGTGGAAGCGGAACGGGTCATGGATACTCGCTTGGCTGGAACAGCCGTGCCAAAGGGCACAAAACCTGGACGGGGATCGTACAGAAAGTTAAATGCGAAGTCTTAAATGACGGGCGGGGGCCGAACGGCGAGAGCAGGAAAGAACCAATTGCGAGCGGCAAGCGAAGGCTGCTCCAAGCGCGCTTCGCGGGTGACGGTGGAGGTCACCATGAGCAGCAAGGCCATTGCCAGCAGCACCGGGGCTTGGACCGGCGTAGAAAGCGGCGAGGGAACTTCGGTGTTCTGCCAGACCTTGGTGGCGGTGAGGTTTGCGACCTGCTCCTGGTGCTGGCGATACACGGCCGTTTTGGCGCCTATCGCGAAGAGGCAGAGGAGAGCACATAGGATAAGCCCGAAGATGTGGCGCAACTTCATGCGGTCATCCGGTTGAGCTGAAACTCTCACGTAGCTAGGGTAACACGGGATGTATGCGGTGCCATTGTGAGGGCCGGGGTTATAGCTGCCACTTCTCCGTTTCCAGTTTGGGTGCGGCTTATAATGTCGCATGGAAAATTCTGCGGAGAAAGACCCGCTGGTCTATTTCGCGGTGGAGCGGACGTTTCTGATGTGGATACGCACCGGGCTGGGGCTGATGGTCGCGGGGCTCGCGTTGTCGCGGTTTGGGTTGTTCCTGCGGGAGATGGGAGCGGGCCAGGGAAAGATGCCGGTGCATTCGACGGGAATTTCCGAGGTGTCGGGAGTGGCGCTGGTGGCGCTCGGCGTGATCGTCAACGTAAACGCTACGGTGCGGCATGTTCAGATCACGCGGGAACTGAGCGCGGGGACATGGGCGCCGGGACGGGTGTCGCGGGATGCGATGGCTCTGGCGCTGCTGCTGGCGGCGGTCGGGGTGGCGATGGCGGTGTATCTGGCGTTTGTCCGGTAGCAAGGGCGACGCATTAGAGAGGCAACGGCAACAGCCTTGACGCAAAGGGCGCGGAGTTGGCGAAATCTCGCGAAGTAAGGAGGCCGACGGAACTACTCGATGGCGCGGGTGTGGTTGCGGAGGGTGCCGATGCCCTCGATTTCGATGACCATTTCTTCGTCGTCGCGCAGCCACCGTTGTGGAGTGCGGCCGAGGCCGACGCCGGGGGGCGTGCCGGTGCTGATGATGTCGCCGGATTGCAGCGGGACGATGTTCGAGATGTAGGCGATGAGCTCCGGGATGCGGAAGATCATGTCGCGAGTGTTGGCGGTCTGCATCACTTCGCCCGAGAGCGTGAGCTTGATATCGAGCGCGTGCGGGTCGGGGACTTCGTCGCGCGTGACGATCCACGGGCCCATGGGGGTGAAGGTGGGGAAGCTCTTGCCCAGCGTCCACTGCGATGTGGCGAGCTGCACGCCGCGTGCGCTGACGTCGTTGACGATGGTGTAGCCGAAAACGTGCCGCTCCCAGTCGGCGGCCGCGATGCGGTGGCCGGGCTTGCCGATGACGACCGCGAGCTCGGCTTCGTAGTCGGGCTGGGTGGCGTCGGGGGGAAGGAGAACGTCGGTGTCGGGGCCGGTGATGGACGAGGCGAGCTTCATGAAGACGGTGGGAACGGCCTGCACGGCCATTTTCGACTCAGCCGCGTGCTCGCGGTAGTTCAGTCCGATGCCGAAGATGCGGGGCGGCTCCAGCAACGGCGCGAGGAGGGTGACGCCTTCGAGCGGGCTGGGGGAGCTGTCGACGGGGCGCGCGGTGTCGCCGCCGGCGATGAAGTCGAGAACGGAGTGGGGCAGCGGATGGATTTTGTAGTCGTCGAGAATACCGCCGTGGACGGCTCCGTCATGCAGAAATGAGACTAGTTTCATCGGGTGTTTCCTTCCATGCCGATCCGCCGGGAAAGCTGAATTGTTCGAGCGATCCGGGGAGGACTTCGATGCTGTAGCCGGGCTCCTGCGGCGGCATGTAGTGGCCGCGGCGGATGGTGACAGGGTGGAGAAAATGTTCGTGCAGATGGTCGACGTATTCGATCACCCGATTCTCCATTGTGCCTGAGACGCTGAGGAAATCCCACATGGCGAGGTGCTGCACGTACTCGCACAGGCCGACGCCGCCGGCGTGCGGGCAGACTGGAATGCCGAATTTGGCGGCCAGCAGAATGATGGCGAGATTTTCGTTGACGCCTGCGACGCGGCAACTGTCGATCTGGCAGACGTCGATCGCGCCAGCCTGGAAAAGCTGCTTGAACATGACGGCGTTGTGGCAGTGCTCACCGGTGGCGATGCGGATGGGGGCGGCTTCGCGGCGGATGCGGGCGTGGCCCAGGATGTCGTCGGGGCTGGTGGGTTCTTCCATCCACCACGGGTTGAGCGGCGCGAGCAGGCGGCTGCGCGCGATGGCTTCGTCGACGCCCCAACGTTGATTCGCGTCGACCATCAGCTTGTTGTCCCAGCCGATCTCTTCGCGGACGATGTGGCCGCGGCGGAGGTCGTCGGTGGACTCGCCGCCGACTTTTAGCTTGAAGTGGGTCCAGCCGTCGGCGATGCCTTCGCGGCAGAGGCGGCGGATTTTTTCGTCGCTGAAACCGAACCATCCGGCGGAGGTGGTGTAGGCGCGGTAGCCGGTGGATTCGAGTGTGGCGAGGCGTTCGGCCTGGCCCTGCTTGCTGCGGCGGAGGATGGCAAGGGCTTCGTTGGGAGTGAGAGCGTCGGCGATGTAATGGAAGTCGATGCAGCGGACGATTTCTTCGGGCGTCAGGTCGGCGAGCAGGCGCCAGACGGGCTTGTTTTCTGACTTGGCGTAAAGGTCCCAGACGGCGTTGATGAGTGCGCCGCAGGCCAGGTGAATGACGCCTTTTTCGGGGCCGAGCCAGCGGAATTGCGTGTCGCCGATGACCTGCAGGTAGAAGGCATTGAGGTCTGCGGTGAGGGAGGCTAGAGTTCGGCCAATGACATTGGCAGCAAGATAGCGCAGCGCGCTGACGACGAGGTCGGTGCCGCGGCCCAGGGTGAAGGTGAGGCCGTGACCTTCGAGGGCGGAGTCGGTTTCGAGGATGCAGTAGGCGGCGGAGTAGTCGGGGTCCTTGTTCACGGCGTCCGAGCCGATCTGCTCGCGCGAGGTGGGAAAGCGCAGATCGACTACGCGCACGTTGATGATGGTGATGGGCTTCAAGAGGAGTCCTCGACAGAGCGGCAGGGAGTATTGTAGGCAACCGCAGAATCTTTCGTCAATAAATAAGCTATTCCACAGGAGAAAACAAAATAGAATGCGATTTGACACTGCTCCTGGGAGCGACGTACAAACTGAGGCGGGTGTATACGTTAACTGTCGAGGGAAAAATTTGTCTTCGTTTGAGTTGAATGACAGGCGCGCCGTTGTGACCGGCGCTGCGAGCGGGATCGGGCTGGCGATTGCACAGACGTTTGCGGCGCATGGAGCGGAAGTCGTGCTGATCGACCTCGATCCGGTGAAGGCCGCGGCCGCGGCAGCCGCGATTGTGTCGCGGACGGCGGTGGTCGCATCGGGTTATGGGTGCGACGTTTCCGACGCGTCGAGTGTGGCGCAAACGTTCGCGGAGATTGGCGGGCCAATCGATATCCTCGTCAATAGCGCGGGCGTTTCGCATATCGGCACGCTGCTTTCGACGACGCCGGAAGAGATGGACCGGCTGTACGCGGTGAATGTGCGTGGCACGTACCTAGCCATGCAGGCTGCGGTGCCGGCGATGCTGGAAGCGGGGCGCGGCGTGATCGCGAATATGGCGTCGATTGCGGCGACGGCGGGGCTGGCGGACCGGTTTGCGTATTCGATGACCAAGGGCGCGGTGCTGTCGATGACGCTGTCGGTGGCGAAGGATTATATGGCGCGCGGCATTCGCTGCAACTGCATTTCGCCGGCGCGGGTGCATACGCCGTTCGTCGACGGATACCTGGCGAAGAACTATCCGGGGCGCGAGGCCGAGCAGATGAAGGTGCTGGAGGCGGCGCAGCCGATCGGGCGCATGGGGACTCCGGAAGAGATCGCGCTGATGGCGCTGTACCTGTGCTCGGATGCGGCGTCGTTTATTACCGGCGTGGACATGCCGATCGATGGTGGATTTGTGAACCTGCGTTAGGAGAGCGTGTGGACCTGGGGCTGCGGGATTGCGTGATCGTGGTAACCGGCGGCGGCGCGGGGATTGGCGAAGCCGTCAGTCGCGCGTGCCTGGCTGAAGGTGCGGTGGTGGTCGCAGTGGGACGGCTTTCCGGCAATGTGAAGAAGTTTATAGGCGCAATGGAACGTGAGAAGCTGCGCTGCGATGTCGTCGAGGCGGAGCTTGCGGACGCCGACCAGTGCAAGCGCGCGGTGGAGTTTGTGCAGGGCAAGTATGGGCGGCTCGACGGGCTGGTGAATAACGCCGGCGCGAACGATGGCGTGGGGTTGGAGTCGGGCGATCCGGAACGGTTTATGGAGAGCCTGCGGCAGAATTTGCTGCATTACTATGCGATGGCGCACTATGCTCTGCCAATGCTGAAGGCGGCAGGGGGCTCGATCGTGAACATCAGTTCGAAGGTGGCGCTGACGGGGCAGGGTGGGACGTCGGCGTATGCGGCGGCGAAGGGCGCCCAGCTTGCGCTGACGAGGGAGTGGGCGGCGGAGTTGCTGCCGTTCGGTGTCCGCGTGAATGCGGTGCTGCCGGCCGAGGTGATGACGCCGCTGTACAAGCGCTGGCTGGATAAACGCGACGACCCGAAGGCGGCGCTGGCGTCGATTACGGCGAAGATTCCGCTGGGCAAGAGGATGACGGAGGCGGCGGAGATTGCGGCGATGACGGTGTTTCTGCTGTCGTCGAAGCAGTCGGGACATACGACCGCGCAGCAGCTGGTGGTGGACGGCGGGTACACGCATCTGGACCGCGCGCTCACGTAGCTTGTGGTGCGAGGGCCACAGAACGCGCCCCATGGGTTGCGACTCGATCATCGGCCGGGATGCACGCCGAGCCGGCCATTGCGGCCGGCGCCGCCGCGACATATTTTCTATTGAGGTATGACAATTCGCCACTCTCTCGCCACTCTCTCCTTGACTTTCCTCCGCGATACAAAGACACTCACAGGGCGAGACAGCATTTTGGGCGATGTCAAGATAAAACGCGAGACCATGACACTCGACTCAGTTTTCGAGAGCGTACACATGGTCGAGGAAACAGCGGAAGCTTACGCCCGCGAGGCCGGCTTTGACCAGGACACGGCGACCGATATCTCCATGGTCGCCCGTGAGGCCGCGGTCAACGCGGTCCTCCACGGCAATAAGAAGGACCCCGCCAAACACGTCGCGGCCAGCTTCGAGCTGACCGATACAGACCTCAAAATCACGGTCGCCGACGAGGGTGAGGGGCTCGATCCGGACAAGATTCCGGACCCGCTCGCCCAGGAAAATCTCCTTCGGCCATCCGGCCGAGGCGTTTTCCTTATGCGCGCGTACATGGATGAGGTACACTTTCGCCAGTTGACTCCGGGCACAGAGGTTACACTGGTCAAACACAGGGGCTAAAAGGAGATATCGGAATGAGCATGAAGTTTACAAGCCGGGAAGTGGACGGAATCACGGTCCTGGATCTGAGCGGGAAGATTATGCTGGGCGAGGGAAGCGTCACCATCCGCGACGCTGTACGCGACGTCCTCGCGAAGGGTTCCAACAAGATCCTCCTCAATCTGGGCGACATCAATTACATCGACAGCTCCGGAATTGGCGAGCTTGTCAGCGCCCTGACGGCCGTCAAAAACGCCGGCGGCGCCCTCAAGCTGCTGCAACTCACGAAGAAGGTCAAGGACCTGTTGCAGATCACCAAGCTCTACACGGTTTTCGACATTTACGACGACGAAGCGGAAGCCATCGCTTCCTACAAGTAGTCTGCACTGACCGATACGCACGGGCCGCCGCCGACCGCGGCGGCTTTGCTGCGTCCACGCCGCGGGTTATGATGGCAGGCACGATGCCC
>Ga0075522_10003832_pt1 | contig 10919 bp, 6 predicted proteins | sample NGEPerA_FD_74796 | JGI IMG/M metagenome (GOLD analysis project Ga0075522, IMG submission 74796) | Arctic peat soil microbial communities from the Barrow Environmental Observatory site, Barrow, Alaska, USA - NGEE PermafrostL2-A | ecosystem: Environmental > Terrestrial > Soil > Wetlands > Peat ... | reverse complement strand
GCTTCATAAATGGCATCGAGCCGGTTCGAGGCCGTTTCGTCCGGGCCAAAAACGCGGAAGTTTTTTGCGTCAGCGTTCAACCGCATCACGTCGCGCAGAAATTTCCCCAGCTCTCTCGTCGCTTCCGAACTCGTGGTTCCCGGCTTCACCACCTGCACCGCATAGGCGCGAAAATCGGGCATTGCCAGATCCTTCAGCAGCAGACCGCCGTTGGCGTGCGGATTCGCGCCCATCCTGCGTGTGCCTCGGGGCGCAAGCTCCGCGAGTTTCGGTTGCAGCTTTCCATTGGCGTCGAACAATTCTTCCGCGTGGTAACTTTTCATCCACTCTTCTAATGCACGCAGATGTTCGGGCTTGGTCGCGAGTTCGGAGAGCGGTACCTGATGCGCGCGCCAGGTGTCCTCGACCGGTTTGCCATCCACCACCCGTGGGCCCGTCCACCCCTTGGGCGTGCGGAGAATAATCATGGGCCACGCGGGGCGCTCGGTAACTCCCTCATGCCTTGCTTTTTTCTGGAGGGAGTGTATTTCGGCAATCACCGCGTCCAATGTTCCGGCCATGAGCTGGTGCATGGCGTCCGGTTCGCGACCTTCGACGAAATACGGGTTGTATCCATAGCCGGAAAAGAGTTGCACAAGTTCCGCATCCGACATTCGAGCCAGCACGGTGGGATTTGCAATCTTGTAACCGTTCAAATGCAAAATGGGCAGCACGGCGCCGTCGCGGGCGGGATTCAGGAATTTATTGGAATGCCAGCTTGCCGCCAGTGCTCCCGTCTCTGCTTCCCCGTCGCCCACCACGCAGCACACCAGCAAATCCGGATTATCGAATGCTGCACCATTTGCGTGCGCGATCGAGTAGCCCAGTTCTCCACCCTCGTGGATCGAGCCTGGCGTTTCCGGAGCTACGTGACTGGGGATGCCTCCGGGAAAAGAAAATTGTTTGAAGAGGCGTCGCATCCCCTCTTCGGATTGCTGAATGTTAGGATAAAATTCGCTGTACGTGCCTTCGAGATACGTATTTGCCACCAGGCCAGGACAGCCGTGCCCGGGGCCGGCGATATAGATGGCGTCCAAATCAAATTTCTTAATCACTCGATTCATGTGTACATAAATAAAATTTAATCCCGGCGTAGTTCCCCAGTGCCCCAGCAGGCGCGGCTTGATATCCTGGATTTTTAAGGGTTCGCGCAAGAGCGGATTCGCAAGCAGATAGATTTGCCCGACGGACAGATAGTTGGCGGCGCGCCAATAGGCATCCATCTTCGATAGTTCATCAGCCGAGAGTGGATTTCCGGAAGCGAACACTTTGACGGAACCGGGTGTCTGTGTGACGGCCATGTGAATCTCCTTTTTCTGGTCTTCCATCCGACGCTACGCAGTGAATATTACGTAGTGATTAAATTCTTCGACGGGGAAGCCAGCATGACCAGGAGGTTGCTGGAAACTGCAGGATTGCAATTCATCAATAGGCTGGCGATGCCTGTGCCCACTTTACCGGCCCACTTTACCGATTGCAGGGTGGAAGGCCCGAAGCGAGTTTCGGACGCCCCCCGCAAACCGATTCTACACTCAATCGCGCGAATTGCGTTTTACTTTTGCTGCCGCCTACGGTAGGCCGCTGACGAAGAAGCGCCCAGACCGCTTCGTAACACAGGCTCTGCCTGTGCGCTCTTCTAAATAGTTAGCGCATCCACGCAAAGCAATCCCATGAAAAAAGTGCACAGGCAGACTGCCTGTGCACTTTTTCCGCAGCCAAGCCACATTTAGAAAATTAATTTCAAGCCCAACTGGACAGCGCGATTTCCGCCGGAACCCAGCACAGGATTGCCGGCAGCTTGATCCGGTGTGGCGCACCCACATCCAAAAATTTGCGTCTGCGAAGGATCGGCATACGCGCCAAGACCAAATCCGCTCGACGCGCCGTATGGATTGGCGAAATTGGGATGATTCAAAATATTGAAAAATTCCACACGAAATTGGGCAGTGAGCCGTTCCTGAAATCTCCACTGCTTGGTCACTGACAAGTCCATGTTGAAGAGCCCCGAGTCACGGAAGATGTTGCGTCCCATGGTCCCAAAGGTTCCGAGCGCGGGAGGAATTATCACTGAGTTGCCTTGCGCGTAACAGCCCAGTGACGAGGTGACCTGGCCGGAAGTCGGCCCTCCCTGCATTCCATCCACCTTCACGGCCGCAGCGAGGCAAGAGCTAAACAAAGCTGCGCCTTGCGCTTGGGGAAGAGTGAAGGTCGTGCCGCTGGCGAAGTTACTTGGGGTAGTCTGCGTGCAAACCCCATCTGAACTATTCGTGCCGGTGCAAAACGGAATCGAGGAATTCCCCGACCTAAAGTCATTCGGATTGCCGAAGAAATCCCAGCGGTCCGCCATTTCGTTCGTCCCGCTTATATTGTTGCTCATGTCGTTCGCGATCCAGGGCTCGCCTGACTGCCAGCTCACGATGGAATTTACTGACCAGCCCTCCAGCATCTGTGCGGGAGATTTCATGCCGGGAAGGGCGTACGTGGCGGTAAAAGTGAATCGGTGCCTTACATCGAAATCGCTGCTGGCGTATTCCAAGCCGGGACGCGTGCTGTCCTGCGGCAGGAATGGGCTGATGTTATACGAGCCATCGTCCAAACTGTGGGAGTAAGTGTAGCCCACCGTGAACGACAATCCGTGTGCTGTCCTTTGCGTTAGGGTCGTTTGCAGTCCGTTGTAGTTGGACTGGGAGAGATTCGATAAGAAGTTGATGATCCCTATGTAAGGGAACTTTGTGGCGAACGGCAAATTACCGGTCGTTAGGTCAGGCTGATTGAGGTCTCTCATTCCGGGAAGCCGGGAGCCGTGATTGCCGACGTAGGCCACGTCCAACGAAAGATTCGTGGTAAATGCGTGCTGAACTCCCAGCGTCCAATTGGTGACGTACGGATTGCGGAAATTGCGATCCATCGCGGAGATATTGCAGGGGCCCGCGTCTGGGCCTATGCTGTCGCCACACTGTATTGGTGTGCTCGCGGACGGAAAAATAGTGTTGTTTGGGCCGTTGTTCTGCCAACTGGACGCCAGCACTGAGCCCAAGCCTCCTGTCCGCGAGATGCTGCTGACGGCAATGTTTCCAATCCCAGGCGTTGAAACACCATTTTGCTCGATCTGTGCTCCTGTGGGCACGGTGATGATCCCGCCGCTGGCGCCGTTTTGTGCGTTTCCGGAGATATTCGAAAATACGAACATGGGCAATTGCGTATCGAAAACGATGCTTGCCCCGGCCCGCACCACCGTAGTTCCCTTACCCGAAAGATCCCACGCCACGCCAACTCGCGGACCAAAATCCTTGTGGTCGCCGTTATAGGGTGTACTGATCTGCTTCCCTACCTGCAATAGGCCGACGGCAGGGTCGAAGTTGCCCAGGAGATCGTTGGCTTCGCGTAGCGGCGTCGCATAGTCGTATCGTAAACCAAGATTTAATGTAATTTTCCTTGTGATGCGCCAATCGTCCTGAACGGATCCGGCATAGTCCCATGTGGTCAAATGGCGCTGCGGCGAGCCCAGCTGAATATTCGCCGTTGAAGGGAATCCAGCCAGGAAATCCTCCAGCGGTGTTGCCTCGGGCCCACTATTAAATTTAATCGACCCTTTGGATCCACCATAAGCACCCACATCCACGCCGTTGTGGCGCAACTCCCCGCCAAATTTGAAGGCGTGATTGCCGTGAAGGTACGAAACGTAATCCACAAATTCGTATACAACCGCAGGCCCTTGCAAGGAGGGCCAGCCGGGACTTCCGCCTAAATTGTTAAATCCCGAAATGTGAATCTGTGGCAAGGAACCGGTAATCGGATTGGTGACACCCGTATAAATTCCATATGCCGATGCCGGAACGCTCTGATCGAGGGTTTTATTGTTGCGGTTCATGTAGATGTACCCGAACCGTGCATCGTTCACCCACTTCGAATTGGGTGTCCAGGCCCAGTCCGCGCCAAATACCCTGGGCTGATTGATCTGGTGAGAAAGCCATTGCGGCTGCAAATAGGTCACATCCTCGGCGGTGATGTCTCCCTCGCTCTGAAAATACATTCCGCTCAGCGTGTTGTTGTCATTGATGTGGTAATCGACTTTAGCAACGCCGTTGTCGGAGCGGAATACGTCCGGAAAGCCCTGCGTGATGGCAGGACTGCCACTCAAATTCGTCGGAAAAAGTCCGCCGATACATGTATAGTTCGTCGCCGGCGCGACCGGAGCAGTACACCCTGCCAGCTTTAAACTGAGCGCGCTCAGCGGTACGCCATGCTGGACCAGATCGGAAATGGCATCCGGAAAGCTATTAACGCAATCCCCCGCGGCAAGATTCGTACACCCTCCAGGGCCCGATCCGCTGACGCCTGGCTGCGGAAGCGACTCCGGGACGGCGGCAAGGAAAGTGTTTCCCACGCTGTAGCTTTCCGCCTCATAGCCCAAAAAGTAAAAAAGTTTATCCTTCTTGATGGGCCCGCCAACTGTCACCCCGTACTGCTCGAGCGCGACCGCCCTTTGGGGCGCGGGGGCAGCATTAAAATAGTTGCGCGCGTCCCATGCACTATCGCGTCCGAATGCATATGCCGTTCCGTGAATACTATTCGTGCCGGATTTTATCCCGACAGTGACAACCGCTCCCGGCTTCCCGCCGTATTCCGCCGGCGGATTCTCCATGACGTTTAATTCCTGAATGCCATCAATGGGCAAGATGGTTGCCGCATCCCCCGCAACACCCGGGCCATTGATGATCGTCAGGCCGGTCAACGGATTGTCGTTGGTCAGCCCTTCCACGATGTACTGGTTATCTTCCGGGCGAATTCCATCGGAACTCTGTGTCCATCCGCCGCCGCCCGGGTAGATAACCATTCCAGGCCGCAAAACCAATAAGTTCTGATAATTTCTGCCGTTCAGGGGCAGTTCATTGATCGTTTCGTTGCTCAGCGTTCCGCCCAGGGTGGCGTTGGTCGTTTCAATTTGCGGCGCCTCCTCATTCACGGTCACCGTCTGTGCCTGGTCTCCGGTTTGAAGGACGAGGTCCACGCGAATGTCCTGCTTCACTTCCAGCAGCAGGCCGGCGCGCTCAGCCGTCTTAAAACCGTTCGCCCCACCACGCACCGTATACGTGCCGGGAACCAGATCGGGCGCCGAGTACTCCCCCGCTTGATCCGTGGTCAAGGTTCGCGTAACTCCTCTCTGCACATCCATTACCGTTACAGTAGCGCCGGCAATGACTCCACCGCTTTGGTCCGTGACCGTTCCAAGAATGCGGCCTGCGCTGCCTTGCGAAAACGCCGGCAAACACGCAAGCAACGCGCACAGACTCACAGTAAACACACGCATACAATTGCTCATTTTCAATCGATAGAATTTCATGTCCCCCACCCCCTATTGCAGTCAAAAGCTTGCCGTGACAATCGCGATGCCATACGCCTGATTTACACAATGTTCGGCGTTTAAGGCATAGCGATGTGTGCGATCATACATTTCGTATATCACCCGGTAATTCAAAGCGTCAAGCGAATTCCTGAAATTGGTGAACATGTTCAGAATATGCGAGTTGCATTCTGTGGTAATTCCGCTTGACGCGGTGAGCGAGTTGGCTTTGATGCGGCCAATACGCTCCGTCCGGGGAAAAACCGACCCTCTGCTCTAATTCATTGAACGGAAACCCGGTCATGTGTATAGTCAGCTATTATAGATGAACTTGTTCAGATCACGTGTTATTTCGTAAGGAGGCTCCATGCGATCCTTCAGCAAACTCGTGGCAGCATTTATTTTTCTTGTTATCTTTTCGACCCCAGCCGGTGCCGCCACCGTAACAGGCACGGTGAAGGGTCCGGATGGCGCGCCATTTGAAGCCGCGTTTGTGCAGGCCATCAACGCCAAAACAAAAATTAGCGTCAGCGTGCTTTCCGACAGACAAGGCCGCTACCGGGTGGACAACCTGCCGGCAGGCGAGTACCAGCTGCGCGTGCGCGCCGTGGGCTTCGCCACGGATCCGCACAGCGGCGTAACCCTGGCGGGGGACCAAACTGTTTCTTTCGATTTTGCTCTTGCGCCCGGGACGGTGCGCTGGAGCGATTTGAATCTGTATCAAGGCAAGAAACTCATGCCCGACGGAAAAGGTAAGGACATCCTTTCGACCAACTGTTTCATTTGCCACGGATTTCAAACCCGGATGGCCGCCGTTCGCCGCGATGAAGATGGTTGGCGGGATCGTGTGAACTATATGCGCGACGCCATGGCGTTTCAATTGTCCGATCGATTTACCGATGAGAAAGCAAACGAAGTCATTTCCTATCTCTATAACACCTTTGGCACCGATTCTAAACTCCCGCACAGCCCCACCGAATTACCCGCATACAAAGATACCGTCCGGCCATTCAGCGACGAGGCCATGAATATCGTCTATGTCGAGTACGACGTCTCTGGGTCCAAGGGTCTGCCTTGGAGCGCCTCCCCGGACAAGGACGGCAATTTCTGGATTCCCTACTACGGCCGGGGAAATGAAGTGGCGAGGTTAAATCCGAAGACCGGCGAACTCAATCGCTTCCCATTGCCCTTCGGCGAGACGGCGGGAGTTCACTCCGTGGTTCGGGCGCCCGACGGAATGGTTTATTTCACCGAGTTCGCGCTGGACAGGCTGGCGAAACTCGATCCCAGCACGGGAAAGATTACGGAATTTCAGGACTCGGTCGTGGTGCCCGGCGAGCGCGCGGATAAACATACCGTTCGCGTGGATGCCAAAGGAAACCTGTGGGCTTCCGGCAGCCCGCTCAGCAAATACGATCAGGAAACCGGCAAGTACACTCACTTCATGGAAGTACCGTCGTCCTACGGAATCACCTTCGATAAGGATGGCAACATCTGGTTCTGCGTGCTGCAAAAGGACGGAAAAATCGGCAGGATCGACGCAAAAACCGAGAAGGTAACACAATGGTCCCCTCCAACGCAGGGCACGCCGCAGCGATTGGCCATCGATTCCGACGGAATCGTTTGGTTCGGCGAACGTACCGGAAACAAAATTGGACGGTTCGATCCAAAGACCGAAACTTTTAAGGAATATCCGTTGCCCGGGCCGGCCGCCACGCCCTACGCGATCATCGTCGGCAAGGACAATGGAATTTGGTACGCGTCCACCGACCAGGATTTAATTGGGCGCCTCGATCCGGCCACCGGAAAAGTAATCGAGTATCCATTCCCGCATTCCGAAGCCATGATGCGCGAGTTTTTCCTGGACGCGCAGGGCCGCATCTGGTTTGCGACGCCCACAAATAACAGGGTGGGATATTTTTACCTCGCTGGCGCAAACGAACGCGCCGCCAAATAAATAAGGATGCGGCGCCCCTTCGTGCATTGAAATAGTGGGCGACGGAAATAAGGTCGTTTGCCATTCTGGGCGAAGCACAGAATCTCTCTTCGATTAAGGAAAATAAACAATGGGAGATTTTTCGGTTCGCTTAGAATGACACTGTTTTGGGTTTTTTTTGCAGCCTTTTAAGATACTGCGCCTCCGCCGCGTGCTTCGATCGCTTTACGTTTTGGGTACGCCAGGACCGCGCCATTCCAGAACAACGCGCGCCGAAAACAGTTATTCATGTTTTAATTGCCGGGCTGCGCGAGGAATCTCTCCGCCTTTAAATCCTGGAAAAGAATTAAACATTCCTCGTTCTGCGACAATCGAAAATGGCGCAAGGTTTATACCGCAGCCTAATAAGGCAATGCACCTGCACGTTTTCCTGTATCCTTTTGCACTGCGCCTCAATGAAACTTCCAGCAATATCGAATCGTACATTTACGGAAGGCCATCGAAATACAAAGAAACTTATTTTTATATCTGGCCATACCCCTGGCATCGCCGAAGAATCGCCATGAAAACCTATCACTGCACGTGCGGGCAAATTACCTTCTTCGAAAACGTCGTTTGTGTTGCCTGCACGCGCGAACTAGGTTTCCTTCCCGATGTCCTTTTGCTGAGCAGCCTGGAACCGGCGGAAAATGACCTGTTTAGGGCGACAGAGGCCACACTCGCTAATCAGCTTTACAGAAAGTGCCAGAATTACGCCAAGGAATCTGTTTGTAACTGGATGATTCCGGCTGGAACGGCGCCAGGCGCCATTATCGAGCCGTTCTGCGCTTCATGTCGGCTGAACCAAACGATTCCTGATTTGAGCAGGCAGCAAAACCACGAACTTTGGGCAAAAATGGAACGTGCAAAGCGGCGCCTGCTTTACAGCCTGCTCAGCCTCAACCTGCCCATCGCCAACAAATTGGACGATCCGCAACAGGGTCTCGCTTTTGCGTTCCTCGAAGACATTGAAAAGCCCGGCGGGGTTGTGTCCAAAGTAATGACTGGCTATGAAAATGGACTGATCACGCTGAATATCATTGAGGCAGACGACTTGGCACGAGAGAAAATTCGACTCGCGATGGGTGAGCCGCAACGCACTCTTCTCGGACACTTCCGCCACGAAATCGGCCACTACTATTGGGACCGGCTAATTCGCAGAACGGACTTTTTGGATACCTTTCGACTGCTTTTTGGAAACGATGAATTGGACTACATGCCTGCCCTTCAGAGTTACTACGCCAGCGGCGCGCCGGCAAACTGGCGCGAGAACTTCATCAGCGCTTACTCAACAGCCCATCCTTGGGAAGATTGGGCCGAAAGTTGGGCGCATTTTATTCACATCCAGGACACTTTGGAAGTCGCCAGTAGTTTCGGATTGGTGGGACAGGCGATTCGCTTAGATCCGGGCAGCGCAGCCTTCAAATCGGACTCCTCCGGGAGAGAAAAAACATTTGAAGAAATTATTCAGGCTTGGGCGGATCTAACGATCGCTCTGAACAGCATCAACCGTTGCATGGGCCTTCCCGATGCCTATCCGTTCGTGCTTTCGTCCACAATTGTCAAAAAATTTGCTTTCATTTTTGAAGTTATCTCCGCGGGACACAGCGAGCGCCGCGCAAATCAGTGATTTGTGCAAAAGCCCTCAACAGTAATCATCCCTGATGAAGCGAGGAATCTCTCTTTTTTCTGAATCATGCCCAGGAGAGATTCCCCCCAATCCAGATCAATCCTCACCCGGCGACTTCCGCGGAAGACTTTTCCGGAGCCTCTTCCGCAACCCCAGTGGACTTGGCTACAATCTCAAGGCCATTCTTGTTCATATCAAATCGTTGCTTTCGGTCCAGGCCTTTGACGAATTCGCGCGTGGCCTTGGCCACGCCGCCCGGAAGGCTCGACGCATCCACTTTTACGGTCGATCCCACTGTTTCCTCATTGCGGTCACGATAGTGAAATTGCACTTCAAACGTTTTCATAATCCTTGCCTCCATTTTCTAATTTTAAAAATCCTGGGCGTAAGCATCTCAACTTGTTCCCGAAATAAAATCCCTCGAATTCGCCGTGGCCTACCTGCGACGATGCCTGCGGTTCGACACTTTCTTCTTAGGCGTCGTCGATTTCCTGGCCTTCAGCTCCGCCCTCAGCGTCTCATTCTCCCTGGTCAACGCATCGCGCGCCGCGGTCGTGGTTTCAAGATTGTTTCCCAATTCGCCATTCTGCTTCTGAAGGTCCGCCACCTGTGCCTTCAACGTTTCGTTCTCTTGCAGGGTTTTGGTGTCCTTGCAAGCGGCCAGAGACAGGCTCAGCCCAATCGCCACAAAAAGGCTCGCCAAAGTGCTTTTGCGCGTCATGCGCCATCCTTCCATCACTAGAATTTGTGCTGCAATTGGAGCAACCGATAGCGGGTTAGCTGGGGAGACTCCGCCGACAACCTAATCAGCCTACTGGAGATTTTCGATGGGCGCAAGTCGGTTGGCCTTTTTCCCCCATATTTTGCAAATTCGATTCGCCACTCGTTGCAAACCTTAAAAAATACATTTTGTAAGTCCGGCACGGAAAAATCAGTAACGGAAACAATATGGGGGCCGGTCGATGGCCTCCTCACAGGGTTTCCATCTCGCGACGGTTCGCGACGGTTTATTCAAATTTTTGGCTTGCAACAACAACCGTTCGCCGAGGAGAAGAACACTGTCTTGTTTTGCACAGCCGCCAAACAGTGCTTTGTATAGGATTCAAGGAGCTGGCAGGGACCCTAAATCACAGTTTGAGGCGAATGCGTCTCCCCCGCTAAGTTGCGGTAGTGAGCCGGAAAGGCGCCCAGCAACATGTTGCTCATACTTGCGGTAATTTTAATTGTAATTTGGGGAGTTGGATTCATTGCGTTTCGCGTCGCCAGCTCTTTCATCCACCTTTTGCTGGTCATTGGACTAATTGTGCTCGCTCTCCATTTTCTGAGGAGATGATTTGGAAAAATGGAGCGGGAGCGCCAACTGCTTCGGGGTGAGGATTATCGTATCTGGCAAGAATTTTAGATTCGTTTGCTTAAGAATCCGGATTTTCGCTAAAGGTAGGAATTAAAGAAAGGAAATGACATGTCCTTCGGACTATATGCGATAGGATTTATGATCGTAATCGCCGGCCTGATCTATGGCGCAATCCTCGTGCATGTACCCAGCCACTGGATAGTCGCTGGGGCCATTGTTCTGGTCGGAGTTGGGATCTTAAAGGGCGTCACCACCACTCGCCCAAGAGACCCTTCCGCCTAGCTGCATGACCAATAGCCCTTGCAATTCAAGTCCCCTCCTATAGGACGAAAGACACGTAGATCATTTGGCCGTACCGTTCTATCAGCAGGACAACCGCGTCGCCTGGAGCAAGTTTTGCCAGGCCATCGCGCAAATCCGCCATACTCGTGATCGTCGTCCCATTCAACCCGTGAATCACGTCTCCCGTTTGCAAAGGGACCTCTCCTGCCCCCGCCCCCAGCGTTTTCGCCGCCACGATGATGCCGCTTGGGATTCTCAGTTCGGGCAGTGAGTGGGCAATATCAGGGTTCAGTTC
>Ga0075522_10003829_pt1 | contig 10924 bp, 7 predicted proteins | sample NGEPerA_FD_74796 | JGI IMG/M metagenome (GOLD analysis project Ga0075522, IMG submission 74796) | Arctic peat soil microbial communities from the Barrow Environmental Observatory site, Barrow, Alaska, USA - NGEE PermafrostL2-A | ecosystem: Environmental > Terrestrial > Soil > Wetlands > Peat ... | reverse complement strand
TGGAGCTTGCCGCGCTCTACCCTGGAGTGGTGACGGAGGATGTCACATCGCGCGTGGGATGGACGCTGCGCGTGCGCGAATCGCTGGAATCGATCGCGCCGCCGACGGCGGAGGAGCTGCGGTTGCTGCGCGAGGTGCTCGATCCGGGAAAGCTGTATCTCAAGGGAAGCTGAATGGTTTCCGGCGCGGTGAAGTCGTATTGGCGTGCGAGCCGGGCGCCGCGCTACAGCTTCACCTTCGCGCTGCCGCTGCTCGCGCTCTACGAGCTCTTCGCTGCGATTCTTCCGCCGAGCGAGACGCACGGGGTGCGCAACGGAGCGGACGTCATTCTCAAGTCGGTGTTCTACGCGGCGCTCGGTAAGTGGGGGCCGCTGGCGTTCGGCGCGCTGCTCGTCGGGATCTTTCTGTGGGGCGCGTTGCGCGACGCGCGTGCGACTGGCGAGCCGCTGCGCGCGTCGTACTTCCTCTGCATGCTCGGCGAATCGGTAGGCCTCGCGCTGGTGTTCGGCGTCGTCGTCGGACTGATCACCGCACGGCTGCTCGGCACGCTGCACATGCTCTCGCTGGCACCGATGCAGCAGCTCGATGCGCCAACCAAGCTGATGGTCTCGCTCGGCGCGGGACTATACGAGGAGCTGCTCTTTCGCGTGATTCTCGTGAGCGGACTCGCCGCGTTCGGGCGCACGGTGTGCGGATTCACGCCACGCGTCGCGGGGATCTTTGCCGTGGTAGTGGGCGCAATCGTATTCTCCGCGTTTCATTACGTGGGTGCGTACGGCGATGTGTTCACGGTACAGTCGTTCGTGTTCCGGATGATCGCCGGGCTGTTTTTTAGCGCGCTCTATCTGCTTCGCGGTTTTGGCGTGGTTGCGTGGACGCACGCGTTGTACGACGTATTTCTGATTCTTGCGTGAGCTAACAGGTTGCTGAAAAAAAAGAGGAAGACAAAGACAAACGAGGGACGCAGAGCCGCAGAGGATACGCAGAGTCGCAGAGGAAAACCGGCAGGTGGGTCCGTCATGGAAGACTTAAATTCCACTACTCTGCGTCTCTCAGCTCACCTCTGCGACTCTGCGTTGAGCAGTTCCTGGTTTTTCAGCAATCTGCTGAAGGAGGCATTAGTGCGTCGGACCCTGCTCGCCGTTGTTGCCCTCGCCGCGCTCGTCGTCGCCGTGCCGCTCGCCGCACAACGCGAAGCTGTGCTCAAGCAAATCAACGTGCCGCACCCGTACTACTTCCGCGAGATGTACTTGCCGCAGCTCACCACGGGACCAAGCGGCGCGGCGTGGATGCCGGATGGGAAGTCGCTCGTGTACTCGATGCGGGGGTCGCTCTGGCGGCAGACGCTTGGCACCACGGAAGCAACTCAGCTTACGGCGGGCGGCGGTTACGACTACCAACCCGACGTGTCGCCAGATGGACGATGGGTGGCCTTCGACCGTTACGACGGGAACGAGGTGGAGCTCGAGCTCCTCGATCTGTCCACTGGCGAAGTGACGGCGCTCACCAGCAATCATGCTGTGAACGTGGAGCCACGATGGTCGCCCAGTGGTGATCGGATCGCGTTCGTGAGCACGGCGTACGAGGGGCGTTGGCACGTCTACACGATGAACGTGCGCGAGGGCCGCGGCTCGGCGCCGCGCCGCATCACGACGGACCGCGACAGCAAGCTGCCGCGCTACTACTACAGCGTGTTCGATCATTATCTCTCGCCCACCTGGTCGCCAGATGGGAAGGAGCTGATCGTCGTCTCGAATCGCAACCACATCTGGGGAACTGGCGGTTTCTGGCGCATGAGCGCGGAGCCTAGCGACTCAATGCGCCTCATCCACGATGAGGAGACGACGTGGAAGGCGCGCCCGGATTGGTCGCCCGACGGCACGCGCGTCGTCTACAGCTCCTACCTCGGCACGCAGTACAACCAGCTCTGGCTGATGCGGAGTGAGGGGGGCGATCCTCTCGAGCTCACGTACGGCACGTTCGACGCGACGAGTCCGCGTTGGTCGCGCGACGCAAAGCGCATCGCCTACATCTCGAACGAGGGCGGCAACACGTCACTCTGGGTGATCGACGTGCCGGGCACGGCGAAACAGAGGGTAGAGGCGAAGACGCTGAAGTTCATTGAGCCGGTGGGAACGCTCGGCGTGACGGTGAGGGACGAGGCGGGGAAGTCCCTCGACGCGCGCGTTTCGATCACGGGCGCGGATGGTCGGAGCTGGGCGCCTGCGGACGCGTTGATGCACGCCGACGATTCGTTCGATCGCACCGAGCGGCACTTCGAGGTTGGCTACTATCACACGAGCGGGTCGTCCTCGCTCACGGTGCCAGCGGGGTCGTACACGGTGGAGGTGACGCGTGGCCTCGAGTACGCAGTCGCAACGCGCAGAGTGCAGGTGAGTGATCGCGGCATGCGCACCTTGAGCATCGCGATGCACCGGCTCGTCGACCTCCCGCGAAAGGGATGGTACAGCGGCGATCTCCACGTGCACATGAACTACGGCGGAACGTATCGCACGGTCCCGCGCCAGCTCGCCTTCATGGCGCGCGCCGAGGACGTGCACGTGGTGGAGGAGTTGATCGTGAACAAGGAGCAACGGGTGCCGGACATTTCGTATTTCGGCAACGGCGCTCCCGACCCCGTGTCTACTCCCACCACGCTCATCGTGCATGGGCAGGAGTTCCACACCAGCTACTGGGGACACAGTGGGCTGCTGGGGCTCACGAAGAACATACTCATGCCCGGCTATTCGGCGTACGCGAACACGCCGGCCGCGAGTCTCTATCCGACCAACGCGAACGTGTTCGACCTCGCGCGCGCGCAGGGTGCGATCACGGGATACGTCCACCCATTCGATGATCCGCCGAATCCGGAAGACACGGTGAGCCGGGTGACGAGCGAGCTGCCGGTGGATGTCGCACTGGGGAAAGTCGACTATATGGAGATCGTTGCGTTCAGCGATCACCGCTCGACCGCCGACGTTTGGTACCGGCTGCTCAACTGCGGATTCCGAATTCCTGCGGGAGCGGGGACAGATGCGATGACGAATTACGCGTCGCTTCGTGGACCGGTGGGAATGAACCGCGTCTACGTGCACACCGGTGCGACGCTCGATCACGCGCGCTGGATGCGCGCGATCAAGGCTGGGCGAACCTTTGCGACGAACGGGCCGCTGCTATCGCTCACGGTGAACGGCGGGGAGCCTGGCGACGAGATCAAGTTTCCACTCGGCACGCACCGTGTCTCCGTACACTCGGAGATGCACTCGATCGTGGCCGTCGAGCACCTCGAGCTCGTGCAGAATGGGAAGGTCGTCGCGTCCGTGCCGCTCTCGGCGGATCACAAGAGCGCCTCCGCGACGCAGACGGTAAGCGTCGAGCGCAGCGGCTGGATCACGCTGCGCGCGTGGAGCGAGCACGCGACGCCGCCGGTGCTCGACATCTATCCGTTCGCTACGACGAGCCCGGTGTATCTCACGATCGCGGGAATTCCTCCGCGCTCGCCCGAGGATGCGCACTTCTTCATCGACTGGGTCGATCGTCTGCGCGAAGGCGCCGAGCGTCACACCGGGTGGAACAGCGATGAGGAGAAGCGCACAGTGCTCGAGCTCATCGCGCGGGCGCGCGCGGAGTTCGAGAAGCGCTCTACGACATCGCGGTGTCGCGCTAGCGGTCAGGGAGGGAGTGGGGCGGACACGTCGCGCTCGCGAAGGCCGCCGCCGGAGCGGCACGCGGCCACGTGGTCGGCGAACCGGGACGTCACGATCGACCGCGAACAGTTGGGGCAACGGCGACAGCATTCGAGCACGTGCATTACGACTGCGCCGGCGCGATGACATGCGCATCGGCATTCATCAGTGGACTGCTCCTGGAGCATGCCCGCCATGATGGTCTCGTGCGGTAAGGGTGATACTGCGAGCGATCTTGCTCATGAATGACGCAGATGCGTCACCAATCCCTGCCTGCTTCGGCCGAAAGAGCATGGAGGCGGTGGGTCCAATGCGCAAGGCTGGCGCACCGGCAAACGGCCTCAGGCTTGATGAACCTCTTGTGCAGCGCCCGTGCGAGCTGCCTCGTACGCGCCCTCGAGCACTGCCGCGACGTTTCCAATGTCGCGCAACGATGGTTCCAGCTCTTTACGGTCCATGGCGTCCGCGAACGCATTGAACAATCCCGCGAACCACGACGGATACGCCGACTTGTCCAGCTGCGCCGTGAAGTCGAACGACTCCGACTCTCCATCTCGCTCGAGGCGAAGTATTCCGCCAGTCCAATCGATCGATCCGGTATCACCGATGAAGCGCACGTGATTCTCGCGATGACGCGCTGCCCAGGTCAGAAACATCACGCCAAGCCGCTCTGGATATTCGAACAGCAGATGCGCGCTGTCCTCCACATCGTAATCGCGATGGCGCAGGCGCCCCGTCCACGCGCGAATGCGCGGCGGTACTCCGGCTGCGTCGAGCATCTGGTAGATGAGATGGGTTCCGTGATCGAGCAGAATGCCGCCGCCCGCGTCAGCGCGCAGTCCACGCCACGGCGTGGGATCGCCGCTCGTGCCACGGTCCGCCATCAGCCGATACACGTGCAGCTCGGCGAGATGCCAGCGCCCAATGGCGCCCTGCTCGAGCCATTGCCGCAACTGCACCCACACTGGATTGTACCTGTACTGGTGGCACGGCATTACCACCCGCCCGGCCGCGCGAGATGCGTCGGCGATGCGGCGCGCCTCGGCGGTGGTGAGCGCGACGGGTTTCTCGCATAGAACGTGATAACCGTGCTCCAGCGCCCACAGCGTGAGATCGAGGTGCGACGACGTCGGCGTGCAGATGTCGACGAAGTCGACATTGCCGATCGAGCGCAGCGCGTCGCGATGCCCGAGCTGCGGCACTCCTTCGAGCGGCACCACGGACGGTGCGGAGTCCACCGTCGCAACGATCTCGAGTCGCGCGCGCATGGCGGCGTCGTACGTGAAGCCCGGAATGTGCGATTGCCGCGCGATGCTCCCCAGACCGATGACGGCGCCGCGATAGCTTCGCGGCGTCGCCCGCACGGTGGCCGCGTCCGGAATTCGGAACGCGGCCGTTGCTGCCAATTTGCTCACCGGACGAGCGTATCCGCTGTCTCGCGGAGCACGTCTTCGGTGATCGCCAACGCCTCCATCGCCAGTTCCTCGGAGATCACGAGTGGCGGGTTGATGCGAACCTCCGGATTGTAGATCATCGACAGCACGCCGCGCGACAAACACGCGTCGAAAATCTGCCGCGTGATCTTCTTGTCGAGCAACTTGTCGGTTCCCGGCTCGACGATGTCGAAGCCGATCATGAGACCCCGCCCGCGCGCATCCTTGATGATCGGAATTTCACGCTCCCACCGTTGAATCTCCGCGAGCATCTTCTCGCCGAGCTTCCGCGAGTGTTCGACGAGCCCCTCTTCGATGATCGTCTCGATCGTCACGCGCGCGGCCGCGGCCGCCATTGGATTGCCTCCGTAACTCGACGAGCTGCCGCTCGGATTGGCCCACGGCTTCGCGAACGCAACCTCCTCGCGAATGAGAAGGCCGCTCATCGGGAAGCCGCCGCCGAATCCCTTGCCGCAGCTCATGATGTCCGGCACGACGCCCGGCTCGTGCTCGATGCCCCACATCTTACCCGTGCGGCCGAAGCCCGTGATCATCTCGTCCGCGATCAGGAGCGCGCCGAGCTCGTCGCAAAGCTGGCGCAGTGCCTTCATGAAGCCGCGCCGCGGCACGATGTTGCCGGCCGTGCCCTGGATTGGCTCGACGATGATGGCCGCGATGTCGTTCGACGTCTCGTACTGGATCTTCTTTCGCAGAAAACCGATCGCGTCGCAATCGCAATCGCGATGCGTACGGTCGAAGCCGCACGTGTGCGCGGGGTCGTAGGGCGACGAATAGCGACCAGCCATGAGCGGCCCCAGGTCGAACTTGAAATTGGAGCCCAGCAGGGGAAGAACACCGCCGGTCTTGCCGTGGAAGCCGCCCCAGAAGCCGATGATCTCGCTCTTGCCCGTATACGACTTCGCGAGACGCAACGCGGATTCCACCGCCTCGGCTCCACTCGAGTAGAGCTGCGTGCGATTGATATCGCCCGGCGCGAGATCGGCGAGCAGCTTCACGAGCACCGCACGATTCTCGGAGGTGAAGCTGCCGACGTGAATCTTCGCGATCTGCTTCTGTATAGCTGCGACATACTTCGGATGCGCGTAGCCCAGGCTGGCCACGCCGATGCCTGCCATGAGGTCGATGAAGCGATTGCCGTCGACGTCGAAGAGCAACGCTCCCTCTCCGCGATCGATGCAAATCTGGCTGAAGAGCGCGAAGCTCTGCGCGCCGGGCGCGAGATGCAGCTGCTCCTCGTCGAAGATCTCACGCGATTTCGAGCCCGCGAGCCACAATGGCATTTCGACGTTCGTCACGTATACCGTCCGAGATTCAGATGAAGTAGGGAGAACGACAGCGCGCCGCACCGACGAACGTAGAGCAATCCGACGGCGTCATGCGTCGCGAGTCGTGAAGCGATTTTATTCTGTAACCGACGACTCGGGCCAGCGCGATCGCACTGGGGCGATCAAAAATTATTGGGCGGAGATGGGAGAAGCCAGGAATCGAACCGAAATCAAGAGTTCTTTGTCCATTCATACTAACGAGTTTCCGCAATTTTTACCTGTCCAGATTGTCAGTCCCCGCGCAGCGTGCGCATCACGGCCGCAACTGCACTCACGGTCGGCTCGATCTCGATCGGCCGATTCGCGCGGGCCGGCGGCGGCTCCGTGCCGCGATGATAGCGATCGAGCGACTCCGGATCCTTCAGCACGTGCCCAGTGAGTACGCATACCACTCGCGCATCGCGCGCGATGGTGCCTGCGCGCACGTGCTGCCGCACTCCGGCGACGCTCGCCGCGCTCGCGGGCTCGCACCCCACCCCCGCCGCGTCGATCACCGACTTCGCTTCCATGATCTCCGCGTCGCTCACCGCGGTCACGACGCCGTTGGTCTCGCGGATCGACTGCACCGCGCGCTGATAGCTCGCCGGTGCTCCGATGTTGATCGCGGTCGCGATTGTGTTGGCGTGCACGCGATGCCGAACGCGGAAGCCCTCGCGGTAGCTCATCGCGAACGGCGCGGCGCCATCGGATTGCACGGCGAGCAGCCGCGGCATCCGCGTGATCAGCCCGAGTGCAAGTGCCTCGCGCAACGCTTTTCCGAACGCAGCGGTGTTGCCGAGGTTTCCGGCGGGCAGCGCGATCCATTCCGGCGCATCCCACCCGAGCTGCTCGAGCAGCTCCAGCACGATCGTCTTCTGCCCCTCGATGCGAAACGGATTCACGGAGTTGAGCAGATACACGCCAAGCTCCTCGCTCGCTTCTCGTACGAGTCGAAGACAGTCGTCGAAGTCACCGCGGACGAGCAGTGTGCGCGCACCGTAAGCCAGCGACTGCGTGAGCTTGCCGATCGCCACCTTGCCCGCCGGCACCAGAACTAGCGCCGGCAATCCGGCCAGCGCCGCGTACGCCGCGAGCGACGCCCCGGTGTTTCCCGTGGACGCGCACGCCACCGCGGTGGCGCCCACCCGGACCGCCTGTGTAACGCCGACGGTCATTCCGCGGTCCTTGAAGGAGCCCGTGGGGTTGAGCCCTTCGTGCTTCAGCATCAGCGCCTCGACACCAGCCCACTCGGCCACCGGGCGTCGGGCGATGAGCGCCGTGTTTCCCTCGGGCCAGGTGATTGGGGCGGAGGCGGCGGATGGGAGCACCATCGGCGCGAAGCGCCAGACGCCCGACGGTGAGGTGGATGTTCGGAATCGGGACGCGAGCGCCGCACCTCGTTCAGCTGGCAGCGGATGACGAAGCTCGAGCAGTCCTCCGCAATACGGACATTGGGGTCGTGGATCGCGCTCGGCGAGCTCCCTCCCGCAGCGGAGGCAGCGTTGCACCGAGGACTCCTCGGCCGGTAAGGTATTTTGCATGTGTACGGAGGATACTCGACGCCCGAGGGCATTGAAAGTGCGCTGGCACTTTCGCGGCGAGCACGGTGTTTCACAGTCAGTAGCGTTCTGGCAATTCCCCGCGCGACATTTTCGAGCTACACTGCATTGGCGATTCCGATTTCACGCATGACCCCCGAGGGCCGATGACCCGCGTTCGCGTATCCGTATTGGCTGCCCTGGTGCTCGTGCCGCTTTCGACAGGCGCATTCCTGATCGAACGCAGCACAACGCGCGACAGCGCACGGCTCTTCGACCAGGTGCTGTCCCTGGTCTCCGACCGATTCGTGGACACCGTGCCCAGTGCGGATCTCTACGAAAAGGCTGCGCGCGGACTCGTACGCGAGATCAATGACCCGTACGCGGCATTGTACTCGCCCAAGCAGCTGGCCGAGTTCACGGCGAGCACCGGTGGGCGCTACGCGGGGCTCGGGATGCTCGTCGAGGATCAGCAGGGCGTCACGGTCGTGAGCCGAGTCTATCCGCACACGCCGGCCGAGTCGGGCGGTGTGCACGACGGTGATCACATCGTGGCGGTGGAGAATCAGCCGGTGCACGGCTGGAAGCTTCCGCAGGTGACGGATGCACTCAAGGGCAGCCCGGGCACGCAAGTGAACGTGACCTTCGCTCGCCCGGGCGTCACTGCACCGATCGTCCTCACGCTCACGCGCGCAGTGATTCACATCCCGGCGGTGCCGTACACGATCCTGCTCGACGGGAAGATCGGGTATCTGCCGCTGCTGCAGTTCAACGAGACGGCGGGCGACGAGTTCGAGCACGCGGTGCAGACGCTCACGCGACAAGGCGCGCGCGGAATCGTGATCGACCTGCGCGGCAACGGTGGGGGCATCGTCGACCAGGCCATCGAGATCAGCAATCTCTTCCTGCGCGACGGCGCGGAGATCGCGACGGTGCGCGCGCGTTCGGGCGAGGTGCAGCGCTACGCGGCGCGCGGTACGCCACTCGCGCCAACGCTGCCACTGGTCGTGCTCACCGACGGCTACACCGCATCGGCGAGCGAGATCGTTGCGGGCGCCCTGCAGGATCACGATCGCGCGCTAGTCGTCGGCACGACTTCGTTCGGCAAGGGACTCGTGCAGTCGCTCTTCACGCTCGACGGCGGATGGGCGCTCAAGCTAACGACGGCCAAGTGGTATACGCCCAGCGGGCGATCGATTCAGAAGGAGCGGAAGGTGGTGGATGGAAAGATCGTCGAGGAGCCGGACTCCGCGTGCGACCCCGCGAACCTCAGCAGGCAGGCCTGCGTCCCGGCCGAATCCGACTCGGCGAAGAAGAGCCGTCCGCAGTACAAGAGTGATGGTGGCCGCGTCGTCTACGGCGGCGGCGCGATCACGCCGGACGTGGTCGTGCAGCCGGACACGCTGAGCGCGCCCGAGCAGCAGTTCCTCAAGTCGATCACGCCCAAGTCGCAGGAGTTCTACATCACGCTCTACAACTACGCGATGCAGCTCAAGAGCGGCGTACGCCCCGATTTCGTCGTGACGCCGGCGTGGCGCGACGAGTTCTACCGCCGGCTCACCGCGGCGGGCGTGGTCATCGATCCAAAGCTGTACGCCGATGCATCGCCCGAGGTCGATCGCGTGCTCGGCGATCGCGTCGCGCGATTCGCGTTCGGCGACTCGACGGCGAAGCGGCGCGAGATCGGCGACGACAATCAGCTAGTGCGAGCGGTGGAATTGCTGCGGAAGGGGACGACGCAGCAGGATCTGTTCTCGCTCGCACAGCACGAAGCGCCCAGCGGAACGCGGTGATCGCATAGCCGCTCGCATCATGCGCTTCTCGTACGCCATCGCGCTGCTGGCACTCGCACCGTTCGCGCTCCAGGCCCAGGACAGTTCGAATTCCCAGGGAACGCGAACGATCGTGCGCTACGGCTTCACCGATGGTGCGGTGGAGGTCGACTTGCGCCTCGGCGCCCTCATCTCGATTGCAGGCGCGCAGGGCGACAGCGCCGCGACGGTGACGGTGCGCGCGTCCGACGCCCGCGCATGGACGGATTCCACGCGACGCGTGATTCGGCGCGCCGCTCCGCGCAAGCGCTCCGTGGTGATTCTACAGCGCAGCACGATTGCGGAGGCGTCGGACAGCGGCGCTGCCGTGAGCCTTATCCGTCGCGCCGAAACCGACACGACCACCTTCCAGCTCTACTTCACGACGCGCTCCAGCGGCGGTTTCCCGCTGGCGCTCGAGCGGCGCGAGGCCGATCTCTTCTTCGCGGCGATGCGGCGAGCGGTCGCGATCGCGCTACCGGCGCGAGCATCGAAGGCGAAGGCCAAGCCCTAAACGTCGTTAGCGCCGCCACCCATTCGCACGGTCGGCTCGCCACTCGGATGGAGCGACGCGATCGCTGTCCGCTGCAACGGTCGCTATGTCGGCGACGTCGGCGCGAACGTCGTCGAGGATCGCTATTGGCGGAGTGAGTCCGTCCGGGCGCTCGTGCATCCAGTTCGCGAGCACGATCACGTACAGCCCGCGATCGGGATCGATCCACAATGAGGTACCGGTAAATCCCGTGTGGCCGTAGGCGCGCTCGCTCATACGCTGGCCGCAGCTCGCGCCGCCCGCGCAACTCTCCCAGCCGAGCGCGCGCCAGCCGGACGAACGGCGCGTGAAGAGCGCGACGGTGGAATCGGCGACGATGCGCGTTTGTCCCAGCTTGCCACCGTCGAGCATCATCTGCGCGAAGCGCGCGAGATCCGTAGCGGTGGAGAACAATCCCGCGTGGCCGGCAACGCCGCCCAGCGCCCACGCATCTCCGTCGTGCACTTCTCCCTTGAGCACGTGACCCCGCGAGTTGTGCTCCTCCGTTGGTGCAGCGAGCGCGCGGAGCGACGCGGCCGGGCGATATCCGGTGCTCGACATCGCGAGTGGCACGAAGATGCGCCGGTGCACGAATCGAT
>Ga0075522_10003826_pt1 | contig 10933 bp, 13 predicted proteins | sample NGEPerA_FD_74796 | JGI IMG/M metagenome (GOLD analysis project Ga0075522, IMG submission 74796) | Arctic peat soil microbial communities from the Barrow Environmental Observatory site, Barrow, Alaska, USA - NGEE PermafrostL2-A | ecosystem: Environmental > Terrestrial > Soil > Wetlands > Peat ... | reverse complement strand
CCAGCGCAGCGCCAGTTCGGTCAGGCGCAGCGCGGCATCGAATTTCCGTCCGCCCGAGAAATCCCGGTCGATCGCGCGCCGGGCGGCGGCGATCCGGCCAGCCCGGTCGATTGCCCGATTGCCGACCGCCTCGATCATGCGGGGCAGGATTTGCCGGATCAGCGCGACATCGGGGTCGTTGGTCCCCGACGGCACCAGCACCAGCGACAGGGATCGCGGCAACGGGAAATCGGCCGCGAGAATGTGCGCCTCGCGCAGGGTCAAGACGATCCGCTCGGTGGTGCCGCGCGCCTCGCTGATATAATCGACGGAAACCGGCACCGCCCCGCCCCGCCCTAGCCATTGGGCGATGCGCGGATGAACCGGCAGCGTGAGGTGGATGAAGGCTGTATAGCTGTCGCGCAGCGCCGGCGGAATCGCCGCATCGCCGGGGCCGATCGACGCGACATTGAGGCCGCCATGGAAGAACCGCACGGTCGCGCCGTCCTGGCGCTGATCGAGCGGCGCCGGATTTCCGCCGGGAGCCTCGATGCCCAGCTCGCTTTCGATCCAGAAGCGATCGAGGCTGAGGGGAATCGCCGGCTTCGCGTCGGTCTTGGCTTGTTTCCTCTCCTTCGCCAGTGCCGCCGCGATCCCCATGCGGCGTATCAGCTCCACCCGGCGCAGCATCACGGCGCCGTAGAGCGACAAATTGGCCAGGCTCTGGCGCTGGCGATCGACGATGAACCGCCGGCGCAACCGCAGGTCGGTGATCGCGAGGCGATCCCCCTCGGCCACCGCGAAATAATCGGTGCCGACCCAGGCGGTCAGCGGCGCGGTGGCCGAGCCGTCGCGGGTGCGGTCGTAGATGATTTCGAGCTGCGTCGTGTCGCCCTGCGGCCCGCGCAACGCCAGGATCGATTTCGGCAGCAGCGCCGGATTGGCAAGCGGCACCGCCCCGGCGATCGCGTCGTCGCCTTGCGCCCAGGCCGCCGGCGCGGCGATGCCCAGCAGCAGGACGAGGAGGAGCCGGACCACCAAGCGCACGCCTAGACGGCGTCCGGCTGGCGTTCCGGCAGCGCGCCCTGAAACGGCGCCAGCCGCATGCAATTTTCGAAGACGCGCATGATGGTCGGATAGGGCGCGAGATCGAAGCTCGGATAAATCCGCGCGTTGAAAACGCCGGGGACGAGACAGATATCGGCGATGCCGGGCGTGTCGCCATGACAGAAATCGCCGGTGCGCCGGTCGCCGGCAAGCCGCGGCTCGATGCCGTCGAAGCCGAGCTTGGTCCAGTGATTCATCCATTTCTCCAGCGCCGCCTCGTCCTGATGGAGATCGTGCAGGAGATAACGCCGGACGCGCAGATTGTTCACCGGATGAATCTCGCACGCGATATCCATCGCCAGCGCGCGCACCCGCGCCCGATCGGCCGGCGGCGCCGGCAGCAAGGCCGGTTCGGGGTGCGTCTCGTCCAGATATTCGATGATGGCCAGCGATTGATCGACCACGGTGTTGCCATCGATCAGCGTCGGCACGATGCCCATCGGGTTGACCGCGAGATAATCGGGCTCGCGCTGAACATTGGCGCGGATGTTGACCGGCACCTGTTCATAGTCGATGCCCTTGAGATTGAGCGCGATGCGGGTGCGAAACGCCGCCGATGAGCGGAAGAAACCATAGAGCTTCACGGGCCAGCGCCTCCGACCGGGTTGGACGCTCCCAGTCTCGCTGGCGCGGGCACCGTGTCAAGTTTGAGCCGCTTCCCGTCCATGTTATAGAGGATGCGGACATAGCGCGGGGAGACACGGCATGGCCGGAGAAACCATCCTGGTTCTCAACGGACCCAATCTCAATCTGCTGGGCGTGCGCGAGCCGGACGTCTATGGCCGCGAGACGCTGGCGGAGATCGAGGAATCCTGTCTCGAGCGCTGCGCCGAGCTGGATCTGAAGCTCGACTTCCGCCACAGCAACCACGAGGGCGAACTGGTCACCTGGATTCAGGATGCGCGCGGCAGCGCCAGCGGCATCATCATCAACGCCGCCGCCTACTCGCACACCTCGATCGCGATTCTCGATGCGCTGCGCTTCGCCGAGCTGCCGGTGATCGAGGTCCATCTCTCCAACATCTTCAAGCGCGAGTCGTTTCGCCACACCTCTTATGTCAGCATGGCCGCCGAGGGCGTGATCTGCGGATTGGGCGGCCAGGGCTATCTGCTTGCGCTCGATGCTCTCTGGCGCTTATTGCATGGTGATGATGACGATACCCCATGATCCGGTTTTGATACCCGAAAGATACCCTGATGATGATCCCGTGAGCGGCGAAAAATTAGACCCTGCTATCGCCGAAATGGTCCGCGCGCTGGCCGCTTTGCTCGACGAGGTAAACCTCAGCGAGATCGATTATGCCGAGGGCCCGCGCCGCATCCGCGTCGCCCGCACGCTGACCGCGGCGGCGACCAGCACCACCACCATCGTGCCCGTCACGGCGCTAGCGGCGGCGGCGGAGCCCGCCGGCACGGTCAAGGCGCCGATGGTCGGCACCATCTATCTGGCGCCGTCGCCCGATGCCGCGCCGTTCCTCAAGATTGGCGATACGGTGCGCGAGAACCAGACGCTGCTGATCATCGAGGCGATGAAGGTGATGAACCACATCGCCGCGCCGCGCGCCGGCCGGGTGGCCGCGATTCTGGTCGCGGACGGCATGCCGGTCGAGTACGACCAGCCGCTGCTCGTCATCGAATAGATGTTCGAGAAAGTCCTGATCGCCAATCGCGGTGAGATCGCGCTGCGCATTCATCGCGCCTGCCGCGAGATGGGGATTCGCACCGTCGCGGTCCACTCCACCGCCGACGCCAACGCCATGCATGTCCGGCTGGCCGACGAAAGCGTATGCATCGGCCCGCCCTCGGCGCGCGATTCCTATCTCAACATCCCGGCGATCCTGTCGGCGGCGGCGATCACCGGCGCCGACGCGATCCATCCCGGCGTCGGCTTCCTCGCGGAAAATGCGCGCTTCGCCGACATGGTGGTGGAGCATGGCTTTGTCTTCATCGGGCCGAGTTCGGACCATATCCGCCTGATGGGCGACAAGGTCGCCGCCAAGCGGACAGCGCGGGAATTCGGCATTCCGACAGTGCCCGGATCGGATGGCGCGGTGTCCGATCCCGACGAGGCGCGCCGGATCGCCGACGGCATCGGCTATCCGATCCTGGTCAAGGCGGCGGGCGGCGGCGGTGGGCGCGGCATGCGCGTCGCCGAACACGCCGCCGCGCTCGAAGGGGCATTGGCGGCGGCCACCACCGAGGCGCGTGCCGCGTTCGGCAATCCCGAGGTCTATCTCGAACGCTATCTCGCCAAGCCCCGCCATATCGAGGTGCAAATCCTCGCCGACGGCCAGGGCGGCGTCGTGCATCTGGGCGAGCGCGATTGCTCGCTACAGCGCAAGCACCAGAAGCTGCTGGAGGAGACACCGTCGACGGCGCTCAACGCCGCCGAGCGGGCGCATGTCACCGGGCTTGCCACCGGCGCGGTGGCGCGGCTCGGCTATCGCAGCGCTGGCACCTTCGAGTTCCTCTATGAGAATGGCGAATTCTTTTTCATCGAGATGAACACGCGCCTTCAGGTTGAGCATCCGATTTCGGAAATGGTCAGCGGCGTCGACATCGTGCGCGAGCAGATGCGCATCGCCGCCGACATCCCACTGTCCTTCCGGCAAGCGGACATCGACCTCTCCGGCCACGCCATAGAGTGCCGCATCAACGCCGAGAATTCGACCAGCTTCCGGCCCTCGCCGGGCGAGATCACGACCTATCTGGCGCCGGGCGGCCTGGGCGTGCGCGTCGATAGCGCGCTCTATCAGGGCTATGTCGTGCCGCCCTATTACGATTCGCTGGTGGCGAAGCTGATCCTCTATGGCGCCAGCCGCGAGGAATGCGTGATGCGCATGCGCCGCGCCCTGGAGGAATATGTCATCGCCGGCATCGACACCACCATTCCGCTGCATACGCGGCTGGCGGTCGATCCCGATTTCGTCGCCGGCAATTACGATGTGCATTGGCTGGAGCGGTTCGTCGCCGGGCAAACGGCGCCGTGATCCGGCTCGACGCCGATCTGCTGCTGCGCGCCTATGCCGGCGGCATCTTTCCCATGGCCGACGACGCCGACAGCCGGGAGATTTTCTGGGTTGACCCCGAGGAGCGTGGCATCCTGCCGCTCGATGGCTTCCATTTGTCGCGGCGGCTCCGGCGCACGGTACGATCCGATCCGTTCGAGATCCGTTGCGACGGCGATTTCGTCGCCGTGATGCGGGGTTGCGCCGAAGCCACCGAGGATCGGCCGCGCACCTGGATCAATGATGAATTGATCCAGCTCTATGCGGAATTGTCCCGGCGCGGCCACGCCCACACCGTCGAAAGCTGGCTCGGGGGGGAGCTGGTGGGCGGCCTCTATGGCGTGACGCTCGGCGGCGTGTTCTTCGGTGAAAGCATGTTCAGCCGCGTCACCGATGCCAGCAAGGTGGCACTGGCCCATCTGGTGGCACGGCTTCGGCTCGGCGGCTTCGCCCTGCTCGATATTCAATTCGTGACGGCGCACCTGAAGCGCTTCGGCGCCGTCGCCATTTCACGCGCGCGCTATCGGCGGTTGCTGGCCTCCGGCATGTCGTCGCGGGCGGTGTGGCTGACCCAGCCGCTGGGCGGGTACGAGGTACTGGCGGCGCTCGCGCCGGAGCGTGCCGCGCTTAGCCGTCGCGCCTGATGATCTTCGACGCCGGATCGGTCAGCGTGCCGTTATCGGGCTTGCGAAGCGCCGGCGGCGCCGGCGCGACACTGTCGGCGGCGGGACTGTCGCCCTTGCAGTCCAGCACGCTGACATCGTAGACGGGGTTCTCCAGCGCGGACAGCGCCGGCGACGAGGAGAACATCCAGCCGTTGAAAATCTGCTCCGCCCGGGTTTGTGGCCCGGCATCGGGGGGCAATTCCTCGATCTCGAGAAAGGCGGCGCTCTCCGGCGTTTCAGTCGGCGGATGCTTGACGCAGGCCCGCGCCGTGATCAGCAGATTGCCATAGCGAATCTGGCGATTGATCGGCGCGTCGATGGTAGCGACGCGCGCGGTGGTCTTATCGAGACCCTGAAGTACAGCGGTGACTTCGGCCCGAGCCGGCACCGCCAGCGCCAGTATCCCGATCGCCATCACGCTCGAAAACCACTTCAAGGTATTTCCTTTTTATATGGATTATCAATAAGTTCCGACAATTCTTTTATGACGTTCCTGAACTGTGTTTCGTCGCATCCCATCAGCACCGCGTCTTCCAGCGCGTCCTGCGCCAGCTCGCGGATTTCCTCAAGATTTTCGTTCAACACCTTGATTTTATCGATACACGAAACCGGCTCGCCCTCGGGCGTGCGCCACACTGGGAGGGTCAATTTACGATGCGCCATGGCCGATCTCCGCCCGTTACGGCTTGGGCGCGCCGCCCGCGGGGGGCGATTTTTTCGCGCCGGCGCCGCCCTGGCTGAAAATGTATTGGCCGATCAGCGACTGGATATCCATTGGCGGCTGAGTATGGCTGATGGTGCCGCCGGGCTTGATCATCTCGTCCTCATTGCCCGGCTCGATCGCCAGATAATCGGCGCCCAGCAACCCGGAGGAAGTGATCGCCGCAATGGTGTCGACCGGCAGCTTGATGTCCGGCTGCACGGTCAGGAGCACCAGCGCGGTGAAGCTCTTGGGATCCAGTGTCTGCCGCAGCACGGTGCCGACCTTGATGCCGCTGATGCGCACATCCGCGCCGGTGCGCAAGCTGCCGATCCGATCGAAGCGCGCGGTCAACTCATAACCCGAGATGGCGCGCACCTCGCTGGTGGTGTAGGCGAAGAACAGGAAAAACGCCGCGACCACCAGGACGACGGCGCCCATCACGGTCTCGACGGCATTGCGCTTCATCATCTATTCGGGCCGCCACGGCTGGTAATCGCCCGTCGCGGGGGCCCGGTTGCCACCACGCAGCACCGAGCCGCGCGGCCGATAGGCACCGATCGTACCAGTCAGGTTCGGTATATGGTCCTTCTCCCACGCATAGCGCTTGCCGGTGTCAGCGGGCACCTCGTCGATGGTGTGATGCAGCCAAGCGTGCCACATCGCGGGCACCTTGCTGGCCTCGGGCGCGCCATTATACAGCACCCAGCGCTTCTCGCGGCTGCGCCGTCCGCCGCCCGGCTTAAGCACCCGCTTGCCGCGTTCGCGAAAATAGCGATTGCCAAACGGGTCGGTGCCCACGCGCTCGCCGCGAAGCCAGGTAAATAGCAATGTTCCGATGGTCATGGGCGCGGACTATGGCATCGGCTCCTGGCCTCGTCCAGCCCGCGACGCCGACTCCCGGCGGCGCTAAACGACGCCCGTCGCCAGCAGCACGACGACGCCGATGACGATCAGTGCCACCACGATGAAAATGAGGATTTCCGCGATGCCGAAAGCGGTCGAGGCGATCCCACGAAAGCCGAGCAGTCCCGCCACCAGCGCGATGCCCAGGAAAATGACGATCCAATGCAGCATGGTTCCTCCAATCGCCTAATCCAGTGCCAGCACCAACCGTCCCGGCCGAGCCCCTGGCATGCCGGTCGGGCGAAAGCCCAGCCGTTCCAGAATCCGCCACGAGGCCCGATTCTCCGGCCGGCACTCGGCCACGATTCGCGTTTCGGGAAATACCGTCTTGACCCGGCCGATGACACCGGACGCGGCCTCGAACGCATACCCCTGGCGCTGGAATCGGGTGCCTATCCAATAACCAATTTCGAGCGCGCCGGTTCCCTGTTCGTGGACGCCGATGCCGCCGATCAGCGCCTCGTCACCGCGCCGCCGGATGCTGCGAAACACGTCGCACCCGGTCTCGTTGGTCGCGATCAGCGCCGCCGCATCAGCGAGGGTGAAGGGTGCGCGCAGAAACGAAATCGCCGCGATGATCGCGGGATGGTCGGTCAGAGCATGCAGCACGCCAGCGTCCGCCGGGACCAGCGGGCGTAAGCATAGCCGATCCGTCTCGATCGCCGCACGATCCATCATTGTCCGCCCTCAGGTTTACGTTGACAGATCGGTCACGCCCATAACGAATCGGGAAAAGCATAAAAGAACGGCGAAGAGGGAGGGTTTGTCATGGCCACAGCGTCGCAATCGCCGCTGCCGCCCGGCTTGTCCGACGGCCAATTCCGTACCGCGTTGCGCGATTTCGCGGCCGCGCTGGGCGAGGAATGGGTGGTCAGCGACCCGTCGGCGCTCGTCGAATTCTTCGACCCCTACAATCTCCCCGGCCGCACCGATTTCAAGCCGTCGGCGGCGCTGTTTCCGGCGAGCGTCGAGGAGATCCAGGCTATCCTGCGCATCGCCAATCGCGACCGGATTCCGCTCTGGACCGTATCGCAGGGCAAGAATAATGCCTATGGCGGCGCGGCGCCCCGCCTGCCCGGTGCCGTGCTGGTCAATTTGCGGCGCATGAACAAGGTGCTCGAAATCGACGAGACCTGCGCCTATGCCGTGGTCGAGCCCGGCGTGCGCTTCTTCGACCTCTATGACGCGATCCGCGCCGGCGGCCACAAGCTGATGATCTCGGTGCCCGATCTGGGCTGGGGCAGCGTCATCGGCAACACGCTCGATCACGGCTTCGGCTATACGCCCTATGGCGAGCATACCGCGTCGCAATGCGGCATGGAGATCGTGCTGGCGAATGGCGACGTGATCCGCACCGGCATGGGCGCGATGACCGGCAACCGCACCTGGCAGACCTATAAGAAAGGCTTTGGCCCGTCGGCGGACGGGCTGTTCATGCAATCCAATTTCGGCATCGTTACCAAGATGGGCATATGGCTGCTGCCGACGCCGGAATGCTACATGTCGTGCTTCGTGCGCTGCGACAAGGACGCCGACCTCGGGCCGCTGACCGAAACCATCCGTCCCCTGGTGCTCGACCGCACGATTCCGAACTACCCGATCGTCGGCAATATCCTCGGCGCGGCATCCCAGGTGTCACAGCGCAAGGATTGGTACCAGGGCGACGGGCCCCTGCCCGACGCCGTGCTAACCGAGATGACGAAGAAGCTCGGCGCCGGCCGCTGGAACATGCGGTTCGCCCTTTATGGGCATGAAGCCATCGTCGATGCCCAATACAAAATCGTCGAGGCGGCGTTCGCCAAGCTGCCCGGCGCGACCCTGGGCGGGCGCAAATATGCCGGCGCCACCATGGCCGAAACCGTGCCGCCGCAGGACCGGATACAGGCGGGTGTGCCGGGCCTCGATATTCTTAACATGGTGGCTTGGTACGGCGGCGAGGAAGGCGGCCACCTCGATTTCTCGCCGGTCGCGCCCCTCACCGGGGACGAGGTCGTGGCGCAGACCAGGCTGGTGCGGGGCGTGGTCGAGCGGTTCGGTCTCGATTACTGCGCCGGCATCATCATCATGCCGCGCAGCGCGCTACAAATCTGCCTGCTGAACTTCGACAAGAAAGACCCGGCCCAGGTCGACCGCGCCTTCGCGGCCTGCAAGGCGCTGGTCCAGGAAGCCGCCAGGGCCGGCTATGGCGAGTACCGCGCCCATCTCGAGATGATGGATCTGGTCGCCGAGCAATATGATTTTAACAATCATGCGCTGCGCCGCTTCAATGAGCGCATCAAGGACGCGCTCGACCCTAACGGCATCCTGTCGCCGGGCAAGCAGGGCATCTGGCCACGCGAAATGCGGGGGTTGGCGAGCGGCGGTTCGGCCTAACGCGCTCTATCCCGCAGCCAGGCGCGCAGCGCGTCATTGACCTGGCCCGGCTCTTCCAGCGTCGTCAGGTGACCGCAATGCTCGATGATGGTCAGCCGCGATCGCGGGATCAGCGTCGCCATTTCCTCGGCGACCTTGACTGGCGTCAACTGGTCCTCGCGCCCGCACAGGATCAGCGTCGGCACCGCGATGCGCGCGAGGTCCGGGCGGCCATCGATGCGGTTGAGGATCGCGGTTTCCTGGCGGCGAAAACCCTCCGCGCCGACCGACGCGGCCATCTCGACGATGACCTTGACCAGCGCCGCATCGCCCAGCCGATTGGCATGGATGAGAAACGGCAGCAGCCGCTCGGTCACGCCATGAAACTGCCCACGGCGCGACAGTTCGATGAGATCGCGGCGGCGCTGTGCCTGTTCCGGCAGGTCGGCGCGCGCCGAGGTATCGAGCAGCGCCAGCCGCGTTACGCGTTCCGGCGCCTGGCGTATCACTTCCTGCGCGACATACCCGCCCATCGACAGGCCGGCCAAGGCGAAGCGCGGCGCCGCGGCCGCGAGAATGCGCCCCGCCATGCCGGTGAACGAATCGTCGAGGCCGAGGTCCGGGACGGTCATGTCGGCTATGTCGGACAAAGCCGCGAGCTGGGGCGCCCAGAGCCGCCGGTCGCACAGCAAGCCGGGCAGCAAAATCAACGGTGTTTTTTCCGTCATCGAACGTCCATGAGGATGACACGCGGGGGCGATTTATAACTCGCGTCGCGAAAATAATTGACTTTGGAGGCTATAACCCCAATTAACGTGTCGTGCGTCAAGTGATATCGGCGCGCGAAATCCATCCTCATTTCAACGAATCTGGAAGAAGCGAAGAACCCTTCTCAATGAATTTTTCCGACCTTGGCCTCTCTGCGGAGGTCCTTCAAGCAGTCACGGACGCGGGCTACATCACCCCGACCCCCATCCAGGAACAGGCCATTCCCTATGTGTTGACCGGGCGCGACGTGCTTGGCTGTGCACAGACCGGAACCGGCAAGACGGCCGGTTTCACCCTTCCCATGATCGATATGCTGGCATCCGGGCGGGCCCGTGCGCGCATGCCGCGCTCCCTGATCATCGAGCCGACCCGCGAACTGGCGGCCCAGGTCGCCGCCGCCTTCGATACCTATGGCAAGCATCATAAGCTCAGCCAGGCGCTACTCATCGGCGGCGAGAGCTTCTCCGATCAGGAACGCAAACTGGACCGCGGCGTCGACGTCTTGATCGCGACGCCCGGCCGCCTCATCGACCTCTATGAGCGTGGCAAGATCATCCTTTCCGATACCAAGATTCTGGTGATCGACGAGGCCGACCGCATGCTGGACATGGGCTTTATTCCCGATGTCGAGCGCATCGTGTCGCTGCTGCCACGCATCCGTCAGACGCTGTTTTTCTCGGCGACCATGCCGCCGGAAATTCGCCGGCTCGCCGACGCCTTCCTCCTCAATCCCAAGGAAGTGACGGTGGCGCCCCCCGCCTCGCCAGCCGCCACCGTGGTGCAGAGCCTGGTGATGGTGAACCAGCTCGACAAGCGCGAGGCGCTGCGCCGGCTGCTGCGCGGCGAGGATGTCAAAAACGCGCTGATCTTCTGCAACCGCAAGCGCGACGTCGATATTCTCTATCGCTCGCTCGCCAAGCACGGCTTCAATGCCGCGGCGCTGCATGGCGATATGACACAATCGATCCGCACGGAAACCTTGGAGAAATTCAAGGACGGCCGGGTCCAGCTTCTGGTCGCCAGCGATGTCGCGGCCCGCGGCCTCGATATCCAGGGCCTGTCACACGTCTTCAATTTCGACGTGCCCATTCATGCCGAGGATTATGTCCACCGAATCGGCCGCACCGGCCGCGCGGGCCGGGCGGGCAAATCCTTCACCTTTGCCACGCCGGACGATGGGCATTTCGTCGCCAATATCGTCGCGCTGATCGGCAGGGCCATTCCGCCCTTCACGATGGAGGGAATGGACACGCCCACGATCGAGGAAGGCGCGCCCGATAAACGCCGCTCGCGTGGCGGTAGTCGCGGCCGAGGCCGCGACGGACAGCGAGCCGCCGCCCCGCCGCGGCCAGTGAAACCGCGCGAGGCGCCGCCGCCGCGCGCCAGCGAGCGCCACAGCCCGCCGCCAACACGGATCGAGCAGCCTGCAGCGCACCGGCCGGTGCCGGT
>Ga0075522_10003825_pt1 | contig 10934 bp, 15 predicted proteins | sample NGEPerA_FD_74796 | JGI IMG/M metagenome (GOLD analysis project Ga0075522, IMG submission 74796) | Arctic peat soil microbial communities from the Barrow Environmental Observatory site, Barrow, Alaska, USA - NGEE PermafrostL2-A | ecosystem: Environmental > Terrestrial > Soil > Wetlands > Peat ... | reverse complement strand
AACCAATGACATTCAATCCGCAAATCCCATTGTCCCCTCGCGCCACGGTGAAAGGCGGCAGGTCTTTGCTCACCGCCGAGCCGCCTTGCATGAGGGCCAGCGTGCCGATGCGGACAAACTGGTGAACGAGGCCGTTGCCCGAAATAAAGGCGCGGTCTCCCACTTGGGCATAGCCAGCCAGTAACGCGCCGTTGGCCAGAATAACATGATCGCCCACCGTGACGTTGTGCCCGACGTGGGAATTGACCATCAAAAAATTATGGGAGCCAATGACGGTGGCGCGCTCCAGGTTCGCCGAGCGATGAACGGTTGAGCCTTCGCGAAAAAGATTGTGGCCGCCAATGTGAAGTTCGGTCGGTTCATCTTTGTATTTGACGTCTTGCGGAGCTTCGCCAAGGACGCAATGGGCATAAAATCGGTTGTGCGGTCCGGCGCGGGTGCGCCCGGTCAAGTAAGCATGCGGTCCAACCCGGCAATGCGCGCCGAGGGAGACGCCTTCGTCAATCACCGCGTAGGGGCCGACCTCGACGCTGGAGTCCAGTTGCGCTTTGGGATGAATGACGGCGGTGGAATGAATCATCAGACGTTGAAATAGCCCAGTTCGCGCAACGAGGCGTAATCGCGGCCGTTTTCGGCGGTGCGCCGGCCCAGAATGACGTGATCGAGCACTTCGATTTTCAAAAGCTGCCCGGCGCGAATCAGGTCACGCGTGACGCTGATGTCCGCCGGCGAAGGCGTCGGATCCCCGCTGGGATGGTTATGCACGAGCACGACCGCCGAGGCGTTGGCGGCGATGGCCGCTTTAAAAACTTCGCGCGGATGAACCAGGATCGTATCGACCAAGCCTTCCGAAATCTTGTCCACGCGAATGAGTTTGCGGCGGGTATTGAGCAGCACCGCTTGGAAACGCTCCACTTCGTAACTTCGATTTTCCTCCCGCAAATAATCAGCGACACGCTGCGGATTATCCAGCAGCGGAGACTCGCCCTGCGATTCACGGACGAGACGGCGGGCCAGCGTGAAGGCGGCCTTCAGCGCAATCGCCTTGTCGGGGCCAATCCCATTGCCTCGCAGTTCCTTGAGCGAGGCGCGGGAAAGAGCGTCCAGATTGGCGAATTTTTGCAGAAGTTTTTCGGCCGCCTCGACCGCCGAAATGCCTTTCATCCCGGTGCGCAAAAGAATTGCAATCAGCTCGGCGGAACGCAGGGCATCGGCCCCTAATTCAGTGAGACGCTCGCGAGGACGCTCATTTTTCGGGAGGTCTTTGATGCGGATGCCGTGGGTCATGCCGGGCCGTTTTTACCCGGAAAGGCGCGCTGTGGGCAAGCGGATTTTCTTTTCCGATTTTCTTTTTCGGTGAGGCGGCGTTCCCGAACGCCTCGAAGCCGAAGACGACGGCAAGGAAGTCCTCGCGTCCATAACACTGCGCCGAGGCTCGCGGGAAATCCAATTTGACGATTAAAATCCGGCGCGGTAGTCTGATGCAGTGCAATTGACGATAGACATTTCCGACAAGCTGGCCCGTCAGGTGCAACCGGAGCGCGAGCATCTGGAAGAAATTCTCCAACTCGGCTTGCAGCAACGCCGGGCGCAAGTATCCGGCCTCAGGCGCGAGTTCCTGGCGTTTCTTGCGCGCGGCCCTCAGCCGAACCAGATTGTTGACTACCAACCCTCGCCCGCTGCCGTTCAACGGATGCGTGAGCTTCTCCAGCGCAACAGGGAAGGAAGCTTGTCGCCAGAAGATGAGGCGGAAATGGACGATATCGCCGAAGCTGACCACGTTGTCACGCAAGTCAAAGCACAGGCCCGGTTGCATTTGCGGGCTGTTTGATGAGCGCACAATGGATTCCCGCCGGACTGCGGGCCGAAGTGCGCAGCCGGGCGCGGGGCTGTTGCGAATATTGTGGCGTGCATGAGGATGACGTTGGCGCTCCGCATGAAGCGGATCACATCGTCGCTGAACAGCATGGAGGCCAGACCACCACCGAAAACCTTGCGTATGCTTGCTACCACTGCAACCGTTACAAAGGAACGAATCTCGCCTCCATTGATCCTGAGAGCGGGCAACCTGTTTTCCTTTTCCAGCCACGCCGGGACACTTGGGCCAGCCATTTCCAAATCGATGGCGCCCTCATTCTTGGCCTGACGGCTATAGGCAGAACAACCTCCGCATTACTCAAGTTCAACGCGCCTGAAAGACTCGAAAGCCGACGGCTGCTCATTCTGGCGCAACGCTACCCCTGTTAATTTGGCAAAGAAAATATTCGCCACCCGCTGCAAGGAGAGCGGCGTTGACATGCCGCCCGCCTCCCGCTGCTTTGGCCACAAGGACGGCGGCACACTGGCCCTGAAAGTTTACGGCCACTCCCGCAACGAGCATTCGGCCAGTATGGCCACGCTCGTCAATTTCGCGTCCGCCGACTCGAATATCATCCCGCTGGCGACTGAAAACGGAAAGTCTTCCAAGTAATGCCGGTTCGTAATATGAGAATTGATTGGGAATGGTGGTGTTTTGACCTATGTCCAAGCTATATGCCCCATATCGCTCGGCGCATATTGGCTTCATATTGCGAAAGCTTGCCGTATCGAACAACGTAGGCAAAGTGCCACATTCGGCTGAGCGCGGGCCTCCACTCGGTGACGTGCTGTATAAGCAAACGGTGTGCAAGATGCCCCAAGGCTACAATCCGTGTCGGCTGCAAAATCTCGACCTCTCTCCGAAACAAACTCACATGATCGTGAAAATCATTTGGTAGGACCCCTCTCAATGTTCCGCTCTTTCCGCGCTTCTTATAAAGATCAGTCAAGTGAGCATTGGGAACGCCCACCCTCTGGAGATGTTCATAGAAGGCTATCCTGTTTGGATGGGAAGGCAGCCATTCACTATTTGACGGCTGGTCACCGACGATAAAAATTGGATCTGTCCCCATGAATCCCTGAATCGCGTCTTGGGCCGGAAAGACCCACCAATCCTCGTGCGAACGGATGTTCTCCGCCAACTCAAAAAGTGCGTCTTTCTTATCGTTCGTGGATGCAGCAGTCACGCACTCTCGCATGTAAATCGCCATGGCCACAGCGCGACCCGTCTGGGCCTCGTACCGGGCGATGTCCGCTGAGGACTGTGAAAAACCCTCGACCTCGTAATATCCGACATGTTCCCAGGCGTTGGGAGCACGTTTGAGATAGACGGGAATTGGCCCGCGCTGCGCACAGAGAACACCAGCACATCGTTCGATGTCTCGTCCGCGCCCAGGCAGGATCACGCGCGGAGCGGCTGGATTGTAATTAGGGTCCGTTCGAAGACACGCGCAGACAACTCGGTCGCCAACAGTCGGAAGATATTCGATGGTGCCTCCACCATGTGCAGCCGAAATCTCCTCTCTTGTGTAGCACTGTCCTCGTGTTGGCATGTGGGACTGTAATCCACGACTGTCAAACGGGTCAATATGGCCTCTCCGCAGACGCGGAAAGCAAGCAACTCCGGAAGTGTCCGATTTATGAGGCACAATTCCCGCATGAAGAAAGATCTCGTGTTCCAAATCGAGAAGGGCGAAGACATGCTGGCGGCGGTTTGTCACGAGCCGGAAATGGCGACTCAGGGCGAAAATCTCGATGAACTTCTGGGTATGATTCGCGATATCATCCATTGCCGTTTTGATGAGGAGGATGAGCGGCTGGGCTGGCCAATCCGCCTTCATTTTCTCCATGACCTGGTGTTGTCCGCGCCAGTGGCGTGAAACTTCCCCGCGACCTTTCCGGCGACGAGGTATGCAGCCATGCTCCACAACGAGGCTTCCATTGGTCTGGTCAGAGATGGTGAATGAGACGTCGCACGTCGTCATAATTACCCACGAAGAAGACATCCAAATTTTGTGAGCGGCCACGAAATAGGATGCGGACCTTCAGTCCCGCCCGGCATTCAAATATATTCTTCCTCAACCGGCGGATGGAGATTCCTGCATGAAGGTGGGGCCGGCCGAAGCAGTCGGGAAGGACTCGCAATGCCTCTTCCACCCGGGTGACATCCGCATTGTTCAGTTTTTTGAGCGCGGCGAAAAAGCGCGAGCTGAGCAGGACGGCAGGTTTAGCCATGTTTCAGTGTTCCCGTAAACGGCTTGAGCCGGCGGCCTTTCCGATCCGCGTTCAGTTCCTGGTTGGCTGCTTGGGCGAATTTGTCCAGTTCGTCCGGCGTCGCGTCATATTCCTGCACGGCGTAATCCTCCGAATAAACCTTCACCGGTCGGAAAGCCACAATCGCGCCGTCAATCATCACGCCAATGTCCTCGCCTTGAAGAGTTTTTTTAAGCCATGCTCCGAGGTTTTGGCGAGCGGCGGTCACAGTCAATGTTTTCATAAAGTCATTTTAATGTCATTTTATGAACCGTCAAGCAGGTTTGGATGTCTTACTCAGATAGCAATAAGATCATAGCCGACGGCCTTTTCGCCTTGTTGCCTGGGCGGTGGTGAAGTATGATAAAGTTATGAAACTACTGGAGCGGATTACTGTGGAGCCCGGCAAGTGCGGCGGACAGCCGTGCATCCGCGGCAAGCGAATGCGCGTCACCGACATTCTTGAGCTCTTGAGTCATGGCGCGAGCCACGAGGAGATTTTGGCGGATTATTCTTTTCTTGAACCCAATGACCTTCTGGCGGCCATTGCTTACGCTTCGCGGCTGACGGATCACGTCGTGTTGACGAGTGCGTGAAGTTCCTGGTGGACAACCAGCTCCCGGAAGGCCTTTGCCGGTTCTTGAATTCGAGTGGACATGAATCCGGCCATGTCCTCGACTTGCACATCGACGAAGCATCCGACTTCGAAATCTGGAATTACGCCGCTAACGGCAGTTGGATCGTGGTCAGCAAGGACGAGGACTTTCTGCATCTTGCCAATCGACAGGGCGACACGGGAAAATTCCTTTGGGTGCGAATCGGCAACTGCCGGAAGCAAACGTTGTTGCAAGCTTTCGAGAGGGAGTTGCCAAATTTCGTCCGGGCCTTTAACGAAGGATTTCGAGTGGTGGAGATCCGTTAGCGGATTTGCGCCGAGGGTTGATATTGTTACCATTTTTGAAACAAATCACACTCGGCTCAGACGATGTAGGGCGCGAATTCGGCGCGGTAATGCGGGGGGATGCGCGCTTTGAATCGCGCCTCGCGGCCTTCGTAGTCGCGCTCGGTCACTTGCCCGACTTCGTGCAGGCGCGCGATGACGGCGGAGCTGCCGTGCGGCACGCGGAGTTCGACGAAATCGCGGACGGGCCGCAGGCAAATCCCAAACTCTTCGATTAAGTTCGGAATGCCTTCGCCGGTCTTGGCCGAGACGGCGACTGCTTTGGGAAATTGTTCGAGGTATTTCTGGAGAAGGCCATCGCCGTTGCAGCGGTCGATTTTGTTTAGGACCATCAGGGTGGGTTTTCCGCCCGCGCCAATTTCCTCCAGCACAGTATTGACAGCGACGATCTGCTCCGCCGCTTGCGGATGGCTGACATCGACGACGTGCAACAGCAGTTCGGCCTGCACCACTTCCTCGAGCGTCGCTTTGAAAGCTTCAACCAGCCCGTGCGGCAGTTTGCGGATGAAACCCACCGTGTCCGTTAGAAAAACATTTTGGTTGGTGGGCAGATGCAGGCGGCGGGTGGCCGGATCGAGCGTGGCGAAAAGTTTGTCTTCGGCCAGCACGGCCGCGCCGGTCAAGGCGTTGAGCAAGGTGGATTTGCCCGCGTTGGTATAGCCCACGATGGAAGCCAAGGGCCATAAATTGCGCTGCCGTCCGCTGCGCTGGGTCGCGCGGTGACGGCGGACGGCGTCGAGTTCTTCGCGGATTTTATCGATGCGTTCCTGGACGCGCCGGCGGTCGGATTCCAATTGCGATTCGCCTTCGCCGCCGCGCATGCCAATGCCGCCGGATTGCCGCGAAAGGTGTCCCCAAAAGCGCGTCAACCGCGGGAGCAGATGTTGCAATTGGGCCAGCTCGACTTGCAGTTTGCCTTCGCGGGTCTGCGCGCGCAGGGCGAAGATGTCCAGAATGAGCGCGGTGCGGTCGAGAACTTTGCAGCCGAAAACTTTTTCCAGGTTGCGGCTTTGCGCGGCGGAAAGCTCGTCATCGAACACCACGGTATCGACATCGTTAACCGTGCAAAATTTGGCAAATTCCGCAGCTTTGCCGGGGCCGATGAAAGTTCCGGCGACGGGCGATTCCAGTTTTTGCACGCCCGTCCCGATGACCGTGCCTCCGGCGGTGGCGGCCAGTTCAGCCAATTCGTCGAGGGATTCCTGCGTTTCCCAACTGGATGCGGATTTAAGTTCCAAACCGATGAGGAAAACCCGTTCGGTCCTCTTGTTGAGGGAAATGAGCGCTTTCAATGTTTCAGTGCTTCATGGACATTTCATCTTAACATTTCCCGGCTCGAATGCCAGTGGCAACTCGCTCCGTGACCGCAGCAGGCGTCTGGCCTTCCAAGGAGATCCATTCCAGCCGCATTTGCCTTCGGAACCAGGCAAGCTGGCGTTTGGCAAATTGACGGGTGCGAATTTTGACCAGTTCAATGGTTTCAGCCAGGGAGCGTTGACCGCGCAAATGTTCCACGACCTGGCGATAGCCCAAAGCTTGCAGAGCGGTCGGATTTTCGCCGAGGCCGCGCGCGAGCAAGGACTCCGTTTCAGCGACCAATCCTTGACGGAACATTTCCTCGACGCGCTGGCCAATGCGTCGGACCAATTCGCCCGCCGGTTGAGTCAAACCGAAAAAGTGACCGGCGGACGCATAACGCGCGATGTCCCACACCGCCCGCTGTTCTGAAAACGGGCGGCCAGTCACGCGAATGACTTCAACGGCGCGAATGACCCGGCGCGGATTTTGGCGATCCATTTTGTTAAAAGCCAGCGGGTCGCGCTGCTCGAGTTCAAGCAGAAGGGTGGCCAGCGGCAGGGCTTCCAGTTCGACGCGAATGGCGGGGTTGGCCGGCGGAGCCTCGCCTAATCCTTCCACAAACGCTTTGAAATAAAATCCGGTTCCGCCGCAAAATATCGGAAGACGCCCTCGAGATTGAATTTCGGTGACTGCGGCGGCCGCCAATCGGGTGAATTGGGCCGCGTCGAAAGATTGCCGCAAATCTACGACGTCAATCAAGTGATGGCGGACACGCTTTTGTTGATCCGGGGAAGGTTTAGCCGTCCCGATGTCCATGCCGCGATAGACCTGCATCGAATCGACGGAAATGATTTCGCCCTCGAGCCGCTCGGCCAGTTCCATGGCAACGGCAGACTTGCCTGCGGCTGTGGGACCGGCGAGGAAAACAGGGAGCAGCTTATTTTCCATCTAGGGGACTGGGACGAAAACCTCGGCTCTCCGCCGGGGCAGTTTCCAGAACAAGACGGCGCCGGCGGTAACAATAGCCATGCTGACCATCTGCGCCGGGGTGAACTTCCACAGATAATGGATCGAGGTGTAATCCCCGCGAAAATATTCCACGAACGACCGCAGAATGGCGTAACCGATCAAATAAGCCGCAAACACCTGGCCGTCGAATTTTTTGCGGCGATAAAGCCAGACTAAAAACGCATAAAAACCAAGATTCAACAGCGAATCGTAAATTTCGGTTGGATGCACATAGTTAGGATACGTTTCGTGTCCAGGAGGAAACTGAATTCCCCAAGGCATGGTGGTCGGACGGCCATAGCAGCAGCCATTCATCAGGCATCCCCAGCGCCCGAAAAAATAACCCAGCGCGATGCTGGGCGCGAGGACGTCCGCCAAGCGCCACAGCGGCAGCTTTTTAATCCTGGCGTACAAAATACAAGCCAGCGAAGAGCCAATCAACCCGCCGTAAAAAACCAGTCCGCCATGCTGGACCATGAAGATTTCCTTGAGGGGCTGGCCGGCAAAAGATTCCTTCCAATACGTTGTCACGTACAAAATACGAGCCCCCAACACGGCTCCGACCAGAAGCCAGGGCCCGAGATCAATGATCGTGTCAGGATTAATATTATCCCGCAAAGCGCGACGGCTGGCCATCCACAATCCCGACATAAAGCCCAAGGCCACAAAAATCCCGTACCACGTCACTTTGAACGCGCCGTCTTGAAAAGCAATCGGATGCACTTCCAAGACGATACCGGAAAAGCGCCCAAAAATCAAACCACCTCAAGAGAAGAGAAACTTCGGCTGCGCCCATCCCAATTTACAAAACTCTCCACGTCACGGCGGATTACCAATTCATCGTCGATCCCGCCCACAATCGCGCGCGCGGGCCGGTCTCGGTCTTGGGCGGCAGGCTGCATTGGGATTTTTAGTCAGGCCAGATTGCGAAAGGCGGGTGGTTTGTCACGGGACTTTTAAAGGCAAAAAATGGGGGCAAAAAAGTTCTTTTTCAAATTTTAATTCTTTTCCGAATTTTTTTGCCCCCCATTTTTTTGTCTTCATTCCGATGGCTCACAGAAATTTTCTCAATTTTGCATTTCTACCATGTTCGTAAACCCCAGCGGAAAGGAGGTTGTGGTCACAATTCCGGCCGGGCGAATCCACGTTATTGTCCCGGTCGGTAAACGTCCCGCAATATTGCCCCATCCTTCAAACAATCCCAAGCCTCCGTAGAGGCTGATGTAAATTGGAAAATTACTATCTTTTGAGAGCGAGACGGCTTGAGAAATATACGTCCCATCGGCAAGATAGCCGCATAAGTTCATGATACCGTTAGCGGCAATGTTGAAAACAACAATCCCGTTCCCGAGTTGCGCATTATACGATGACCCCGGTAATGGAAGAATATCCGATGGAAAATATCCGGACGGAATCTGCGAGGCATTGGTGGCTAAATCTGCCAAAATAAACGACGCCCAGGCACTGTTCGCATTCGCACTTGAGATTTGGCCGGTTATCTGTCTGGTTCGCCCTGTCATATCCAGAGAAAGCGCTACGATCAAATTGGAAAGATTGTTGGCTGCCCGCGAAACAACTTCGCTATCGTTTCCAGCCACATTCAGAGTTCCCGTCACGGGATAATTGAAACCGCCCAGAAAGAGTTTGGCGCTATACGTTCCATTGGCTGCGATAACGCAATTAGCCAGCATGCCCGCTGTCCCCTCGGCAATTGCGGCAGCCCCATTGCCATTGGTCTGATAAAATAAACCGTTGTAAATTCCAGCCAGCGGAGTAAAAGGATTGGCGGGTTTCGTGACGCTCAGGCTGGCGTTAATACTCGTCACGAGGCCCGCGGTATTTTGAACCGTCACATAATAACTGCCCGCATTCGCGGTGCTCACCGGAGGCAAATTAAGCGCGGTATTGGTCGCCCCAGAGAGTAGAAGAGAGCCGTCGTACCATTGATACAACAACGGCTGTGTGCCGGTGGCCACCACCTGGAAGCTGGCCGTTGCGCCACTTAGGACGCTCTGGGCCACGGGCTGACTGGTAATTTTTGGAGGGTCGATGATCGTCAACCCTGCCACGCTGCTGGTCACACTACCTCCGGCGTTGCTGATCACGACGCGATACTGGCCTGCGTTGGCATCAAGAACGCTGGCTAACACCAGCGTGCTATTTGTGGCGCCTGCCAGCGCCGCAGCGCCCTTATACCACTGAAGAATCGTCGGGGCCGTACTACTATCCGTCACGCTAAAAACTGCCGACGCTCCAGCGATGGCCGTTTGGCCGAACGGCCCGCTGGTAATCGCCGGAGGCATTGGAATACTTTCGACGGCTTCGTTTGAAAAAGGGCTTGATATCCCGTTGGAACTATACGCCGTGGCGGCGAAGTAATAAGTAAGCCCGGGAGTCAGGCCGCCAACCTGTAAACTTGTATTGGTGCCGGCATCCACATTCGAAGTGTAGTTGCCGCTGGACAGCCCGTAATTAAGTTGATAGCCCGCGACGCCCGCGCTCAGGCTTGGATTCCAGGCCAGCGAAACAGTCGCCGCCTCCAAGAAACCGCACCAAAGCATTGCGAAGCCAATCACGGAGAGATATCCGCATCGCCTCGCGAAAATATGTTTTGCGCTCATAAGAAAGTTTTGACTCCTCTTTGTTTCTTCGCCCTTATTACTGCCTCCGCAGTTCCCGGAGAGAATCATCAGGTTTGGCCTGATAGCAGCGAATATTTCCGCTTCAGCATTTCCCGAGCCAAAGTCGCGGTAGGAGGGTGGATTGAAGAAAAATCCCGTCAGTTTTGTCTCAGGTCAGGACATAAGTGTCTTGTTCTGATCCGGAATTCCGCGATTGCACCCAAAAGACGGGACTGTCGGCCGCTATTTGGTGAGGATCATCAGGAAATAAGCAACCCTTCCGCGGGTAGAATCTTCCCACCCAAATGTCAATGGCCTCCGCCTCAGAATCCCGCCGGATCACAAATAAAATCCAACCATCGGAAAGAAAGGCAAAAAGATAAGGGCAAAAAGATTCTGTTCCCAATCTTTTCGCCCTCATTTTTTGCCTCTGAAACCAATGGGAAACCAGCCCAGTTCGCCCTCCCTGAGCCTCCCGTTTGAGAACCGGTGCCTCGTGTTCGGCAATACAACGTATCGCACAGTGCGCCAGAAATTCCCCGCTTTTCTAAAAATATGTGATTTCGTGGCCAAAGTTTACAAATAGCCCATTTCCAATGGTTTAAGCCGCCTCTTTCTTTTTTTCACACTTTTTGCAGTGTCGAAAATGCTTACCAAAATTCAAGTTGTATATGCAACTTACGTAGTATAAGTGGCTTATGGCTTTTACAGGAGGTTTGGTGGCAGATTTTCGTCGGGATATTTTACAGTCATAACGCATTCTCGGAAAATCGTGTAGAGAATATGTGTGATATTAGCAGTTCATAACAACCTTAAATTTAATAAGTTGCGCCAGAAATGCGTATTCACATGCCTTCACCTTTGGTTCTTGGCATGACGATTGCATTAGTTGAGAGAGAAGTTGAACGTGTGTTTAACAAACGTAACGAATAATC
>Ga0075522_10003824_pt1 | contig 10934 bp, 12 predicted proteins | sample NGEPerA_FD_74796 | JGI IMG/M metagenome (GOLD analysis project Ga0075522, IMG submission 74796) | Arctic peat soil microbial communities from the Barrow Environmental Observatory site, Barrow, Alaska, USA - NGEE PermafrostL2-A | ecosystem: Environmental > Terrestrial > Soil > Wetlands > Peat ... | reverse complement strand
CAGCGGGTTGATGCCCGCTTCCTGCATCTCCGCCGCCTCCGCCGATTGCGCGACATTGGCGGTCACGGTGACCCCAACCTCCGGATGCAGCATGACGCGCAGCGGGTGGAGCCCCAGGGTCTTGATCGGCCGCTCGAGCACGATTTGGCGCCGGTCGACCGTAAAGCCCGCCTCGGTCACCGCGTCGGCGATGTCGCGCGAGGAGACCGAACCGTAGAGCTGGCCGCTCTCGCCGGCCTGGCGGATCAGCACGACCTGCAGCCCTTCCAGCTTCCCGCCAACCGCGGCGGCATCGGACTTGCGGGCGAGGTTGTTGGCTTCGAGCTGGGTGCGCTGGGTCTCGAAATAGGCGAGGTTGTCCTTGGTCGCGCGCATCGCCTTTTTCTGCGGCAGCAGGTAGTTGCGCGCGAAGCCGGGGCGGACCTTGACGATCTGCCCCATCTGGCCGAGCTTTTCGACCCGCTCCAGGAGGATCAATTCGATCATCTCGGCGCCTTTCTACTGGACCATGTAGGGCAAGAGGCCGAGAAAGCGCGCCCGTTTGATCGCCCGCGACAGCTCGCGCTGCTTCTTGGTCGAGACCGCGGTGATGCGGCTCGGCACGATCTTGCCGCGCTCGGAGATGAAGCGCTGCAGCAGCCGAGTGTCCTTGTAGTCGATCTTCGGCGCGTTCGGTCCGGAGAACGGACAGCTCTTGCGGCGGCGGAAGAACGGCCGGCGAGCTGCGGCGGCGGCACGGCCGCCACCCGAATCCCTTTGGCTTTCCATTTACGCCTCCACCGCTTCGCCGGACGCCTGCTCCACCGGGGGGCGGTCCACCGGCGGTCGGTCCGCCGGTGGCCGGTCGATCGCGGGACGGTCGTCGCGCCGGTCGTCGTAGCGGTCGCGGTCGCCGCGCCGCGGCCGGTCCTCGCGGCCGCCGCGGTTGAGCATGACCGGCGACGGGCCCTCTTCAAGTTCGTCGACGCGGATCGTCAGATAGCGCAGCACATCCTCGTTGATCCGCATCGTGCGCTCGAGCTCGGCTATCGCCGACCCCGGCGCCTCGATGTTGAAGAGGACGTAATGCCCCTTGCGGTTCTTGTTGATGCGGTAGGCAAGGTTGCGCAGGCCCCAGTTCTCGCGTTTTTTCACGTCGCCGCCCTGCTCGGTGATGAGCTGGGTGAACGTGTCGGCGAGGGCATCGACCTGGGCGCCGGAGATGTCCTGGCGCGCGATAAAGACGTTCTCGTAAAGCGGCATTCTCACAACCCCTTGTGGCTGATCTGGCCCGGAGCGCTAAGCGCCGGTCGGGCTGAGCCGGACCCTGGGCTTAGTTCCATGGGGGGCCGGCAAGGGAGCGCGGCACTATACGGGAAAGCCTTGGCGGCGCAAGGCGCGCCGTCATCCGGTAGTGTCCCGTCATCCTGGGAGGTTGGCCGAAAATGGATCGAACCTTGCCAACGGGTTGTCATTTCCGTCGCCTTTCCCGCGATCCCCGGAACGGCCCGCGAGGGCCGTCCGTCCGGGGAAGGGAATCCAGGGGCGAGTGACGATATCTCTCTCAAACTCCATTCCGGACGCGGTCCTCTACTGCCGCGCCACGTGTTTTCGGTATCGATAGGCTGTTTCAAAAACCCGAGCGGCGCCGGGTATATCCGTCCGTAACCAGCGGGAACCGTGCTGGGCTTTGTCCCGTATCTTGTGCTACTTCACGGTTTGCCATTCGAACCCATACATCGGTGAGGATCCCTTGATAAAAGTTTCGCTCGCGGCTGCCTTTGCGGCAACTCTCGCTGTGGCCGTTCCGGCCCACGCCCAGGACGCCAAGCAGGATTTCCAGCTCGTCAACAAGACCGGGTACGAACTGAAGGCGCTCTACGTCGCGCCCTCGAAATCCGAGGATTGGCAAGAGGACGTGCTCGGGCAGGACGTGCTGGGCGACGGCAGTGCCGTCAACATCCATTTCAGCCCAAAAACCAAGACCTGCAATTTCGATCTGAAAGTCACCTATAGCGAGGACGATTCCAACGCGGTCTGGGAGAAGATCGATCTCTGTACGGTCGAGAAGATCACCATCCATTACGACCGCAAGAACGACGTGACTCGGGCGACCTTCGATTGACGGGGTCTGCTAGCGGCCCGCGAGCACCCGGTCGACCATCGCCTGCGCGGCGCCGAGATAGTTGGCGGGGTCGGTCAGCGCCTTGAGCTTGTCCTGGCCGAGAGGCTCGACGACCTCTGGGTGCTCCAGCAGCACGTCGTAGAGCGGCCGGCCGCTTTCGATCGCCGCGCGGCACGCATCGTAGACCAGGTCGTGCGCCTCGTTGCGCCCGGTATGCGGCGCCAGCCCCATCATCACCGCCTCGGCGACGATGAGCCCGTGGGTGAGACCCAAATTCTTCTGCATGGCCCCGGCATCGACGATCAGCCCGCCGCTGAGGAACACGCCCTGGTGCAGCGCGCCGGCGGCGTAGCCGAACGCTTCCGGCGCCGCGATCCATTCGAGATGCCAGGCCGAGGCGGTGCGCTCGAAGCTGCTCAGCATCGCGTCCAAGGCGAGCCCCGCGTGCTGGCGCAGCGCCCGCGCCGCCGCGATGATCAGCCCGCATGAGATAGGATTGCGTTTCTGCGGCATCGTCGAGCTCGCGCCGCGCCCGCTGACGAACGGCTCGCCGGCCTCGCCGAACTCGGTCGCCGACATCAGCATCACATCGTCGGCGACCTTGGCCATGCTGCCGCCGAGCAGCGCGAGGAACTGCACGGTCTCGGCGATCGTGTCGCGCGCGACATGCCAGGTGATCGCCGGCTCGCCGAGGCCCAACTCCTTCGCCAGTTCGCCGACCGTCGCCAGCCCCTGCGTGCCGCCGCCGAGCGAGGCCAGGGTGCCGACCGCGCCGCCGAACTGCGCCTTCAGCACGCGCTTCTTGAGCTCCGCGAGCCGCTCGGCGTGGCGGTCGAACGACGACAGCCACACCGCCGCCTTATAGCCGAAGGTGATCGGCAGCGCCTGCTGCAGGAAGGTGCGCCCAGCCATCGGCGTGTCGCGGTGTTTTTTGGCGAGCGCTGCCAGATTGCCGCGCAGCGTCTCGAGATCGGCTTCGATCAGCTTGAGCCCGTCACGGATCTGCAGCACCGCCGCGCTGTCCATGATGTCCTGCGTCGTCGCGCCCCAGTGCAGCCAGCGCCCGGCCTCGCCGGCGCGGTCGGCGAGCTGGCGGACGAGCGGCAGGATCGGGAAGCCGACAGTCGCGGTCTCGCGCTTCAGCCGCGCGAAATCGAGCGATTCCGCGTCAGTGGCGATCGGCGCGATGGCTTGAGAGATCGCGTCGGCCGCTTCCTGCGGAATGATGCCGAGCCGCGCCTGCGCGCGGGCCAACGCCGCCTCGACCACCGCGCAGTTGCGGAACAGCGCGGGCTCGCCGAAGACGTCGCGCATCGCCTCGGTGCCGAACAGATCGCCGAACACGGTCGATTGCAGCATGCCGATCGTCATCAGCGCCTCCCGGACCTATCCGCTCTTGACGCCTTGGCGGGACCCGTCCCGGCCGAGCGGGTCGCGGCTCGCCTACGCCGGTGCGGCGGAAAGCGGCGCCCAGCCCGCCGCCGACAGACGCTCGATTGCCGGAAACCGCGCCTTGTAGGCCATCTTCGGGCTCTCGCCGATCCAGTAGCCGAGATAGACGTAGGGCAGGCCCTGGCGCCGGCATTCCTCGACCAGCCACAGGATGCTCCAAGTGCCGAGGCTGCGCTTTTCCAAGCCCGGCTGGTAAAAGCTGTAGACCGCCGAGACGCCGTCATCGAGGCGGTCGAGCAGCGAGGCCGCGACCAAAGCGCCGCCGGCGTCGCGAAACTCGGCGATCACCGTGCGCAGCGGGGTTTCCTCGATCATGCTCCGATAGTCGGCGTAGCTCATCGCCGCCATGTCGCTGTCGCGGTGGCGCGAGCGCTGGTAGGCGGTGAAGAGCCGGTATTGCTCGGGCGATGCGCGCGCCGCGACCAGCCGCCCGGACAGCGCGCGGTTGGCGTTGCGCACCCGGCGGGTCGAGCGGCTATGGGTGAAATCGTTGACCGCGATCCGCACCGGCACGCAGGCGGTGCATTGCGGGCAGGCCGGGCGATAGGCAAAGCCCTGGCTGCGCCGAAACCCGGCGCGCGACAGCTCGTCGTAGAAATTGGCGGCGGCGGCGCCCGCCAGTTCGACGATCAGCTTGCGCTCGGCGCGTCCGGCGACATAGGGACAGGCGACCGGGCCGACGGTGAAGAACTGCCGCAGCGGCAGCAGCCGCGAGGTGGCATGACCGACCGGGCGGTTGACAGTGTGCGGCTCGGGCCAGGACGGCACCGCGATCGGCCTGCCGCTTCCCGTCCCGATCTCCATGCCACCCCCTCGACGCGCCAGGCGTCCGTCGCAGCATGCCAGAGGCTTCCGCCGCAGACAACGCCGGCCCACTATACCTCCGACATCGCAACGGAGAGCGCCATGCCGGCTTATTTCATCGCCGAGATCGAGGTCACCAACCCGTCCGGCTACGATTCCTATCGGCCGCTCGCGGGGGCGAGCATCGCGCAATACGGCGGCAAGTTTCTCGCCCGCGGCGGCGCGACCGAGCTGCTCGAAGGCTCGCCCGACCCGGCGCGAATCGTCGTCATCGAATTCGCCGACACGGCGGCGGCGAAGCGCTGGTACGACTCGCCCGAATACCAGGAGGCGCTCAAGATTCGCCTGGCCAACTCGCGCGGCCGGGTGATGCTGGTAGAGGGTTAGGCCGGCGCGACGTCCGACCAGGAGGCTTCGGCGCTGGCCCCGGCCAGTTCCTGAACCCGCGCCTCGTCGGCGCGCAGCTCGGCGGCGCTCCCCGCATAGACCACGGCGCCGTCGTCGAGCACATAGGCGTTGTCGGCGATCTCGAGGCTCATGCGCGCGTTCTGCTCGACCAGCAGCACGGAAATCCCTTCGCTGCGCATGCGGACGACGACGTCGAACATCTCGCGCACGATCAGCGGCGCCAGGCCCTGCGACGGCTCGTCGAGGATCAGGAGGCGCGGGTTGAGGATCAGCGCGCGCGCGATCGCCAGCATCTCCTGCTCTCCGCCCGAAAGCTGGCGGCCGCGATTGCCGCGCCGTTCGTGGAGGCGGGGAAACAGCTGGTACACCCGGTCCTCGTTCCACGGGCCGCTGCGCGCCGCCGGCACCCGCAGATTCTCCGCCACGGTCAGATTGGCGAAGATGCGCCGCCCTTCCGGGACGTAGCCGACGCCGAGCTGGGCGATGCTGTAGGGCGGCCAGCGGGTGGTGTCCTCGCCGAAAATCGTTATCCGGCCGAGGCGCGCCGGGGTAAGCCCCATCAGGCTGCGCATCGTCGTTGTTTTGCCGGCGCCGTTGCGCCCCAGGAGCGCGGTGATCCGCCCTTCCTCCACCCCGAGGCTGACGCCGTGCAGGATGTGGCTCTTGCCGTAATAGGTGTGCAGCCCCTCGGCCTCCAGCGCGTTCATGCCGCCTGTCTCATGCCGCTTGGCCCAGATAGGCCGCCTGGACCGCCTCGTTGGCGCCGATCTCGGCCGGCGTCCCTTCCGCCAGCACCCGTCCGCGGTCGAGCACCATGATGCGGTCGGCGAGGTTGAAGACGACCCGCATGTCGTGCTCGATCAGCACGATCGTGAAGCGCTCTTCGCGGTGCAGCCGGCGGATGAGCGCGGTCGCCTCGTGCGTCTCCTGGTCGCCCATCCCGGCGGTCGGCTCGTCAAGCAGCAGCAGGCGCGGCTTCAATGCCAGCGCCATGCCGATTTCGTTCGCCCGCTGGTCGCCGTGCGACAGTTCGCCGACCAGCCGGTCGATCTTCGAGGTGAGGCCGACCGAGGCGACGAGTTCGTCGACCCGCTCGGCGACGCCGCGCCGCTCGGCCCGGCTGATCCACGGGCGGAAGCGGTAGCCGGTCGCGACCTCGACCGCGATCCGCACATTCTCGCGCACGCTCAATTCGGGGAAGATCTCGGTCACCTGGAAGGTGCGCGCCATGCCCAGCGCGACGCGGCGGGCGGCGGCGACACCGGTCACGTCGCGCCCCTCGAACAGGATGCGCCCGCGCGTCGGCGCCAGGAAGCCGCTGATCATGTTGAAAAATGTCGTCTTGCCGGCGCCGTTCGGGCCGATGATCGCGCGCAGCTCGCCCTCGGCGACGCTCAGCGATACCTGGTCGACCGCGACGAGGCTGCCGAAGCTTTTGCTGACGTTGTCAACCTGCAGCAGGCTCACGCTGCCCCCTGTTGCGGGCAAATCCCAGCAGGCCCCGCGGAAAGAACAGGACAACCAGCACGAACAGCAGGCCGACGAACGACATCCAGTTGGTGGTGACGCTCGACAAATAGTCCTGCAGCACGACAAAGACCGCGGCGCCGAGCAGCGGCCCCCAGAACGCGCGAATGCCGCCCAGCACCGCCATGATCACGATATTGCCCGACATCACGTAATAGAGGTTGCTCGGGTCGGCGAAATTGTTGAGCAGCGCGTAGAGCGCGCCGGCAAAGCTCATGAAAAAGCAGGAGAGGGTGAACGACACCCAGACATGGCGCTCGATCGGGATGCCGAGAAAGCGCGCCCGCTGCTCGTTCTCGCGGATCGCCAGCAGCGTGTGCCCGAATGGCGAGCGCAGCAGCAGCCCCATCACCCCGGTGACCAGCGCGAAGCACGCCAGCACGAAGAAATAGAACGCCGTCGCGTTGTTGAGGATGTCGATGGTGACCGGCCCCAAATGTAGCGGCGCGCGCGCGAAGCCGCGCAGCCCGTCATCGCCGCCGGTCAGGGTGTTCCAGCGATAGGCGATGAAATAAAACACCTGGCCGAAGGCGATCGTCACCATCGCGAAATAGACCCCACGGCGCCGCACGATCAGCAAGCCGAGAAGGCCGCCCAGCACGCCGCCGAGCAGCATCCCGAGCAGCAGCGAAAGCGGCGTGCTCGCGGCCAGCAGCTTTAGCGTGAACCCGGCGCCGTACGCTCCCAGCCCAAAAAACGCCGCATGGCCGAACGACATGTAGCCGGTGAAGCCGAGCAGGAAGTTGATCGACATCGCCGCCAGACCGAGCACGACGACCCGCGTCGCCAGCGCCATGTAGCCGCCGACGGCGCCGATCCACAGCGGCACGGTCAGCAACAGCGCCCAAACCACGACCATCGTGATCTGGTCGGCGGTGAAGCGCCGCCCGATCACGTCAACATGCCTTCTTCGCCGAACAATCCGCGGGGGCGCACCATCAGCACGACGGCCATCAGGACGTACATCACCGCCTCGCTGGCCGACGGCCAGAACACCGTCGTCACCCCGGCGGCGACCCCGATCAGCAGGCCGCCGACCAGCGTTCCCGGCAAGCTGCCGACGCCGCCGACGATGATGGCGATAAAGCTCGGCATCAACAGCGCGCTGCCCATCGTCGGGATGAGGCCGAGCTGGCCGCCGGCCAGCACGCCGCTCAACCCGGCGAGAAAGATGCCGAGCCCGAAATTGAACGACCGCAGGAACCGCACGTTGACGCCCAGCGACGACACCGTGTCGAGGTCGAGCGTCCCAGCGCGAATGCGCAGTCCGAGGCGCGTGTGCCGCAGGAAGAAGAACAGCGCGACGATCACCGACGCCGCCACGACCACCATGAACAGGCGATAGCCGGTAATGAAAAAGAGGCTCGCGCTTAGCGGCTGCGCGAGAAACGCCGGGACGGTAACCGGCAGCCCCTGCGGGCCCCAATACCAGCGCGTCCCATCCTCGAGGATAAAGGCCAGACCGAACGTCAGCAGCAGGCTGTAGAGCGGGTCGCGGCCGTAGAGTCGGCGGATCATCGTTCGCTCGATGACGATCCCGAGCGCCGCGACGATGAACGGAGCAACGATAAGCCCACCCCAGAACCCGATCCGCAGCGAGAGCGCATAGGCGACATAGCCGCCGAGCGTCAGGAACCCGCCATGGGCGAAATTGATGACGCCCGAGAGGTTGAGGATGAGCGACAGCCCGAGCGCCATCAGCACATAGAACGCACCGATGATCAGCCCGTTGGTGACGTTGAACAGGATCAGGGTGGTCATGCCGTCACGCCCGCGGAGGCCGGGCGGGCTAGGCCGGCCACACCACCTTGCAGCCGGTCGCCTCGGCCGGCCCCGCCGCCTTTTCGCCGGGCACGGCCGTTTGGATCGTGAACATGTTGTCGGCATCGCCGCCGGCCGGCGCGGGGTGCGCGTCGCCGACAAAGATCGAACTCATCAGCTCGTGGTCGCCGGCGCGATAGACGATGTCGCCGGGTTGCAGCGCCACCTCGGGCGGCAGCTTCAAGCCTTCCAGCGCGTGCGCCATCTTGACCGCGTCGAGTTCCTTCGCCGCGGCGGCGGCAAGCGCGCAGCTATGCACCGCGACATAGCCGAACCAGTGCCGCGCCGAAGGGGTCTTGCCGGTGGCTTTCTTGAGCTCGGCGACCCATTCCTTGACATGCGGCACATTGGGCTGGTCCCACCACCACTCCATCGTCCACCAGCCGGTCAGCGCCTCCTTGGGCACCGCCCGCATGCTCTCCAGCTCGTAGAGCGCGCCGCCCACCGCCATCTGCTTGTCCATGCCGAACTGGACGAACTGCTTGAGGCTGTTGACCTGGTCCGCCCCACCCATGATGTTGAGCAGCACGTTGGGCGCGAACTGCTTCGCCTTGATCAGCGAGGCGGAAAAATCCGCCGTGCCGATCGGCAGCAGATCGCCTTCGTAGGTGCCGCCGGCGGCCTGCAGCTTCTTGACGAAGCCTTCCTGCAGCGTGTGGCCGTAGGCGTAATCGGGCGTCAGGAAATACCATTTCTTGCCGAACTTGCTGATCAGCGTATCGGCGATGGCATTGGCGTCCATCGCCGTCGTGTTGCAGACGCGGAACACGTTCCACTTGCAGTCCTTGCCGGTGATCGGGTCGGTGTGGCCGCCCGGCACGATATGCAAAATCTTCTTCTCGTTGGTGACCCCGGCGACGGCGTAGGCGATCGCCGAATTGACATCGGCCAGGATGAAATTGACCTGGTCGCGATCTATCAGCTTGCGCGCCTTCTGCACCCCGGTGCCGACGTCGTTCGCCGAATCCTCGACCAGGAGCTCGACCTGCCGGCCGAGGATGCCGCCCTTCTTGTTGATCTCGGCGACGGCGTACTTGGCGCCCTCGACCTCGCTGTTCGCCGGCGCCGAATAGACGCCGGTGATCGGGTCGATCATGCCGATCTTGACGGTGTCGGCGGCGCGCGCACTGATGACGAAGGGGCGCACCAAGGGCAGCAAGCCGGCCGCGGCCCCCGCCTTGAGGAGAGTGCGCCGCCGCAACACGCGCGATAGCTTATTGTTATTCATTGTTCCCTCCAGAGGGTCTGATGCCGGCGGAAACCGCCTAGCTTCCCGTTACTGACGCGGACGCGGCAAACTAATGGCGGGAATGGGTAAGTAAAGGCACAAATTGCCGCGATTGCTGTTTTGTCCGAATTAAGCGAGTTTCGTCGACCGGATGCCGCCGCGGCGCGAAAGCGCCTGGCGGAGGGGAGGGATGGGCGCATCTGATGAACTATGTCACGCGCGTACTTCAGCCGGGCGAGAACGTCATTCATGTGACGCGGATGCACCCGATCATTTTTCTGCCGGCGATATTTTGGCTTGTGGCGGCGCTGGCAATGTTGATCGCGGGGCTGTCGCTCAATGGCGATCTGCGCATCGCCGGCGAGGCGCTCGCGGCATTCTTCGGGATTTTCGCCCTGGCCGCGGCGATCCCGGCGCTGATCCGGCGCGGCACCACGGAACTTGCCGTGACCGACCGGCGGGTGATCTACAAATCCGGCATCATCTCGCGTCACACGCTGGAGATGAACCGCAGCAAGGTTGAAAGCGTCGATGTCGACCAGTCGCTGATGGGCCGCTTTCTCGGCTTCGGCACGATCGTCGTGCGCGGCACCGGCGGCAGCCTCGAGCCGATCCGCATGATCAGCGACCCGCTGAGCTTCCGCAGCCACATCACCGCCGGGTAGACGCGCCTGTCGCCGCTCCCGCCGCGTCTCTCGACAAAGCTCGGGATCGTCACCCCTCGCATGGTAAGGTCGGGCCAAAGCGGACAAGAGAACAGGGTCGGCAAGGTAAGGATGAGCGTCGGAGCGGCCGCGATCTCGCGTAGGACAAGCGCCCGGATGCCGATTTCTCGACGCGGCGCGGCGCTGACGCCGAGGAGCCTTTCGATCGGCCTCGGCGCCGCCATTGTCGCGGCCAGCGAGCACGAGCCGCGCGTGCTGACGATCCGCCATTCAGCGTCCGGCGCCGGCTCCGCCGAGGCGTTGCCCGCGGGCCCGCTCGAGGCCGAGCATCGCACGCTCGAACTGGGCCTTAGAAGCTGGGTCGAGCGCCAGACCAGCCAACGCCTCGGCTATGTCGAGCAGCTCTACACCTTTGGCGACCGCGACCGCCTCGTTGGCGCCACCGCCGCGGCTAATCCGGCCCTGACCGTCGCCTACCTCGCGCTGGTCCGCGAGGTGCGGCCGGCGGGTTCGGCGGAGGCGGTGTGGCAAAGCTGGTACCGCTACTTCCCGTGGGAAGACTGGCGCGACGGCAAGCCCGTCACGCTGGCGCCGATCGAAAGACGGCTCGCTGCGTGGGCCGCCGCGGCGCCCACCGAGGCCGAAGCCCGGCTGCGCGAGGTGCGGGTCCAGGTCGCCTTTGGTCTGCAGGCCGCGTCGTGGAACGAGGAACTCGCCCTCGAACGCTACGAGCTGCTCTACGAAGCCGGGGCCGTTGCCGAGGCCGCGCGCGATCTCGGCAAGCCGCCGGCGGACGGGGCAGGCGCCGCCATGGCGGTCGACCATCGCCGCATCCTCGCCACCGCGGTCGGCCGGCTGCGCGGCAAGATCAAGTATCGCCCGGTCGTCTTCGAGCTGATGCCGCCCGCCTTTACGCTGTCGCAGC
>Ga0075522_10003823_pt1 | contig 10934 bp, 7 predicted proteins | sample NGEPerA_FD_74796 | JGI IMG/M metagenome (GOLD analysis project Ga0075522, IMG submission 74796) | Arctic peat soil microbial communities from the Barrow Environmental Observatory site, Barrow, Alaska, USA - NGEE PermafrostL2-A | ecosystem: Environmental > Terrestrial > Soil > Wetlands > Peat ... | reverse complement strand
ATCGCCAGGTTGCGCAGGTCCATGCTGAGGACCTGATAGCGGGTCGGCTCGGCGCCGGTCGGCGAGACCGGAAACTTGATCTGTTCCAAATACGGCATGTACACCGCCGCGCCGAGCGCCACCCGATCGCCGCCCGAGCTGATCGCGATGTAGCCGCCCGGTCCCGGCGGCCACTGCAACGGCTGCCGAAAATTGCGGGCCGTCGCCGAACCACCCACTTGACCCGGCATCGGCAGGCGGGTCATCGGATCGATCGCGGTGCGCGTGACCCCGATCGACGAGAGCTGCGCGGTCCCCGCCACCAGGATCTGAAATCCGTGCGCCAGGCCGAGCGCCGCCGGGTTCCAGTAGATGGCGCCCAGGTTGCCATCTGTCGGACCGTTGAACGAAATCCCGCCGACGAAGGGATCGTCGAGCGGAGACGCCAGCGTAAGCCGTGTGACCAGGGCGATCGGGAGGATTGCAGCGACCGCCCAGCGGGTCGCCGACGACCGCGCGCGGTCCGCCCGCCCACGGTGCTCCCTGAAACACATGAGGTGACGCGACGTTATCCGAAGGTCACGGGAGCGGCAATGCCTTGACGGTCGGATCCGGGCGTGGCTAAATTCCCCGCTGATGGCCCGTACGGCGACGCGGCTGGGGCTCCAGACGAGACCGCGCGTCGCGTTCGGCTGCCGGTGGGGCAGCTTGGCTCTGACGCTGGTCCTGGCCCCCGCCTGCAACCGCCCGTCGTCGGACAACATCGCCCTTTGGAAGACCACGGAAAAGGGCCCCGAGCGCCTGCACGACGCGCTGGCCGACCATGGCGTGGCGCCGCGCTTGCGGGCCGAGGCGGCGGTGGCGCTGGTCGACATCGGGCGCTCCGACGACGTCGACGCCGTCTTGACCGCTGCGCCGGCCGACGATCGTTCGGAGATCAGCAAGACGCTCGAGCCGGCCTACGAGGTCGCCATGAAAGATCCGACCCCGGAGAAGGCGCTGGCTTATCGCGACGCGCTCTTCGCGCTGCGCAAGGATCTGACGCCCGATGAACAGAAGCGGATCGACGCCGCCCTGTTGCCGTCGCTGGAGGCCGATCTGAAGGCGGGCAAGCTTCGCGAGGGGCAGCACTCGATCGACAAGATGTTGGGCGCCATTGGCGCCGACGCGGGCGCGATGTTGGTGCGGGTGCTGGGCGATCCGGAGGCCCCGTATTTGCCGGCCGCCGAGCTGCTGGCCAAGGTGGGCGACGACGGCGCGCGCGAGCAGGGCGCGGTGGCCTTGGTGGGGCGCGCCTCCAAGATCAAGGCGGCCGAGAAGCAGCGCCCCGACAACTTCTACAAGGCGCTCGGCAGCTTGGGCGGTCCGACCGCCGTCAAGACGCTGGAGACCGAGAGCGCGGGGGCCGACAAAGATCGGGCGCTGCTGGCCACGCGGGCGCTGGGTGAGCGGCGCGATCCGACGGTCCTGCCGTTCGCGCTCAAGGTGGCGGGCGATCCCAAGGCCGACAAGGCCGTGCGCGACGAGATGTTCGGCGTGATCGAAGGGATCGGCGGCCTGGAGGCCGAGAAGGGCTTGCTGGGCATCATCTCGTCCGACCCGGAGGAGATCGTGCGCTACCGGGCTTTCGAGTCGGTCCTGGCGGCCCGCAAGGCGGACGGGATCGTCCCGGCGCTGGAGGCGTTTCCGGTCAGCGCGACCTATAAGAAGGTCGACGTGGACGATCTATTGGTCAAGCTGATCGAAAAGATCGGGGCTCCCGCTCGCCCCACGCTGGTGGCGGCGCTTTCGTCCAAGGTTCCGTTGGCGCGCATGACGGCGGTCATGGCGCTCGAGCAGATCGGGCGCGCGCCGGATGCGCCGGCGCTGGCCAAGCTGTCGGGTGACAGCTCGCCGGTGAAGGGATTTCCGGCCGGCGATACCGTGGGCAAGGAGGCCGCGCACGCGGCCGAGACCGTGAGGCAGCGGTCGTGAGGCAGCGGGCGAGGCAGCGGGCGAGGCAACGAGCGAGGATAGACGGCTGACATGGCGCTCCACGGAAGAAAGAGCTTGCGGCAGTTCCAGTGCAACGACGCCCTGTGGGTCACGTTTCGGCGCATGGCCGAGGATCAAGAGAAGGAGATCGACGACGTCATCGGTGACGCGCTCGAGGCCTTCGCGCAGCTGTCGGGCTACCAGACCGGAATCAACGAGAGCCAGCTGACGCCGCCCCCGGCCGCTCGGCCGCGGGCCGCGGCGCCGCCGCCACCACCACCGCAGCCGCCCCCACCGGCGCCTGTTGCCCGCTCGCGCTTCACGCGCCCGGTGCCCGAGCCCACCGGCGGCTTCGGGGCGATGTTCCACTCGGGGCCGGCCACGCCGCCGCCGCATCCAAACGGCGGCGCCCAGCCCGGATCGTCCGCACAGTTGGCATCGTCCCTGGGACTTTCCGGCGCCGTTGACGGGACGCCGTCGGCGCCGACCATTCCGCTCTACCTGGTTTTCGACAATCAGAAATACCGGATCGACAAAGACCAGTTCATCATTGGGCGCGGCACCAAGTCGTCCGACCTTCCAATCAAGGACGGCAACATCTCGCGCAAGCATGCGGCGGTCATTCGGCGGAATGGAACCTACTTCATCAAAGATCTCGGCTCGACGAACGGAATCGACTTCAAGGGGATGCGCATCGACAACAAACGCATCGACGAAGGCGACCTGTTCCACCTCTGTGACTACGAGCTCCGCTTCACCTACAAGAGGTGACGCCGGGGCCGGCGCGGTCGAGGCGGCCGACGTGGGACCGGGAGACCCGCTGGAGATGGCGATCGGCCTGCTGGCGGGCGCAGGTCCGGTGACGGCGGCGCGTCTCGCGGCCCGAGATATCCGTACCGCGCGCGACCTGCTGCTGGGGCTGCCGCGGGGCTACGACGATCTGCGGCGTCCGACCTCGATCGCCAGGCTGGCCGAGGTCGGCGACGGCGCGGTGGTCTTGGTGCAGGGCACCGTCAAGCGCGTACATGTCTTTCCGCGCCGGCTGTTGGATGTCTTCGTCGAAGGCGACGGCGCTACCGTGCGGGCGCGTTGGTTTCGCGCGCCGGGCGCCATGGCCAAGGCGTTCCCGAAAGGGAGCGTGATCGCCCTGGTGGGCCCGTTGCGGACGGCGGGCGACGGGACCCGCGAGCTCGTGCACCCGACGCAGGTGACCGCGGCGCTCGCCGCGCGTGGCGACGGAGGTCTCGGACTACGGCCGCGCTATCCGATCGTGGACGGCGTGAAGGCGCGCCTTTTGGATCGCTTGCGCGCCTCGGCGCTGGCGGCGTTGGCGGCCGGCGGCCCCGCGGTGGAGCTCTTACCGGCGACGGCGCGCGCGCGGCTGGGCCTGCCCTCGCTGGCCGAGGCGCTGGTTCGGTTGCACACGCCCGCCGATGGGGACGCCGTCGCGCCCGAGGCGCTCGGCCGGGCCCGCCGCCGGATCGCGCTCGAGACCTCGCTGGTGACCCAGCTGGCGTTTCTGCTGCGGCGGGCCTCCACCGCGGGCGGGGGGCGGTCGGTGCCGGTGGCGACCTCTCAGGCCGCGCGGATCAGGCTCGAGTCGGCGCTGGCCTTCTCGCCCACCGCATCTCAAGCCCGCGCGCTCGACGAGATCGCCGCCGATCTCGCGCGCCCCCAGGCGATGCGGCGGCTGCTGATCGGCGACGTGGCCAGCGGCAAAACCGTCGTCGCGTTTGGCGCGGCGGCCATGTTCGCGGCGGGGGGCAGCCAAACGTTGATGATGGTCCCGACCGAGGTATTGGCCGAGCAGCAGGCGCGGGTCTTGGCGCCCTGGGCGGCGCGCTGTGGGTTCGAAATCGGTCTTTTGACCGGAAGCACGCCGGCGCGGGCCCGCGAGACGATTCTCGAAGCCAGCCGCGGCGGACGGGTGCAATTGCTGATCGGCACGCAGGCCCTGCTGGGACCGGAGATCGCGCTGCCGCGACTCGGGTTGGTGGTCGTCGATGAGCAACACCGTTTCGGCGTCGCCGATCGGGCTCGCCTCGGTCGTGGCGCGGGCGCCGTGCCCCACCTGCTGACGATGACGGCCACGCCGATCCCGCGCAGCCTGGCGCTGGCGCTGCACGGCGATCTCGACGCTTCGTTTCTCAGCGAGCGGCCGGGTGGGCGGCGCCCGCCGGCCACGGTGGTGTGCGTGGGCGCCGACGAAAGGCGGGCCGCCACCGCCCGACTCGATGACGCGGTGGCGGCCGGTGAGCAGGCGTTCGTGGTCTGCCCGGTGCGCCAAGAGGCCAGGCGGCCCGGCGCGGTCACCGCCATCGCGGCGCACGCGCGGCTGGTCCGCGCGCTGGCGCCGGCGCGCGTCGGCCTGCTGCACGGTGCGCTTGGCGCGTCCGACAAGGAACACACCCTCCGCGCGTTCGGCGACGGGAAGCTCGACGTATTGGTCGCCACCACGGTGGTCGAGCTGGGGATCGACGTGGCAAACGCCACCGTGATGATCGTCGAGGACGCCGATCGCTTCGGCTTGGCGCAGCTTCATCAGTTGCGCGGTCGGGTAGGGCGGGGGACGCGGCCGGGGATCTGTTTCCTGTGCGCGTCGACCGGCGCCGACGCCGGGGGCGACGGGATGGCCCGCCTGCGGCTCTGCGCCGAGATCGACGACGGCTTTCGGTTGGCCGAAGCCGACCTGGCGCGACGCGGGTGGGGGACCCTCGATGGGACGGAGCAGGCCGGCCTCTGCGACGGTCCGCTCGCCGGAGACGCCGAGGCGATCGCCGCCAGGTTGCGGGAGATCGCGGAGCTGACGGCGACCGCGCGCCGGGAGGCGGAGACGGTGCTGGCGGTCGATCCCACGCTCGAGGCGCCGGCGCATCGGCGGTTGGCGCTGGCGGCGCGCGATCGGGTGGCCAAATTCTTCGCCGGAGAAGCCGGGTGATGGCGGCGGGTGGTGGTGGCGGCGCGCCGAGTGGCGCGACCGGTCCGAGCGACGACGTCCCAGGCGGCGGTCGCTCCCGCGTCGGTTGTCCCGCGCTTTCTTGGCTGGAAAGTGGAATCCTGGCGGGTGCGCTGGCCGGGGCGTTGGACGCCTCCGGCGCGGTCGTTCGTGGGATCGGCGGCCTGTCCTCCGGCCACGCCGTGGCGCTGGTCGCGGTCGCCGCCAGCTTGATCGCGGTGGCCGGCGGGATCCTGGGCGCGCTCTGCGCGGCGGGCGGCTGGATCGCCGGCCGCACGCGGGAGCCGTCGCGCGTGGCCGCGGTGCTGGCGGCGCTCGGCGTCGCGCCGCTGGTGGTCTACGACGCCTTCGCGCTCTTCACCGGACACCAAGCGGCCGCGGTGCCGGGACATGCCGCCATCTCGGTGGTCCTCGCGCTGGCTGGCCTGGGTGCGGTCTTTGCCCTTTCGCGTGGCTACGGTCGCCGGCTGGCCGCGACACGCGCGCGCCGGGCGCTGGGCGCGGTGGCGCTGCTGCTGCTGGCGTTCGGTTGCCAGCTCGCCAACCGTTCGATCCTGCCGCGGCTGTACGGTTGGTTTCACCTGACCCTGGCCGCGGCGACCCTGATCCTGCTGGTGCTCTCGGTGCGGTTGATCGTCGTGCGCGGCCGCCGCTGGCGGGCCGCGCTCTTGACGGTGGCCGCCGTCGTGGCCTGCTGGCTCTCGACCGGCGAGCTGCGCGGCAGCCAGGTCCTGCGCTACGCCGCCCATGAGCGCACCGCCCTCGCGTCGCTGGCGCTGCGGGCGCTTCCGACGGCGATGCGGCCGACCGCGGTCGCCGCCACCCCGGGACACCCGGCCGAGGCCGACCTGCCGCCGCTGCCGGAGGGACCGCGTCGGCCGGAGGCGGACGTCCTGCTGATCACCATCGACGCGCTCCGCGCCGATCATGTCGGGGCCTACGGCTATGCGCGCCACACCACGCCCAACATCGACGCGCTGGCGGCGGGCGGCGTGCGGTTCGCGCGGACCTATGCGCAGGCGCCCCACACGTCGTTCTCGGTGGCCTCGATGCTGACGGGCAAGTACTTCCCGACGCTGGCGCGGCTGGCGCCGACCGAGCGGCACGATCCGATCGCGGCGGTGCTTCGCAACTACGGCTGGAAGACAGCGGCGTTCTATCCGCCAGCCGTGTTCTATGTCGACACCCAGAAGTTGAAGAGCTATGCCGACTCCAACTTCGACTTCGAGTACGTCAAGTTCGAGTACATCGACGCCGAGCGCCGCGTCGACCAGCTGCTGGCCTATTACGACACCGTCAAGCCGCCGCACTCGTTCGTGTGGGTCCACTTCTTCGAGCCGCACGAGCCCTACGAAGCCCACGCCGAGTTTCCGTTCGGCCCCAGCGACATCGATCGCTACGACAGCGAAATCGCCTACACCGATCACGCGGTCGGGCGTCTCATCGCCGAGGTCCGGGCGCGCCGCCCCGGCACGATCGTGATCCTGGCGGCCGATCACGGCGAGGAGTTCGACGAGCACGGCGGGCGTTACCACGGCTCGTCCCTCTACGAAGAGCAGATCCGCATCCCGCTCATCATCTCGATCCCCGGCGTGGCGCCCCACGTGGTCGATGGGCAGGTCGAGCTCATCGACGTGACGCCGACGGTGCTCAACCTGCTCGACATCCCAGTCCCGGCCCGGATGCGCGGGACCGACCTCGGCCCCTGGCTGGCCACGCCACCGGCGCCCGCCGATCGCCTGCCGCCCGCCTTCGCCGAGCTGGAAGACAAACGCATGGTCGTGCTCGGTCGCGAAAAGCTGCTCTGCGATCTGCACTGGGGCTTCTGCGCCTACTACGACCTGGCGGCCGACCCGCACGAGCGCCACAACCTGGCCGAAGAGCGCCCGGCGCGCGCGGCGTTCATGCGCGGCCTGCTCGACGATTGGCTGGACGGTCATGTCCGGCTCGAACCGCTGCTGGCCAAGGGGATCTCGAACCCCGAAGGGGGCCCAGTGCCGAAGGCGCTCGACCGCGGCCGACTCGGGGATCTGTCGGCCGCGCCCGATCTGGCAGCCCTGATGATCGGCAGCGCACCGCTGTCGCAGCGCCGTGAGGCGGCCATGCTGCTGGTCAATCTGCCCCCGCGCCAGGAGACCGCGGCTGCCTTCGCCAAGGCCGCCACCGACCCCGATCGGGCCCTCGCCGATTGGGCCTCCGTCGGTTCGGCCCGCCTGGGCGACGCGCGCGCGCGGCCGCGCGCGGCGGCCATCTCCGCCGATCCGAACGCCGACGCCAAGTTGCGGGTGCGCGCGGCGCTGGCGCTGGCCAGGGTGGGCGATCCGGCTGGCCTCCCCGTGCTCGGCGACGCGCTCGATCATTGCGACGACGTGCTGCTCTGTCGGGTCGTGATCGTGGCCCTCGGCAAGCTGCGCGATCCGCGGGCGGTGCCGATTCTCCTCCGGCACCTGCCCGAGGTGCAGAACCGGCGCGAGATGGTCGACGCGCTGGGGGAGATCGGCGATCCCGGCGCCGACGGGACGCTTCTCGACCGGCTGCGCGACGACAGCTACGTCACGGTCCGGATCGGCGCCGCGCTCGCGCTGGCCAAAATCGGGGAACGATCCAGGGATCGGTCGGGCGATCGGTCGCTCGTCACAAAGATGGAGCAGGCGGTGCGACACGAGACCGAGCCGGAAGTCATCGCGGCGGTCCGGCAGGCGTCCGCGGCGCTCGAGACGCGGGGACCATGAGCGAGACGGCGCCGTCCGCCGCGGCGCCCGGGGCCCTGGCTTCGCTCCGCCCGGCGCTATCGGTGGCGCTCGTCTTCGCGCTGGGCGCCCTGTTCTTCGAGCGCCTGAGCGGCCAAAACTTCTTCGACCCGGACGGCTACCACCAGATGGCGCTATTTCGTGAGTGGGTGCGCACCGGCGCGCTCCCGGTGCGGGACACGTTTGCCTTCACGCACACCATCGTACCCGCGGTCCAGCACGAGTGGGGCGCCGGCGCCGTGCTCTATGCCCTCGCGACGACGGTGGGCGCGCCGGGGATCATGGCGTTTCGCTGGCTGCTCTCGGCGGCGGTGGCGGTGGTGGCGACCACCACAGCGCTGCGCCGGGCGCCGGCGGTGGTGGTGGCCTTCTGCGCGCCGGTCGCCATCCTGCTGTCGCAGGCGATCTTCACCACGTTGCGGGCGGGTCTTTATACGGCGCTCTTCCTGACCATCTTGCTGGCGGCCATCGATCGCGATCGCGACCGGCCGCGCGGCGGGCGCTTCTGCCTCATCTATCTGCCGGTGGTCGCGATCTGGATCAACCTCCACGGGGGGTGGGTGGTCGGCGTCGGGGCGGTGGCGTTGCATGCGTTCGAGCAGGCGCTGCGCCGGCGTCCGGTCCGGCACCTGGTGTTGGCGCTGGCCGCCACCCCGCTCCTGATGGCGGCGACGCCCTATGGCCGGAACTACTTCGTTGGCTGGTGGCGGAGCATCACCTTCTCCCGCGATCAGATCGGCGAGTGGGCGCCGCTCATGCACAGCCCGTATGTGCTGGGCCTGGCGGCCTTCGGCTTCGCGTTGCTGTTCGTCGTCTATGCGCTGGCGCGCCGCGGTCCCCGGGCCTTGCCGGGGTTACCGTTCGTCTTGGTGTGCGCGCTGGCAGCCTGGCGCCACGAGCGGCACGTCGCGCTGTTCGCGTTGGCCTGGTTTTGCGCCGCGCCGGGCTACCTGGCGAATACGCCGCTCGGCGAGCTGCTCGAGGCTGGAGCGGCGCGACGGCGCGGCCAGGCGATCCTCATCGCGGCGTCGGTCGTCATGGGGCTGGGGCTGCTGGCCGTCGCGCTGCCGCGCCACCCGTTTCGGCTCCGCGTACCGGCCCAGGGCAGCGATCTGCCGACGGAGGCGGTGGTCTACCCGGCCGGCGCCGTCGAATATCTGCGCGCGGAGCAATTTCGCGGCCGGCTCGTGACCTCGTTCATCAATGGCGGCTTCGTGATCTGGAAGCTCACCCCGGCGGCGCGGGTCAGCTTCGATGGTCGCTACGAGGTCGCCTATTCCCCCGAGGTGCTCGGCGAGGATCGGACGCTCCACCAGGCCCGCGAGGGCTGGCAGGAGATCTTGCGACGCTACGCGCCCGACGCGTTGTTGGTCCGCCGCGACGAGCCGCTGGCCGCGGCGCTCCCGGGCCACTTCGACCTGAAACGCGTCTACCGCGACGATGCCTATGAGGTATGGGCCCGCCCCGCCTTGGACCTGCCGCTCACGACCAACGTGGGCCGCATCGCGACCTCGTTTCCGTGACGGCGAATCGCGAAGACGTCCGGGCGCGCCTCTAATTGTCCGAGCTGGTGGTCGCGGCGCGGACCCATTCGAGGTAGGTCGGGCTGCCCTCGTCGACGGTAAAAGCCAGGATCTCGGGGATCTCGTAGGGATGTAACTCGGCGATGCGTCGGCGCACGCGCTCGAAGATCTCGGGCCTGGTCTTGATGAGGCAGAGCACCTCGTCCGACTCCTCGATCTTGCCCTCCCAGCGGTAGATCGAGCGCACGCCGGGGACGACGTTCACGCAGGCCGCCAGCCCTTCGTCGACCAGCGCGCGGGCCAGCGAGGTCGCCCGTTCGGCGTCGGGCATCGTGACGTGAACCTCGATCGCGTCTGCCACCGCGAAAGCCTACCACCGACACCGATACGGCACCCGTCTCAAGGAATCGTCATCTGGATGCTGGCGGAGGTGCAGGTCCCACAGCCGGGACCGTTGATCTCCGCGGTCGTGTAAGCGGGCTCGAAGGTCTGTTCGGCCACGGTATTTCCGCCCAGGGAGACCGAGACGAGGACCTTGGCCAGCGTCGTGTCCTCGATCCGGAGGGTATTCGACTGCTCGGAATGGGCTTCCTGAGATCCACACAGAAGCTGGGCGCCGCCGCCATCCGACGCGACCAGGGTGCAGGTCGCGATCGGTACGGTCTCGGGCGTCGCGGTCACGACCGACACCACCACGTCGTAGGTCGCAGCCTGGTTAAAGTTGGCGTCGAAGGTGATCGAGAGCCCCTGGGCACAACCGACGAGGCCGCAAGCGGTTTGACATGAGGGAACGGCCAAGAGCAAGGCGACCAGCAGCAGCCCCCGTGTTCGGCCCCAACCCATCAATCGCGACAAAAGGATCATGTTTTTTGAGCTCCCACGGGAAGCCTCGCCGAGGCTTGGCCCCACTTCTCGCCGAACCGGCGCTTGTCGCGAAGGTGATGCAATCGTGGTGGCGCCGGACCGCCGAGCACCGCCGTGCTGGACTCCATCTTGACGGAGCGCCCCCCCTTAGAGGAAATTGCGCGCCTTGCTGATCGTACAGAAATATGGCGGAACCTCGGTTGGAACGATCGATCGCATGCGCGCGGTCGCGCGGCGCTGCCTGGCTACCCAGCGCCAGGGTCACGACGTGGTCGTGATCGTGTCGGCCATGTCCGGGGAGACCAATCGACTGCTCGCGCTGGCCAAGCAGCTCTCGGACCTGCCCAGCGAGCGCGAGCTGGATGTCATCGTATCGACCGGCGAGCAGGTGAGCGTCGGCCTGGTCGCGCTGGCCATCCACGCCGAGGGGGGGCAGGCGGTGTCGCTGCTCGGGCACCAGGTCCGGATCCTCACCGACAGCGCCTTTTCGCGCGCGCGCATCAAGGAGATCGACGCCCGCGCCATCGGCAGCGCGCTCAAAGAGGGGCGGATCGCGGTCATCGCCGGGTTTCAAGGCGTCGACGAGAGCGGCAACATCACGACGCTTGGCCGCGGCGGCTCCGACACCTCGGGAGTTGCCATCGCGGCCGCCCTGCGGGCCGACGTCTGCGAGATCTACACCGACGTCGACGGCGTCTACACCGCCGATCCCAACGTGGTGCCGAACGCCCGCAAGGTGGCCCGCATCAGCTACGAAGAGATGTTGGAGCTGGCCTCGCTGGGCGCCAAGGTCCTCCAGATCCGTTCGGTCGAGTTCGGGATGAAGTTCGGCGTCCCGATTCACGTGCGATCGAGCTTCAACGACAACGAAGGGACGTGGGTCGTGCC
>Ga0075522_10003819_pt1 | contig 10940 bp, 7 predicted proteins | sample NGEPerA_FD_74796 | JGI IMG/M metagenome (GOLD analysis project Ga0075522, IMG submission 74796) | Arctic peat soil microbial communities from the Barrow Environmental Observatory site, Barrow, Alaska, USA - NGEE PermafrostL2-A | ecosystem: Environmental > Terrestrial > Soil > Wetlands > Peat ... | reverse complement strand
TTTCGGCATTGTTAGCGCTCTTAAGTCCGCTTCTTGGCTGCTGACCGGACTTCTGGCGTACCACGGGTCGATTCGTGCCGAAAAAGCCGTGATTCGTTGCCAACATGCGCCGGTTCTACCCGAAATCCGAAGCACGAAATCCGAAACAATCTCAAAACTCAAAGGAAGAAATATCAAAACAAGAATCCTTCGGACGCGCCCTTTGGATTTTCCGCTTTTCCTACTTTTGAATTTGTTTCGGATTTCGTGTTTCGGATTTCGGATTTTCACCCGTCCTTGGCTTGAGGGCGCATCCTACCCCAAGTGACCGCGTGCGCTAAATTCAGAACGATCCATCCACCGAGGTCCATCGCGCCAGCACCTTGGTTCCGAAGGCGGCGACGGTTGCGACGGCGGCAATAACCACCAGGCCGGCAATCAGCGCCCACTCGATCACTTCCGCGCCGCCATCGTCGAACACAAGACGATGGGCCGCGCGTGCCGCCGCTGCGAGTGCTGCCTTCACGGTCTCCTCCATGCCCGCCTTGCGCCATTCCTGGCGGCTTTTGAACAAATCGGCTTACAAGCTGCCGTTCAATGAGGTCCAGCGGGCCAGCACCTTGGTGCCGACGCTGGTGATGGCCGCGATGGCGGCGACCACGATCAGGCCGACGATCAACGCATATTCCAGCACTTCGCCGCCCTGCTCGTCGGTCACCAACTTCGCAAACAGATTCGCAATCGTCTTCATGATGATCTCCATCCCACTCAAGCCACATTCGCCCGCGCCGGCGAATACCGGCGGCCGTTGTCGGGCCCTGTTCGGCCACCCTGGCCGAAAAGACGCGAGCGTAAGCACACCTTTCATCGGAATGCCGATTGCCCGGCTTAACCGGCTTGCGCCCACCGCGTGCGATAGGCGCTGGGTCCGGTATAATCGCGCACTTCAACCATGACCATCCCGCGCGACCATTGGCAAAACGCCTATCTCACCCAGAGCGAATCGCAGGTGAGCTGGCATGAGGACGATCCGCAACTTTCGCTGGAACTCATCGCGGAGTATTCGACGCCGCAGGCGCGCGTCATTGACATAGGCGGCGGATCGTCGGTCCTCGCCGGACGGCTTCTGGAGCGCGGATATTGCGACGTGGCGGTCCTGGATATTTCCCCGGCGGCCCTCGATCGCGCCAAAGCAAGGATCGGCAAATCACGCGATCGCATCCGCTGGATCGCCGCCGATATCACGCAGGCCGATAAACTCGGCTCTTTCGATATTTGGCACGACCGCGCCGTCTTTCACTTCCTGACCGCGCCGCGGGATCGCCAGGCGTACGTTTTCCTGGCGAATAAAACCATCGTTATCGGCGGACACCTGATCATTGGAACCTTCGCTTTGTCCGGTCCCGAGAAATGCAGCGGCCTGCCGGTCGAACGCTACGACGCCCGCAAACTTGCTCTCGCGCTGGGCTCGGGCTTTCGCCTCATCAAGGAAATCGCGCAGACACACTCCACTCCAATGGGTCAGACGCAGGATTTCATCTATGCTGTCTTTGAGCGCGTGATTGCCTAACGTCGGCGGCGGATTGCTCACATTCCTATGGATTGGACCCAACTGCTATTCGTCGCCCTGGCCATGACGGCAGTGATTGCGGCGGGGCATTTCGCGTGGGTATTGGTCGCGTGGTTTCTGGGTTTCAAGGTCAGCACCCGGCGGCGCGGCACGGACCCGGCCGTGAGTCGTTGCCCCAACTGCGGGCACGCCGGCTTCATTGCCGGCGACGCCTGCGCCACCTGTGGATTCACCACGGCGCCAAGTACTTTGGATGGGCTCAACCAGGCCACTGTCCAAGTGACACGGCTTTTCGAGTCCGGCGCAATCGACGCCCAAACACATGGCCGTGTGATGGCGGCTCTGCGCGCCGAGCAAAAGCGAGTCGCGACCGCATCGCTTCTGGGCGCTGGACCGAGCCATTACGCGCACGGCCCGCCGCCGCTGCCGGTCTTGTCGCTGGAGGAATCGCGCGAGGCGTATTTAGACGATCCATCGTCAGCGACGCCCGTTGAGCAGCCAGCGAATGTGGAGGCGGCGGAACACGAACCCTATGAAACAGTTCCAGAGGCCGCTGCCGATACTTGGATTCATACCTCGCCCGCGCCCCCGTCCGTATCCGCGCCGTTTGCGCCCCCGTATGCCGTCCCGCCCGCCCCGCCGCGCCGGCCATTGGCGCAAATGCTCGCGGCGTTCATGGAGCAGAACAACATTCGCTGGGGCGAATTGGTGGGTGGCTTGCTTATTGTCGGGTGCTCGGTCGCCCTGGTTCTCAGTTTCTGGTCGCGGATCGCCCAGGTGCCTTTCCTGCGGTTCGCGATATTTACCGCCGTCACCGGCGCGCTGTTTGGGTTGGGGCTTTACACGGAGCATCGCTGGAAGTTGCCGACGACCAGCCGGGGGATATTGCTGATCGCGACGCTGCTGGTGCCGTTGAATTTCCTGGCGTTCGCAGCGTTCTCCGCCGGGCCGCTGACACTGGGCGCGGAAGCGGTTGCGTTTGCGCTGTTCGCATATTTGTTATGGCACGCGGGGAAGGTTGTCGCTCCGTTCTGGCCGGGATTGCTTGCCGGCGGCGCCAGCGCGTTGGCCGCCACGACGTTGGCGGTTGGCGCGTGGCACATCGACGCGGCAACTCCGCTTGGCCTCAACCTGTTGGCACTGCTGCCGCTGGGGTGTTACGCGATCGTCATCGGCTGGATGCTGGCGCGTGCCCGGCGCTGGCGCACGTTCCGCGCGCCGGCAGCCAACGCCATATTCCTGCTGCTGGGCGTGACATCCTTCGCTGCCGTGCTGGCGCTTGGCCTCTTGATTTATCGCGCACCCGATTCCGCTTTGGCCCTTCGTCGCCTCGCCTCGCTTCTAAGCCTGGGCGGCATTCCCGCGCTAACCTGCGGATTGCTGCTCTGGCGGCGCATCGTGAATCGCCGGCTCTGGAAACTGCGCATCGCCGGCACGGCGGTGGCCATCGCGGGCGCGGCGATCCTGCTGGCCGGAATTGTGTTCGCATGGCCCGACCCCGCGGGCACGCTGCCCGTCGCGCTGTGCGATTTCGCCGCGCTCACCGCCATCGCATTTGTGTTTGACATCCCCGCCGCGCATTTTCTGGCGCTTCCCTGCCTGGCGCTGGCATGGCTCCTGGGTTTCCATCGCGTCGCCGGCCATGTTAGTTGGGTCAGCACCGCAACGGACACTTTCAACGCCATGTTCTCCTGCGCCAGCGGGGCCGCGCTGGTGCCGCTCGTGTTTTTGTTGGCTGTCGCGCGGGAAGCATTGGAGCGTCTCCGCCGGCCGCGCGACGGCGTTGCTTATGGCGCGGCTGGGATAGCTTTCGCGGTTGTCAGTATCACGTTGGTGTCCTGGATCGGATTCGCCGGGCCCGGCGATCCATATGGGGCGACGTGGGTGTACGCTTTCTATGCCGCCGCCGGCCTTTTTTTGGCGTGGCGTACCGGGCGCATGGCTTTCGCCTTCGCCTCCTCTCTCGTGCTCTGCATCGGCGTAACCGTGCGCTATGTGCTCTGGGCGACCGCCGGCGGCCAAGCCCTTGGCGGCCGTGAGTTCATCCGCCTGCTACAGCTAAGCGCAATGATCATGTCGGGTTTCGCAGCCGTCTGGCTGGCTGCCAGGCAATGGCATGGCCGATCCGGCCGCGTCCCCGATGAGATACCGCGCCCATTGCTCGCGCAACTGAGCATTGCCTTGGCGCTGAACGCGGCGATCCTCATTCCCGCGACGGCTATCCTCGCGTTTTTGCCGGGATATGACGCCACGCTGCTCGCGGCCGCCGGCGGCATATGGGGTTGGGCCGCGCTGCTGCTTTCAATCTCCGCCGCGCTGCTCTCGGCCAGGGCTCAGCGCGATCGGCTGACGATACGGTTACTCGCTTTCGCTGCCATGGCATCAGCGACGATGCTTGGCCTGTCGCTGGAAAGTGCCCGACCGCACGACGGTTGGCTCGCCTTCCACGGCATGCTTGGCGCGAATGCCGCAGGCGCGTGGGGCGTGCTGGTTTTCGCCTGGTATTTCGTCAAGCGCCACGGTGGGGCCGCACTACAGGCGTCGGAAGAATCCGTAACAACCCCCCCGCCATCCAATGGAAAGATCCTCCTGAACTATCAGCGCGCCTCCTCCACCGCCCTTCGATTGCCTGTTTTCTTCGGTGGCCAGCCCATCACGCCCGCCGCGATTCGCTGGTCATTTAACATTGGCCTGCTCGTCGTGGCGATGGGCGTTCGCGCCATGGCCGATGATCCGGGCGCGCCCTGGTGGTCGATGGGCGCGGCGCTGGCGATTGCGCTTTTGTCCGTGGCCTGTGCGTGCTGGGGCATGCGGCCCGCGTTCCTGTACGCCGCCGGGCTTTTGCTGAATCTCGCCGCCTCCATGTGGTTTATCTCGCGCGGCGATCAGTTTCCGGGAAACGGCACAATCAATTTTCTGTGCGTCAATACGATCGCGCTGGCGTTGCCGGGCATCGCGTGGCTTGTGCTGGAGCTACAGGTTTTCCGGCGAGGGCCGGCACCCCTCTCGCAGTCAACTGACACGTATCCCCTCTTAGCCGCCGCCCGAAGGGCCGCGTCCATGCCGCCTGGGCGCGTACCCGCCCACAGTGAACACACACGACATACGCGCTGGCCCGCGTTTCACCACGTCGCCGCCCTGGGGGCCGTATTGCTGGCCGGTATCATCTCGGTATCCGGTGCATTTTCGCGTTTCGCGATGGATGCTACCGCGCCCGGCGCTGCCCTCGCGTGGCTGGCCGTGCTATCGGCCGGGGCGTTGCTGTTCATGTGCCTGCGTGATCCGCGCGCCCGCTACTCAGTCGGCGGACTGTACGCCATCGGCCTGGCGCTGGTCGGGCTTGGGTTTGCCGCGATTCGCGTCTCTTGGGATTGGCTCCCCTGGGTACTGATCACCTGCTTCGCCGGCTACGCGCTGCTCACCAGCCTGCTGTTCAACCAGGGCGATACGATCCACGCCTGGGCGGGACGCAGGGGGCTGGTCAAAGGAAAGCCGGTTGCCGGCGGCATTCCGATCATCAACACGGCCCTGGCCGCCATAACAATCGTTGCCGGCTGCTTCGCTTCATTCGCCTTCGCTTCGCTCCCGGGCCGCGTGATGATCGCGGCGGCCGCCCTCGCCCAAGCCTTGTCGCTTGGTTTGCTTTCGCGGCGCATCCAACGCAGGGGAGCAAGGGGCGATTCGCTGCTGGCGTTCGCAATCGGCGCCGTGATATTCGCCTGGGCCTGGACGTTCGGCGCGCCCCACGAACCGCTGCACCGCGCCGCCATCGCATTCTGTGCCATGACGGTTCTCGCCGGCCTTTACGCCCTGATATTTCCCCGATGGCTGGCGGCCCTGAGCGCGGAATGGGCGGCCGCCGCGCGATCATCGGCGCGCCTCGTCGCGGCAGGCGCGGCGATTGCCCTGCTCGCAACGATCTATTGCGAAGGCGCGCTCCGCTTCGCCGGCTATGCCGCGCCGCTTCATGCGATCGGCGGATGGGTTCTGGCGACCCTGCTGGCCGCGTGCGCGGTCATGTTGCGCATGGCGCTTCATCCCGGGCGCGATCGGCCGCGATCCGAACGCCAGAGGATGGGGTGCGTTTACGCCGCCGAGGCCTTGTTGGCGATGGCGTTCATACACCTGCGGCTGGCCGAGCCCCAATGGTTCGCCGGCTTCCTGCGTCCCTATTGGCCGCTGATCATCATGGGGATCGCGTTCGCGGGCGTTGGGGCCGGTGAAATATTCCGCCGACAGAGCCTGGCAATCCTTTCCCAGCCGCTGGAGCGCACCGGCATATTTCTCCCGTTTCTGCCGGTGTTGTGCTGGTGGCTTGCACCGGCGAGCCATGTGCCGTTCGGCGAGTTGCTGTTGATCGTGTGCGCCTTCTACGCGATTCTCGCCGCGATTCGCCGCTCGTTTGTCTTCGGCGTGCTTGCCGCGCTGGCGGGCAACGGCGCGTTGTGGGATGTGCTATGGGGATCGAGCAGCCTGGGCCTGTTGCGGCACCCGCAGCTTTGGTTTATCCCCGCCGCCCTTTCCGTTTTGGCCGCCGCGCAGCTTAATCGCGAGCGCCTGTCCCCACAGAGCCTGCGCGCCATTCGTTACGCCTGCCTGCTGGCGGTCTACGTCTCATCGACGGCGGACGTTTTCCTGGCCGGCGTCGATCGCGCCCCCTGGCTGCCGCTGGTGCTGGCGGGCTTGTCGGTCGCCGGCGTCTTCGCCGGAATCAGTTTCCGCATCCGCCCGTTCCTCTACCTGGGCTGTGCGTTCCTGCTGCTGTCGGTGATGACGATGATTTGGTTCGCCTCCAGCCAGTTGCATTGGACGTGGATATGGTACGTCGCCGGGATTGTCTTGGGAACCGCGATCATTGTGACCTTCGCGCTCTTCGAGAAAAGACGCGAGCAGATGCTCGCGATTGTGGAAGGGCTTAAGCAATGGCAATAGGCCATTGTTCTTGTGGAGGGGGGCTCCTCCACTCACCAATTCGAGGCCGACAAGAATGTCTGCCTCACCGATTTGAACATTCAAGCCCGTCTTGGAACTTCGCGCGCGCCCGACCCATTTGCCCGACCGCCCGCCGGCTTGACGCCTTGCGTCTCGATCCATAGCCTCGCGGCGCGACCCGAAAACGGGCGGCAGAGCCTGGAGAGTGATGGGTGCCTGGTGGTCCTCGCGGTCTTCAAAACCGCCGTCGGCTCGCTTGCGGGTCGAGGTAGGTTCGATTCCTACCCTCTCCGATTTTTCGCAACTCGCCGCGTCAGGCGGCACACGGCCATTTCGCTTAATTCATTTATTGCGTATGTTTCGATTGAATCATATGCTCCCATGATGGACTCAGCAAATAATCAACTACTGGCGCCGACCCGGCGCGATTCGGAAATGGCGAAAGAATCCAGCCGGGTTCTCTCGCCGTACAGGCGCAAGAATCTGCGGATCACCATTGACAGAGCCGGGAAGGGCGCGGCGCATGTGGACCTGCCGGCGTCGGCGGTTGCCGCGCTGGTAAGCATCCTGACCGAAATGGCGGCGGGGAACGCCGTCACGCTCACTCCCGTTCACGCGGAGTTGACCACCCAGGAGGCCGCCGAATTACTGAACGTATCGCGGCCGTTTCTCTGCAAGCTGCTTGACGAAAAGAAAATCCCGTTTAGAAAAGTTGGCACCCATCGGCGAGTCCTGTTCAGCGATCTGTCGGCCTATAAGAAAAAGAGCGACGAGGCCCGCGCTCAAGTATTGGCGGACCTCGCCGCGGACGCGCAGGAAAGCAAGATGGGCTATTGACGGCATGGCAAGATTCACCGCGATCTTCGATGCCTGCGTTCTCTACCCGGCCCATCTCCGGGATCTGCTGCTCACGATGGCCGCCACGGATATTTTCAAAGCGCGATGGACAAATCATATCCACGAGGAATGGATCCGTGCCTTGGTGAAGAAGGGTCACGACCCAGCGAAGCTGGCGCGAACCCGCCGTCTGATGGACGCCGCCGTGCCCGACTGTCTTGTGACCGGTTACGAATCTCTCATTGAGGGATTGGTTTTGCCGGACGCAAACGATAGGCACGTACTTGCCGCCGCGATCGCTATATCGGCGGACGTGATTGTCACGAGCAACTTGAAGCATTTCCCCGCTGCCGACCTCGCCCAGTTTCAAATCGAGGCTCAACACCCCGACGATTTCGTGATCTACCAATTCGATATTGATCCGCCGGGCTACTGTCGGGCCATCAAAGGCCAACGGGAGAGGCTCAAGATTCCGCCGATGGCGGTCGACCCATTCATCGGGTTGTTTGAGGCGTCGCAAATGCCTCAGACCGCCGCGCGCCTTCGCTACCACAAGACGTTGATTTGATTTTGTGAGGCTGAATTGCCGTCGGGTCGCGGTGGGTCGTTCCTACCCCTTCCGTTTGATCGTGCCAACGATCGTCCCGCCAGCTTGAATTATGCCCCGCCGCTCACTATCCTCACTTCTTCCCGATTGCCGCGTGCGCGGCATGGGCCTGTAATGACCGGCTTTTGGCTCCCGAATCAAAGGGGCTGGGGGTCTGGTGTCCCCAGGAGAGTGTTTCAGATGTCGATTTCCGCAGAGGCGAAAGCCAGGATTGTCGGTGATTTCAAGGTTCATGATAAGGATACGGGTTCTCCGGAAGTGCAGATCGCACTGCTGACGTCGCGGATCAACGATTTGCGCGGGCATTTTGATGCCCATAAGAAGGATCACTCCTCGCGCCGCGGGCTGCTGAAGATGGTGAGCCGGCGAAATCAGCTTCTTAAGTATTTGACCCGCGAAGATCGAACGCGATATTTGCAGGTGATCGCACGTCTGGGCCTGCGAAAATAATAAACGGAATAAGGTGAGTGCCGGGCCGCGTGGCTCGGCACTCTTGTGTTTCAAGGGGACTCGTCTGGTGCAGCCTGCCGGCCTCCGGCTGCCGCTGACGCCCCAAGGAAGGAAGGAAAAAGTAAAAAGGAATCGGTAAAGCGCGAAAGAGCAAAGTTGCAAATCGTCCCCGCCCGCGGCAAAAGCGTCGGACAACAAACATCTGACAACTGACCACCCACAACTGACAACTGACAACTGACCTCTTCCGCATTACCCCTTCCTTTTTACTTTTTCCCATTCCCTTTCTACTTGTGATTTCCCATCTGGAGGCCGCGAAGGACAATTGTTCATGCAATCCATCCGAGTTGAGCGCCAAATTGGCGGGCGCACGTTGGCGATAGAGACCGGCACCCTGGCGAAGTTGGCGGACGGGTCCGTCACCGTGCAATACGGCGACACCGTGGTATTTGCCGCCGTCGTTCGCGCCAATCCGCGCGAGGGGATCGACTTCTTCCCGCTGCAAGTTGATTACCGCGAGCGCCGCGCCGCCGCCGGTAAATTCCCCGGCGGGTTTATGAAACGCGAGGGAAGGCCCACCAACAAAGAAATCCTAACCGCCCGCCTGATCGACCGCCCGCTGCGACCGCTGTTTCCCAAGGGATTCATGGACGAGGTGCAGATTCACCTCAATGCGCTGGCGTTTGATCGGGAAAACGATCCGGACATCCTCGCCGGCGTGGCCGCCAGCGCGGCATTGGCCATCAGCGACATCCCCTTCATCGCCCCCATCGCCCATGTGCGCGTTGGGCGGATCGAAGGCAAATTGGTGCTGAATCCCACCGTCGAGCAGTTGGAATATTCCGACTTTGATCTGGTGGTGGCCGGCACGAAAAATCACGTCAACATGATCGAGCTGGGCGGAAACGAGCCCAAGGAAGATGACGTGGCCGACGCCATCGAGTTCGGCCACAAGGCCATCGGCGAGATCGTCGGGATGATCGAGGAGCTGATGAAGAAGGCCGGCCACGAGAAGACCGGGAATGTTAAGCAGCCGGACGCCGCCTTCGTTAATTCCATCCGCTCGCGGGTTGCCGACCGCATCCGCGAGGTGAAGGGCAAGCCCGGCAAGCAGGATCGCTCGGATGCCGTCAAGGCCATTCTCGACGGGCTGATCCAGGAAATGGCGCCTTCCTCCACCGATCCCAACGCCAGCTACGCGGCCATTCTTGCCACCAAGGAAAAGCAAAAGCAGATTCGCGCCGTGTTCGTCGATGTCGAGGAACAGGCGACGCGCGAGGCGATTTTGTCGGGCGTGCGGCCCGATGGGCGCAGCTTCACCGATATCCGCCCGATTACCTGCGAAGTCGGCGTGTTGCCGCGCGTGCACGGGTCGGCGGTTTTCAGCCGGGGCGAAACACAAGCCATGTGTACGATCACGTTGGGCACCTCCTCCGATGAGCAGGTTATCGACGGAATCATCGATGAGTACGGCCAAAAGTTCATGCTCCACTACAACTTCCCCAGCTACAGCGTGGGCGAAGTGCGGCCGATCCGCGGCCCGGGCCGCCGCGAAATCGGGCATGGGGCGCTCGCCGAGCGCTCGCTGATCGCGGTGCTGCCGCCGATTGACAAGTTCCCGTATACCGTCCGCATCATCAGCGACATCCTCGAATCCAACGGCTCCAGCTCGATGGCCTCAAGCTGCGGCGGATGCCTGGCGCTGATGGACGCCGGCGTCCCCATTTCCAAGCCCGTCGCCGGCATCTCGGTGGGCCTCGTGCAGGAAGGCGGCAAGAAGGCCCTGCTCACCGACATCCTCGGCGAGGAAGACCACTTCGGCGACATGGATTTCAAAGTCTGCGGCACCCGCGACGGCATCACCGCCATCCAGCTCGACATCAAAACCGAAGGCCTCGATCACGCCACCATCCGTGAAACGCTGCATCGCGCCAAGGAAGCCCGGCTGGTGATCTTGCAAAAGATGGCCGCCGTATTGGCCGGCCCACGAGCGGAAATCAGCAAGTGGGCCCCGCGCCTGCTCACCGTCAAGATCAACCCCGAGAAGATCGGAAAACTGATCGGCCCCGGCGGCAAGAACATCAAGGCCATTCAGGAAAAGACCGGCGCCAACGTCGATATCGAGGACGATGGCACGGTGTATATTTCCTCGGTCGATGCCGACGCCGCCGAGAAGTGCCGCGACATCATTGAGGCGATGATGGCCGAGGTGAAGATCGGGAAGATTTACAACGGCACCGTGGTCAGCATCAAGGAATTCGGCGCGTTCATCGAGATCGCCCCGGAAACCGATGGGTTGTGCCACGTCAGCGAGCTGTCCGACAAGTACGTGCAAAACGTGAACGACGTTGTGAACATGGGCGATCAGGTGAAGGTCAAGGTGCTCCTGATCGACGACCAGGGCCGCATCAAACTGTCAAGAAAACAGGCGATGCGCGAGCTGGGCGAAAGCGACCCCGATCCGGTCGGCGCACCGGCAGGCCGAGGCGATGACGAAGACGAACGCGGCCACGAAGCCCGAGACGATCGCGGCGGCGATCGAGGCGGACCGCGCGGCCCCGGCCC
>Ga0075522_10003816_pt1 | contig 10945 bp, 9 predicted proteins | sample NGEPerA_FD_74796 | JGI IMG/M metagenome (GOLD analysis project Ga0075522, IMG submission 74796) | Arctic peat soil microbial communities from the Barrow Environmental Observatory site, Barrow, Alaska, USA - NGEE PermafrostL2-A | ecosystem: Environmental > Terrestrial > Soil > Wetlands > Peat ... | reverse complement strand
TTCATGCCCAAGATGGTGATCATCATGCCGACGGTCGTGATGATGACGCTCGCCACGGGCTTTCAGGTGGCGAGAGGAGTGGGTAACCTCGTCGCCTCCAGTCCTAATCACACCTGGCTGATCGTGTCGTTCTGTGTCGTGGGCGTCATGGCCGTTATCGCGCTCGGTGTTCTCGAACCGGCGAATATTGCCGTGTTGTACGAGATGAATAAACCCGTTCCTAACGGCGAACGAATCGGACGATTGATGAAGCGCTTTATCTACACCGCGGGCATCACGGGCATCATGCAGATCGCGACGTTGATTATCATGACGAGACTGGGATCGCGATGAGTGTGACGAGTTCTTCTTCGCCCGTTGACACCGGCGATCGTCCCGTTCCTCCGATCGGGTGGCTCAGTTCCGGCGCTCTCGGTCTCGTCATTGTGGGCGGCATCTTGCTCGCCTCCTACGCCCCTCGTGTGGCGCCGCTCGGTTTCGCGACGGCGCTTCTCTGTGGAGCGATCATTCTGCTCGTCGTCGCGGCGGGACTGCTCTTTCGAATCAAAGGTTTCGCGTGGACGACGTTCGGCGTCGTCTTCAAGTGGTCGCTGCTGGCCTACGTCATTACCGCGGGGATGATCGAGTTCGCCTTCGTTCACGATGACACTCGGGGTTCGTCACTGGTCATCGTCACGATGATGCTGGTGGTCTTCGCCCTCAGTGTGCCGACCACGATCGCTTTTACCGTCGCCCGATTCGCCGATCCGAGCTAGCGCGAAACCACCTCCGACCACTTTCTCGCGAGTGGGATCATTCGACGAAGCGCCGGCGCGAGAAAACATACGCCGCTAAGAGCAAAGTTTGCGAGTGAAAGACACGTTTTTCAATACGTCCTCAGTAAACTTTGTACTCTAAAGCGACGAGGAGATGTCCGTGAGCGATGTACCTCCCTTTTCATCAGTCGGCGACTCTTTGTCGGTGAAAGCGTCGCGCTCGCCCGCTTCTGGGGCCTGTGGATGCGCCCGCCATTCGTGCTGGCACCAGCGTCAGTGTCGCTCTAGTGGCGTCGTTCGCATCCTTCGCGCGTCCGATCCGAAGAAGGACTCGCGCTCGTCGGTGGTGCTCTGTCGTGAGTGCGCGGCGCCCACTCAACGCAATCGAGTGGCCTGAACGAACTTTTCGCCCGATCTCTTATCTCGGGTCTGTTCGTAGTTTCGCAACGGACCCGTTTCCTCGGGTCTCCGACACCAGCAACCTCCGACCTGACGGTTGGACAATCGCTTTGCGCTCTGAAGTCCCCCTCAACGGGATGCCGCTGGCAGATACCGTGATACGGAGAACGCACCTACGCCTTGACAAGCCTTGAGTACGTGGCCGCTGAAGCGAAGCACGCATCCAGCAGCTAATCGGCGACAGCTCTTGTGACTTCCAAATTGGAGCGTTTCCTTGCCAACGAGATGAGCGGCCCGGCGGCCCACACCAGTGCAATTGGGACCAGCACAAGTTGCCAGTACCAAACTGAGGTGGGGGGTCCTGACGGGATGTTCCTCCAACCTTCGTGAGCGCGCGCTGTCACTAGAAGAAGAACAAAGACGACAAGATACCAGCGAATTCGATGATGAAACGCGTCGAGCAATATAAGCAAGAGTGCCACGCCGATCATCACGATCGGGAGTGCGTCGTACGCTGCCACTCGGAAAGGATGTCCCCTCCCGGAAGCGGTGAAGAGCAGTGGGTTGAAAGCCCAGGTGACGAGAGCTAACCACGACACCATAACTCCTCGGATTCGGCCAAGTGAAGCGTCCAGTAGTACCAATGTCACGGCGGTCGCCATGAAGTAGTAACCCCAGAGGTTGACCTCAAATACGAGTCTGAAACAAAGTGACGTGGCGATGAGAGAAATCAACGCGACTGGTTCGAGCACACGTGATCCGAGCCGGCGTTTCGCCCACCAAGCAAGTGCCACCGAGAAAGTCACCGGCAGTGCACGCGACAGGAGTACGGCCGCCGACTTCGACAGTCCTACTTCATCCAGCATCGTGCCACCGGTCGAATGCGCCCAACCAGTACCGATCACCGCCGCGCTAAACGCGCGACCGGAAGTCATCAGCACGAGCGGCACGTCGACGACGGCCGCGGCGACAATCACTGAACCCACGAATTTCCACCGGTGCGTTCGTGGTACGACCACGGCCAGGGGAACGAGAGCCAGGATCGCAAACTGCTGGGAACTAAACGCCAGCCCTAGGAGAACTCCGGCCCAGCCCCACACGCCGCGCCGGGCGCAGGCCACGCCCCACAGGACTAAGCCGAGCGCCACGACATCTTGTGGATGGAAGAAGCCGCCAAGGGCCGTGAATACTGGGGGAGTGAGCGCCACGAGGGCGAGGATCGTCGGCTCCCAGTTGCGGCGGCCTCGACCACACGCCCGCAACAGAGCGATAACCCCGCCCAGCAGCACAAACCAACTTAGATACCCAATCGCCAGCGTGGCCTGGTCGACTTGGGACTCGGCGCTCCACTGCAAGATGCTTTTGAATGCCGTAATACAGTGCGGGCCAAGTGCGGCTTGATTGGGAAATCCGACGCTGTGACCGATTCGGAGCAGTGCAGCCATCCCACCAGAGAGCAGTGGGTACAGCGGCGCAGTGAGCGGGAAGTGATACGAACTCGCGGGAGGGTAAGAACACGAGAAGTCGCCGTGCGAGATTGCCCACGCCGAGATGGTCGATGAATAGGAGTCGCCTTGAGTGGGCCCACCAAGAAGCGCGATCAAACCGATGAATATTGAGCTGGCACTGACCCAACCGACCACGCACCGGCCTGTTGCAAGTGGCCGTTCCAACCAGGAGACCCATGCGGAGACACGATTGCTGTCAGCGTCATTCAAGGACTGAGTCACCTCTGGTCAACTACCGCGCCGACCGTCGACACTTTCGATATCGAGTGTCATGGTCGCGTTCTATTCGAGTGTGAATGATAACTTGAACTTCCCCATCGTAGTGAATCAACGACTCGAAACACGCTGATGGCAATCGTACGTGACAAGAATCTCCCGCTCCTCTCCGGGTCCTTGTCGAGGAGTCGCGGCGTCAGTGATCGCTGTTGTTACCAGCCCGTTGGAGAGCAACCATTCTGATCGGGGACCAAACCATGGGTCACCCTCATGGCGATGATGATCTGCTGGACCACGGACGCTTCGCCAGCCAACGGGGCGTAGCGCGTGCCGCCGTACTCGTCCCACGTGGTGTTCAAGAAGCCAATGCCCGAATACAGGGGCCCGGTCATGGACCAGTTACCGTTGACCTCGCAGATGGCCACGTCCTGCCATTCGGCCCGTAGTTCACGGACGCTGACTCCTACGGACACCGCGGCCATCAGGAGTGCGTGCGCCACGGGGTTGACCGCCAGGTGGGCGGGTTGAATGACGGGTTTGGCGACCTTGGCGGGTTTGGCGACAGCCGCGGCGCTGGCGGGTGGCGTCAGCAGGACCAGTGGGGTGGCCAGCGTTATCAGCAAAGCGAACAGAATCCTTCGCACGGCTATCTCCTCGATCTACGCACCTGGTCCGAAGCGCTGTCGAGCGACACGTCGCTGGCGCACAGCACGAACCTTGGCGAGTTATTGGAGTCCCCACCAAGGGGCGTAATTTGTTGGGTCACCTGTTCCACTGCTCTGTGGGGCGACGCTGAAGCAGTCGTTACTGCCAGGTAAGAGCCTAGGGGCCAGAATTGCTCGAAAACAGGGCAGCGGTAGATAATCCCGATAAATACCTTGTGATGAGGGAGTATGCATAATCCTACTGACTGGAAGCAGATATTCTATATAGTCCTTGCGACCGTGATTCGCCGACACACCGCGAGCCGGCAAGTTCTTCGCTGAGCGTCCCGGGTCCCCGATTGACGAGGAAGCATCGACTGGCCAGGGCCGTGACAACGAACTGGCGCAACAGCGTGGGGACTCCCGGTCTCTCCTCTTGGGAGCGTGAGCGCTGGAGGGACTCGACGTTCAGGTTCTTGCCGGGACAGTCGTGGAGCGTCGCCCTTGACTCAGTGGCTGATCGGGACGGAGATTCCTGAAGACGGCTTTACGTCACCAACACCCTTGGCTCGATCGAGGCTGGGCCGAAGTTCGAGTCGTAACTTTCTAGGCCTCTCGTTCGTTTTAGCGTTTGTGATGCTCGTTACTGAACGCTTGATCCATTCGGACCCCGAGCAGTTTCTCGACGAGTGGTTTCGCCAGCGGCCTGTCAAGGGCGAAGCGAAGGGTCCCCTTCGACGTTGCGTATCTTTTGACATCGGCCTTTAGCTCGGGTAGTACCGACCCACTGTGGGGAAAGTAACTGAGGTGTTGTTTGTACGCCGCGAAACCTCCGATCACTTTGCCCTCCACTCGGAAAGCGGGCACGCCGTAAGAGATGATCTGTTCCGCGTCGGGAACAATCTCCATGATGGTCTGACGTAGTGCTCCCAACGTTGATCGCTGGGGCTCGTCGAGGGTCGCGAGGTACGCGTCAATCTCTTCGCTCGACATAGGAGCAGTTTCGTACCAAAGTCGGCGCCGGTCAAGACCTCGTTCGACAACAGATCTGTGGCTGCGTCGCGGTGCCGAGTGAAGGGGCGTGAGCGGCGTGGCGATGTACCATCACGCGTGACTCTTCGCTTCTTACGAGAAGCGAACCGTGGATCCAGTGTCACCAACGCAGCAGATCTCAGTGAGCCGAATTCTAGGAGTCCTTCTTCGGACTCACTAGACAGGTGGCAATCCCAGCGAGGCGCGCACCTCATTCACCAAGTGATGGTGTTTGGCGACGCTCGTAAAATATTTCGTGTAAGCGGGTCCACTTTTCTTCAGTCCAGACGATAACCAAACTTCAAGGTCGATCACCTGGTGCTTGGTGTTCTTCACAAGTTTTGACATATCGCCACGAGTGGACTTGGGCCACGACTCAGCCTCGAAGACCGCCCCGTTCGCCCTGAGGGCATCAATAAACACTTTGGTGTCCTGCGACCGCTCCTGGCTAGTGGTCGAACTCCATCGAGCCAACTCGGCGCTGAACGCGGACGACGAAACATCGAGCGTCTTCGCGTTGTGCAGATACTGCAACGCCGCACCGGTTAGCGAGTCGAACGTGAACGAATCACGGCGTACCGAAGTAGGGACTCGAATATTGCCGCTCGAGGTAATCAGTATTTTTGCGTCATTGAGACCCAAATGAGGTGCGTGGTCGTTCGCTTGCAGTCTTTGAAACCGGACGTTTTTTATGTCGGGGTACGGGACGTCGCTCGCCACGATGTTGTCCTGCGTGGGATCTTCTTGAATCCACTCCGCGTGCGTGAACGACGAACCCGCGCGAAAGAAGATCTCCGCCGCCTGGTAAAGGGTTCTCGAGCGGTCAACAAGTTTGATATCCCAACCTTTTTTGTTGCGATTCATGGAAGCGAAGACGAGATCGCCGGCGTCGACGCTACCGAGTATCTGAGGGGTGAATCCGACGGCAGCGTCGCTCCAGAAGGCCTCGTAGACGGTCGAATGTGAATTCAATCGGTTCTCAACGACACCGATCTGAATAAATTGACTGGTCTTGGCGCCCTGCGCACCTATCCAGGTTGAGGCACTGCCCGTAGGAGAATCGATCGAGATCGCCGGGACCCGCCACTTCGCACTGATCTGCTTCACGTTCCCTCTCCAGGTGTACCCCCCGAAGCCAGTCATCGCCATCGCGAACTTTGGACTTTTGTCAAATGTCGTGAACCTACTTCGAGAAGTGTTCAGCGCCAGACTGGCGCCAAGCACCAACACCGCAGTCGCCAGCGCGCCGCCGAAGATCAGATACCTTGGAGTACTGATCCGTCGCTTTCTTGCTCGCGCCATGAAGTCGATTGTGGCATACGGGGCGGACTCGCACGTTAGAAACGAGATCTTTCTCCGCTCATTTTTCTTCGTTTCCGCAGTCCCGTTGGCTTCGTCCAAAAAGCGAACGTAGGATGCCTAGCGAGAGCTACGCAGAAGGAGTGAAAAATGCCAACACGTAAGGCCCGCACCACGTGGACGGGTGGTCTTCAAGACGGATCCGGAAAAGTTGAACTAGTGAGCAGTGGTCTGGCCACCTTTGATGTTTCGTTTCCGAAGCGAACGGCGGAAGAAGCCGACGGCACGACGAGTCCCGAAGAGTTGATCGCCGCGGCGCACGCCGCGTGTTTCTCAATGGCCCTTTCGGCCGGCGTCGCCGCGGCCGGCGGCACGCCCCAGTCACTCGACGTCGACGTCGAGGTCAGACTCGGACCCGACCCTGCGGGGGGATTCCGCATTTCCGACATCGCGATCCGCGTGCGCGGCAAGGTTGACGGTCTCGACGAGGAAGGCTTCGTCAAAGCCGCCAACGACGCGAAGTTGGGCTGTCCGGTCAGTAAAGCGCTGACCGGAACGACCATCACCCTGGACGCGGCCCTGGCCTAGCCCAACGGTTCGAGCGTGCCACTCGTCTCTAGTTGTCGCGCACCAATTTCTCCAACGCCGGTAGAGCGGCGTCGATGGTGGCGCGCTCCTTGGCGCTCAGTCGATCGAGTCGCGAACTGAGTCCAATGGTTCGTTCGCTCCAGAGCTCGGCCAATACCGTTCGGCCGATGTCGCTCAGATCGACGAGACAGGCCCGCTTGTCTTCGGGGTCGTCGCGGCGCTCAAAGAGTTGTTGTTCTTCCAAGCTCGCCACGACGCGCGTCGCCGCCGGTGCCCCCATCGACTCGTGCGCGGCGAGCGTACTGATGCGCATAGGTCCATACTCTTCGACCGTAGCGAGCGCGGAGATCTGCGAGGGCGTAAGGCTCTGTCCGCTGTGACGGCGGATAGTCCGTGCGAGGCGAACGAGCGCCATGCGCAGTCGCACCGCGCTGGTTCCGGTCGGGGTCGGGAACTCGAGCGAGGTCATCGAACGACCTCCGACTCGTACGCAATCTCACCGGGCACCGCGCCCGAGCTTTCGGCGAGGTCACCCGCGTGCTTGGCCATGGACTCTTGTTGGGAGATAAATCGCTCACCGCGCAGCGCCGAGAAGAGGGCTCCCACGACCGAGAGCAGGATCGCCACCACGAAAACGATGATCAGTCCGTGGTGAAAGGGACTCTGAATGAGGTCGGGGAAGAATTTCTTGCCGGTCAGCTTCAACCACTGGGCGTTCGACACGTGCGTGAGTGCTCTCGATCCGAGCAGGCTCTTCAGGGGATTAAATCCCAAGAACGACGAGAAGAGACTTCCGACGGCGGGCATGTTGGCGACGGTGTGGGCCTGCGCGACGCTGACGCCGTGCGAAGTGAGGCCCTGGAACATGGCCTTGGGCAGCGTGCTCGTGAGCCCGACGATCATGAGCGAGAAGAAGATCCCGATGGAGAGCACCATTCCCGTGTTCATGAAGGCCGCTTGAATACCGGCCGCTCCGCCGCGTTCGTTGGCCGGGACCGAGTTCATGATCGCCGCCGAGTTCGGCGCCGAGAACATTCCACCACCCACGCCGTTGATGAAGATGAGGACGGCGAAGATCCAGTAGGAGAAGTTCGTGGGCACGACGAGTAGGCCGACGAAGCTGAGCGCGAAGACGCTGAGTCCCGTCGTGGAGAGAATGCGCGCGCCGTGTCGGTCCGAGAGGTAGCCCGAGATCGGCCCCGCGATCATGAAGCCCACCGTGAGTGGCAAGAGGAAAATGCCGGCCCACAGGGGCGTGTCGGCGTAGTTGTAACCGTGCAGCGGTAGCCAAATTCCCTGCAGCCAGATGATCAGCATGAACTGCAACCCGCCGCGCGCGATGGCGGCGAGCAGTCCGGCGGCGCTACCCATGAAGAAGGCACGAATCTGGAAGAGTCGAATGTTAAACATCGGCGCCAACGCCTTGGTCTCAATGATGAAGAAGGTCACGAGAAAGACCGCCGCGATCAAGAACGAGGTCAAGACTAGGGGCGACGTCCAACCCATGGAGTGCACGCCGTAGGGCTCGATGCCGTAGACGATGCCCACCAGGAGCGCCGTGAGTCCCACCGCGAAGGTGATGTTGCCCCACCAGTCGATCTTCGCGTGGGTGCGAATGCCGTTGTCGCGAAGGCTCATATAGCTCCACACCGTGCCAATGAGGCCGAAGGGTACCGAGACCCAAAAGACCAGTCGCCAATCGATAATCGAGAGCAGTCCGCCAGCGATGAGTCCCACGAACGACCCGCCAATCGCGGCGACCTGATTGACGCCCATCGCGAGACCGCGCTGATCAGAGGGGAAGGCGTCCACGAGAATGGCGGCCGAGTTAGCAAAGAGCATCGCGCCGCCAACGCCCTGGACGAGACGCCATAACACGAGCCAGAGTGCCCCCGAACTGCCGCGAAGGGGGTCGATCGCCAACAAGACCGAGGCGATCGTGAACACCAAGAATCCCAAATTGAAGATACGAACACGTCCCACGATGTCGCCCAGTCGGCCGAGACTAATGACGAGAACGGCGGTGACGAGCAGGTATCCCATGAGCAACCAGAGCAGGTAGCCCACGTTGCCCGGCGAGAGGGGATTGATACCGATACCGCGAAAGATTGCGGGGAGTGAGATCAAGATGATCGACGAGTTGATGACCGCCATGAACACGCCCAACGTGGTATTCGTGAGGGCGATCCACTTGTAACGATCGCGGTGCATTTCTTTCATTTGCGACATAGAAACGCGCTCCCTTACAGTGAATTTAGTTGCTTGCTTACAAGCAAGTATAGACTTCCGTTTCTGCGCGCACCACCCATCAATTCCCTTTACCCCGCTACCCGACGGCGATCGAAGTGGTCAGTGGGTCGTTCACTGTCCTTCGTCGCACCGAAGCCTCGTAGGGCGATTCGTGCGACGGACCTCGATCAGTTCGTGACACGATGAGTGGCTTGGGCGCCCATCTTTGACTCCGAACTTGGCTTTGGTTAGCCTCACCTAAATGAGACCTCTAGGACCCTTCAGTCTTTGTTTCATAACCTCTCTCGATCCATCGGCGGCCCCCTCTCGTTTCAGCGAGGGCGCGGCCTAGATGTCGAGTCCTCACACGGCGACGGTCGATAAATATCTCGAAGCGATTCACTACATCGCCGCCGAAGGCGAGGTCGTTCGACCGAGTCGCTTGGCGTATTGGCTTTCGGTGAGTGCGCCGACGGTGAGTGACGCGCTGGTTCGACTAAAGCGCGACGGTTGGGTGGAGATCGGAGCTGATCGCAGCGTGACGCTGACTGAAAGTGGTGAAAGTACGGCGACGGGACTGGTACGCCGTCACCGGATACTCGAACGGTGGCTCACCGACGTGCTCGGTTTTGACTGGGCGACGGCCGACGTCGAAGCCGATCGAATCTCCTCGGCGGTTTCCGACGTCGTCGTTGACCAGATTGATTTGTCGATGGGTTCACCGGCAACCTGTCCACACGGCAACGTCATACCTGGACGCGACGCGCCCTACGACGTGCTCATGGCGCTCGCGGACTTGGAGCTGGATACGCCGGCTACCGTACTGCGAATCTCCGAAGTGGCTGAACACGAAGCGCCGGCGCTGCTGTCGATGCTCGCCGAACACTCCATCAAAGAGGGCAGTGTGTTAAAGGTCGTTGCTCCTTCGGCAAACTCGGGACCCAGTGGGGCGTGGTAATTACGCCTCTAGTCCGAGTTCTAGACCGAAGTATCTCCTACGCGCCGACTGCTGGTGGCGTTTCAGTTGACGCTTCGTCGGGGTGTGCCGTTGCAACAAGTTTCTGCTGCGCGGGACTTACCTCCCCTCCACGTCCAGTACCGGAGCTTGTCCCCGGCAGGCCTTGTCGGGCCAGGTTGATGGCCGCGTTGAGGTCGCGGCCGAGCACGAGACCGCAGGCCCCGCAGTGATACGTCCTTTGGTCAAGAGACAGCGTGACTTTGACTGTCCCGCATTGACTGCAGGTCTTGGATGAGGGGTAGAACTGGTCGACGCGCACGAGAGTAGAGCCGTACCACTTGGTCTTGTACTCAAGCTGGCGGGCGAACTCTGCCCACGCGGCGTCTTGGATGTGTTTGGCGAGGGAGTGGTTCTTCACCATGCCCGCCACGTTGAGGTCCTCGAGCACGATGACGTCGTAGTTCTTCGCGAGCATGGAAGTGGTCTCGTTGATCAGGTTCTTGCGGGCGTGGCGCACCCCGGCGTGGATCTTCTGGACCCGGCCGTTGGCCTTCTTCCACCGGTTCGACGCAGCGACTCCCTTCTTTGGACCCTGGCGCCGTGAGGCGATGCGTTGCGCGTGGGTCAGCTTCTTCTCCGCGGTCACGAAGTGATGGGGGTTATCGACCTCCAGGACCTGGGTGCCATCGGGAGTTGCTCCGGTGTAGAGGGTCGTGATGCCGACGTCGACGCCGATGACCCTCTCGGGCTCACGAGTGACGGGGACCTGACGGGTGACCTCGACGGTGAACGACACTGTCCACTTACCAGAGCGTTCGCTCACGGTGGTAGCAAGCACCTTGCCCGTACCTCGGTTGAGGTGGCGATAGAGCTTGCGGGTGGACTCGTAAGTCTTTACGTCGCCGATGCGCGCAATGCGGACGTGGTGGGAGTCGCCGAGTCGCACGGAAGGCCCGAGGAACCGCACTGATCCGCTCTGGCCCTTGCGCCTGAAGTGCGGGAACTTGGCGCGGCCTTTGCGGAAGTTGGTGAAGGCCTTCGAGAGCCGCTGGGCGGCATCGTTGTAGGTGCTAACCCCATTTTCTCCCCACCACGGCGCCAACTCGTCGCGGCGCTCGGCCCAGAGGTAGAGCAGGCCGAAGTGCGAGGTATCGACCCAGTCCTCCTGGGCGACCTCGATCCCATCCGCCTTCTTGGCGCGGTTCTCGTCCCAGTTCTCCTTCACCAGCCCGAGCATCGTGTTGTACGCGAAGCGCGAGCCGCCGACGTGGCTACGCAGTGTCGAGATCTGCTCGGACGTGGGATCCAGTGCGTAGG
>Ga0075522_10003815_pt1 | contig 10946 bp, 9 predicted proteins | sample NGEPerA_FD_74796 | JGI IMG/M metagenome (GOLD analysis project Ga0075522, IMG submission 74796) | Arctic peat soil microbial communities from the Barrow Environmental Observatory site, Barrow, Alaska, USA - NGEE PermafrostL2-A | ecosystem: Environmental > Terrestrial > Soil > Wetlands > Peat ... | reverse complement strand
GGCGGAGACAGTGGGCGTGGAGCGGCGCGGCAAGTTCTACGAAGCGACCGGCGCGCTGCGCGATATGGTCCCGAACCACGTGTTCACATTGCTCTCGATGGTGGCCATGGAGCCGCCGACGAGCTTCGATGCCGCCGCGATCCGCACGAAGAAGGTCGAAGTGTTCGCCACAATGCCCGCCGTCAAGCCGGCACGGGCGGTGCGTGGCCAATATGGCGCCGGTACGGTCCTGGGCCAGCAGGCGAATGCCTATCGGAACGAGCCGAACGTCGCGGCAGATTCGAACATCGAGACCTATGTCGCCATGGAGCTCGAGATCGATAATTGGCGCTGGGCGGGCGTGCCCTTCTACGTGCGTACGGGCAAGCACCTGTCGCAAAGAAGTACGGAGATTGCGATCCGCTTCAAACAGGCTCCCTACGCGGCGTTCCACGACACGCCGGTCGACACCCTGCGGCCCAACTGGTTAGTGCTGCGCATTACTCCGGAGGAGGGAATCTCTTTGCAGTTCGAGGTCAAGCGGCGAGGACCGATCGTGGACCTCGCCGCCGTGAAAATGGACTTCCGCTATGATGACTGGTTCCCCAAGGAGCCGAATGTCGGCTACGAGACGCTGATCTATGACGTGATGATTGGCGATCCGACGCTATTCATGCGTGCTGACATGGTCGAGCAGGCGTGGCGCATCGTGCAACCGGTGCTCGACGGCTGGGCGGCGGAGAAAGCTAATTTTCCGAACTACGCCTCCGGCAGCGACGGTCCGAAGGCGGCCGACGAGCTACTGGCGGGCGAAGAGGATCGCGCCTGGCGACCGGTAGGTCTATCGTCGAAGCAGAAGCCGTGAGTGGGCAGCGCGACATCCGCCTTCTGCTGGCAGACGTGGATGGCACGCTGGTTACCCAGGACAAGATACTGACCGAGGCGGCAAAGGCAGTGACCCGGCAGTTGCACCACACCGGCATTGCGCTTGCCATCACCAGCGGCCGGCCGCCTCGCGGCATGAGCATGCTGATCGAGCCTCTCGCACTGCAGGGCGCCATCGCCGGCTTCAACGGCGGCGTGTATGTCAATCCGGATCTCTCCGTCATCGAGAGTCACACACTCGATCTTGCGATTGCCCAACAGGCCGTGAAGTTGATCCTGGACCAGGGACTGGACGTTTGGGTCTACACGGAGGAGGAGTGGTTGATCCGTGATCAGGCCGCGCCGCATGTAGCGCGCGAGACGCGCACGGTGAAGTTCGACGCTAAGGTCGTGGCGTCATTCACGGACGCGCACTTGAAGCACGCGGTGAAGATTGTTGGCATCTCCGATGATCTCGATCTGGTCGCCGCCTGCCAAAATGTGGCGCAGAGCACTATGGGTGAGAAGGCGAGCGTGGCGCGCTCGCAGCCGTACTATCTCGACGTGACCCACCCGCAAGCCAACAAAGGCGTCGTCGTGGGCACCTTGTCCAAGCTTCTGAACATTCCACGCGAGCAGATCGCCACGATCGGGGACATGCCGAATGACGTCCTCATGTTCCGCAAAAGCGGCTTTTCCATCGCCATGGGTAATTCCAGCGAGGAGGTGAAGGCTCAGGCGAGCGCGGTGACCGACAGCAACGAGAACGAGGGCTTCGCCAAAGCGGTGCGGAAGTTCGTTCTGCGGCCGGTCGCCGCATGACTCGTACGTTTGGCATGATGCGCGCCTTCGAGCATGTGGCGGGAGCCGAGAAGACACCGGGCCTAGCGGTCGTCTCGACAGGAGAGCGACGATGACGCGCCCAGCGGAGCAGCATACGCATTGCAGCCCGCTTCGATCGCGAGCTCGAAGTGACGAGCGACGCATTCGCATTGCGACCGCGACGGAGCGAGTCCGTCAGGTTGTTGATTGTGCTTTCGCAGGCCGCCGCATCGTGATCTTTTCCGGCGGCGCTGCAGTCTTCGATGATGACAAGCTGCTCGATGAGATCCGCGCGATCCGTGTTGGCGGAGGATTCGGCTCGTTCATGGGTCGCAACTCATTCCAGCGGCCGAAGGACGAGGCACTTCAGATGCTGAAGGCTGTCGCGGATATTTATGCGACGGCGCCAGAGCCGGATCAAACGCGTTGAGTCCTGAGACTGCCATGGTCAACGTTGCACCGCAAAAGCCCATTGTCGTTGCACCGTCGATCTTGTCGGCGGATGTCGGTCGACTTGCCGAGGAGGTTCGCGCCGTCGATGCGGCGGGAGCGGACTGGATCCATGTCGACGTAATGGACGGTCGCTTCGCGCCCAATATTACGATTGGACCGGTAGTCCTCGAAGCGGTGCGACGCTGCACGCAGAAGCCGCTCAACGTGCATCTGATGGTCGTCGAGCCGGAGCGCTGTCTCGGCGACTTCGCCAAGGCCGGCGCCGATCATCTCCTCGTCCAAGCCGAGCCGTCCGCGACGATTCACCTCCACCGTGTCCTCTCGCGAATCCACGATTTGGGCAAGAAGGCGGGCGTGGTGCTCGACCCGGCGAGCCCGACCGAGCTGATCGAATACGTTCTCCATCTCTGCGACGTCATTCTCGTCATGACCGTCAATCCCGGCTTCGGTACCCAAAAATTCTTACCGGAGATGCTGCCCAAGATCCGCCGATTGCGGCAGCTTTGCGACACGCGCGGTCTCAGTCCAATCATAGAGGTTGACGGTGGACAGAATTGTGAAAGCGCTGGACAGGCGATCGAAGCGGGCGCGAATGCCATTGTTGCCGGCAGTGCGATATTTGGATCGTCTGATTACGCTGTCGCTATTGCGAGTATCCGCGACGCCTGCGGTCCGTCGGCTAAAAAGACCCGCTCATGACTCGCGCGTCCGAAGCCAAACTAGAGATCCTCGCTGATCCCGACGCACTGGCGCGCCGCGTGGCGGATTGGCTGCTCACGGCGGCGACGGCCAAGGACGGCGTTTTTGCTATCGCCCTCTCAGGTGGCTCGACGCCGCGACGACTCTATGAGCGCCTGACTGAGCCTCCTTATCGCGACGAGTTTCCCTGGTCTCGCACGCATTTATTCTGGGGTGATGAGCGCTTCGTGCCTCACGATGACGCGTTGAGCAACTACCGCATGGTGCGAGAGGCGCTGCTATCGCGCGCGCCGATCCCCACTATCAACATCCATCCCATCCCGACTGAAGGTGTCAGCGCTGACGCAGCGGCGTGCGCTTATGAGCGCGAGCTCAAATCGTTCTACGGCGCGGAGCGCCTTGAGCCGGCTCGACCCCTCTTCGATGTGACCCTTTTAGGGCTGGGACAGGATGGTCACACGGCGTCTCTGTTTCCTGACACGGCCGTGCTCGCAGAGCGCGACCGGTGGGTTGCCGCCGCCGTCGGCGCAAAGTCCGAAACGCGAATCACGCTGACCTATCCGGCTCTCGAGAGCAGCCGGCACGCGGTCTTTTTGGTCGCGGGAGAAGAGAAGAGGGCGGTCTTCGACCGGCTTCGGCGCGGCGACGACAACCTGCCGGCAGCGCGTCTTCGGCCGACCGGCACGCTGTGCCTCTTTGTCGATTCGGCGGCGGCGGGGCAGGCGATCGTGTGACGATGTCATTATCGTCCAAGCAGGACGCGCCGAAGCGCGCCGCCGCGGCGCGAGCTGTCGAGGAGGACGAGGGTGGAATGGCCGTCGGACTGGGCGGCGGATCCACGGATGCATTCGCGGTCGAGGCCCTGATCGAACGCATCGCGAACGGCTTGCGCGCCGTCGAGATCCCAACGTCCGAGAGGACAACGACCTTGACTCGACGGCGCGGCGTGAACGAGTCTTGCCAAGCATCGCCGCATCGATATCGCGATCGACGGCGCCGATCAGGTCGCGCGCGGCACGCTCGATCTGGTCAAGGACCTCGGTGCGGCGCGGCTTCGCGAAAAGGTCGTGACGAGCGCCAGCGACCGGATGACCGTCGTCGTCGACGAGACGAAGCTGATGGCCCGTCTAGGCGGAAATACGCGGCTGTCCGCGAAGATCCTCTCATTCGGGTGGCAGACCGTGCTCGATCGAGGGTTGTTTCGGGCTCGGCCAGGGCATCCTCATCCTGATGATCGAGAATTATCGCTCGCTGCTGATTTGGAAGCTGCTGCGGCGGTGCCCTGATATCAGCAGCGGACTGCGCCGCGCCGGATTCACGGGCGACTGGTTGTCATGACGAATTCTTCCGCGCAGCGAGGGCACGCCAAGCAGCACGATGAATCGCCGCCGAGCGGACCGCCAGACGATCGTTTGCATCGCGCGCTCGTGGACAATGTTCATCCGCCCGCGTGGCGCAATCCCAAATCGACGGACAAATACAATCTGGTCGTCATCGGCGCTGGCCCGGCTGGTCTCGTCGCGGCTCGTGCCGCGGCCGCGTTCGGCGCGAAAGTAGCGCTGATCGAGCGCAGCCTCATCGGAGGTGATTGCTTGAATGTCGGTTGTGTGCCGTCGAAGGCGATCATTCGTACGTCGCGACTGTATGCGGAGATGCGCGCTGCAGAAACCTTCGGCGCGCAGGTTCCTGGGAGTATTGGCGTTGATTTTCCATCCGTGATGGAAAGAATGCGCCGCGTCCGGACACGCATCAGCCGGGCTGATTCGGCGCGACGATTGAGTGCAGAAGGCGTCGATGTGTATTTCGGTGAGGCGCACTTCGGGGGATTCGACACTGTCGCGGTGGCTGGCGCAATGCTGCGTTTCAAGAAGGCACTCATCGCAACCGGTGCGCGACCGATGATTCCGCCGATTCCGGGACTCGCCGAGGCCGGCTATTTGACCAATGAAAATGTCTTCAATCTGACCGTATGCCCGCGGCGCCTGTTGGTGATCGGCGGCGGCCCGCTCGGGTGCGAGCTGGCGCAAGCGTTTTGCCGGTTGGGCGCACAAGTCATCATTGCGCAGAACGATCCGATGTTCCTGCCCAAGGAAGAGCGCGACGCCGCCCAAATCCTTTCGGATGCGCTGGCGCGAGATGGAATCCAAATACACCTCAACACAAAAGTCGTTGCAGTGCGAACGCAAGACGGACAGAAAGTTGCCGATCTCGTCAGCGAGGGCTACAAAACCACCGTTCCCGTCGATGAAATCCTGGCCGGCAGCGGCCGGGCTCCCAACGTCGAAGGCATGAATCTCGAGGCTGCCGGCGTCCGGTACGACGTCAAGACCGGTATTCTCGTCAACGACTTTCTGCAGACGACCAACGCGCGGATCTATGCGGCAGGCGACGTGTGCCTGAAGCATAAATTCACCCACATGGCTGACGCCACTGCGCGCATCGTGGTGCAAAACGCGCTGTTCCTGGGCCGCAAGAGATTGAGCGCGCTGACAGTCCCGTGGTGCACGTATACCGACCCGGAAATCGCCCATGTGGGTCTGTACGTTCGAGAGGCGCGGGAGAAAGGAATACCGGTGAACACCTTCACGATTCTTATGCATGATGTCGACCGTGCGGTGTGTGATGGGGAAGAGGAGGGATTCGTAAAGATTCATGTGCGAGATGGCAGCGATCGGATCCTCGGGGCGACCGTGGTCGCGCGCCACGCAGGAGAGATGATCAGCGGGCTGTCGCTTGCGATTAGCGCGGGGATCGGCCTGCGCACTCTGGCGCGGGTCATTCATGCCTATCCGACGCAGGCAGAGGCAATCAAAATGGCGGCGAACGCCTATAGCCGCACGCGCTTGACGCCAACTCTCAAATCGCTAGCCAAGCGTTGGCTGGCGTGGTAACAGCAAACACCCGACGAAGGGCGCCCGCCGTGGGAAAGGAAGCGGGCAACGTTCAACGGTCTCCGCCGCGACGACAGCGACCTGCCTTCAGTGCGCCCCGTCTCAGCGGCGCGCGCAGCGTCATAAACTCTATTGTCGATGAGCGCGGTGAAGACATTTCGCAGATCCGGAATTGACGTTGGACTGTGTAAGGAACAGATCGTCACTCTAATCGTGAATTGATAATGCGCGGTCCGTGCCCGCGTTGGAGCGAACCAACGACATGAGAACCCAGCCCCGATATTAGGCCGGTCCGATGTTGATCGGGTATTGGGAGCGACTTCAATGCGCCCGAGCACTGGTCCGAATGACTGCCTCGACAGGTTATCCAATCACGGATACACGGGCATCTTAGCTGACGAACAGCTGCGCTCCGGTTACCTGGATAAGACGGACCAGCGGCTTCGGATAGACTCCGAGCCAAATCAGCATCAAGGTGAGAACCGCGAGCGTCACGCCGCCAGCATGTGGGACTGCGCCAGCATACGTGGTCGCACCTTCGGGACTAGGCGTGCAAATCGCTACGATGACTCGCAGATGGTAAAACAGGCCGCAATGACTGAAGTGTCTGCGCAACTGACAATACGGCACATACAACTAAGATCGATGCGATCAGCTTGTGCCGGTATGATGCAAGGCGACTCGCGTCATCACGTCGAGGGTCGTCGCAACCCTACCCCGATCGTCACCGCCCGCAGCCAATGGGCGAACCATGGCGCGCCGACGACTTCTATGACCACGAACCACGCCGTGGCGTCGATGACGAGTCCATCGACGCCGCTGGTATAGGGCGAGTATTCGCCGATGCACTGAACTCGCGAGCCGGTTCTTCGCGCCCGCAAAGTGCATTCGCAGTGATGGCGCCAGGCGCCCGCGGATCACGTTGATCAGCAACTAGACAATATCGATCGCCTTGAAATTCGCGGAGCGCACCCGGAAGATGTTGCAGGGCGCAACACAGTACATGAACACCGTGTCGGGTAACTCGCCCCCGATAGAGCGGTTTTGAGGCGGTTTGGTCAAGCGGCGGCGCTGGCTGAAGCGATGGGCCGTAGATCGCGTAACTCTATCGAAAAATGGAGCGGAGAAAGCCTGAACTTTCTGATGAGGATGCAAAGGTGGTCGCCGGCGACGGCGAGGTTCGCGTTCATAGCATCGCAGATGCTGCCTTGCAAATAGCTGGTTCCCATCAAGCCGTCATGTTGGGTGTGCCCCATGATCGGCTCGATGGCATTGCGGCGTTTGAGCGCGCGACGCCGCGCTCTGGTCACGCCCCGCTTCTGTCCCACGATGTACACACTACTGATTCCGTGTCCGCGATAACCACGATCGAAATAACAGCGTTTTGCTTTAGTGGAGCGGTGGAAAAGTCCGATACAAAATGCTCGCGCACGCCATAATTTGGAGCGCAAGACGCGATGCCGCTTCAAGCTCGGCGACGACGGCGAAAAGGAGCCTTTTGCGATGATCACAGTTCCTCGACAAATCGGTGTGCTGCTGAGAGCGGTAGCAGGCTAGGTCTGGACTATGGCGGCGCGCTGCGCACGGCGATTTGCGTCGCTCGCTTTTTCTGCGGCGCAGTCAGCTGCGTGGCGCTTTGTGGCCTAACTTTGATCCGTGCGTATGCGACCCATGACAAAAGCGTGATGCGTCCTCGTGGGCGCTGTCCGTATCAGGTCACCTTTCTGGTGAAGCGCGCGGCTTACCTACAGAGTGGCGACGCTCGCGGGCTTCTCTTGTGTGTTGGACGTGTTCCCGGCGCAGCTCATTATCAGATTCCGATGATAGTGTTATGCCTTGCGGCGACCTTTGTCAGGTGCTTCGCCTCTAGTCACGGGTTCGTGAAGCTGTTTGGAGTGTTGGCGCTGTTGACGTTCACCGCTGCGCACCTCGTTCATGTCATGCCCTTGGCCTCGATTTGGTGCTTCTTTTTCGCGGTGATCTTGAGTCATCTCATCTATCTTCACCTCAGATTCAGACAACTCGGCGGATTCCCAAGGAACGAGCGTTTCCGCCGATAATAAGCGCGGAACGTGCAGGGCAGGTGTCATCGTGTGGTCGGGTGTAGGCAATGTCGCGTAATCCTGACCAGTACTGATGTGCAGCCGGGATATATTGATTGCACGCGCTACCCGCAGTCGATCTGACGACGGTCTGGCATGGGAAGTATGGAGTAAAATATAGTTGAAGCCTTGCGCCGTGGCTTGGTATGCGGATCGGCGCTTAAGAGCTTCACCCGCAAGGAGCCAATGGAACGATGACAACATCAGAGACAGATCGCACGACTGCGGCTTTGGTCGACGAGGCTGCAGCGGCGGCCGCCAAGCTACAGCGCCCGCAAGCGCGCCCGAATGAGTCGCGGGTCCTAAAAAAGGCGAAGGACGAGAGCATTCGTGTTTCGCCCGCAGTGCTCGACGCCGCGCGGAAGGGTGGCGAAGAACTGCTCCGCGACTTGCGCACGTCAGTAGGTGGCTTAACGCAAGCTGAAGCCGGAGAACGGGCGCGTACGGCAGGCCCAAATGAGGTCGCACAAGAGCGCAAGCAAGGCTGGCCTGTCCGCGTTCTGAAGATCATTCGCAATCCGCTCGTCATCCTGCTGACGATTTTGTCGGCCGTTTCCTTCCTCACTCGTGACGCGCGCGCCGGCTCCGTGATCGCAATTATGGTGGCGCTGAGTGTGGGCCTGCGCTTCTGGCAGGAAGCCCGCGCAGACCACGCCGCAGAAAAGCTCAAGGCCATGATCCATGTGACCACGACGGTCATTCGGGACGGCGCAGCGAGGGAAATACCGCTGCGGGACTTGGTGCCGGGGGACATCGTCAAGTTGGCTGCGGGCGATATGATTCCGGGCGATGTGCGGCTTCTGTCTGCGAAAGACCTGTTCGTGAGCGAAGGCAGCCTCACTGGGGAGTCACTACCGGTCGAGAAACACTGCGACCCGCAGACCACAGAGGAGAGCTCTCCCACTGAACTTAAGAACACGTGCTTTATGGGAACAAGTGTCCAGAGCGGCACGGCGCTGGCGGTCGTCGTCACGACGGGGGTACACAGCTATTTGGGCAGCATGGCCCGCTCGATCACTGGTGAACGGACGCAGACCAGCTTCGACCAGGGCCTCAATCGCTTCACATGGTTAATGATGCAGTTTATGGCCGTGATGGTGCCTCTAGTCTTTCTCATCAACGGTTTCACGAAGCATGATTGGAAGGGGGCTTTCTTCTTCGCACTGGCGGTGGCTGTAGGCCTCACTCCGGAGATGCTGCCAATGATTGTCTCCGTCTGCCTCTCCAAGGGCGCGCTTGCCATGAGCCGCAAGAAGGTGATCGTCAAGCGACTCAACTCCATCCAGAACTTTGGCGGGATGGACGTACTGTGCACCGACAAGACGGGTACGCTCACCGAGGACCGCGTCGTTCTCATGCGGCATTGCAACGTCGCGGGGCGAGAGAGCGATGACGTGCTTCTCGACGGGTACCTCATCAGTCATTTCCAGACGGGTCTCAAAAATCTGCTCGACCGGGCAATTTTGGACAGTCTCGACTTTCACGGCAAGGCGGGTGTGGAGAAGTATAAGAAGCTCGACGAGATCCCGTTCGACTTCACTCGGCGCATGATGTCGGTCCTGGTGGAGGACGCTGAAGGGAAAGCAATCCTCCTCACCAAGGGGGCACCGGAGGAAGTCTTCCTCCGCTGTTCGCGTTTCGAGCTCGACGGAAAATTATCCGCAATGGATCCAGATCTGATTGTCGGACTGAAGCAGGAGTACGACAACCTCAGCAACGACGGATTTCGGGTGTTGGCCGTGGCAACAAGGGAGCTGCCCGGGAAGCAAATCTGCGCGAAGGATGACGAGCGCGAGCTCGTCCTCAGGGGCTATGTCGCGTTCCTGGATCCGCCCAAGGACACCGCTGCCCGCGCCCTTTCGGCGCTGCATGCTCACGGCGTGGCTGTAAAAATTCTCACAGGGGATAACCACCTGATCAGCCGCAAAGTGTGCCAGGACGTGGGCCTATTACCTGACCCGATGCTCGTAGGCGGCGACGTGGAGAAAATGACCGACGCCGAACTGGCGGTGGCAGCGGAAACGGCGGCGCTTTTCGCTCGCCTCTCTCCCGCGCACAAGGAGCGAGTCATCCGGGTTCTGCGCGGCAACGGACACGTCGTCGGTTTCATGGGTGACGGAATCAACGATGCACCGGCCTTGAGAGCGGCGGACGTTGGGATCTCCGTAGACACCGCCGTTGACATCGCCAAAGAGTCGGCGGACCTTATCTTGCTTGAGAAGGACCTTTCGGTGCTCGACCAGGGCGTTATCGAAGGCCGTAAAGTCTTCGCGAACATCGTTAAGTACATCCGGATGGGCGCGAGTTCCAACTTCGGGAACATGTTCAGTGTGCTGGGGGCGAGTGCCTTCCTCCCCTATTTGCCCATGGCTCCAATCCAGGTGTTGACGAACAACCTTCTGTATGACTTCTCGCAGGTGCCGATTCCAGCGGACGCCGTGGACGAAGAGCAAATCGCGCGTCCGCGGCCCTGGAACATCGGGGAAATCAAGCGGTTCATTCTCTTTGTCGGCCCCATCAGCTCTATTTTTGACTATACGACCTTCTTCTTCATGCTCTGGGTCTTCGACGCCTGGGATCCCTCCCGCGCATCTCTATTCCAAACTGGGTGGTTCGTTGAGTCGCTCATGACGCAGACGCTTATTATCCACGTAATTCGGACAAATAAGATTCCTTTCCTGCAGAGCCGAGCGAGTTGGGCGCTGACGGTTACGACATTATTTATCATGGCATTTGGGATGTGGCTCCCGTATTCCCCGATGGCTTCTGCGCTGGGCTTCACGCACTTGCCGCCGCTATACTGGCCTTTTCTGATGCTGACGCTGCTCAGCTACGTGTGCCTTACACAGATCATCAAAGTGTGGCTGCTGCGTAAGCACTGGATCTGAGCCGGCATTTCCGGCGACGACGGTATTCGCTAGGATCCAAGGACCAGCTTTTTGGAATATCTGCATCTGCGAACTGGTCTAGTTGACCCACCAAGGCAGTCCGATGGGGGCCGAGCCGCGAACTTCCATCAGGGCCCGCGGTCGCGGTCCTAAACGTCGCAGCCTAGCAGCCTGTCGGGTTTAGTCGTGTGAAATGCGCGATAATCACGTCAGTCCTTTGCAAGTAATTGGAAGCCGATGAGCAACTT
>Ga0075522_10003814_pt1 | contig 10947 bp, 11 predicted proteins | sample NGEPerA_FD_74796 | JGI IMG/M metagenome (GOLD analysis project Ga0075522, IMG submission 74796) | Arctic peat soil microbial communities from the Barrow Environmental Observatory site, Barrow, Alaska, USA - NGEE PermafrostL2-A | ecosystem: Environmental > Terrestrial > Soil > Wetlands > Peat ... | reverse complement strand
TGTGGGCCATGAAGGAGCGGGGCCACGGGGGGATCCACCTCTTCGGCCATCCGGCCCGGATCCGGGCCGGATGGCCGAAGAGGTGGATCCCCCCGTGGCCCCGCTCCTTCATGGCCCACAGCGGGCTCGCCGGGATGGTGCCCTCGGGCTCGTGCTCCTCGAGTGGTGTGGCGTCTTCGGGGGCCGTCACCGGGAACGTGCCCGCCGCCGTGCCCGGCTCGAAGTGGAGCTGGCCGTCGTCCCGAGACTGGAAGGGGCTCCCGTCCGCGTTGTTCCCGGTGTCGCTCACGTGCCGCTCCTCCTGCTCGCGGGAACCGGGGCCCCCGACGTCGTCGTGCCCCATCGTGCCACGTCGGCCGGTAGTCGGAGGCGGCCGGGTCGATCGGGATCAGGACGATCGGGACCGAGTCGATCGGGATCAGGACGATCGGCATCAGGGCGATCGACACCCGGCCTGGTCGACGGGAGCCGTCAGGTGCCTGCCACCGTCGGGAACCAGTCCGCCACCCGGGAGGCCGTGGCCCGCACCCCTGCGTCCCGGGCACCGGCGTGGAAGCCACAAGCCAGGCTGGCACTGGTCACCACGTCCAGCAGTGCCATGTCGCCGGGGCCCAGGACGTCGCCCTCGGCCAGGTCCGCATTGAGGTCCATCACCGGCACACCTCCAGTATCGGCAATGGGTCGGGCCTCCTGGCGCGTCGCCCGACGATGGCACCCCCCGGGCGGTCGCGCGTCGCCTCCGGGGGCCGCGAACCCGTTCCGGATGACCGCTTGCCCCCGAGGCGCTATCGTTCCCGCCATGCCGCAACCGCCTGCACTTACACCCGAACAGCGCCAGGCCGCACTGGCCAAGGCCGCCAGGGTCCGCCGTGAGCGGGCCGAGGTCAAAGAGAAGCTGAAGCTCGGTTCGATCGACCTCGGTGAGCTCCTCACCATGGCCGACGGCAACGAGACCGTGGGGAAGATGAAGGTCCTCTCGGTCCTCGAGTCGCTGCCCGGCCTGGGCAAGGTCAAGGCCCGTCGCCTCATGGAGACGGTGGGCATCTCGGAGAGCCGGCGCCTGCAGGGCCTCGGTTCCAATCAGCGTGAGTCGCTCCTCCGGGAGACCGCCCGCTGACCGGAGTGCCCCCGGCCGCCGCCGCGGCCGCCGACGACTCCCGGATCTTCGTCCTCTTCGGCCCCGGCGGAGCGGGAAAGGGGACCATCGCCGCCCGGCTGGTCGACGCCGACCCGCGCCTGTGGCTCAGCCGCTCGTGGACGACGCGGGTCCGCCGGCCGACTGAGCCCGATGACGCCTATGTGTTCGTCGACCGCCCGACCTTCGAGGCCCACGTGGCCGCCGGTGGCTTCTTCGAATGGGCCGAGTTCCTCGGCAACCTGTACGGCACGCCGGTCCCCGAGCCCGGGGCGGGACGCGACGTCCTGCTCGAGATCGACCTCCAGGGAGCGACCCAGGTGCGGGCCGTCCGGCCGGACGCCACGTTGATCCTGCTGCTCCCCCCGTCACTGGAGGTCCAGGCGGACCGCCTGCGGGGCCGGGGCGACGACGAGGCCCACGTGGCCCGACGCCTGGCCGAGGGCGCCGAGGAGGAGCGTGCCGGACGCCGGATCGCCGACCACGTGGTCGTCAACGACACGGTTGGTCAGGCCACGGCCGATGTGGCCTCTATACTGGATCTTCATCGCTCGGGAGCTTCTTAGGTTCCGACGGCTCGCACCGCCCGGCGTCCGCGCCGGCTACCACCCCCCGACAGCAGGCAAGGATCGTGATGGCCCAGAACCCGACCACCCTGATGGACCCGCCCATCGAGGACCTCCTCGACAAGGTCGACTCCAAGTTCACCCTGGTGGCCCTGGCCTCCCGTCGGGCCCGTCAGGTCAACAGCTACTACAACTCCCTGGGCGAGGGGATCGGCGTGGTCGTGCCGCCCCAGGTCGCTTCCGCCTCCGGCAAGCCGCTGTCGATCGCCTTCGAAGAGGTCGCCGAGGGCAAGGCCACCTACTCCCGTCCCGACCCCGAAGAGATCGCCGCCGCCGAGGCGGCCGAGGCCGCCGCCCTGGCCCTCATCGAGGGTGCGGTCGAGTTGGCCGTCGAGGAGGCCGTGGCCGAGGCCATCGCCGCCGACAAGGACGAGACCACCGAGTGACGCACCGCCCCGGCCCCTGGGTCGGGGCCCGTCGGACGGGGGGAGGGCCGTGGCCGAGGTGACACCGCACGACGCACGGACCTCCGAGGGGGACCGTCCCTTCGTCGTGCTCGGCGTATCCGCCGGCATCGCCGCCTACAAGGCCGTCGACGTGTGCCGTCGACTGGTCGACGCGGGCGTGCACGTGGCCCCGGTGCTCACCGAACGGGCCACCCGCTTCGTGGGCCGGGCCACTTTCGACGCACTGGGCTCGGAGCCCACCCAGACGAGTGTCTGGGACGAGGCCTCGCCCATCCCGCACACCCGACTCGGTCAACGGGCCGACCTCATCGTGGTGGCGCCGGCCACCGCCGACCTGCTGGCCCGCTATGCGGCCGGGTTGGCCGACGACCTGCTGACGACGACGCTGGTGGCGACCGCGGCCCCCGTGGTCGTCTGCCCGGCCATGCACACCGAGATGTGGGAGCACCCCACGGTGCGCGACAACTTGGCTTGCCTCGAGGCCCGGGGTGTGACCGTGATCCCGCCCGAGGACGGCCGCCTGGCCGGGGGCGACATCGGGTCGGGCCGTATGGCCGAGCCGGCCTCCATCGTGGCGACGGTGCTCGGCATGCTCGGCGCCGGCCGGCCGGCCGCCGCGGACCTGGCCGGGGTGCGGTTCCTGGTCTCGGCCGGCGGCACCCGCGAGGCCATCGACCCGGTGCGCTTCATCACCAACCGGTCCTCGGGCAAGCAGGGCCATGCCGTGGCCGCTGCCGCCCGGCGCCGGCACGCCGACGTGGTGCTCGTCACCACCTCCAACCAGCCCCGCCCACCGGGCGTCGAGGTGGTCGAGGTCGAGACGGCGGCCCAGATGGAAGAGGCCATGTTGTCCCGGGCCGCCGGGGCCGACGTGGTCGTCATGGCCGCCGCGGTGGCCGACTTCCGACCCAAAGTGGCGGTCGATACCAAACTGCACAAGGTGGACGGGATCCCTGACCTGGTGCTCGAAGCGACCACCGACATCCTGGCCGAGCTGGGTCGGCGCCGGCGTCCGGGCCAGGTGCTGGTCGGGTTCGCCGCCGAGACAGACGACGTACCCGAGCGGGCCCGGGCCAAACTCGTGGCCAAGGGCGTCGACCTGATGGTCGCCAATGACGTGTCCGCCCCGCTGGTGGGATTCGACCACGACACCAACGCCGTCACCATTCTCGGGGCCGACGGGACGGTCGACTCCGTGCCGCTTTCGGCCAAGAGCGAGGTGGCCGACGCGCTGCTCGACCGGGTCGTCCCCTTGCTGGCCGCGCCCCAGGCGTAGCGTCCGTGCTCGCCCCGCGGGTAGCGTGGTCTGCCGTGCCCGGGGGACCCCGGGAGCCATATCGCACCGCACGAGGATCGCAGCACCCAGTGCAGGGCCGCCGCACCACCGACCGTCGACGCCGACCGTGTGCCCGACGACCAGACCACAGAGGATGGAACCAGCCGTGAGCAGCAAGTACACCTTCACCTCGGAGTCCGTGACCGAAGGGCACCCCGACAAGATGGCCGACCAGATCTCGGACTCCGTCCTGGATGCACTGCTGGCCGACGACCCCGACAGCCGGGTGGCGTGCGAGACCCTGTTGACCACCGGGCTGGTCCTGGTCGCCGGGGAGATCACCACCACCACCTACGTGGACATCCCCAAGCTGGTCCGCCAGACCGTCCTCGACATCGGGTACAACGACGATGCCTACGGCATCGACGGCAACACCTGCGGCGTGATTGTCTCCCTCGACGAGCAGTCGCCCAACATCGGCCAGGGCGTCGACAAGGCCTTCGAGGTGCGGGCGGGCACGGGCGGCGAGGACCAGCTCAACTCCCAGGGCGCCGGCGACCAGGGGATGATGTTCGGCTACGCCTGCGACGAGACCCCGGACCTCATGCCGCTCCCGATCTGGCTGGCCCACCGGCTCGCCCAGCGCCTGGCCCAGGTCCGCCGGGTCGGCACGCTGCCCTACCTGCGCCCCGACGGCAAGACCCAGGTGTCGGTGACCTACGAGGACGGTCGCCCGATCGCCCTCGAGACCGTCCTCATCTCGACCCAGCACGACCCGGGGATCGACCTCGAGACCCTGCTGCTGCCCGACCTCAAGACCAACGTCATCGACCCGCTGCTGCCGCCGGAGCTCGACGCCTCGAATCTCCGGATCCTGGCCAACCCCACCGGTGTCTTCGAGCTGGGCGGCCCCCACGCCGACACCGGCCTCACCGGCCGCAAGATCATCGTCGACACGTACGGCGGGATGGCCCGCCACGGGGGCGGCGCCTTCTCGGGCAAGGACCCCTCCAAGGTCGACCGGTCCGCCGCCTACGCGGCCCGCTGGGTGGCCAAGAACGTGGTGGCCGCCGGTGCCGCCAGCCGCTGCGAGGTCCAGGTGGCCTACGCCATCGGGGTGGCCCGGCCCGTGTCGGTGCTGGTCGAGACGTTCGGCACCGAGAAGGTCGACCCGGCCGCAATCGCCAAAGCGGTCGACGAGGTCTTCGACCTCCGCCCGGCCGCCATCGTGCGCGACCTCGACCTGAAGCGCCCGATCTACCGCAAGACTGCCGCCTATGGGCACTTCGGTCGGGCCGACAAGGACTTCACCTGGGAGGACACTTCCCGGGCCGACGACCTGAAGCAGGCGCTCGGGCTCTGATCGGCGCTCCCGACCCGTCGAACGCCGCTGGTGGGGGCGGCGTGACGGAGGCGGATCGCCCCCGCATCGTCCGGGTCGTCCCCGACGTCCCGGCCATCCACCGACGGTTCGACTACTCGGTGCCGGACGCCCTGGCCGACGCCATCGGCGTGGGCAGCCGCGTCCGGGTCCCGCTCCACGGCCGGCGGGTCGCCGCCTGGGTGGTGGAGGACGACGTCACCCCGGACGTCGGCGTGCACCCGATCGACCTGGCCGCTTCCAGCGGGCTGGGACCCCCGCCGTCGGTGGTGGCCCTGGCCGTGTGGGCCGCCTGGCGGTGGGCCGGACCCGTCTCGTCCTTCCTGGGCACCGCCTCACCCCCGCGGGTGGTGCGTGCCCTCGGCCCCGACCCGTCACCGGGCCTTGCGGTGGCCTCGCCCGGTGGCGGGTCGGTGGTGCTGGTGGACGAGGCTCTGGCCGGCGGTGGATCGTCCGTGGTGCGACTGGCCCCGGCCCTCGACTCCGGCCTGCTGGTCCAAGAGATCGTCCACCGGACCGGTCCCGACGGGGTACTGGTGGTGACCGCTTCGCGTGTCCGGGCCGAGCACCTGGCCGGCCGCCTCCGCGCGGTCGGGGTGCCGGTCGCCCTGCTGCCCGACCAGTGGGCGGCAGCCAAGCGGGGCGGGTGCGTGACGGTGGGTACCCGGGCCGCGGCCTGGGCTCCGGTCTCCCGGTTGTCGGCCGCCGTGGTGCTGGACGCCCACGACGAGGCCCACCGCGAGGAACGGTCGCCCACCTGGTCGGCCGTCGAGGTGGTGCTGGAGCGGGGCCGGCGCGACGGCGCCCCGGTGATCCTGGTGTCACCCTGCCCGCCCCTGGTGGTGACCGAGGGCCGGGCACTGGTCACCACCGACCGGGCCCTCGAGCGGCGGGGCTGGCCCGTCGTCGAGGTGGTCGACCGGACGGGCGACGATCCCCGGACCGGACTCTTCTCCGAGCGACTGGCGTCCGCCGCCCACGCCGAGCTGGACCGCGCCGACGGCCGGGTGGTGTGCATCCTCAACCGGACGGGGCGCATCCGGGTGCTGGCCTGTCGGAACTGCGGGGAGCTGGCCCGCTGCACCCGCTGCGGGGGCGCCGTGGCCCAGGCCGAGGTCGAGGGGGTGCTGGCCTGCAGGCGGTGCGGGGAGGAACGGCCGGCGGTGTGCGCCGTCTGCGACTCGACCAAGCTCAAGGCGCTCCGGATCGGGGTGTCGCGGGCGACCGAGGAGCTGGCCGCCCTGCTGGCCACACCGGCCGTCGAGCTGACCGCCGACACGGCTGCCCAGGCCGACGGGGCCGGCGCCCGGCTGGTGGTGGGAACCGAGGCCGCCCTGCACCGGGTGGACCACGCCGGGCTGGTGGCCTTCCTCGACGTCGACCAACACCTCCTCGCCCCCCGGTTCGCCGCGGGGGAGGAGGCGCTCGCCCTGTTGGCCCGGGCCGCCCGCGTGGTCGGGACACGCGGCGGGGGCGGTCGGGTACTGGTCCAGACCCGGGTGCCCGGCCACGAGGCCCTGGCCGCCGCCGTCCACGCCGACCCGGGCCTGCTCGCCGAGGCTGAGCGCCCGGTGCGCGCCCAGCTCGGGCTCCCGCCGTTCGGGGCATTGGCCCTGCTCCGGGGGCCGGGTGCCCCGGCGTTCGCGGCGGGGTTGTCCCGGGCCGGTGCGGTCGAGGTGTCCACCGTGGCCGAGGACCGCTTCCTGGTGCGGGCCGACGACCACGCCGCGCTGGCCGACGGGTTGGCTGCGGTGGAGCGACCGTCGGGTCGGCTGCGGGTGGAGGTCGATCCGACCGACGCCTGAGGCGGGCCCGGTGACCCCGGGGGTTGAGTGGGTGGCGCACCCGCTGCCGTACACTGGACGGATGTCCTACGTAGTCCGCACCTACGGCGACCCGGTGCTCCGCCAGGTGGCCAAGCCGATCGAGAACGTCGACGGTGCGCTGGTGCAGCTGGTCGACGACATGGTGGAGACCATGTACGAGGCCGTCGGCGCCGGCCTGGCCGCCCCGCAGGTCGGGGTGCAGCGCCGCCTGTTCGTCTACGATCTCGACGACGGGCCGAAGGCCATCATCAATCCCGAGATCGTGGAGTCGAGCGGCGAGCTCTACCACGACGAGGCCTGCCTCTCGATCCCTGGACTGCGGATCGGCATCGTGCGACCCGAGACGGTGCTGTTGAAGGGCTTCGACCTCGACGGCAACGAGCTCATCATCGAGGCCGACGACTTCATGGGCCGGATGTTCCAGCACGAGGTGGACCACCTCGACGGCGTGCTCATGATCGAGCGGCTCGACGACGAGATGCGCAAGCACGCCCTGCGGATCCTGCGCGATCGGGCCATGGGCCTCGATACCTCGGCCATGGAGGCCAAGTTGGTGTCGGCCGGCAACGACCGGCCCGTCTGACGCCGACCCGGCGATCCGGTCGCGCGGAGCGGGACCACGCGCTCCGGCTTCCCGCCCTCCGGCTCTCCTCTCCCGGGGCTTCCGTTCTCGGGGCCGATCGGGCACCACGCCTGGGCGACCCGGACCGCTAGCGTCGCCGCCATGGCCCGCCTGGTCTACCTCGGCACGCCCGAGGCCGCCGTCCCCCCGTTGCGCGCCCTGGTAGGAGCCGGCCACGACGTGGCCCTGGTGGTGTCCCGGCCCGACAAGCGGCGGGGCCGGGGGAGCCAGCTCGTCCCGAGCCCGGTCAAGGCGGCCGCCCTCGAACTCGGCCTGACCGTGACCGACGACCTGGCCGACGTCACCGCCATCGGTGCGGAGCTGGGGGTGGTCGTGGCCTACGGACGGATCATCCCGGTGGCCGTGCTCGACCAGCTCCCCATGGTCAACCTCCACTTCTCGCTGCTGCCCCGGTGGCGGGGGGCGGCACCCGTCGAGCGGGCCATCCTCGAGGGCGACGCCGAGACCGGGGTCTGCCTGATGGCCGTGGAGGCGGGGCTCGACACCGGGGCCGTCTACGCCCTGGAGGCCACCGCCATCGACCCCGAGGAGACGGCGGACGAGTTGCGCACGCGCCTCGTCGCCATCGGGTGCCGGATGCTCGAGCGGCACCTGGCCGACGGGCGCGCCGGACTGCCGCTGCCGCGCGACCAGGCCGGCAACCCCAGCTACGCCGAGAAGCTGGCCGCCCACGAGTTCGAACTCGACTGGTCCCGTCCCGCCGTCCACCTCCGACGGGTGGTCCGGCTCGGACGGGCCTGGACCACGTTGCGGGCCAAGCGCCTCCGGGTGCTGACGGCCGGTCCACCTGACGACGGGCCCGGTCCGGGGAGGTTGGCCCCCGGTGAGCTTCACGGCATCGAGGTAGGGGCGGGCGACGGGTCCCGACTCATCCTCGTGACGGTGCAGCCCGAGGGCAAGCGGCCCATGGATGCCGCCGACTGGCTCCGCGGGATCCACCCCGGCCCGGACGACCGCCTCGGGGGCTGACCACCGGGCGTGCGGCCTGGCCATGGGGGCCGCGGGCCGCCGGTAGGCTCGGTTCGATGGCCACCGTGGACTCCTCTCCGACGCTCGCGCCGACCCTGCGCGTCGCCCCGTCCATCCTGTCGGCCGACTTCGGCAGCCTGGCCGACGCCGTGGCCGGGATCACCCCCGGGACCGACTGGCTCCACGTGGACGTCATGGACGGTCACTTCGTCCCGAACCTGACGATCGGGCCACCGGTGGTGGCCTCGCTGCGGGCCCACAGCGACCTGTACTTCGACACCCACCTAATGATCACCGACCCGGCCCGGTACCTGGAGCCGTTCCGCGACGCCGGGGCGGACGGGTGCACGGTGCACGTGGAGGTGGGGGAGACCGCCGCGCTCATCACCCAGATGCGCGACCTCGGACTTCGGGTGGGCCTGGCCGCCAATCCGGACACCGCGTTCGAGGCGCTCGAACCGTTCCTCGACCGGGTCGACCTGGTGCTGTGCATGACGGTGTTTCCCGGGTTCGGGGGGCAGTCCTTCATGGGCGAGGTCCTGCCGAAGATCGCCCAGGTGCGGGCGGCCGCTGACGCGGCCGGCCTCACCCTCGACATCGAGGTCGACGGCGGCATCGACGAGCGCACCGTGGTCGACGTCACCCGGGCCGGCGCCAACGTGTTCGTGGCCGGCTCGGCCGTGTTCAACCGGGATGACCCGCTCGGGGCGGTCAGCGGGATCCTCCGGGCCGCCACCGAGGAGCGGGCCGGAGTGGCGTCCTGACCCTCCCCACCACCGCCGACACCGACACCGTCTGGATGCTGCGGGCGGTGGACGCCGCCGAGCGGGTCCGCGGATGCACCGCACCGAACCCGTGGGTCGGTGCGGTGGTGGTCCCGCCGGCCGGCGCAAGCACGCCGTCCGCGTGGTTCACCGGGGCAACGGAGCCGCCCGGCGGTCACCACGCCGAGGTCGGCGCACTGACGGCCGCCGGTGACCGGGCCCGGGGCGGCACGTTGTACGTCACCCTCGAGCCCTGCTCCCACCACGGGAGGACCCCGCCGTGCGTCGACGCCGTTCTGGCCGCCGGGGTGGCGCGGGTCGTGGTCGCCATAACCGACCCTGACCCGCAGGTCGACGGCCGGGGGATCGCCCGGCTGCGGGAGGCCGGCGTCGAGGTCGAGCTGGGGGTGGGCGCCGACGTCGTGACCGAGCAGCTGGCCCCCTATCTCTCCCACCGCCGCACCGGCCGGCCGTGGGTGGTGCTCAAGTTGGCGTCCACCCTTGACGGCCGGATCGCCGCGCCCGACGGGACCAGCCGGTGGATCACCGGTGAGGCGGCGCGCCTCGACGCCCACCGGCTGCGCGCCGTGTCCGACGCCGTGGTGGTGGGGGCGGGAACGGTACGGACCGACGACCCGACGTTGACGGTGCGATTGCCGGAGGGTGACCCCTACTTTCGGGCCGCCGGTCAACAGCCGATGCGGGTGGTGCTCGGCACGGTGCCCGACGGTGCGGCAGTGGCGCCCGCCGTGGCACTGTCGGGGACGCCCGAGGAGGTGCTCGACGACCTGGGGAGCCGGGGCGTGCTGCAGGTGCTCCTCGAGGGGGGCGCCCGGATCGCCCACGACTTCCATGCCCGGGGCCTGGTCGACCGGTACGTCCTCTACCTGGCGCCCGCCCTGTTCGGAGGGGACGACGCCCGCCCGATGTTCGCCGGTCCGGGCGTGGCCACCATCACCGACCTGTGGCGGGGGGAGGTCCGCTCGGTGACTAGCCTGGGAGGCGATATCCGGGTGGAGCTCGCTCCCCCCGTCGTATCCGTCTGATCCCGTCCCCCGATTGACCCCAACCGTCGGGCCAGGCAGGGGACGGACCGCAGTACCCGGTCGCCGACGGCCGGATCGGAACGCGCAAGGACGCGCCGCACTATCGGCGCACGGCACCACCAGGCAGTACCGGACAACCAAAGGGAGACACGGGTTCGATGCCCTTCTCAGCAGTCGAGGAAGCGATCGCGGCAGTCGGGCGCGGTGAGATCGTCGTCGTCGTGGACGATGAGGATCGCGAGAACGAAGGCGACCTGATCATGGCCGCCGACGCGGTGACCCCGGAGAAGATCGCCTTCTTCCTGGCCCACACCTCGGGCCTGATCTGTGTGCCGCTGACCCCCGAACGGGTCGAGCAACTCGACCTCCCCTTGATGGTGAGTGCCAACACCGAGGTCCAGCGGACCGCATTCACGGTGACCGTGGACTTCCGCCACGGCACCTCCACCGGGATCTCGGCCGCCGACCGGGCGGCCACCATCAAGGCCCTGGTCGACCCCCACACCCGTCCCACCGACCTGAACCGGCCCGGTCACATCTTCCCGCTGCGCTACCGCCCGGGCGGCGTGCTGAAGCGGGCCGGCCACACCGAGGCCGCCGTCGACCTGGCCCGGGCCGCCGGCATGTCCCCGGCCGGTGTGCTGTGCGAGGTGGTCAGCGAGGACAAGGCCACCATGGCCCGACTCCCCGAGCTCGAGGCCTTCTCCAAGAAGCACGGGCTCCACCTCATCTCCATCGCCGATCTCATCCGCTACCGCCGCCACAAGGACAAGCTGGTGCGGCGCATCGCCGACGCCCGCATCCCGACCGAATTCGGCGAGTTCACCGTCTACGCCTATGAGTCGGTGCTCGACGGTGAGCATCACGTCGCCCT
>Ga0075522_10003812_pt1 | contig 10950 bp, 11 predicted proteins | sample NGEPerA_FD_74796 | JGI IMG/M metagenome (GOLD analysis project Ga0075522, IMG submission 74796) | Arctic peat soil microbial communities from the Barrow Environmental Observatory site, Barrow, Alaska, USA - NGEE PermafrostL2-A | ecosystem: Environmental > Terrestrial > Soil > Wetlands > Peat ... | reverse complement strand
ACGTGAACGTCGAACACGGAAAGAAAAATGGAAACGCGCCGGCATTCGCCGCCCATGAATTCGGTTTCGGTCGTCGTGTCAATCACGTCAATTTTTCCGTGGCCGGGCGCGACGACGAGTTGCGGCAGCGTCGGCACCAGCGGTTCGGGATCGCGGAAAAAATAAAAAGTGAAGACGACGACCAAGGCCCAAAGCACAATCAGCACGCCGCTGATCGCCCAAATTAATTTGCCGACGAGCACCGCCAAAAATCCGAACACCAACAACGCGACGAGCGCAACGGCGGACCAACCGATGATGCGCAGCGCGGCGTTGGCGGCTTTGCCAGAATGTTTCACGCAGGCACGTTAAAATTTTTGCGCGCGACTTGCAATTCGGCATTTTCGAGGCAAGTTGGTTGGTCGCGAAAACTGGACGCGATTCAACCAAACAAAAAAATCAAAATAATTATGTCACTGCACACTCCTGATCTGACGAAGTTTCCGCCGCGCAGTCCGCGCGTGCGCTTGGGCGGCTATGTCATTCTGCCGCGAATGCTGGACAAAGGCCGCGCGACGCTCGCCGGCAAAAACGGCGAGTATCATTATGCGTGTCCGCTCGACCAGCGATTTTTAGAATTCGCCGGCATTGATCCCGAGGCGTTGAAAAAGGAACTCGGCAAAAGCGACGGCGAGGTTTTGGAATGGATCAACGCCAACGCGAAAAACAAACATTGCGAAATCAAAATCTGCGCGTGGTCGAAGTTCAACGAACATCGCGTGCCGATGAACGCGGAATCGCGCGGTTATTTCAACGAACAAGTCGGCAAGGTCGCCTCGAAGCGCGAGGACATTGGAACATTTTTTGACTGGCTCGATGTGGACGATTTCGTGACGTTCGGCGGCAAAGCATGATTTTTTAACCACCAAGACGCGAAGGCGCGAAGAAAAATCTTCGCGCCTTTTTTATGCCTCAATCAAATCTGTAAGTTAATTCATCGGATAATTATTTTGCCGATTTGGAAATTTCTTTACGCGCCCGGATAAGGATTTCGCCCAAATCAATCTCAATTGCTTCTGCGATTCGCAATAAAGTGTCCAACGTTGGATTTCTTAAATCGCGTTCAATGAGACTAACAATTGAATGCGAAAGACCCGAACGTTGTGCAACGGCATTCATGGAAAGCCCACGTTTTTCACGCTCTTCCCGCAAGAGCCGAACGACATTGGCAGCAATAGCTTCTCGCAAGCTGTTTTTTGACACGCTTTAGTCATACGGGGGAAACAGCTTGACAAAGGATGTGACGAGAGTCACAATGCGCTCCAATTCCAAATCAAGAAATTTATGAAAAAGCTTTGGCTGGTTTCGGTAGGGTCGCATTTCTTTTTACAATCACCATTCCTTCACGCGCGCAAGCAGCTCCCAACATTTCAGGAGACGCTAGTTCTCTATCCGATTTTGAAACGGAATTGAGAGCCGTCGAAACAACCACGCCGATGCCAGCGTCGGAAGTGCCGGACGTTGGAAATTTTCTTTCGGCTAAACATGCCATGGACTGGCCGCCATTTCCTGACTCGATGGGTTTGCCGGCATGGAATCTCGGCGATGGCTTTTACATTTTAGATGATTTAGGAGTGAATTACAGTGCCGCAGCCAGCAATGGAATGCTCGCGATGGATGATTTTGTGGAGAGTCGTCTGCCAATACTAATTTTTTTATCGGGATTGAAAGAACAAACATCGTGGTTAGTTGGATCAGCCGAACCAATAAAATTTATCTTCTGGAAGATCGGGCGACTTTGACCAGCGAAACACATTGGGGCGAATTGCAGAATTATCTTCTAGCGGCAGAAAATACAAATGTGACCAGCTTTGTTCACACAAACATCCTTCAATCACAACCGACGGATTTTTATCGGCTCTTCGATGTCACGCCCATTGCGCGCGCCGACTTTTTTGCGATTGACCAGGACAGTTCAGATAATCAATTCGATATTTTTCAAAATGATTCAGACCCAAATGATGATTTATTTTACATTTCAAATCTGGTTCCCGCCCATCATGGAAGCATTTCCTATTCACTGGACGCGACGACATTTCAATACACGCCTGATTCAGATTTTTACGGCGTGGATTCTTTTGCTTACAGCATTACGAGCGGCTATGGTGACATCTCATCAAACGCCACCGTCACGGTTTTTGTGAATCAATCGGGAAATTCGCCGCCTTCGGTCAATGACCTTATCATCACCCTGCAAACAAATGTTTATACTGCCACGTTCAATGCGCTGACTAATTCATCCGACCCGGACGGCGATACGCCCATTCTTTTTTCAGTCAATTCTCCGGGTTTGGGAAGCGTCTCAAATGATGCCAGCGGCAACATCACTTATAGCCGAAATCCGAATGTGTTTGGCAACGATGCGTTCACTTATATCGTCACGGATGGAAAAGGCGGTTACACGGTAGGCAATGTAAAAATTTTACAACAGGACACAACCGGAACCGGCCTGCCGGATCAGTGGAATTTGAACTATGGCTTTGACCCGACGGCTGACAATTCAATGGCCGATCCTGACGGTGACGGACTGCCGAATCTTGCCGAACTTGCCCTTGGCACAAATCCGAATGTTCCCAATAATCCGTTAAACTTTTCGAGCGTGACGAATGGAATGCCAATGAGTGATTTCGTCCAAATACCGATTTATGGTTTAAGCGCGTCAGTCCAGAACCCGCCGATAACTTTCTATGTGAATGGCGCGCCCGCAGAAAATTCATCGCTCTGGCAGGGGCCGGACGGAACGTGGTTCGTGAATTGGGACACAACATTTTTGACCAACGGCGATTATCAGGTTCAACTGGATTGCCAGGTGGCTCCGCCATCATCGCCCGATTCGATCACTGATGTTCTTGGCGCTGAAAAAACGGTTGAAGTCGGCAACCCGATCATCTTTGACAAATTGACCAGCACGTTCGGAAATTTTGTGCTCGTTACTGGAACGCTTGCGGCAACCAATGACACTTATGATGTTTATTTATATGATGACGATGGCAACCTGCTCGTTTATGTCACCGGACTTTCATCGCCGGATGGCCAGATTTCATTATATTGGGATTTGACGGATGGAAACGGGAATCAAATTTCCTTCGGCAACATTCAGGCTGTTTTTACACTCCACGCGTCAGAAAACCCCGATGGTCTTAATGGAGTTCATCCCGATGATTTATCGGGTTCTTCCTCATTTTCTCACTGGTTTCTCAAAGATGGCCCAAATATTGACATAAATGTCTTTGCAGTTGCTTGGGGATGGGATAATTATTTCAGTGCGTTCTCAAATTACCGCACAGAAATGATGTCGGACGGCGTGATCAACATTCTTGGGAACCCTTCTGACTTTGGTTCCTACGTGTTGCTGCCCGCCAACAATATTCCTTATGGCGACAACACTTTCCGTTATGATGATGAAACGGACAGAAGTGTGCTTATGGATCCTGATTACAAACATAACGACGATTTCAATAAGAGCGGAAATTTCTTTTGGTTCGGGCATGGAGACGGATCGGACATCGGGGGAAATATGCTTAAGTCAGCGATTGATTCAGACAATATTGATGAGGACTCACTAAATAAAGCATATCGTTCAACTCCAAAACACCCCTACAATAATAAACATCCATATTTTTTAACTATTTTAAATGCCTGCCAAACATATTCATCCGGTTGGGCGGGCGCTTTCGGTGTTGATTTTTCAGCTAATGGAAATTCTGATTCGACCGCAGATTATGAGGATGTTGGCCGGCAGCCGAGGGCATTTGTGGGCTGGACAAAAAAGATTGGCGTGCCTGGCGGTAACGATCTCTTTTTTGACGGGCTTTTGGACGCAGAATATGGCGAAGCATGGGGAACCATGTTTAATGATTGGATGGCTGGCTACCCGCTGGATTATTGCATGAGCCAGTTTAGTTCGAGTGCTCTTAATTCCGAACCCATATTGTTTTTACATGCAGATTCATGGCAAATATCAGGATGTTATGATCTTCAAAGAGGCGATTGAATGAAAACGAGCAGTCAAAGCTATCAACCTAATTTTAGCATTAGGATGCTGCTTGGAGCATTATTTTATCCAATCGCATTCTGCACGTTGGTCTCACCAACTACTGGCGAAAGAAGCGAAGAGGTTATCAAATCATTTTTGGTTGCCTTATTTTCAAGTTTATCTTGCGTGGCGTTGATACCGGTAATTTTCCGTTGTTCTAGGCCTCAAAAACTAACTGCAATCTGTTTTTTACTAATTCCAGTTTGCGCCGGATTTTACGCTTTGAACGATCTCGGATATTATTTTTTAATTGAATTGAAATATCATCATCGAAACTGGCTTTTACTTAAATGGCTCAAACTTCCTTGATTAAATGAATCTCTGGCTTGAAATCATTTTTTCAGCTTTATTCGGAATCGTTGGTTTTGCATTAGGACACTTGCCCTCACGGCTGCCAAAAGGCTGGTGGTTGCTCGGGTATTTCGTCCCATTAACCGTGATTTTGATTTACGGTGTCGGCATCCATTATCCTTCGCTGCTGTCATCCGCATCCGCCGTTTCATGGCTGATCGTAGGGCGGAAAAAATTCACCATCCTCGGCTTCGTGGCGGCGATGGTTTTAGCGACGCCGCTTTCCCGGCTGCCGCGAAAGCGAGACCGCACGGTCATCGTCTCGTTCATAGTGGCGACTATTTTTGTTTCTTCAATCTGGCCGTTTCTTACGCCGATGTTTAACAGAAGCCAGCTTGCTCAATTGCATACCCGTATTGATGCCGACGGCGTCTGTCTGCAAAACACCGGATACACCTGCGGACCGGCAGCGGCGGTCACGGCGTTGCGACGGCTAGGTCTGCCCGCAGAAGAAGGAGAAATTGCGATTCTTTCCCAAACCAGTTCGTTCACCGGCACACCTCCTGATTTGCTGGCCGAGGCGTTGCAACAACGATACGGGCGCGATGGTTTGATTGTGGATTATCGCTTCTTCAAAAATCTCGATGAATTGCAAAAAGCCGGACTAACGCTCGCCGTGGTTAAATTTTCATTCATGGTTGATCATTACGTCACAGTTTTGAAGGTAAGCGACTCGGCCGTCACCGTCGGCGACCCGTTAAGTGGAATTCAAATCATTTCGCGCGGAGAATTTCTCAACCAATGGCGATCCTGCGGAATTGTGCTTAAGAAAAAAATATGACAAATCTCGTTGCTGTCGTCACAAACAAACTTTTCATCACCGCCGCCTATAAATATGTCGCGATGGCCGTGATGCTTACCAATTGCAATCTTTTTGTCCAAGAGACACATTTGCCCCTCGACCATCCCCTGACCCAAACCAACATCATTTTATCCCGGTGCAGTGTCGCTCCGCCCCGGCTCATGGGCTTTGGTGGCAGCATCGTCACGGAAAAATATTTCTTCGGTTTCGGCCATGATCATCTGGCCAATTTTTGGCAATGGGAATTTCATGCCGAATCCATGAAAAATATCAGGGCGCAACAGGAACAATGGTCGAAAATGACTTCGCAGGTTGATACCAACGAAGTCCGTGAACTTGCCTTGGACTGGCTGACAAGTTTGGGCGTAGATGTGGCGACGAATGGATAAAAAATATCCATGCAAAATCTCGCAAAGATTTTTTTACAAGCACGGGGACGGAAATTTAGAACCTCAATCCAAAAACATCATTCCGTTGCCCATTTTTCAAATTTCTTGGGGTTCAATCCCGCTGCGCGGACATCCTCGATACAGTTTTCCCGCCGCAACCATGACTATTTTCGGGCCGACAAAACAACTTATCGAATATCATGTGATGGACGATGCGTTGATGCTTCGGCCAAAACTTGAAATCAAGAATACTGAAAAACTTCTGACGATTTCCAATGAAGTTTTCTATAAATTTGATGAAGCGCAAAAGAGCAATTTGATTAAACAATTTGTGCCTTGAAAGATAAAAGACACAAAGGCGCGAAGAAAAAATTCTTCGCGCCTTTGTAATTATCAAAAAAATCAAACCGTCTGGGGATTTTCGGCAATGGACAATTCGTTCACGGGAACAATGGATTTATTCGCTTCGATGCTTTCGATGCGGTAACGCCGTTTGGTTTCATGCAGTTCAAATTCCACCTCGTCGCCGACTTTGTGGTTGAGCAGCGATTGGCCGACCGGCGTGAGATAGCTGATGACGCCGTTGTCGGGATCGGAATCCCACGCGCCGAGAATTGAAAAAGTTTCGGACTGGTTGGTTTCAAGATTGGTGGCTTGCACGATGGTGCCGATGTTGACGGCATCGGTTTTGGCGTTGGAAAAATCCGTGCCGCGCGCGCGCGCCATTTGCGCTTCGAGTTCTTCCTTGCGGCGCATGAGGATTTTTTGCATTTCTTTCGCGGCCTTGTATTCGTGGTTTTCGCGCAAGTCGCCGTAGCTGCGCGCGATGGCGATCTCCTTGGAATTGGCCGGGATTTTTTTCTGCACGAGTTCCTGATATTCCACGCGACGGCGTTCGAGGCTTTCCCATGAAACCTGGATGGTGCTGTCGTGCTTGGATTGTTCGCCGCTGACGAGCGATTGCACGGCGGGATGTTTTTTGACGAGGCGCGCGAGCAGCGAGCGCTTGTCCATGTCGTCGAAAACCGGTGAGAGTTGCAGCGCGCGCGTCAAATCTTTGACGACTTCGATGTCGGCGGAGGCGGTGAGTTCGCCGAGCAATTCCTGGTCTTCCAAAATAAAATCGCGCAAACGGTTTGAACGGCGTTCGTTGAACTGGTCGCGTTCCATCGCCGTGAGCATCGCTCGAAAAACTTCCGGGCCGAGAATGTCGGCAAAGGAATCGCTGCGTTCGCGGCCGAGCCAAAGCAATAGTTCGCTGCTGGCCGTGTGCTGGCGGATGAGCCGCGCGAGCGTTTCCTTGAGCAAATCCCATTTACCTTCGGCGATGAGCAGATTGGCAAATTCCTTCGCCAGTTTCGCGGAAACAAAATTCAGCGAGCCGCGCAAAATTTCCTGCCAGCGGTCGGGATTGGCCTGCTTGAACGATTCGAGCGCGCGATGATGTTTGGCCGACGGAATTTGTTCGAGCAACGAACCGAACTTGACGTTGTCCTGCGACCAGATTTGCGCGGCGGTGATTTCGCCGGCGACCGGCTGCAGCCCGGCGGCTTCGCGCAATTCATCGCGCGCAAAAATCGCCTCGAGTGCGACGGCGGGTTGATTGCGCTGATACGACGCGATGTCCGTGTTCAGCGCGGAAATAATTTCGATCACGGCCGTCTGCTTGTCCGCCAGATCCGAAATGACTTTGGTCAATTCCGCAACCACCACGACGCGCGCCTTCAAACCTTTCGCCGCGCGAAAATCCACGAGCGTGCGGTCTTGCAACGACGTTTCCTGCGATTGAAAAACGACCGGCTCGGTTTTTTTCAGCGGCACGATGAAGTGGCCGTCCTTCTTCATTTCGCGCTTGGTCGTTTCCCACCATTTTTTCCAATCGTCGCGGATCACGTCCGGCGTGAGCGCAGCCTGAATCTGATCCGCCGTCGCCTTGCCGCCGTAACTGTTCAAAACCAGTTTGATTAAATCCAGATGATGCGCGGCGAGATGGCGAACGCTTTCCAAATCGTTCGCCTTGCGCGCGAGAATGTGGTCCTTGGGAATCGGCTTGAGATTTTCGGCGGCGAACGCCAGGTCCATCGTGTGCCCCGGCTTGCCCGGAAAATCAATCGTGAAGCGCGCGAACACCGTGTCCACCGTTTTAATTTTGCCGAAGCCCCAACTGCGATGCGTGCAGCATCCGCTCTCCGCCAATTGCGTCAGCGGTTCGACGTGACGGCCCTCAATTTTTCCGGCGGCGGCTAATTTTTCAAATTCTTCTCTCATAATAAAATCGTATTTTTCTCGTCACGAACTCACAATGCTCCATTAAACGCGGTGAACGCACAAAATCCAAGACAAATTGCGGCGCGAGTTTTGAATCGCCAAAAAAACAACGGCGAATTCACGGAAAATTTGCTGGAACGCGAACTGGCCAATGCGAAATTGTCGGCGGTTGATCGCGGATTGTGCCAGGAAATAATTTATGGCGTCGTCCGCCGGCAATCCACGCTCGACTGGCTCATCGCGCGGAAAACAAACGGACGTGAACAGAAATCCACGCTGCAAAATTTATTGCGCCTCGGCCTCTATCAAATTTTCTGGCTCGACAAAATTCCGCCGCACGCCGCCGTCCACGAAACCGTCGAACTTGCCAAACAAAACGGCTTCGGCCCGCAAGCCGGATTTGTGAATGCCATTCTGCGCGGCTACCTGCGCGAATTTGACGAAACCAAAAAAATTCTCGCGGAACTAAAAATTTCCAATCTCGCAGTCGGATTTTCCCATCAGCAATGGCTCGTGGAAAAATGGCAAAAGCGTTTTGGCGCGGAAAAAACCGCGCAACTTTTGGAATGGAACAACACGCCGCCGAAAACTTTTGCGCGCGTGAACACTTTGAAAATTGGTGGGGCGAGCGTCCCCGCGAGCCGGCTCGTTAGTAGCCTCGCCCCACCAAAAGATGCTGGCGCGCTTTTGGAAAAATGGCGCGATGAAAATGTTGAATATGATTTCGTGCGCCGCGATTGGCTGGAAGAAAATTTGATTTTTGAATTGAAATCGCATCCGCCGTTGACTTCGCTCGAAAGTTTCCGCGACGGCTGGTTTTACATTCAAGACCCCAGCACATTGCTCGCGCCGATTTTGCTCGCCGCGCAACTCGGCGAAACGATTTTGGATTTGTGCGCCGCGCCCGGTGGCAAAACTACATTCATCGCGCAGTTGATGAATGGCACAGGAAAAATCGTCGCCTGCGACATTTCCGAGGAGCGATTGAAGTTGATTCAAGAAAATTGCGCGCGGCTGGGCGTGACTTGCGTTGAATTTTGTAGGAGCCGAGGTGACGAGGCTCATTCTGAAAAATCGGAAATCAGTCAGAGACTCCTTACGTCGTCTCCTACGATTTTTGACCGCGTCCTTGTGGACGCTCCGTGTTCCAATTCCGGCGTGATGCGCCGCCGCGTGGATTTGCGCTGGCGGATTTCGCCGGAAGAAATCTCTCGATTGCGCCAAACACAATTGGATTTGCTCAAACTCGCCGCGACGAAATTAAAACCCGGCGGCGTTTTGATTTACAGCACATGCAGTTTGGAACCGGAGGAAAATTCCGAGGTCGTGAAAGAATTTTTGCGCGAGCACAAAAACTTTAACTTGGAAAGTGAACGACAGCTTTTGCCATTCGCCGACAACGTGGACGGCGCATTTGTGGCGCGCTTGAAAAAATTGGCTTAACCTGATTCGCATTATGGAACTTGACCTTGAAAATGAATTCGCCGACCGCGCTTATCAATTGCTTGCGAGCCTCGTCACACCGCGCCCGATTGCGTTTGTCACGACGTTGAGTCCCGACGGAAAAATCAACGCCGCGCCATTCAGCTTTTTCAATCTGCTCGGCGCGCAGCCGCCGATTCTTGCCTTCGCGCCCGGCGACCGCGACGACGGCACGCCCAAAGACACTGCGCTGAACATCCGCGCCACGCACGAATTTGTTGTTAATCTCGTGGACGAAAAAATCGCCGAGGCGATGAACCAATGCGCCGCGTCGCTGCCTTATGGCGAAAATGAATTGGCACGCGCCGGGCTGACCGCTGCGCCGTCAACCGTGGTAAAACCGCCGCGAATTTTGGAATCGCCCGCGAGTTTGGAATGCGTCGAATGGGGCACGCTGCAAATTGGCGGCAACCGCGTGGTGGTTGGTTTGATCAAACGTCTGCATTTGCGCGACGAATTGTTCGATGCGGAGAAAAAACGGATTCACACGGACAAACTTTTTACGATCGGCCGCATGGCTTCCCCGCACTGGTATTGCCGCACGCGCGACCGGTTTGAGATGAAACGGCCGGAGTAATTATTTTATCGCGTATCGCGCTTCCATTTCGGCCTGCGTGTAAGTTTTTTTGCCGAGCGCACGCTGGCGGGCTTCTAAAACATCAAGATAATCTCCGAGAGTTTCCAACTCCTCGTGCATTTGCGCGACTTGCTGGCGACACTTTTTAATTTTTCTTAAAAAGATTTTTGCCATGCGTTCACATCCCCATAATCTGATAACCGGAATCTACGTAGAGAACTTGTCCCGTAATTGCCGCCGCGCCGTCGCTGGCGAGAAAAGTTCCGGTTGCGCCAAGTTCTTCCGGCAAAACATTTCGTTTGAGCGGCGAACGTTCTTCGTAATGTTTTAACATTTGTTGAAAACCGGAAATTCCGCGCGCGGCGAGCGTGTTGACCGGCCCGGCGCTGATGCAATTGACGCGAATTTTTTTCGGACCCAAATCATACGCGAGATAGCGCGTGCTGGCCTCGAGCGCGGCTTTGGCGACGCCCATGACGTTGTAGTGCGGCACGACTTTTTCCGCGCCGTAATAACTCATCGCCACAATGCTGCCGCCATCGGTCATCAACGGCGCGGCGGCGCGGGCGAGCGCGACCAGCGAATACGCGCTGACATCGTGCGCGACGCGAAACGCTTCGCGGCTCGTGTTGACAAATTCGCCTTCCAGCGCTTCTTTCGGCGCGTAGGCAACCGAATGCAAAAGCAAATTTAATTTTCCAAATTGCGCGCCGACGGTTTTGAAAACGTTTTCAATTTCGTCATCCTTCGTCACGTCGCACGGCAAAATTAAAGTATCTGCGCCAAAAGTCCCCGCGAGTTCGGCGACATTTTCTTTCACGCGCTCGCCTTGATAAGTGAACGCGAGTTTCGCGCCCGCCGCGTGCCACGCCTGCGCGATGGCCCACGCGATGGAGCGTTTGTTGGCGACGCCGAAGACAATTCCAGTTTTTCCGTCAAGTAATGCCATAATTTTGAAATGTTAAATGGTTTTGATCAGCGCGCGCAATGTTGAATCGTAGCAGCC
>Ga0075522_10003811_pt1 | contig 10951 bp, 7 predicted proteins | sample NGEPerA_FD_74796 | JGI IMG/M metagenome (GOLD analysis project Ga0075522, IMG submission 74796) | Arctic peat soil microbial communities from the Barrow Environmental Observatory site, Barrow, Alaska, USA - NGEE PermafrostL2-A | ecosystem: Environmental > Terrestrial > Soil > Wetlands > Peat ... | reverse complement strand
CTCGCGGACTTCGCGGGCTTCTTCGCCGGGCATTTCGCTTAAAACGTCGCGCGATTTTTCGGGAGTCATGTCCGCGATAACGTCGGCGGCCTGGTCCGGGTCCATTTCCTCGAGAATGTCCGCAGCTTTCTCGGGAGTGAGGGTTTCGACGATCTGCGTGGTCAGGCGTTTATCGAGTTCCGCCAGGGCTTCCGCAGCGGTTTGCTCGTCGAGTGAAGCGATAATCGATTGGCGCTCGTTCGGGGACAGGGCTTCCATGATGTCCGCGAGATCCGCCGGATGCATTTTTTCCAGCTTCTGGTGAGTGATACGAAGTTTCACGCGTCGCAGCGGGTCCGATTCGATCAGGTTCACGAACTCCCAGGGAATGACGCGGGTGGGCAGCTTGGTGGTCAACCCACGGACGACACCCGGAGAGGCTACGCCGTGCAGGAGCCGTCGCGCGGCACCCGTCAGGCCGACGTCCACTTGGGTGACGCGCATTTCGACGGTGCCGTTGACGCGCTGCTCCGCCATATCAATGTCGTTTACGCGGACGACTTTGCGGCCGCTCGTGTCGATGATCTGCTGGTCGAGCAGGTCTTTGCGCATGGCCAGCCACGCTTCGTTGGGCTGGTAATGCTCCAAATCCTTTTCCTCAACATTGAGGCGGATGACGCCGGGGGCAACGAAGGCGACGTTGTCGTAGCGAACGATTAACGGAAGAAATTTTCCCCTGCCGAGGAGAATGCGCGCCACGCGATTGGGCTGGTCGGCTGGTTCAATAAATAATTCGGTCACTTGCCCGACAAAATGGCCATCCCGATCGTACGCTTCGCCTCCCAAAAGATCTGTTGCATGCAGCATGTGCGCCTCCTTTCTCTCAGACTTCGGTGCCCGCTCGGATCGTTGGAAGGCCCCGAAAGCCAGTCATGTTTCGGACATATACGCAGGGCGGGCTTCCGCGCCCCAAGTCTTACTAAATTTATTCAATTGGCCGGTTACGGCGGGTGCGCTGAGAATTGCTACCCGCAACCAGGATGGCCCAGCCGCGGGTGAGGGAAAAAACCGGGTCTACCCGAGGCTTCTACTGATTACTCTTAAAGAATGGCGGACGGGCGGTTCGGCATCTTTACACCATGCCTTTTCGGAACATCCTGCCGCCGACGAATTGCCACCCGGAAAGGGCTCTAACTTTTCAGATTCGCGCATCAGAACAAAAAAACTCCATCTCAGTAGGTAAACGCTGTTGAAATCTTTGTCAAGGAAAGAGTGCACATTTTCTGATTTTTCTTGTTATCGAAAAGAACATGATGCATGTTTTTGCCATCTTGTGGCCGTTTTCATTCGCATTCACGCAAGTACAGCAGTATCGTTCGCATCCTTCCCCAGAATTTTGTTTCGTTTAGGATGCCAATCCCCGGATACAGGTTGGCGGATACGGTCAAAAACGCGTAACGAGGTGAGAATTTTTTCGGTGCGCTTGCTCGACAGGAGCGAACGCATCGCGGTATAACTTCCTGTTGCCGACCGGCGTTTTCTTCCCCGCGCGTTTACAATGGAAGCCGCACTCGGGCCCGGCAATCCACGAGACATGATAGAAGCAACCACACCGCTTATGCGGCAATACCAGTCTATCAAGGGGCGGTATCCGCACGCGCTTGTCCTGTTCCGGCTGGGCGATTTCTACGAACTTTTTTATGAAGACGCGATAGCCGCTTCCCGTGAACTGCAGATCACCCTTACCTCCCGGAATCGGGAGCGCGGCGAGCCTATTCCTATGTGCGGAGTTCCCTTCCATGCGGCGGAGGGCTACATCGCCCGGCTCTTGCGCGCGGGATACAAGATTGCCGTGTGCGATCAGATGGAATTGCCGACGCCTGGCAAGAAGCTGGTGCGGCGCGAAGTGGTGCGGGTGATTACGCCGGGAACCGCGACCAGCCTGAACGTCCTCGAGCCGAAAGAGAATAATTATTTGGCCGCGATTTTCAGGGCCGTTAGCGGGACGCCTATCGGGTTTGCCTATGCGGATGTAACGACCGGAGAGTTCCGGGCAGCGGTATTTACGGGCCTTGATGCGGACGAAAAACTGAGAGATGAGCTGCACCGGCTGAAGCCGCGGGAGATTCTGATTCCCCGGCAAGCCAACTTGTTCAGCGCGCCCGGTTCGGAGGCGGAACCGGGTGGACACGCGCCGGGAGCGCGGGCTGACATTCGCGAGGGGGTGGAAACGCGGATCGACGAGTGGGCTTTTCGGACGGACTATGCGGAGCGCGTGCTGCGGGAGCAGTTTGGCGTGGCGACACTCGATGGATTTGGACTTGCCGGGCATCCGCATGCGGTTTCCGCAGCGGGAGCCGTGGTCCATTATTTGCGCGAGACGTCGGCGATGGATCCGGAGAACGGAAATCATTCAGGTGCTGCGCTCGGGCACCTGGAACATGTGCGGTATTACGAGCAGGCGGATGCGCTGGTGCTCGATATTGTGACGGTGCGCAATCTTGAACTGGTTGCGCCGATTTTTTTTGAGGATGGCGTAAAGGGCGCAGCTCCGACGTTGCTGTCCGCGCTGGACGAAACGGCTACGGGGATGGGAGCACGTTTGCTGCGGCAATGGATTTTGAGGCCGCAAGTGAATCGCGAGGAAATTCAGGCGCGGCTCGACGCGGTGCAGGAATTGAAGAACCACACAGTGCTGCGCGAGGAGATTCGACACAACCTGGCAGGTGTGCAGGATCTGGAGCGGCTTGCGGGACGGATAACGCTTGGCGTGGCGTCGCCGCGCGACCTTCTCGGCCTCCGGCAATCGCTGTCGCGCATTCCGCTACTTCGAAAATATTTGTCCAACTGCGCGTGCCGGCGGCTTGCCGAGCTACTTGTGGAAATGGATGAATTGGCCGATGTGCGCGAACGAATTGAGTCATCGCTCGCGGATGATCCCCCCGCCCTGGCATCCGATCCGGGAGTGATCCGGCGCGGCTGCGATAAGGAGCTGGACGAGCTGCGTGAGCTTTCGCAGCACGGAAAGCAAATTATCGCGGCGATGGAAGAGCGCGAGCGGAAGCGCACCGGAATTGGTTCCCTTAAAATTCGCTTCAACCAGATCTTTGGCTACTACATCGAGATATCCAAAGCGAATTTGCATCTGGTACCGGCCGATTTTGAGCGGAAGCAAACGCTCGTGAACGCAGAGCGCTTCACGACCGGCGAATTGAAGGATTATGAGCGCAAAGTGCTGGATGCGGACGAGCGCATTGCGGACATTGAGCGCAGATTGTTCAGCGCACTGCGCTTGTGGGTCGGCGAGCAGGCCTCACGGTTACGGCGCACGGCGATGGCCATATCACAGCTCGACGTGCTGGGAAATTTCGCGCGGCTCGCGGCTTCGCGGAATTACACGCGGCCTGAATTTAACGATGACACGCAAATCATGATTCTCGGCGGCCGCCACCCGGTGATTGAGCAGCTGTTGCAACAGAAGGGCGAGCGGTTTGTGCCCAACGATTTGTTTCTGGATGATTCTACGCAGCAGATCCTGCTGATTACCGGTCCGAACATGGGCGGAAAATCGACCTATCTGCGGCAGGCTGCGCTGATTATTCTGATGGCGCAGATGGGATCGTTTGTTCCGGCGGATCAGGCGCGACTGCCGGTTACGGACCGAATTTTTACGCGGATTGGGGCGGCCGATAATCTGGCGCGCGGGCGATCGACTTTTCTGGTGGAGATGACCGAGGTTGCCGCAATTTTAAATACCGCGACACCGGCGAGCCTCGTGCTGCTGGATGAGGTGGGGCGCGGGACGGCTACGTTTGACGGGCTCTCGATCGCCTGGGCGGTGGTGGAGCATCTTTCGAGCGAAACGAAGTCGCGTACGCTCTTCGCCACGCATTATCACGAACTGACGGAGCTTGCGGAGTTGCTGCCGGGAATTAAAAACGTGCACGTGTCGGCGCGCGAAACTTCGACGGGCATCGTATTCTTGAAGCGCGTGGAAACCGGGAGCGCGGACAAAAGCTATGGAATTGAAGTGGCCAGGATGGCAGGATTGCCTCCGGCGGTCATTGCGCGGGCGAGAGAGATTCTGGAGCGGCATGAGCAGTCGGAGCACCAGTTGAGCGAGAAGCTGACTCCGGGAGCGGCAGCGGGTGGAGAACCGCTACCGGAGCAGCAGCCGCTGTTTACGCCGCTTGACCGGCGTGTGCTCGAGGCGTTGCGCAAGGCCGATATTGATAATTTGAAGCCGGTTGAAGCGCTCAATCTGCTGGCCGAATTGAAAAAGCAAATTTTATGAAGCTTTCCAAAAAACGCGGGTTGCTGGCGCTGGGCATCATGTCCGGAACTTCCGCGGATGGAATCGATGTCGCGCTCGTGCGCATGAACGGAAGGAAAGCGACTCTTGAGAATTTTGCGGCGCTTCCGTTTCCGCGAAACGTGCAGAAGATGATTCTGAATCTCGCCGAGGGCCACGCGGTCACAACGGGAGAGATCAGCCAGCTTAATTTTCTGCTGGGAGAACTATTTGCAAAGGCGGCGCTCGCGGCCTGCAAGAAATTCGGCGTGCCTGCCTCGCAGATCGAGGTGATTGGTTCGCACGGACAGACAGTTTTCCATCAGGGTGAGCCGGCGCTGATTGAAGGAGCGCGCGTTGCGTCGACCTTGCAGATTGGCGATCCTTCCGTGATTGCCGTGCGCACGGGGATCACCACGGTTGGAGATTTTCGTCCCGCGGATATGGCCGCAGGGGGCCAGGGCGCGCCGCTTGTGCCCTATGTGGACTATCTGCTCTACAGGCATTCGCGCCTTGGCAGGGTGGCGCTGAATATCGGCGGAATTGCCAATGTTACGGTGATTCCCGCAGGCGCTGCGCTGGAGGATGTCTTTGCGTTTGATACGGGGCCAGGAAATATGGTGATCGACGCGCTGGTGCGGCGCTTTACGGATGGCAAAAAAACATTCGATCGCAACGCGGAAATGGCTTCCAAAGGCCAATTACTACCGCAATTGCTTCAGCTAATGCTGCGGGAGAAATATTTTTCGCGGCGGCCGCCGAAGACGACTGGACGCGAACAGTATGGCGAAGGCCATGTGAGCCAACTGCTTTCGCACAGCGAGGCAAAGGCCGCAAGGCCGGAAGATTTGATCCGTACGGCGACTATCTTAACGGCTCTCTCTGTGGTCGATGCATTCCACCGGTTTGTCGCGCCCAAAGCGGAAATTTCGGAGCTGATTGTTTCCGGCGGGGGCGCGCACAATCCGCTGCTCATGGCGCAATTGCAATCAGGGTTAAGCGGAATACACGTGCGCGAAGCGGGAGAGTTGGGCGTGTCGGGCGACGCAAAAGAAGCGTTCGCGTTCGCCGTGCTGGCATGCGAGACGCTGCGAAGGCAGCCTGCCAATGTGCCGGGGGCGACAGGAGCGAAGAGGGCGGTCGTGCTGGGCAAGGTGTGTTATGCGGGGTGAGGCAGGAAGTTCAGGATGGCCAGGAAGTTCAGGAAGTGAAAAAAACACGCGAAACATTTTAGCGCGACGAATCCGTTCCCTCACTGCTTCTGCTTCCTTTTTTTCCTTTTCTTCCCTGCTCGCCGTTCTCTTATTTCTTTCTTCCTGCTCTCGAACTTTTAGCACGGAACCCGGCGTTGTAAATTTTTTGATTGAGACGATGCCGACGAATCTGGATCCGCGAATTGGTACGGACGCGGTTTCGCAACGGCTGGACAGCCTAATTTTCAGCAGCCTGGTGGAGCTTGACGCCCAAAGAATTCCGCGCGGGGATTTGGCGGAAAAATGGGAGACGCCCGATGCGGTCACATATATTTTTCATTTGCGCAGCGGGGTGAAATTTCACGACGGGCGGCCGCTTACTTCCGGGGACGTCAAATACACATTCGATTCCGTTCTGGACAGGACCGTTACATCGCCGAAGCGAGGGTCACTCGCGTTGATTCAATCGATTGATGCTCCCGATGCTGCGACCGTGATTTTCCATTTGAAAGAACCGTATGCCGGATTTCTATGGGAAATCGCGCGGCCTGCCATCGGAATTGTACCCGCCGGTTCAGGGACGGATTTTTCTTCGCGGCTGACGGGAACGGGGCCGTTCCGGTTCGTCGGCGCCGAGCAGGATGACAACGTGGTCCTGGAAAGAAATGGCGATTATTTTGGAGGGGCGCCAAAAATTTCGCGCGTGATATTTCGTGTGGTTCCGGAAGCGATCGTGCGCGCCCTCGAATTGCGCAAAGGCAGCGCCGATGTGGAAGTGAATTCGCTTACCGCGGATATGATTCCCGTATTGCGGAAGCAATCCGCTCTCGCTGTCACCGATAATCCCGGAACCAATTATCAGTATCTGGCGTTTAATCTGGACAACTCGACTCTCGCCAAACGCGAAGTGCGCCAGGCTCTCGCGCTGGCAACGAACCGCGACGAAATTATTAAATATCTGTATCGAGGGCAGGCGCGTCCCGCCGACGGGCCGCTGCCCAACAGCAGCTGGGCGTATGATCCCGACATTCGGAAATACGACTACAATCCGCAGCAAGCGGAGCAATTACTGGACGCCGCGGGATTCCCGCGACAGCAGGCGATGGGCGGCATGCGAGTGAAGCTTAGCTTAAAGACGACGACAGAAGAATCTTCGCGACTGCTTGCCGCCGTGCTGCAGGAGCAGTGGCGCAAAGTGGGCATCGATCTCGACGTGCGGCCGCTGGAATTTGCGACGCTATTTTCTGATATGGCGCGCGGAAGTTTTGAGATATTTACACTACGCTGGATTGGCGCGAATAACGACCCTGACACTTTTTTCGAGTACGTTTTCGATTCCCGCAAAATGCCGCCCGCGGGAGCAAATCGCGGGCATTATCGAAATGCGGAAGTGGACGCTCTACTGGATCAAGCGCGGGTGGAAACGGATAGGGAGAAGCGGCGGGCGCTGTTCGGTAAACTGCAGAAAATTATTGCGGACGATTTGCCTTACGTCAGTTTGTGGTTTATGGATAACGTCAGCGTGCACAACACGAGGATTAGTGGGGTACAGCTTTCGCCAACTGGGGATTATGATTTTTTAAGGACGGTGGAGGCGCGGTGATTGTGGGGGGTGGATTGAATTCGTTTACGCCATTTTGTGGCATAGGCTTCAGCTTGGGGGTTTAGGCCTTGCTTGGACTAAATTCCGCAGGCTAAAGCCTACGCTACTTAGACCTCGGAGTCGTCTTCCAGGCAGGCGCGGATTTCCTGATCGGTGATTACGCCTTCGCGCATCACTTCCCAATCCATTCCGTCTAATTTCACAATCGTGGAGGCCAGGTTTCCTGGGGTTTCTCCAGCGTCGATGATCAGCGGAAGACGATCGCCCATTTGTTCCAGAAGATCAATGGCCGTGGAACAGGCGGGCTGGCCGGAAATATTTCCGCTGGTTCCGGTAACAGGGCCCTGCAGGAGTTCGATAATTGAATTTACGATGGTCGACTTCGGCCAGCGTATGGCAACGTTCCCTGTTTGCGCGGTCACCTTCAGCGGGACGACGGTCGCAGCTTCCACAAGCAACGTCAACGGGCCGGGCCAGAATTTGGCGGCAAGCTTGTGAAAAGAGTATGGAACATCGCGGGAAAGCGTAACGCCTTGAGAAATTTTATTTACAAGGATCGGGAGAGCACGCGTTTCCGGGCGCCCTTTGACGCGATAGAGTTGATCGACCGCAGCAAGATTAAAAGGATCCGCGGCAATCCCATAAAACGTGTCTGTCGGTATGGCGACGAGTTCGCCGCGGCGAAGAAATTCAGCGGCATAACGCAGTGCTTCAGGATCCGGATTTTCGGGAGAAATTTTCAGCAGTTCAGCGGACAAAATGGCAACCCTCGTATGAAGAAGCAAAAAATGACATTCGACCGGAATCAAAAGCAGTCGAGTGAAACTACCATAGACATGTAAAGCGTTCAAGACGCTAACTATTTCACTGCTGGATTTTCACCGAAGTTGGGCACTGCCGATTTCGTAACCGCGTGGCCGGTTTCGCATTGCTGTCGTAGAGGCCGGTCGCAGTTCGGGCGGGCGCTTTTCTCCGTGCAACGCAAATTGAGAATCTGCCGGCACGGCCAGTTGCTTTACGGCTCTGAGGGCGTTTGCTACGCTGATTGTTATGGTTCAACCACGCCACAAAACGGTGAAGGACATTCCCGAAGCCAAGCCGACGGTAATTGCCAGCCGCGACAACCAGTGGCTCATGCGATTTCGCACTGCGCTGTCCGGCCAGCGCGACGAAAATGAGATTATTGGCGTTGAGGGTGTTCGATTGGTTGAAGCAGCGCTCGGTTCAGGGCTGCCGGTGAAGGCGCTTCTCATAAGCGTATCCGGCGCGCGGCATCTTGACCGCATTTCTCCTCTGCTCGCGAACGAGATTCCCCTGCTGCAAACTTCGGACAAATTATTTTCCGGCGTTGCCGACACGCGCTCGCCGCAAGGGATTGCAGCGCTCGTGCGACCGCGCGTGGCTACAAATGAAAAACTGTTTCCTGGCGCGAAGCTCCTCATGGTTCTGGTGGGCGTGCAGGACCCCGGAAATGTGGGGACGATTGCACGAGCGGCTGAAGCCTATGGAGCAACGGGCTTAGTAACCTGCCCGGCAGACGGGATAGGAACAGCGGACCCGTTTTCGCCCAAGGCACTGAGGGCTTCGGCGGGGTCGTCCCTGCGATTGCCAATCCTGCCTGCGATTTCGTCGACCGCTTTGCTCACGCAATTGGGCGCGGCACGGATAAAAATTTACGCGGCGGTTGCGGCAGGAGAGTCCAACCTTACTTCCCCGCTCCTGCGACCGTGGGAAATCGATTGGAAAATTCCGGCAGCGATTTTGATCGGCAACGAAGGCGCCGGGCTGCCCGATGAATTTTTGCATGCGGCGGACGCACGCGTGTTTATCCCTCAAGCCGCGGCCAGCGCGCGCGTAGGAATTGAATCGCTGAACGCGGCGATGGCGGCCAACGTTTTACTGTACGAAGCGATGCGCCAGAACACGATTTCGCGAGAGTTCCGCCGGTGAGCCTCTTCGCAAAACTCGAGCCTGAAGAAAATCCTGGTGGAAGCGGACAACCGCTCGCGGAGCGAATGCGGCCGCGAACGCTCGATGAATTTACGGGTCAAGAGGCATTGCTCGGACCGGGAAAACCGCTGCGAAATCAGATCGAGCGGGACGACATTGGCTCGATGATTCTGTGGGGACCGCCCGGATGCGGCAAGACAACGCTGGCGCGGCTGATTGCGCGGACGACGCATTCGGAATTTGCGGCGTTCAGCGCGGTGCTCACCGGGATTAAAGAAATAAAAGAAGTGATGGCGGCGGCCGAGCACACACGGCGCGCGGGACGCCGCACGATCGTGTTCATCGACGAGGTGCACCGATTTAATAAGGCGCAGCAGGATGCGTTTCTCCCGCACGTCGAAGCAGGAAATATTACTTTGATTGGAGCGACGACGGAAAATCCTTCTTTTGAAGTGATCGCTCCGCTGCTTTCCAGAACGCGCGTTTACGTTTTGCAGGCGCTGACCACCGAACAGATCGAAGGGCTGTTGCGGCGCGCGCTAGCCGATCCGGTGCGCGGACTGGGCAATGAGAAAATTGTAATAAGCGATGAGGCGATTCAACACATTGCCGTCTTTTCAGGCGGCGATGGCCGTGCGGCGTATAACACGCTGGAAGCCGGTGTGCGCGCTGTGCAGCCGGATCCGACTGGAACTCGCACGATCACAAAGGAACTGCTGGCCGAGCTTTTGCAGCGGAAATTTCTGCTGTATGACAAATCGGGCGAAGAACATTACAACCTGATTTCCGCACTGCACAAATCTGTGCGCAATTCTGATCCGGACGCCGCACTCTACTGGCTGGTGCGAATGCTCGAATCCGGAGAAGACCCGCTGTACGTTGCGCGACGCCTCGTGCGCATGGCTAGCGAGGACATTGGCCTCGCGGAACCTGGCGCGCTTGCCGTTACGATCGCCGCCATGCACGCTGCCGAATTTGTCGGGCCGCCGGAAGGAAATCTCGCCCTCGCGCAGGCCACGGTTTACCTTTCGCTCGCGCCGAAATCGAATGCGCTTTATCTGGGATACGGCTCCGTGACCGACGATCTGGAAAATACTCGCGCCGAGCCCGTGCCGCTGCATTTGCGGAACGCCGCAACGGGGCTGATGAAAAATATCGGGTATGGGAAAGGATATCAGTACGCGCACGACGTGGAAGAGAAAGTGGCGGACATGACCTGCCTGCCGGAATCTCTTGCGGGAAAAACATATTACCGGCCGACGGATCAGGGATTTGAGGCGCGCTTGCGATCGCGCATGGAGGAGATTCGGAGGACTAAGGGTCAGAGGAAGGTTTAAGTAGGACAGGCTTCAGCCTGTCTGATTTTGAATTTGGTTCGTCGATTTATTTCTGGAATTGCTGGTACTACTAAAAAAGTCAAAAGAAAACAGGCTGAAGCCTGTTCTACTTACTTCTTCGTGCGCGGATGTACAGATCTTTGGCTATGCAGCGGTCCATTGCTACGAAAATACCTGCGCGGCGGGCGCGTTCGGCGGAAGCCGCGTCCTCGACTCCCTCTTGCATCCAGATGGCGCGGGCGCCGACGCGGATCGCCGAATCGACGATGTCGGAAACATGTTCGGAGCGGCGGAAAATATCCACGATATCGATTTTTTCGGGAACATCTTCGAGGCGCGCGTAGGCTTTCTCGCCGAGCACTTCTTTTTCATTCGGATTTACCGGGATCACATGATAGCCGGACTCTTGCAGCGTTTCCGAGACGCCGAAGCTTGAGCGGTACGAGTTCGAAGAAAGACCGACGACGGCGATGTTTTTTGCCGTGGCGAGGATTTCGGTGATGGTTGCGAACTCAGTGGTATCCATGGGTGTGAATTGTGATTGTGATTCGGAACTCGTGAATTACGCGTTTATCCGAAAATCTGCCGTCCTAATTTG
>Ga0075522_10003809_pt1 | contig 10954 bp, 9 predicted proteins | sample NGEPerA_FD_74796 | JGI IMG/M metagenome (GOLD analysis project Ga0075522, IMG submission 74796) | Arctic peat soil microbial communities from the Barrow Environmental Observatory site, Barrow, Alaska, USA - NGEE PermafrostL2-A | ecosystem: Environmental > Terrestrial > Soil > Wetlands > Peat ... | reverse complement strand
CACAATCGCGGCCACAAAGACGAGTGCCGCCCAATGGTGCATTTGGCGTATCAGAAGTCCCGCCGCAACCTCGAAGCTAATGTTCAGCACCGAGCGATACGCGGCGGATACGGCAACCCCTTGCAAGGCTTTGTACGAACCAAGATAGACAACCGACGCGGAGCTGGCGTTGAAAAACATCGCCAGAAAGATTCCGGTCGCAATAAGCAGCACGAACGAATACAGGGCGATCTCGCCAAGCAGGAACGACCAGTGATCGGGGAACACGTGATTCAACGCGCGTCGGGCAAACTTCGCGAGGTGCAACCGCGAATCGAACCAGTCGGCAATCTGGGAGATCATGGCATGCCCCAAAATCCGGGACCGGGGGGCTCAGAGAAGTCGCCTCCCGCGCGTAAATTTCCGTCCTCATCCGCATAAAGCGGCAGTTGGGGAAGAGGTCTGGCCGCCGGCCCCCCGGTCGGTTGTGCAGCTGCTAAAACGTCGAAGGTGGATTGATGGCATGGGCATTGCAACAGGCACGTTTCCGCCTCATAGACTCCGACTGTGCATCCGGCGTGGGTGCAGACGCGCGAATACGCCAGGTATCCGCTCGGGGCCCAATTCTCTCGACTTTTTGGCAATCGCAACAATTCCTCATTCACACGTACCAAGACCGTCTGTGCGTTCTCCGATCCAACCTGGTTTTCGGGGAAAACGCTTATGGTACTTCCGGGTTGGAGTGTCTCCACGGACACGGGATTTCCCTCCAGAGAGACGAGCCGTTGTCCGCGTGTCCAAACCGTGGCCATCAGCGCAGGGCCAGGAGGCTTTCCGAGCGAGCGCAGTAGTGAAAGAATCGCCGCAGCGAGTGTCCCCAGCACTCCCGCGCTCATTCCCATCAGCAGCTTACGGCGTTGGACCTGATGCTTGGCGGCAAAATCTTTGGAAACAGCTTCGCGCTCACGAGGGCTGGAGGCCAGCGTTTCGCGTGCCTCGATCACCTGTTCATCGTTCATAAGCCGGTGCGCCCAGATCACAAGGCCCGCGCCGAACCCACCCAATGATGCGGCCAACGTTCCCCCCAACATCACATGACTGCCCCCGGTCCAATACGCGAAGATAAAACCGATTGCGGCTGCAGCGGCCACTGAAAACGCGCAGAGAACGAAAAGCGTTCCGATTCGTTCGCTTCCTTCTTGGGTTGATCCGGATGCTCCAGAACGGAATGGCGCAGGCGCGGCGGGCTCCGAGACCCCTGCATCAGCCTTGTTCGCGTTTACGGATTCATCACGCTCTGTATTTTTGTCGCTCATCCCTTGCCCTTCTTTTCGATCCAGCCCGCCATAGCGACCAACAGAAAGATTGCGATCCAAGCGACGAAACCTTCTGCGACGGATCCGTAATATCTCATGGGAGTTCCACCCGGGCTGGGTGGGTGCTGCATAAACTGAACGTACATGACGATCGAGTCGAGTTCTTGGTCGCTGATCGCCGAGGAAGGAAATTTGGGCATCGGTCCGGGGCCCCAGCGTATCGTTCCCGCAATTGTGGCCGCACTCTTCTCCACAAGCGATGGAGCGTTTATTCCTGCCGAAGCCATCGCTCCGCCTCGCGCTGCGGTTCCGTGGCAGGGTGCGCAGTACACTCGGAACAGGGTGCCTCCTTCGCTCAAATCGCCGCCTTGCAGAGGAATAATGGCAAGCCGTTGAGTCACATAATCCGCCACACTATCAATGTCCTCTTCCGAGAGCAGATGCTTGAAACTCGGCATGATTCCTTTGCCGCTTCGAACCATGTTCACAACGGCCTGCCGGTCGTGCTCTGCTTGTAACGATGGACCCGCAATCGAGATGACTCCGCTGATGCCCTCACCAGCCGTACCGTGGCATGTACTGCAACGTTTGAGGTAGACCGCACTCCCGTTGGGAGGGGAACCGGGCTCGGGCTGTTGGCCAAGGGCAGTTTGGGAAGCCAGAAAAATAAAGGCGAGAAGACCGAATAGCGCTCGAGCTATGAAAGCTTCCTGCGACATGCTCAGACGTCTGTCGGGGAAGCGCAGCGCGGCCTCGTCAGGTTCCAGCCGTCCGCTGGGGCAACCTATGGAACGTAAACGCCTCGTCTTATGCTCGTTCAGCGCAGCGAGCGGACGGAAACGACACTTTCTAGCCAAAACGAACCAGTGGCTCCGCACCTGCTCGCATATCCTCGATTTGTAAGTTCCGATAAAATTCATTTTTATTTCACGCAGCTAGCCCGTCGAATAGCACGGCCGATTCGTTCCCGAATAATCATGCGTATCTTGAGGCGTGGGTGACAAACGCTCGCGCTCCCTCGACGCATCGTCATTTCTCCTGCTCCAGCTCGCTTCATCGCAAGGTGTAAAGGTACGCCGCAATATCCACGGCTTGAGCATGTGACAGGCCCAGGTCCGGCATGGCCGTCTTCGGTTCGACTGCCTGCGGATTCTCGATCCAACGAACAAGGTTGTCGGGCTCGTTGGCAATCTCTCCCGCGATCATGGTTCTTTCGGCAAACAAACTGAGCGGCGGTCCGACAAGACCTTGAGCGTTATGTATGCCAGGAATGATATGGCAGGCTCCGCAGCCGAACGCCACAATCAGATCTTTGCCGTGGTGCGGGTCGCCGTGGATCGCAACGCCATAGGATCGCTCATCCTTCCCGCCGGTGCATCCTGACAGCGCGAAGCAGATTACCAGCAGGCAAAGTGTTGCGCAGCGCGCCAGTAGGGTCATTTGTCCCACACACACTACTGGACTTTCCGTGGAGGAGGCGAAAGCCACTCGATGCCCAAACCGAGGGTGACACTGGCAATCACGCTCGGCTGCGCTATGAACTCCCGCCGGCCCGTGGCATCGGCATTGAGGAAGTGCGATTGAAGGGAGGGTGCGCCAGTTTCGACAGGACATCGCGCCGGCAGCGAAAGCGACCAACGCCTTTCGTGTCGCGGGCGATTCATCCAGCACAACCGATCGATTGCTATTCTTCATTTCGGTAGAGACCTCGTAATACCGAGACTAAACATGGACCATTTTACTGATGCTTGCCTGGCGTTCAGCCGCCTGCATCCAAGCCACGAACAGAACGCAGAGCGCGGCCAGATGAATGAGACTGGCCGGGATCCACATAATGAGTCCGCTGAGCTGTTGGTCCTCCAGGGGAGTTAGTCCCCAGACCGCAGTGGTGTGCAAATAATTCACATACAGGGGCCGTCCGGCCAGCGTCAGAAGTGCGCCGAGCAAACCGTTTTGCAGCCCGATCGTGGCTACAAATAGCATGGCGGCTCCGTGACTCAGGCGTCGCCGGCCAAATGGCTCAATGACCAGGGTCCAGAACATGAGCGCCGTGACGAAAAAACAGCTGTGTTCAAGCGCATGGACAGACTCGCTCGCCAAAGCCCATCCATAGGGCCCGGGCAGATGCCAAAACCAGAGGGTCACGCTGCAAAGTATCCAGACGATCGCGGGAGACATCAATCGCTGGACCGCATCGTGCAAACCTGATCTCATCCACGCGCTACCGATAACGCGGCGTGCGGCTGGTGGAAAGGCCCACAACCAGGCTACCGTCGGACGACCCAAGATGAGCAGAGGAGGAGCGACCATCAACAGGACCAAATGCTGCACCATGTGTGCCGAAATTAGCTGATCGTCGAGCGCGTCAAACGGTGAAATCAACGCCGCAAACAAAGTCGCAATGCCTGCCGCGAACGCCGCGCTCCGTGCCCAGCCAAACAAGCGAAAGCGCGAAACCCTATCGAGACGACAGAGTCCTCGCACGTAACCGAATGCGGCAAGGCCAAGTGACACCAGTAGCACTGGATCCCAGTTCCATGGGAGTTGATTGAAGTGTCCGTTTTCTGCTCCCGCAGCGGATCCGGTAAATAAAACAAACACGAACGCGCCGCCGCCGGCCACAATCAGGAACCTACCGCTCAGTTTCCGCACAGAGGCACCAAGAAGAATGCGGCCGTACCAAATATGAGCGCCAAAAGGAATACCGCGCTGGTTAGAACGCCGCACATGGCCATGAAGCGCGTGCGCCCTTCGCCACGATCAAGCAGGTGATGGGCCGTGCCCAAGCTCTCGTTATACGTTCGGCGCCAACTGCGCCACGCGACGGCGCCGCCCGCGACTGCAAAAACGATGCCGACTGCGCTGATCGCAAGAAGAATCCACCAGAGGTGTCCCCAGAGTGGCGCCGAGAGTGGCCGGTCCCGTGGATAGCATGCGTGCCCGGAAAGCGCGACGCTAAGCAGAAGTTGCGCATTCCAAGCCGCAGGAGCAGAGGCTATGCCAAATAAAAGCGCAGCGAGCCCAACGTGTTTTCGTTGCGGGGCTGGATGGCCGATATCGAGCGGCGGTAGAGTTTGTTCAGTCATGAAATTACCCCAAACGAGGAGCGATATAAAAGGTGAAGAAAACTGCGAGCCAGACGACAGTGACAAAATGCCAATAAATTGCTCCGATTGAGACAGCCGAATGGCGAGCGGCATCGAAATAGCCGAGCGCTGTCCAGACCAGCAAGACCGCTAGCATCAATAGTCCGATGATGACGTGCAACATATGAAGGCCGGTAATCGTGAAGTACAACGAGCTGTAGACGCCTGTAGACAGGCTAAACGGCTGACCCCGCCACTCAAAACCTTGCATCACAATAAAGATCACGCCCAAGACCAGCGTAATGGCGAGTCCGGCGATTAACACACCACGCTTGGCTCTTTCGATGCCCCGCTCTCCCCACCACATGACCAGGCTACCGAGCACAAGAATGATCGTTCCTGGCACCGAAATCCGGAGGCTTGGAGGTCCGTCGGGTGGCCAGGCCCCCAAGGCATGCGATGCGAGATAGAAATAACTGAACAAGAGATACGCAAAGAGCATTGCTTCAGTCGCGATTAGGCCAACCATGCCCCACCAGCCCGAAGCGTGGTGGCCTTTGCTGCCAACGGGAAGAGTCCGACTGGAAACGGCGATCTCGGTCATGGTTGAGTCTCAATTTGGCCGAGTGCGCGCTGCGGCCATAGCCAAGCGATGGTGATAAGCAAAGTCAGAAGAGAGGTAATCGACAGTCCCCACCACGAGTGCAGAAGCAAACACACAAACACCGCGGTCGTCGTGAGCGCCACGAGCACTGGCAAATACGAGTCCCCCGGCATCTTCAGAATCACGTCGGGCTCTGCGTCGAGGGAGGTTGTTCCGATTGTCTCGCGACCCCTATCCAGGAGCAGACCGGTCCCCACGGAAGTGCGTTCCGAACCTTCGTCCAGGCGGTCCTCCCACAGTGGGTAGCGACTTGCAACAATCGGAATAACCGCGAAGTTGTAGACCGGCGGCGGCGATGAGGTCGACCATTCCAGTGACGCGCCGTCCCATGGATTGGGACCCGCAGGCACACCTCGTTTGCCGCTAACGAAAACGTTGATCAGAAATAACAGGATTCCCACGGCGAATACGAAAGCTCCGACCGTGATGACGAGATTGGGCGTCTCCCATCCGAGCCCACTCGAGTAGGTATAAACGCGGCGCGGCATGCCTTCAATTCCCAGGATGTGCATCGGGAAAAAGGCGACGTTGAAACCAATGAACATGACCCAGAAGCTCCACTTTCCCAGCGTTTCATTCATCAGTCGGCCTGTGACCTTGGGGAACCAATAGTAGATTCCGCCGACAACCGGGAAAACGTTGATGCCAATGATCACGTAATGCAAGTGCGCCACGACGAAATAAGTCCGCGTAAGCTGCCAATCCAGCGGCACTGCCGCTGTCATGAACCCGGAGACGCCGCCAATCACGAACAGCAGAATGAACCCGGCGAAAAATAGGAAAGAAGTCGTGAACACCGGACGACCGGTCCAGATTGTCGCTACCCACGCGAATACAGCGACCGCACTCGGAATCACGATGGTCATGCTCGCTGCGCTGAAATACGAGAGGGACAAGATTGGCAATCCGGAGGCAAACATATGGTGGACCCAGACACCGAAGCCCAGAACCATGGTCGTGACAGTTGCGAGTGCGACGGCCGTGTATCCAACCAACGGGCGCCTACAAAAGGTTGGCAGCGCATCCGACACAATTCCCATCGCAGGAAGCACGATCGCGTAGACCCAGGGGTGACCGAACATCCAGAACAGATGCTCCCAAAGCAGAGGTTGTCCTCCAGCAGTGCTGTCAAAAAAATGCGTGTTGTACTGACGGTCCATCCACAGCATGAAGAAGGCCAGGCTCACGGCGGGCACCGCGAACAGGTTTCCGACAGAAGCGGTTAGCGTGCCCCAGACCAGGATCGGGACACGGTTTATGGACATGCCGGGTGCGCGCGTGCGCGCCAGAGTTACGAAGAAATTGATCGAACCAACCGTGGTGGAAATGCCGAGCAGCACCATTCCGAGCGCGTAAACGTCGATGTTGGGGCCTGGGTTGTAGGCCAGGGATGTATAGGGTACGTAGTTAAACCAGCCGGCGTCGGGCCCCTTGCCAAACACAAAACTGCTGTACAAAAAAATGCCCGCGAACAGAAACACCCAGTAGGACAGCGCGTTCAGGCGAGGGAAAGCCATGTCTCGCGCCCCAAGCAAGAGTGGCCACAAATAGTTGCTGAATCCGGAGAGCACCGGCAACGCGTAGAGAAAAATCATCGTCACGCCGTGCATGGTGAATATCTGGCTATATTGTTCCGGTGTAAGTACCGTCAGGTTCGGCCGCGCAAGCTGCACGCGCATGAGTAGTGCTTCCAGACCCCCAACGATTAAAAAGATAAACGCGGTAACGATATAACGCTTGCCGATTTCTTTGTGGTCGACGGTCGATAACCAGCCGCCGATTCCCGGCTTGCCCTTCCAGATCTGTTCAAGCGTCTCAGTAATTGCGGAGTCGTCCGTCACTCGTGCGATGATGGGAGCGCGTTGCGTTTCGGTCGTGGTCACAAATCGAACTCCTTTCGTTACTGCAGTGTGTTCAAGTAGGAAGTCACGGCGGTGAGCTCCGTCCCCGATAAATTCGGGTCGGGCATGCGAGTTCCTGGCTTAAGACCTTGTGGATTGTCGATCCAACCCGCCAGATTACCGGGCGTGTTGGGCAGCAGTCCGGCAGCAAGCGTGTGGCGTGCCATTAGGTGCGAAAGATCGGGCCCCACGACTCCCGCAGGGGACACTCCGCGTATGGTGTGGCAAACAGCGCAGCGCGTTTGAAAAATTTGCGCGCCGCGAAGAGCTTCTTCCGAATTGGGCGGCGCCGTATCCGCCAGTTGGCTGTGCTTCCAGGCCGTAAAATCTTCTGGAGTTTCCGCAACGATCATCAGCGCCATGTGAGCGTGCTGCGGCCCGCAAAACGCAGCGCATTGGCCTAGATACTCACCGGGTTGATCTGCCTCGAGCCACGTGACGTTCGTCTGGCCCGGAATTACATCCATCTTCCCTGCGAGCTGGGGAATCCAGAATGAGTGCATCACGTCTGCGCTCATCAGCTCGAATCGAATCGGCTGACCCACGGGAATATGGATTTCATTTGCGGTGGTGAATATTTGTGCGGGTCTGTCGTCGACATAGCGCAAACTCCACCACCACTGCGACGCGGTGACCTGGACGGTTAGAGCGGGAGCAACCGGTGGATGTGCCACCGCCGCTGTCACGATCAGTGTCCATATCATGCAGCCGAAGAGCACGACTGAGGAAGTGCCAACGCCAATATAAATCCAGCCCATGCCGCCGGCGTCGCGGCGAACGGTCAGCTGACGAGGATCCGCAGCGGGATCGACACCGCGCTTTCGGAAGATGCCACCGAGCAGGAGCCCGGCTATGATGATGATGACGAGCAGTGAGATGATTCCCAGGCCCCACCCAAGCCGTGTAATCGCATCAACTGCCGGTCCGAACGTGCGATGGTACGCCATCGGCGGTTCTACCTGAACTAAACCCGACACGCTCATCATGTGAATGTATAGAAACATCGCGCATGGGATCATGGCTGCGGCTCACTGGCTTTCGGTTCTGTTAATTTCGTCTTGCGCTTTGGGACAATTGGAGTTTCAGTGTGCGCAGCGGGGGCCGTCGTCGGTGCGAGCGCTGGCTGCGCGGTGGGCTGATCGTTGGGATCAGGCGACATTTCCGCCTCCGGCGGCGGTGCGAGCTGAGCATCCGCTTGAGCCTCTGGCGCGACTTGCTCGCCTGGTTTGTCACCCTGCCGGGCATGCTCGTAGTCCTTAGGCGAAACGGTCCCACCCAAAGACTGAATGTAGGCGACCAATTTCCAGATATCGTCCGGTGGCAGCGCGACGCCCCAGGCTGGCATGCCCTGCGGCCTGCCATCTCGAATCGTCTTGTATATCTGCACCGGCAGACCTCCGTAACGCCATTCGGCATCCGTCAGGTCAGGTCCCATGTTTCCTTTGCCGTTATAGGCGTGGCAACCCGCACAATTCATCTTGATATAAAGCTGTTCGCCCTGCTGGATGGCCTGCGCATTTCCTTGATAAGGGTTGGCAATGGACAACGCCGCAGCGCTGAACGAGGGCTCTCCTGCGACCTGGCCTAACGGCACCGAGGCGAGCATGTCTGCTGTGGGAAGCCCGCTCGCTGAGTTAGCCGTTGTGGTTCCGCCTTGCGAGTGCTTGCATCCGCCCAGCAGCAGCAAAAGTGCCGCGATTCCGATTGCAAACGTCATTGACCGAGCTCTCATCGTTAGTCTCAGTGCGGATTACTGTTACCGGTTTTTGGCGGCGTTACTGACGCCGTCCTTTTCAGTTAACTGGCCAGGACCGCTGCTCATCGAGTTGCCGTCAATCGAGAACACATACAGTGTGTTGCCGCCCGCCGGGAAATCGAGAGGCCTTAACGCGATGACATCGGCACGCACCGTCGCGGCGCCTCCGATGCCCGCCGAAATGGCAATGTACTGGCGATGGTCCGGGCCCGTGTACGTCATGGGTTGACCAATAATTCCCGAACCGAGTTTCTGCGACCAAAGTACCTTGCCACTGCGCGCATCCACCCCACGGAACCAACCATCCGCGGTACCGTAGAACGCAACGTCGCCAGCCGTTACGAGCACACCGCTCATGGTCATATAGGTTTCCTTGATGGACCATACCTTTTTGCCGGTAGCAGGGTTCCAGGCCATGAATTCTCCGAGGTTGCCGCCGGGCGCCGGATAGCGATGCATATCCATCCCATCGTATGGCGAACTCGGAATGTAACTGGCGTCGTGGTCGGTGACATCCATGCAGATATTAAAGATATCGGCATATACCAGACCCGTTCGCGGCGAAGCTGCGGCTGGCTGCCAATCCTTACCGCCTATATCCGGCGGACAGACATTGACGAGCTTGACGTTCGGATGCGGTTCCTTGTCTGGAATGACCATCGGAGTTCCGGTCTTCATGTCGAAACCGCTGGACCAGTTTTGATAGGCAAACGGACTGGCCTTGAGCACTTCCCCGGTGGCTCGGTCGATCGTGTAGGCGTAGGCATTGCGGTCGAAGTGGACCAGCACCTTGCGCGACTGGCCATCGATCGGCAGGTCCATCAGGATATTCTCGTTGACGGCGTCGTAATCCCATCGATCGTGGGGCGTCGTCTGGTAAGCCCAGCGTGCCATGCCGCTATCGACGTCGCGAGCGAAGATCGTACTCGTCCACAAATTGTCGCCGGGCCGCTGATCTGGGACGCGCGGAGACGGATTGCTAGTGCCGTAATAAATGAGATTCAGTGATGGGTCATAGGAGATCCAGGCCCAAACCGAACCTGCGCCGTGCTTCCACATGCCTGCAGGCCACGTACTGATGCCCAAATCCTTACCCTTCATCCGGTCATAAAAAGGCTTGAAATCAGCGCCGATGCGCACGTCCTTATCCGATCCGGTGCTATACGCCCGCCATAACTCCTTGCCAGTATCGACGTCCAGCGCGGCGATCCAGCCCCATACACCCATTTCTCCGCCACTGTCGCCGACGAGCACCTTCTTGCCAACCACGAACGGAGCCATGGTCATCGTTTCGCCGGTTTCAACATTTCCCATCTTCGTGCGCCATACCTCTTTACCAGTCTTGGCGTCGACGGCGACGGTATGGTCGTCGAGGAGGTTGTAGATTAGTTTGCCGTTAGCGTAGGCCACGCCCCTTGTGACGGTGTCGCAGCAGGCCTTGCCATTGGCTATCGGCGCTGGGTTCGGTTTGAAGGTCCATTTAATCGGTTCTCCGGCACGAGTCAGATCCAACGCATAGAGAATGTCTGGAAATGGAGTCACCACGTACATGGTGTTGTCCACGACAAGCGGCGCGGATTCGTGACCATTCAGCGTTCCATCAGAAAAAGTCCATGCCATGCGCAGTTTGGCGACGTTAGCGGTATTGATTTGATCGAGGGTGCTGTAGCGAGTGTTCGCGTAATCACGGGCTTGGCTGCGCCACTCACCTGGCGGATCGTTCGGCGCGAAGTTAAACGTCGCGCCGGTTGCGCTGGTATTTTCGGCGCTGTTCCCGTGGTTATCAGGCGCGGGCGTCTGCGCCTGGCTGGGTGGGGTGATTGCCACAACAAACAATGAGAAGCAAACTGCGGTCGCGCAACGCTGCAATTTGCACGGGCGCCGTGATTGCCTCCTGGGCGTCTTTTCTGCTTTTACCATCTCGAAAGTTGCGTGACTTTCGCCCAATTTCAGTAGGCGGCCAAGCGCCCCACCGTGAACGGAGGCGTTTGAGCTCGTTGTGTCACGGAACTGTGCCGAAGATTTCTGCGACGGCGCTGAAGTGCTTGCCATTTCTTCTCACCCTAGAAAACGAGACTTTGTGCCCGACCATTGCTCAACTCAGTCAGCGAGCGTTTGCTTTCGTCCGGAACGCGTCAGTCGGCGCCCTGACTCTAGGTAGAAAGACAGCCTCTCTGGAATTCCACCTTGGTTCTGAATCCTAAGACAACGGCGCGCTGTGAGCCTCCACCCACGTTGGCGTAGTATTGGAT
>Ga0075522_10003808_pt1 | contig 10954 bp, 8 predicted proteins | sample NGEPerA_FD_74796 | JGI IMG/M metagenome (GOLD analysis project Ga0075522, IMG submission 74796) | Arctic peat soil microbial communities from the Barrow Environmental Observatory site, Barrow, Alaska, USA - NGEE PermafrostL2-A | ecosystem: Environmental > Terrestrial > Soil > Wetlands > Peat ... | reverse complement strand
CGTTCTGGCCGTGGTCCGCCGCGATCCGCAGCAGGCATTTCGCCAGCCGCGCCGGCAGCGGCAGCCCCGCCAGATCGTCGACCCAGGTGGTGAGCAGCCGCAGCCGCGATGCCAGCACCGGCAGCAACGCCACCGCGATCTGCGGCCGTTGCGCCAAAAGGTTGGTAAACGAGGCGCGATCGATGGCCACCAGCTCGGTCTTGACCAGCGCGGTGACGGTCGCCGAGGGGGCCCCGCCGTCGAGCAGAGAAACTTCGCCGATGATCTCGCCCGGACCGAGCTCGCGGAGGGTCATGGCCCGTCCGTCGCGACCGGTCACCGACACGCTGGCGCGGCCGCGATCGATCAAATACACCGCGTCGGCCGGCACGTCCTGCTGCACGATGGCTTGGCCGGGCGTGCAGCGACGTAGGCGCGCCCGCTGCGAGAGAAAGGCCAGCGCCGTCGCGTCCAGTGCTCGGAAGAAAGGGATCCGCCTCAACGTCTCCGCATCCACCCCAGCCACCGGCCGATGTTGCCACCGGTATCCGGAAAAAGCGACCGACCTGTGAACCGGTTCATACCGCGGCCCGGCAACCTCAGCCTTTGATGGGCCCGGGGGGAACGAACTATGGGAAAGGACGAGACGATTTCACGGGGCGCGCGAGACCAGGGCTTCGTAAGCTGGCTGGGCGCCCTGCAACCGGACCTGCGGCGGCGCGCCTTGCGCCTCACCAACAACTTCGCGGACGCGGCCGATCTGGCGCAGGCCACCTGCCTGCGCGCGCTCGAAAAGCGCGCGCTCTTCGTGCGCGGCAGCGCCACGGAGCTCAGACAGTGGTTGTTCCGGATGATGGCCAACCTTCATTGCGACGGGCTCCGGCGGGGCTCCCGCGAGACGCCGGTCGCCTGGCTGGACGAGGTCTCCGCGACCGAAGGGCCGACGGTGGGGGGCTGGCGGACGCTGGGCGACGACGAGGTCGCCACCGCGGTCGATCGCCTGCGCCCGACGTTGCGGGAGGTCTACCGGATGTTCGCGATCGATCGCGTCTCCTACGCCGCCATCTCGACCCGCCTGCGGATTCCGGTCTCGACGGTGGCGACCCGGATCTTGCGCGCGCGCGGTCACCTGCGGGCGACGCTCACGGGCGAGGTCCCGCCGCGGACGCACGGCAAGGCGGGCAAGCCCCGGCGCATCGCCGCACGGATCAGCGCGTAGCTTCGCGGCGCCCGGCCCCGCCAGGGCGGTCGGATGCCGGTAGGATGCCGATAGGATGGCGGCGCGAGATCCGATGGCCGCTGCCACCCCGACCTTGATCCTGTTTCTATGCCCACTGCTGGCCTCGGCCGGCTGTCGGCGGCCGGGGCCCGATCCGAGCGTGCGGACGCAGCACAACGACAACGCGCGCTCCGGCGCGACGTTGGTCGAGACCCAGTTGACCCCGCGGACCGTCGACGCCGCGACGTTCGGCCTGCTCTACGATCGCAACGTCGACGGCGGGATCGTCGCGCAGCCGCTCTATGTCCGCGGCGTCGAGACGGCCGGCCACGGGAGGCGAAACTTGATCTTGGTGGCCACCGAGACCAACTGGGTCTACGCCTTCGACGCCGACGACCGCAGCCCCGATCCCGACACCCGGCCGCTGTTCAGCCGGCAGTTGGCCCCCTCCGGGCGCATCCGCCCCGCGATCTGCGACGAGACGCCCTCGCAGCGGGTCGGGATCTCGGCGACGCCGGTCGTCGATGGGGCGGGGACCACGATGTACGTCGTGGCGCGCGACTCGAACGACAGCCAATACACGCTGCACGCGCTCGATCTGGCCAGCTTCGACGAGCGGCGCCCGCCGGTGCGGATCGCCGCCGTCACCACCGACGGGGGCGGCGCCACCTTCGACCCGACCTGCCAGCGCAACCGCCCAGCGCTGCTGCTGGCGGACGGCGTGGTCTATCTGGCGTTCGGCAGCCTGGGCTGCGATCGCGACTGCGCGGGCGCGCCCTACCGCGGCTGGGTGCTGGGATACCGCGCCGCCGATCTGGCCCAACGCGCGGTGTTCTGCACCAGCCCGGAGAGCGATCACGCCGGGATCTGGCAGGGGGGCAACGGACTGGTCGCCGCCGATGGGTTGCTCTACTTCCAGACCGGCAACGGCCCCGGCCCGCTGGGCGATGCCTTCGTCGCGCTGCGGGCTTCGTCGGCGCCGCCCGGGTTGGCGCTGGCGGCCCGATACCAGCCGGCCAACCACGCGGTGCTCGATCGCGCCGACACCGACCTCGGCTCGGGCGGGCCGCTGTGGCTGCCCGGCGGCGCGCTGGTGGGCGGCGGCAAGGAAGGGCGCTACTTCGTCCTCGACGCGGCGACCCTATCGCCGCGCGAAGGCCAGCCCGGCGAAAGCCCAGCGGCCGCGCCCGCCTTCGTCAACTCGTATCACGACGGCGCCGACCAGCCCGCCTGCGCCGCGCTCGACCGCTCGGCCTTCCCCACCAACTGCGACACGACGACTGTCGCGCGCTGCTACGTCGCGCCGGCGCGCTATCAGGATGGCGAAAATTGCGGGCCCAACATCAACGGCGGCCCGGTTTACTGGTCCGAGGCCGATCCCAACTACGGGATGGTCTATCAGATGGCCGGACGAGATTTTCTGAAGGCCTTTCGCTACGACAAGCGCGCGCGTCGGCTCGACCCGCGGCCATTCCTGACCTCCCCCGTCCGCGCCGAGGAGGGGATGACCGGCGGCTTCAGCGCGCTGTCGGCCAACCACGATCGCGACGCGATCTTGTGGGTCGCCTATCCGCTCGGAGACGGTCAATGGCAAAACGTGCCGGGCCGCTTGGCGGCCTTCGACGCCACGACGCTGCGCGGCCTGTGGCACGACGACGGCGGGTATCTGTTCGCCAAGTTCACGCCGCCGACCGTCGCCGACGGCCTGGTCATCCGCGCCACGCTTTCGGGAAAAGTGGCCGTCTATGGCCTGCTTTCCGGTTCCCGCGGATCGTGGTGGGAGCGATTGACCGATCGGATCGCCGGAGCGTTCCGCCCGCGGGCCGAGCCGCGCCGCGAGCCAAGCGGGCGGGCCGCCGTCGACGACAGGTACCGCCTGGCCGGCGGCGACACCGGTTTTCTGGGAGTGCCCGCGTCGGACCCGCGCCCGGTGCGCGACGCGGCGGCGGGCTGGTATCGCGATTTTCGCGGGCTCGTGATCGGCAGCGTCTCCTCGACGGTCGCGGTCCGTCCTGCCACCAAGCCGGAGCCGCCCGCGCCTGGAAAACGGCCGTGGTCGGGCCCCGGCACGTTCGTGGCGTCTTCGATCTATTGGTCGCCGAGGACCGGCGCGCACATCGTGACCGGCGATATCCGCGCGACCTGGCTGGCCGGCGGCGGACCCGGCGGACCGCTCGGCTATCCGATCGCCGACGAGGAGCCCACGGACAGCGCGACAGGACGCCGGTGCCGGTTCGAGCGTGGCGAGATCGTCTGGTCCGCCGCGACCGGCGCGCGCGCGCGATCACGCTGACGCGGGAGCAGCCGTCGGACGCACAGCCGTCGGACGCGCAGCCGTCGGACGCGCAGCCGTCGGCTCAGACGTGCCGTACGATGTCGTCGGCCATTTCTTCGATCGGGGCTTCGCGAGACGACAGATCGGCTTCTTTCACGGCGCGCGGCATGCCGTAGACGACGCAGGAAAGCCTCGGCCACGGTCTCCCCGCGCGATCGGCGCGGCGTGGTCGACGGTCAACGCAATTCGACGATGCTGACGCCGTCGCCGCCCTGGCGTGAGCTGCCCGGTGCCCAGCGGGCGACGTAGGCCGAGTCGTCCAGGTAGGCGCGCACCCGTTTGCGCAATGTGCCCGTGCCGTGGCCGTGAACGACCATCAGGTGGCTCTGGCCGGCGAGCGCCGCCCGATCGAGCGCCGCTTCCACCTGCGCCAGCGCATCGTCGCCGCTCTGCCCGCGCAAATCGACGGTCGGTGCGCCAAGCTGGGAGACCAGCGCCAGCGCGTCCTCACGGCCGTGCGCCACGCCGGCCACCGCGGCGGCCGCACGCGCGGTCCTGCGCGACGCGCCCGCGATCGGCCGCAGCCCGTCGGCGCCGATCTCGATGGTCATCTTTCCCACCGTGACCTTGGCGCGGCCGCGCGCATCGGGGGGCTGGGCCACCACGCCGTCGGCGCCCAGGCTCTCGACCCGTACGCGCGCGCCGATCTCGAGCTGCGCCGCGGGCACCGGCACGGGCGCGTCGGGCGCGGGCAGCTTGGCCAGCGCCGCCGCGCCAACCCGACCCAGCTCTTCGCGTCCCGCTTCGGCGGCCCGCGAAGTGCCGGCATCTTGAGCCCGGCGGACGACGCCGCGGATCTCGGCCCGCGCCTCCGCGATCGCCGCTTCGACCGCTTCGCGCGATCGGTGCCCGAGCTCGCGCTCGCGCCGAGAAAGCGCGAGGGCGGCTTCATTTTGCGCGTCGGCGGTGGTGCGGGCGATCGCCTCGGCCTCGGCCAACCGCTCGGCGTCGCGGGCCAGCGCCGCCTCGCGGGCCTCGAGACGCGCAATGGCCGTCTCGAGGCCGACGCTGGAGGCGCCCGCCAGCGCGCGCGCCCGATCGAGCAGCGACCCCGGGAGCCCCATCCGCGCGGCGATGTCGAAGGCGTAGGCGCGGCCCGGCGCCCCGACCGCGAGCCGGAAGGTGGGCCGCAGCCGCTCCAGGTCGTACTCCATGCCCGCGTTGGCGAAGCGCGCGTCGCTCTCGGCGAGCGCCTTGAGGCTGTCGTAGTGGGTGGTGATCACCCCCAGCACCGGCCGCTCGGCCAGCGTCTCGGCGGTCGCGCGCGCCAGCGCCGCGCCCTGGTCGGGGTTGGTGCCGGCCATCAGCTCGTCGAGCAGCACCAGCGTCGGACCTTCGTACGGGGCGTTCAAGATCTCGGCCAGGTTCGCCAGGTGTCCGGAGAAGGTCGACAGATCGCCGAGTACCGACTGTCGGTCGCCGATGTCGGCCCGCACCGAGGTGAAAAGGCCGATCCGGCTCCCCCGCTCGACGGGGATCAACAGGCCCGCCCGCGCCATCAGCGCCGCGAGACCGACGGTCTTCATGAGCACCGTCTTGCCACCCGCGTTGGGGCCGCTCACGATCAGGAGCGCCGCCGCCGACCCGCCCAGCGCGACGTCGTTGGCGACCACCTTACCGGCGCCGCCCGCCTCGGTCAGCGCCAGCGCCAGCAGCGGATGGCGGGCCTGCCGCAAATCAATGACCGCTTCGTCCACCAGCTCGATCGCCGTCCCGCCGTACCCGATCGCGAGCCGCGCCGAGGCCGCCACGACATCGAGCGCCGCCAGCGTGGCGGCGGTGGCCCGCAGCGCCGGCGCCACCGCGGCCACGTCGGCGGTGAGCGTCTCGAGGATCCGGCGCGACTCGTGCCGGATGTCGAGCTCGATCACCTTGAGCCGGTTGTTGGCGCCGACCAGCGCGGTCGGCTCGACGAACACCGTCTCGCCCGTGCGCGAGGTGTCGTGGACGATCCCGAGACCGAGGGATTTCGCGCTGGCCTTGAGCGGCAACACGTAGCGCTCGGCGCGCACCGTGAAGAACTGGTCCTGCAGCACGTTGCCGAATTCTTCGGACCGCATGAGCGCTTCGATGGCCCCGCGCGCGTGCTCGGCCAGGCCGATCCGCTCGCCGCGCAGTCGCGCCAGCTCGGGCGAGGCGCCGTCGCTGATCTCACCCGAGGCGTCGAAGGTCTGGCCGATGGTGCGCGCCAGCCCGCGGGGCGGATCGAGCTTCTGGACCAAGGCTGCAATCTCCGGCGTCGGCGTGCGCGAAAATACCGGCGTTCCGGCGAACGCGCGCCGCACCGCCTCGGCGGCGGCCACCGAGACCGCGATCGGGCGCAGCCCGTCGGCGCCGAGGACGATCCCCTTCTCGGCGGAGATCAGCGACGCCTCGATCTCCGGGGCGGCCAGTGACGGGAGCGACTCGCCGGCCCGCAACATCGCCGCCAGCTCGGCCACCGCCGCCATCCGCCGCGACGCCTCGCGCGCGTTCGCCGATAGCGGCAGCTCCAGGCAGCGCGCGCGCCCGGCCGGCGACTGCGTCTCGGCCGCCAACCGTTTGAGCAGCTCCGTCCAGTCGAGGACCTCGAAAAAGCGGGAATCGGTCATGCGTGGCCGTCTGTTATGAACCGAGTCGTCCGCCGCGTCGACGGCCGCCGCGAACGATCTGCTGTGGCTGGATTTGGCAGATTTGGTGGAACCGATCGGCGCCCCGGTGGTAGGCCTGCCGCCCAAGGTGCGGTTTGGATGATCAATGAACTGGGGTTGTTTCGGTTGCGTCGACGTCGACGTCGTCGACCGCGGCCTCGAGCCCAGGGCGTCGGCTCCCCAGGCGATTGTTCCCGCCCGACTCGAACGACTGGCTCAGGCGTGGCGGTTCTACTGGAAGCTGTCCGAATTCTATGCTCGCCTAGGGACGTGATGAGTCGACCCCGAACGTCCCTTCCTCTGATCGGCCGGGCGCTGTGAGCGCGGCCGCGCTCCCGCAGCGCCCGGCCTGGACGGCGCTCACCGCGCACCACCAAAAGCTCGCGCCGCTTCACCTGCGCGAGCTGTTCTCGCAGGACCCGGATCGCGCGGAACGGCTGACGCTCGAGGCGGCGGGGATCTTCCTCGACTTCTCGAAGAACCGCGTCACCGACGAGACGATGGCGCTGCTGGGGCAGCTCGCCGAGGCGTGTGGGTTGCGCGGACGCATCGACGCCATGTTCCGCGGCGACAAGATCAATGTGACCGAGAACCGGGCGGCGCTGCACGTGGCGCTGCGGGCGCCGCGCGGAACGTCGATCGTAGTCGACGGCGAGAACGTCGTGCCGCACGTCTACGCCGTGCTCGACAAGATGGGCGACTTTTCGAACCGCGTTCGGAGCGGTGCCTTCCAGGGGCACACCGGCAAGCGGCTCAAGAACGTGGTCAACGTCGGCATCGGCGGTTCCGATCTCGGCCCGGTGATGGCCTACGAGGCGCTCCGGCATTACGCCGATCGCGCGATGACCTTCCGCTTCGTCTCCAACGTGGACGGCACCGACTTCGCCGAGGCCACCTGGGATCTCGATCCGGCGGAGACCTTGTTCGTCATCTCGTCGAAGACCTTCACGACGCTCGAGACCATGACCAACGCGCAGACGGCGCGCGCCTGGGCGCTGGCCGGTCTGGGGGGCGACGCGCGCGCGGTGGCCAAGCACTTCGTGGCCGTGTCCACCAACGCCGAGAAAGTGTCCGCCTTCGGCATCGACACCGCCAACATGTTCGGCTTTTGGGATTGGGTCGGCGGCCGTTACTCGATGGACTCCGCCATCGGCCTGTCGACCATGCTGGCGGTCGGGCCCGAGGCGTTCCAGCAAATGCTGGGTGGCTTCCACGAGATGGACGAGCACTTCCGCACCGCGCCCTTCGCGCGAAATTTGCCGGTCGTCAAAGCGCTGCTGGGGATTTGGTACAACGACTTCTTCGGCGCGCAGACGCTGGCGGTGCTCCCCTACGAGCAGTATCTCAAGCGCTTCCCAGCTTACCTGCAGCAGCTCACGATGGAGAGCAACGGCAAGCACGTCACGCTCGACGGCGCGCGGGTCGAAGTCGACACCGGTCCCATCTACTGGGGCGAGCCCGGCACCAACGGTCAGCACTCATTCTATCAGCTCATTCATCAGGGAACGCGCCTGGTGCCGGTGGATTTCATCGCCTTCGGGCAGACCTTGAACCCGCTCGGCAACCACCACGATCTTCTGGTCGCCAACGTGTTCGCGCAGGCCGAGGCGCTGGCCTTCGGGAAGACCATCGCCGAGGTGACGGCCGAAGGGACGCCGCCGGCGCTGGCGCCCCACCGCGCGTTCGAAGGAAACCGACCCACCAACGTGATGCTGCTCGATCGTCTCACGCCCGCCGCGCTGGGCAAGCTGGTGGCGCTCTACGAGCACGACGTGTTCACCCAGGCCGCCATCTGGGACATCGATCCCTTCGATCAGTGGGGGGTCGAGCTGGGCAAGGTGCTGGCGCAGCGGATCATCCCGGAGCTGACCAGCCCGGGCGAGCCGGCGCTGGCCCACGACGCCTCGACCAACGCGCTCATCCGCCGCTATCGACGGTTGAGGCAAGCGTGAGGATCGAGGCGGTTTCGATCGGCGCCGATCCCCCCCACGAGGTCAACGTCATCGTCGAGGTGCCGGTGGGCGGCGAGCCCATCAAGTACGAGATGGACAAGCACGCCGGCACGCTGGTGGTGGATCGGTTCCTCTACACCTCGATGCGCTATCCCGGCAACTACGGGTTCATCCCGCACACACTCTCGGGCGACGGCGATCCGCTCGACGTGCTGATCGCCAGTCAGCGCGCCATCGTTCCGGGCGCCATCATCGCCGTGCGCCCGATCGGCGTGCTGCGCATGCAGGACGAAGCCGGCATCGACGAAAAGGTGATCGCCGTGCCGGTCTCTCGCCTCACCCGCCGCTACGACCAGGTCGCCGATTACACCCAGCTCCCCGAGATCACCGTCAAACAGATCCAGCACTTCTTCGAGCACTACAAAGATCTCGAGGAAGGCAAGTGGGTCAAGCTGCTCGGTTGGGGCAACGTCGACGAAGCCAAGACCGTCATCCGCGAGAGCATCGACCGCGCCCAACCCAAGGCTTAGGGCCTATCCGCCGCGGGTCGATGGCAAGCGGCTCTTCTCGTTCCCGCGTCTGTTCATCGTCGCGGTTCGCTAGATCGGCCGCTCCACCCGGCGCCCGGCGGGCGGATCAGCGGGACGGGATTGACAATTAAGATATAACTTTATAATCTAGTCGCAAATTCACGAACGGGAGATCCCATGAGAAAGCTGCGCGTGTTCGAGTCAATCTCGGTCGACGGTTACTTCACCGACGCCCACGGCGACATGGCCTGGGCGCACGCCGGGCGCGAGGATCCCGAGTTCGGCGCCTGGGTCGGCGAAAATGCCAGCTCGGGCGGCGAGCTGCTGTTCGGACGCAAGACCTATCAAATGATGGAGGCGTTCTGGCCGACGCCGCTGGCCGCGCAGCAGATGCCGGCCGTGGCCAACGGCATGAATGCGGCGCGCAAGTACGTCGCCTCGCGCACCCTCCAGCCGACCTGGACGAACGCCCAGCTCTTACCGGGCGAGCTGATCGGGGCGGTGCGCCAGCTCAAAGCGGCCGGCGGCCCCGACCTCACCGTGCTCGGCAGCGGCCAGGTCGCCGCTCAACTCGGCGCGGCGGGTCTCGTCGACGGGTACCAGTTTGTGATTATTCCCGTCGCGCTCGGCGCGGGACGCACGGTGTTCACGGCGGGGCGCCAGCTGCGCCTCGTCGCCCAGCGCGCGTTTCGCTGCGGCAATGTGGTGGTCACCTATGGGACCTAAAGGCAGCCTGATCGAGGACGGCGCCCACGCCACCCTGACGTTCAACCACCATTCGGCCGCGCGCGTGTGGGACGCCATCGCGACCCCCGAAGGCTTGCGCGGCTGGTTGTTGTGCACGTGCGCCGAGATCGAGCCCCGCGCCGGTGGTCGAATCGAGCTCGTCTCGGGGCCGCCCGCCTATCATTCGACCGGAAAGATCTTGGTGTGGGATCCCCCCCGGGTCCTGGAATACGAATGGAACGTCGCGCCCGTCCCCGAGATGCCGCGCGGAGAGCAGGCGCTCTTTCGTTACGAGCTGACCCCCGACGGTGATTCGACCCACCTGCGCGTCACCTATCGTCGCCTCACCCGGCAGACTGCCGGCGGCTTCCTGCCCGGCTTGCATGCATTTCTGGATCGCCTCGACGCCCAGCTCGACGGCCGCCCCGCGCCCGACTGGGCGACGCGTTTCGCCGTGCTTCGCACCGAATACCCCGAATGGAGCGGCAATGCGTCCCCTGCAGGAGAATGACGTCTTCCACGCCATCGCGCATCCCGCGCGACGCGCCATCTTGGTACGCCTCAAAGACCACGAACGTCCCGCCAGCGATTTGGCCGCCCCTTTCGGAATGACCTTCGCCGGCGTTTCCCAACATCTCCGCGTTCTGCAGAACGCCGAGCTGGTCTCCGTCCGCCGCGATGGTCGCCACCGCCTGTATCGCCTTCGCCCGAAGCCCTTGAAGGACGTCATGACCTGGATCGACGAATTCGCGGCGTTCTTCGGCGAGCGGCTGGACGCGCTCGGCGACTACCTCGACCGGAAGCACGGACCGGCGAATTCGGCGGCGCGCAAGCCGCGGGGCCGCCGTTAGTGACCGCGCATCGATTCCGCCCGGCGGGGATCGGTGAGCCGCTTTTGGCGGCCCGTACCCCAACTACGCCGTCTCCTTCAGTCTCCCTGTTCCCTGACGAAAGCCGGCCCGCCTCACGCACATGGCGGCAGATGTCGGTGCAGTCCCTACGATGCCTCGCCGAAATAGGGTTTCACCCATCGGGTCGGCGAAAAAGTGTCGGTTGATGTGATCCATCTGGGGCGAGGCGGGAATTGTCGATCATGAAGCCTCGCCCCTGTTCCCTCACGTCGTTCGGTGTTCTCACCTTTTGTCTTGCCGCGGCAGTCCTGGCTGGCTGCGCCAACTCTGAGTCCGGCGATGGCGAAGGTGGGAGCGGAGGCACCTCCTCCGCGACCGGCGAGGGTGGATCGACCGGAGGCGGCGATACCGGTGGAACCACAGCCAAGGGCGGAACGACTGGTAGCGCCGGGGCCACCGGCATTGCGGGCACCACCGGTACCACGGGTATTGGAGGCGCCAAAGGCGGAACCACTGGCAGCGCCGGAACCAGCGGCATCGCGGGCACCAGCGGTGCGGGTACCGCTGGCACCACTGGCCGGGCGGGGACCACTGGCAGTGCGGGGACCACTGGCATCGCGGGGAGCAGCGGCATCGCGGGAACCAGCGGCACCGGGACCGCTGGCACCACCGGTCGAGCGGGAACGACTGGTAGCGCCGGGACCACCGGCATCGCCGGTACCACGGGACGGG
>Ga0075522_10003806_pt1 | contig 10958 bp, 11 predicted proteins | sample NGEPerA_FD_74796 | JGI IMG/M metagenome (GOLD analysis project Ga0075522, IMG submission 74796) | Arctic peat soil microbial communities from the Barrow Environmental Observatory site, Barrow, Alaska, USA - NGEE PermafrostL2-A | ecosystem: Environmental > Terrestrial > Soil > Wetlands > Peat ... | reverse complement strand
CTCCACGCCGGCGGCGATGAGGCAGCGCATGCCGTAGCCATCGCGCACATGGAAGACTTTGAGGGCCTCGCCGCGCGGCCCGAAGTACAAGCGTCCATCCGTCAGCACCCCATCGACGTCGAGCACGAGCAGGCGGACGGCGGCAGCGGCGACAGGGGGCTTGCGCATGGTTGTCAAAAACCTCGGCGTGCTAGACGACGCCGGCGCGCAACAGATCGTGCACGTTGAATGCGCCGATCAGCCGGCCATTCTCATCCGTCACCGGCAGCGCCGTGATGCGGTGCAGCTGCATGAGGTGCACCGCCTCGGTCGCAAGGGCTTGCGCCTTGATGGATTTGGGGTTGCGCGTCATCACCGAGTGCATGCGCGTGTTGTGAATATCGATTTGGTTGTCGAGCGCACGGCGCAGATCGCCATCGGTGAACACGCCGACAACCTTATCCGCAGCGTCGACGATCACGGTCATGCCAAGGCCCTTCTTCGACATCTCGAGCAAGCCCTCGCCAAAGGGCGTATCGGTACGCACGCGCGGCAGTGCATCTCCGCTGCGCATGACCTGCTCGACCAGCATCAGCACGCGCCGCCCGAGATTGCCGCCGGGATGGGCGTCGGCAAAGGCCTGCTTCGTAAAGCCGCGCGCTTCTAGAAGCGCCACCGCCAGCGCATCTCCCATCGCAAGCGTCGCCGTCGTGCTCGCGGTCGGCGCAAGATTGAGCGGGCAGGCCTCATCCGCCACAGCGACATCGAGCACCACCGAGGCGATCCGGCCGAGGGTTGAGCCCGCATGACCGGTCAGCGTAATGAGCGGCACGCCGAGGCGTTTCAGGTGCGGCAACAGCAGCACGATTTCGGGGGTCTCACCGGAGTTGGAGAGCGCGATGACGAGATCAGTTCCGGTGATCATGCCAAGATCGCCATGACCCGCCTCGGCGGGATGCAGAAAGAAGGCAGGCGTGCCGGTGCTCGCCAGCGTGGAGGCGACCTTGCGCGCGATGTGCCCGGACTTTCCCATCCCGGTGACGACCACGCGCCCGGTGCAGGCGAGACACAGACGGCAGGCGGCGGCGAAGCGCTCATCGAGCCTGCCGAGCAGCGCCTGTACCGCTTGCGCTTCGATCTGCAGTACGCGCCGCGCGGCGGCCAGGAAAAGCGCGGCGTCGGCCGGCGGGGCAGTCGGAGCTTGCATGCGTCAATGCTAACGCGAAACCCGGATTCAAAGGCGCCGCGCGCCCAAAATCCATGAACGTCGCGCGGTGCGGTAGGATGGCGTCAATGAATCCCGAACAAGTAGCTGAGCTCATCCGCACCGGGCTTCCGGGGGCGGATATTCACGTCGAATCACCGGACAACACGCACTTCGCCGCGCGTGTCGTGGCGCGCGAATTTGCAGGCTTGCGCAGCATCGCCCGCCATCAGCTCATCTACCGCGCTCTGGGTGAGCCCATGGGCCGGGAAATTCATGCGCTCTCCATCGATGCGCTGACTCCCGAGGAATGGGCGGCGCGCGCTTCCGCCTAACGCACGCTGAGCACGATGTTTGGATAAGCTGCAGATCCAGGGCGGCACGGCCCTCGAGGGCGAAGTGCGCATCTCCGGGGCCAAGAACGCCACCCTGCCGATTCTCGCCGCCGCGCTCCTCGCCGATGATCCGGTCGTCATCGGCAACGTGCCGCACCTGCAGGATGTGACCACGACCATCGAGCTTCTCGGGCAGATGGGAGCGCGGGTCACCATCGATGAGCATATGCACATCGAGGTCGACCCCTCGTCGGTCACCGAATGCTTCGCCCCCTATGATCTCGTCAAGACCATGCGCGCATCGATTCTGGTGCTGGGGCCTCTGGTCGCGCGCTTTGGCCGTGCCGATGTGTCATTGCCGGGCGGCTGCGCCATCGGCGCGCGGCCGGTCAACATTCACGTCGCCGGACTGCAGGCGATGGGCGCCGACATCACGATCGAGGGCGGCTACATTCGCGCGCGCGCGGCGCGCCTGACCGGGGCGCGGCTGGTGCTCGACACCGTGACCGTGACCGGCACCGAAAACCTCATGATGGCGGCCACGCTTGCCGACGGCGAGACGGTCATCGAGAACGCCGCGCGCGAGCCGGAGGTGGTGGACCTTGCGAACTTTCTCATTGCCATGGGCGCAAAGATCAAGGGCGCGGGCACCGATAAGATTCTGATCGAAGGCGTGAAGCGCCTGCGCGGTACGCACTATGAGGTGCTGCCGGACCGGATCGAAAGCGGCACGTATCTGGTTGCCGGCGCCATCACGGGCGGCCACGTGCGCGTCAAGCACACCCGGCCGGAAAACCTCGATGCGGTGCTCGGCAAGCTGCGTGAAGCGGGCGCCCGCATCGGCCAGGGCGACAACTGGATCGAAGTCGACATGCGCGGCCGCCGGCCGAAGGCTGTCGATGTGCGCACCGCGCCGTATCCGGCTTTTCCGACTGACATGCAGGCGCAATTTGCCGCGCTTAATACGGTCGCCGAGGGCGTCGGCACGATCACCGAAACGATTTTCGAAAACCGCTTCATGCATATGCTGGAAATGCGCCGCCTGGGCGCGGAAATCCGCCTCGAGGGGAACACGGCGATCATCAAAGGGGTCAATAAGCTCACCGCCGCGCCGGTCATGGCCACCGACCTGCGTGCCTCGGCGAGTCTGGTGCTGGCGGGTCTCATCGCCGAGGGACGCACCGACGTCGAGCGCATCTATCATATTGATCGGGGCTATGAGGCGATCGAGGAGAAGCTGGCACAACTGGGCGCGCAAATTCGGCGCGTGCCGAACTGAAGGAGACGCGGCATGCAGATTGGAATGATTGGGCTGGGCAGGATGGGCGCCAACATGGTGCGGCGGCTCGCCCGCGGCGCTCACGAGTGCGTTGCGTTCGATCATTCAGCCGCGGCCGTGCAGGCGCTCGCCGCCGACGGCGCCAAGGGCGCCAACACGCTTTCTGATTTGGTGGGCGCGCTGCGCGCGCCGCGCGTGATATGGCTCATGGTGCCGGCGGCAATCGTCGACAAAATATTGGGCGAGCTGCATCCGCTGCTGCAGAAAGGCGACATCATCATCGACGGCGGCAACTCCTACTATCACGATGATCTGCGCCGCGCCCAAGCCCTGAAAGCCTCCGGCATTCATTACGTCGACGTCGGCACGAGCGGCGGCGTGCTCGGGCTCGAGAAGGGCTTCTGTCTCATGATTGGCGGAGAGAACGAGGTCGTGACGCATCTCGAACCGATCTTCGCATCGCTCGCACTGGGGGGGCGCGCGAAGGGCGACAGCACCTCCAGCAGCGCCTCGCGCGGCTACCTGCACTGCGGTCCGGTTGGCTCCGGACATTTTGTGAAGATGGTTCACAACGGCATCGAATACGGGCTCATGGCCGCCTACGCCGAGGGCCTCAATATTCTCAAGCACGCCGATGCGGGGCTCGCCTCGCGCACCGTCGATGCCGAGACCGCGCCGCTGTCCCATCCCGAGTACTTTCAATACACGCTTGATACCGCGGCGATCGCCGAGGTGTGGCGCCACGGCAGCATCATCTCCTCGCAGCTTCTGGATTTGACCGCGGCGGCATTGACGGGCGATCCGACCCTGAAGAATTTCGCGGGCAAAGTGTCCGATTCGGGGGAGGGCCGCTGGACCATTCAGGCTGCAATCGAGGAGGGCGTGCCGGCCCACGTGCTCAGCGCCGCGCTCTACTCGCGCTTTGACTCGCGCGGCAACGCCGAGTTTGCAAGCAAGGTGCTCTCCGCCATGCGTCTTGGCTTCGGCGGCCACCACGAGAGTAAATCCGGATGACCGCACCTGCCTGCGATGCACTCGTGCTCTTTGGCGCCAGCGGCGATCTGTGCGCGCGCAAGATATTTCCGGCGCTGTATCATCTGTTCGGCCGCGGGCATTTGCAGGTTCCGGTGATTGGCGTGGCACGCGCCGGCTGGACGCGCGAGCAATTCATCGCGCATGTGCATGAGAGCCTGAAGACCTTCGTCAAAAACACTGACGCGGCGGTGGTCGAGCGCCTGGCGGCGCTCGTGCAGTACGTCGATGGCGACTATCGCCAGGCGCAGACCTTCACGGTGTTGCGCAAGGCCCTGGGCGCAGCAAAATTGCCGCTTTTCTATCTCGCCATTCCGCCCCTGATGTTTCCGGTGGTGCTTGATCACCTCGGCAGTTCCGGTGCCGCCAACGGCGCACGCGTGGTGGTGGAAAAACCCTTTGGACGCGATCTGGATTCCGCACGCGCGTTGAACCGAACCCTCCTTAAGCTCTTTCCGGAGTCATCCATCTTTCGCATCGACCACTACCTCGGCAAGGAGCCGGTGCAGAACCTTTTGTATTTCCGTTTTGCGAATGCGTTTCTGGAGCCGGTCTGGAACCGCAATTACGTCGCCAGCGTCCAGGTCACCATGGCGGAGAAGATTGGCGTCGAGGGGCGCGGCGGTTTCTACGAGGAAGTCGGCGCGATTCGCGATGTGGTGCAGAATCATTTGCTGCAGATCGTCGCGTTTCTCGCCATGGAGCCGCCCGTCGACAGCAAGGGCGAGTCCATGCGCGATGAGAAGGTGAAGGTGCTGCGCGCCGTGCGACCGCTTGATGAAGCGCACCTCGTGCGCGGGCAGTATCGCGGCTACCGCCAGGAGCCGGGCGTTGCAGCGCAATCCAATGTTGAGACCTATGCCGCGCTGCGCCTGTCGATTGACTCGTGGCGCTGGAATGGCGTGCCCTTTTATCTGCGCGCCGGCAAGAGCCTGCCGGTCGGGGCGACGGAGGTGGTGGTGGATCTGAAGGCGCCGCCCGCGCAGGTGTTTGACAACGTTGCTGCGGATGCGCCGAACCATCTGCGCTTTCGCTTAGGGCCCGATGTTGCGATCGCACTTGGCGCACGCACCAAAACCGCCGGCGTGCGCATGCTGGGACATCCGGTCGAGCTTTTTGTGGCTCAGCAGCAGGGCGAGGCGATGGAAGCGTATGAGCGCCTGATCGGGGATGCGCTGGCAGGGGATGCCTCGCTGTTCGCGCGACAGGATGAGGTGGAAGCCGCCTGGGCCATCGTCGATCCGATCCTGGGTACGAGCACGACGAGCCTCAACGACTACGCGCAGGGCAGCTGGGGTCCGGCGGCCGCCGATGCCATCATTGAAGGCCCGTGCGGCTGGCACGACCCGGGCGAGGACCCGCACGGCTGGACCCGTTCCTGCGCCTAGCGCGCGTCGGCATCTACTGCTGCAGGGCCTCGCTGTCCGCCCACACGTGCACCGCGCGGCAGCATTCCACCGCGCGCCAGGCGGTGAGCGTCGGATCGCGCGCCGCGAGCCGGGCCAGGGCCGGAATCTTATCCGCACCCGCGACGACGAAGACGATCTCATCGACCGTCGCGAGGAAGTCCGGAGTCACGCTGACGGCGGTGCGGCCGTCGGGGCGCTGCACGGCAATCGCCAGATGCTTGCGTGCGGCCTCAAGGTCTGCGCTCTTGAAGAGCGAGGCCGTGTGACCGTCGGCGCCCAGGCCCAGAAGCCCGAGCCGCACGGTAATGGCTGCATCGATGAGGCCCTGCAGGCGCTCCTCATAGTCTTGTGCGGCCGCGGTGAGAGGCAGCTCGGTGCGCACCCGCAGCACCTGCGCGCTTGGCAGCGCAAGCGCTGCCAACAAGGGCTGCGAGAGCCGGAAGTTACTGGCGTCGGAGGTTGACGGCACGTGTCGTTCGTCGGAGTAAAGCACCCGCAGGCCGCGGGCAGCCTGCACGTTGCGTTGGGCGAGTAGTGCGAAGGCGGGGCCGGGCGTTGTGCCGCCGGAGAGCATGATGGCGCTATCGGCCCCGTCGGCTGCGGCGCGGGCCAGGCGCTCGGCGAGCGCCACATCAAGCGCCGCGCGTGAGGCGAAGCGCCGCATTTTGATGTCGGGACCCACGGTGATGCGCATCAGTTTGCCTTTTTTATCGCTCAGCGCTCGCCGGCGGTTCAGTGACGCGCGCGTGCAGGTCGAGCGTTTGCCGGCCGCGCAGACAGCGAATCGTCAGTGTCGTTCCGGGACTGCTCGCCGCGATGCTCGCGATCGTCTGCTGCGCGCTCGGGAGCGGTTTGCCGTCAATGGCGATCAATATATCGCCTGCCTGCAGGCCCGCCTGCTGCGCGGGACTGCCGACGTAGAGATTGGAGATCAGCACTCCGCCGTGCGCGAGCCCGAGCTGCGCCGCCTGCGCATCGCTGACGTCCTCCGGCACGATGCCGATCCAGCCGCGGATCACGCGGCCGTGCGCGACGATGTCGTTCAGGACGCCGCGCACGAGGTTGACCGGAATGGCAAAGCCGATGCCTTCGACGCCGAGGTTCTTCGCGACAATGGCGGTGTTGATGCCGATCAATGCGCCGCTCGTGTCGATGAGCGCGCCGCCGGAGTTGCCGAAGTTGATGGCGGCATCCGTCTGGATGAAATCCTCGAAGGTTGCAATGCCCAACTGCTCGCGTCCCGTGGCGCTGACGATGCCGTGCGTGACCGTCTGTGAGAGACCGATCGGATCGCCGATCGCGAGCACCACATCGCCGACGCGCAAGCGATCGGAGCGGCCGAAGCTTACGACCGGCAGCGGCGTCAGATCGATCTGCAGCACGGCAAGATCCGTGTCCGGGTCGCGACCGACGAGCTTGGCATCGGCGACGCGCCCATCCGCGAGTTGCACCTTGATGGAATCGGCATTGGCGATGACATGATGATTGGTGACGATGTGGCCGAGCGTGTCGACGATGACGCCGGAACCCAAGCTGCGCTCCACTCTTTGGCGGTAGCGCGGCAGGAAATTGCCGAACAGCTGATCAAGCCCCGAGGGGGCGACGCGCTCGGTGACGAGGCGCGCGGTATAGACATTGACGACCGCCGGGGCGGCGCGCACGACGGCGTCGGCGTAGGTGACGTGTCCGGCGATCGGCGCCGTGGGGGCAGAGGCGAGAATCGGCGCGGCAAGCTCGCGATGATTCAGCAACTGCGGGCGGAGTGCGACGATGACGAAGGCGAGCGCGAGGCCACCGACGACCCAGCCGATGATGAACGTGAGCCAGCGCGACATTTTTAAGTCATCACCTTGTTTGTCATGAACAGCGCGCGCCGCTGGCGCGCAATCGAAGACCGTTATCGTTCGTGTATACTAAATCACATCGCCCCGCTGGCCGTAGGCTGCATCCTGCGCGCCTGCCCGTGCACTGGATGTGGGCGCGAAAGTACGGGTGGATTTAAGTCGGACGCAAGCGGGAGAGCCACTCGATGGCTGGTGATGTTCTGATCGACGACAGTCAGGTCGACAAGAGTCGACGTGTGTTTTTAACGGCGGCGACGGCCACCACCGGTGCCATCGGGGTCGCCCTGGCGATGGTGCCGTTCGTGGCGTCGTGGTTGCCGTCGGAGCGCGCACGCGCCTTTGGCGCCCCGACCTCCCTTGACCTGACAAAGCTTGAACCGGGCCAGATGGTCGTGCCCATCTGGAGGAAGCAGCCGATCTATGTCGTGCGCCGCACGCCGCAAATGCTCGCAACCCTTACGAATCACGATGACCGTCTGAAGGATCCGACTTCGGCGAACTCCGACCAGCCGCCTTATGCGAAGAACGTCGATCGCGCGAGGAAGCCTGAATTTCTGGTGCTGATCGGGATCTGTACGCATTTGGGCTGCCTGCCGAAGGCGCGGTTCGAGGCGGCGATTCCGGAGCTCGGGGCGGACTGGCCCGGCGGATTCTTCTGTCCGTGCCACGGCTCGCGCTTTGATCTGTCCGGGCGCGTGTTCGACGGCTCGCCGGCTTCTGTGAATCTGCGCGTGCCGCCGTACACGTTTGAGGGCGAAGAGACGCTCGTCATTGGCATCGATAACGCGAACCCAAAGGGAGCGGCGTGATGACACCGGCAATCCCGCCCGCCGCGCCGCCGGCCAAGCCTGCGCGTGGCATCGTCGCCTGGCTCTACAAGCGCTTTCCGATACAGGAGTTTTTGTCGGAGCAGCTGACGGGCTACTACGCGCCGAAGAACTTCAACATCTGGTATTTCTTTGGCTCGCTCGCGCTCGTCGTGCTGGTGCTGCAGATCGTGACCGGCATATTCCTCACGATGTTCTACAAGCCGGGCGAGGCGACCTCGTTCGATTCGATCGAGTTCATCATGCGCGAAGTGCAGTGGGGATGGCTTATCCGCTATCTGCACTCAAGCGGGGCGTCGCTCTTCTTCATCGTCGTCTACCTGCACATGTTCCGCGCCATGCTGTACGGCTCGTACAAGACGCCGCGCGAGCTTCTGTGGCTGATCGGCATGCTGGTGTATCTTGCCTTGATGGCCGAGGCGTTTTTCGGTTACGTGCTGCCGTGGGGCAACATGTCCTTCTGGGGCGCACAGGTGATCGTGAACCTGTTCGGCACCATTCCAGTCATTGGCGCGGGGCTCGTGGAGTGGATCCGCGGGGACTACGGCATCGCCGATGCGACCTTGAACCGCTTCTTCGCCCTGCACGTGGCCGCCGTGCCGCTTGCGATACTGTTGCTTGTGATGCTGCACCTGGTTGCGCTCCGGCGCACCGGCTCCAACAATCCCGACGGCATTGAGATCAAGGCGCGCGTCGGCGCCGACGGTCACCCGCTCGACGGCATTCCGTTTCATCCCTACTACACGGTCAAGGACATCGTTGGCGTCGCGGTGATGCTCGTGATGCTCGCGATCGTCGTGTTCTTCGTGCCCAGCTTCGGTGGCCTGTTTCTCGAGGGGCCGAACTTCGAGCCCGCCAATCCCCTCTCCACCCCCGAGCACATCGCCCCGGTGTGGTACTTCACGCCCTATTACGCAATCCTGCGCGCGGTGCCGGATCAGCGCCTGGGCGCATTACTCATGTTCCTTGCGGTGGCGCTGTTTCTCGTCTTGCCGTGGCTTGATCGCTCGCCGGTGAAGTCGATGCGCTACCGCGGCCCGCTGTCACGCACGGCGCTGGCACTGTTTGCGATCGCCTTTGTGACGCTGGGTTATCTGGGGCTGCAGCCGGCGGAAGGCCGCTACGTGATCATGGCGCGCATTTTCGCGGTGATCTATTTTGGCTACTTCCTGCTCATGCCGTGGTACTCGAAGATTGACAAGGTGAAGCCGGTGCCCGAGCGAGTGACCTTTCATGCGCACGGCTAAGAGCGCGCATCTCCTCGTCGTTCTGCTCGCGGCAAGCGCCCTGTGCGGCGCGGCGGAGGAAGCGGCGCCGCGCGCGGGCGCTGACTGGGCAAGCTGGCACGCCGATGACGACGTCGGCAATACGGCCTCCCTGCAGCGCGGCGCGCGCGATTTTCAGGCCTATTGTTCCGGCTGCCACTCGCTCAAATATGAGCGCTACTCGCGCATGGCCGCGGACCTGAAGCTCTCGCCGGAGGAGCTGCAGCAGTATCTGCAGCCGCCGGGCACCAAGCCTGCGGATTACATGGTGACCAATATGCCGGCCGCGGATGCTGCGACCTGGTTCGGCAAGACTCCGCCTGATTTGTCGCTCATGGCGCGCGCCCGCGGCACCGATTACCTGTACCAGTTTCTGAAGACGTTCTACCTTGACCCGGCAACCCCAAGCGGCGTCAATAACCTGCGCCTGCCGACGACTGCCATGCCGGCGGTGCTCTCATCGCTCGAGGGGCTGAAGCGCTCCGTCTACAAGGATGAGCAGAAGCCCGCTGCAGACGGCAAGTCCACTACCGAGCATGTGTTCGATCATTTCGAAACGGTGGCGCCGGGGCATCTGAGTCCCGCCGAGTACGACCGGTTCGTGCACGACACCGTCAACTTTCTCGACTATGTGGGCGAGCCCTCACAGCAGGATCGCCGTGCGCTCGGTGTCTGGGTCGTGCTGTTCCTGCTCGTGTTTACAGTTCTCGCCTGGCTTCTGAAGCAGGAATATTGGAAAGACGTGCACTGATCGCGTCAGGGAGTGCGGATCTTTGTCGAGCCGACGTTCCATCATGACGCTATTTTCCGCGCCTACTGATCCGTGGAGTCACCGCACGCGGATCGTGCTGGCGGAGAAGGGCATCGGCATCGAAATCGTGAGTGTCGAGCCCGGACGCTTCCCGGAGGATCTCCTCGATCTGAATCCGTACCACAGCGTGCCGACGCTCGTTGATCGGGAGCTCGTGCTGTACGACTCGCGCGTCATCATCGAGTATCTCGATGAACGCTTCCCGCATCCGCCCCTGATGCCGGTCGACCCGGTGACGCGGGCGCAGTTTCGGCTCGCGCTGTATCGAATCGAGCGCGACTGGTACGGCCTCGTGCAACAGATCGACCAGGAGCCTGACAAGAAGCAGACCGTCAAGCACAAGAAAATCCTGCGCGACGTCATCCTGCAGAGCGCCGAGCTCTTCACGCTGAAGCGTTTTTTTCTCTCCGAGGAATTTTCACTCGTTGACGCCACCATCGCACCGATCCTGTGGCGGTTGCCGTATTACGAAATCGATCTGCCACCGCAGGCGCAGGCGATATCCAAATACGCCTCCATCGTGTTCGCGCGTCCCGCGTTTCGTGACAGCCTGTCGGACGCCGAGCAGGAGATGCGCCTTCTCTGACACGCCGGCCGTCGTGAACTGACATGTCGCCCCCCAAACGACCCTACCTGCTGCGTGCCATGCACGAGTGGGTGAGCGACAGCCAGCACACTCCGCACATCATCGTCGATGCGGAGCGCCCGGGCGTCAACGTGCCGAGGACCTACGTCAAAGACGGCAAGATCGTACTCAACCTCTCCCTGACCGCGACCCAGAACTTGAGCCTTGGCAACGAGTGGATCGAGTTCGGCGCGCGCTTTGCAGGGGCCGTGCAGTTCATCCGCGTGCCGATTGCCGCCGTGCTCGGCATCTACGCGCGCGAGACGGGCGAGGGCATGGTGTTCTCGGATCAGGATCTGGGCCCCGAGCCGCCGCCCGGGCCGCCCGCAGGCGAAGAGGACGGCGCGC
>Ga0075522_10003805_pt1 | contig 10959 bp, 10 predicted proteins | sample NGEPerA_FD_74796 | JGI IMG/M metagenome (GOLD analysis project Ga0075522, IMG submission 74796) | Arctic peat soil microbial communities from the Barrow Environmental Observatory site, Barrow, Alaska, USA - NGEE PermafrostL2-A | ecosystem: Environmental > Terrestrial > Soil > Wetlands > Peat ... | reverse complement strand
CCCACACCTCGATCAGGCTCGCCGTCGCAACATCGCGATGCTCGTCGCAGAGATCATGCGCCTCTCGCAGCCGCGCGGCGAGCACCTGGTTGTCCTCGCGTAGCTCCGCCAGCATGTCGCTCGGCTCCACGTAGTCGGCATCGTTGTCCGATATGCGCTGCATGCGCGCGATCTGGCCGATCGACCGGATGGTCAGCGCACCGAGCTTGCGCACGCGCTCCGCGATCGGATCCGTCATGGCAAAGAGCTGATCCGCCTGCTCGTCGAGCAGCAGATGATAGTCACGGAAATGCGGGCCGCTCATGTGCCAGTGGAAATTCTTGGTCTTGAGGTAGAGCGCGAACACATCCGCGAGGACGGCGTTCATCGCTCCCGCAACGTCACGTACTCCCTTCGCATCCAGATCGCTCGGCGTTTCCAGCGGCAGCGCGCGCCCGTGGTCCATCGACTGCATCACTCTCTTCGCGGATTTCGGCATTGCTCTCGCCTGATGGTGTCGGCTCGAAATATACTCGAGTCAGGAGCTGGCGATCGCCAACGGCCGCGGCGTCTCGCGGTAGAGATCCTCGCGTGTGCGCGGGGCGCGTATCCGTCCCTTCCCATCCGGCTTCGCGAACAACACCTGCGCAAGGCTCAGTCGCCCACTCTCGAACCCCTGCGCCGATGCCGCGAGATAGAGCCGCCACGTGCGATACGTCTCGCGACCGACGAGCCTGATCGCCTCCGCCTCGTTCGCCTCGAGGCGCTGCATCCACTTCCGAAGCGTCAGTACGTAGTGCTCGCGAAGCGATTCCACATCGCGTGTCTTGAATCCCGAGCCCTCGCCGTGCGCGATCTCCTCGTCCAGCCGCACGAGCTCTCCTCGCGGAAACACGAGGCGCCCGATGAAATCGCCCTTGTGCCAGAGCACTCGGCTCGCGAGCGATGATGGCGCGCTGTCGATTTCCGGCGCCTCGACGATCCCGTGATTCAGAAACAGGCCGCCCGGCTCGAGCAGCGCGAACACCGATCGAAAATACGACGGCAGCCGCTTGCGGCCGACGTGCTCGAACATGCCGACACTCGCGATCTTGTCGAATTTCATGCCGGCGAGATCACGATAATCCCTCAGCTCCACCACGCAGCTGCGCGACAGACCGGCGTCGCGGATGCGCTGGTTCGCGACCGCCGCCTGAGACGGACTGAGGGTGACGCCGAGCGCGCTGACGCCGTAGTGCTTCACCGCGTGCCGGATCAGCGCGCCCCATCCGCATCCGATGTCGAGCAGGCGCTCGCCGGGAAGGAGTCGCAGCTTGCGGCAGATGTGATCGAGCTTGGCCTGCTGGGCCTCCTCGATCGTCTCGTCTCCACGCCTGAAGTACGCGCACGAGTACACCATTTCGCGATCGAGCCAGAGCGCGTAGAAGTCGTTGCCCACGTCGTAGTGAAAGCGGATCGCCGCGGCATCGCGATGCTGCACCACGCCGCGCGCAGCCCGCGGCGCTCCGGACGGCGCCTTGTCGTCCGGAAGCGTGAGCAGGTGCGCGACGAGCGCGGCAATCGCACTCGGCGACGAGAGCCGGGCGCGAATCGTGTCGGCGAGCTCGCTCGCGCGCTCCAAGTCTCCCTCGATGTCGATGTCGCCGCGAATGAACGACATCGCGAGCCGGAACTCCGACGGCGGCAACAGTGCTCGGCGCAGCGCGCCGGGACTCGTGACGACGAAGGTGAACGGGAACGCGCTCGCGTCGCGCGGCGCATCGATCGTCCCATCCCACAGGCGCACCGCGAATGTACGGTGCGCGATCGGCCCGAAGAGCTCCTCGAGCACGAGCCGTGCGCGTTGAATGGCCATCCGGTTCGACACACCGGTCGTGATTGGCCGATCGGGGCCTCTCGCGCGTGTCACCGCGGAAGGTGTGGTCTCGCTCCTGCTGAGCGTGGCGTCGTGACGAGATTCTGCTCGCATCGTAGTGTCGCTTTCTTGCATGGACCGCGCCGCCGTCACCGCGCCGCGCGGTCCGCCTGGCTCACGCGACGCGCGGCCTCCGCCCAGTCAATGTTCGGTGCGACGGCCTGATCCGGCAGCGCGAGCGACGCGAGCGCACGCTCCACCACCGGCGCGCCATCGGGAACGGTGTGGCCCCACCACAGCTCGGTGCGTCGGCACAAACGCTCCTCTTTCGCGAGCGCATCCGGCGTGCGCAACACGCCCATCGAGTGTACTCGCGCATGCACGCCCTCGTGCAGCAGCGACGACGCAATCTCCGCGATGCCAAACGAGGGATTCACCATGAACGTGAGCTCGAGGAGCGCACGCCGGCTCTCCGGAAAAAACGCCGCGCGGCACGCGAAGCGCCGCACCTCGATTCCTGCGAGGTCACGCCGCAGTCGCCGCATCCGCGCCGGCGCGTACCGCTCGACCAACGCCAGCACCTCGCCCATCCGCCGGAACACATCCTCGTCCGCTATCTCCGGACGCGTGTTCGTGAGCACGACGTCGATGCCGTTCACCGTGCGATGAACCGGCCCCGGCGCGGCCTTCGTGCCCAGCGCCGCCCGGATTTCCTCTACGAATCGTGAAAACATGTGCGCGACATCCATGGTGAGCAGGAGCTGCCTATTTGCAGTGTAATAGGCGTGCCATGTCGTCGCTGCCGCGCGGCCGAGCTAGTGCCGCGTCCAGCTCGGCGTCCAGCTCTCCCCCTGATTGTCCGGCGTGAGCTGCGTGGCACCACCACCGTCAGCCGAGTTCACCGTCCAAATCTCCTCGTTGCCGGTCACGGAGCTTGCGAACACGATCTTGCTCTCGTCCGGCGACCACCCGGGAGTGAGGTGCAGGTTGGCGTCAGTCGTGAGCTGTCGAACGGACGATCCATCCGTCGTCGATGAGATGAAGATCTGCGAGGCGCGCAGAAATAGAAATCGGGCGCCGCTGGGTGACCACTCCGGATTGTAGCCGACGATCAGCGGCGTCACCGATCCGCCGGCCGACGTCATGGAGTAGACCTGCGTGCCCGCCTCCGCATCGCGATCACTGCTGAACAGAATAGTATTACCGTTTGGGGACCACGTCGGTGACTCGTCGTCGGCCGGATTGTTCGTGATGTTCGTCTGCTCACTGCCATCCGCATTCATCACGTAGATCTCGGCGTTGCCATCGCGCCTGCTCACGAACGCGATATGCGATCCGTCGGGCGACCATGTGGGCCTGTAGTCGTTCGCGCCGTCCGTCGTGAGCTGCTTGAGTCCCGTGCCATCGGAGTTCACCACCCACAGCGGGCTCGCCGATTCGATGTCGATGTTGCCCACAGTGAACGCGATCTCGCGTCCGTCTGGAGAAATCATCGGATCCGTTTTCGGCCCCGTCGTGGTGCTGAGCAGCTGTATCACGTCCCCGTTTCCGTGCATGACGTGAAGCTCCTGAACGCCCGTGCGATCGGATACGAAGACGATCGTGTTCGTCAGCGCCGGGGGTCCGTTCGGACCGTCCGACGATGAGCCGCCGCAGCTTGCGATCGCGACGACGAGCACCGTGCAGGAGATCGAGCGAACGACCGACGACGCGAGGCGCATGCGGAAACGCTCCATCAGGGGAGAAGGTGGAATCCTTCGATTGACCGCTATGCAGCTGGAACTCAACAGCCCGCCAAGCTCGACGCCTAGAAGAGCTTTCGCAGTTTCCGTCAGTGTCCGCCCAGTCCGTTTTTGTCCGTATCCCAATTGTATGGGCCTGCATGGGGCAGTTGCGAACCGCTTTCGAACTGCCGCTCGGGCGGGCGCTAACATGTGAGATGCGGACAAGAACGGATCAAACGGACGGTAACGGACAAGACTTTGGACACGACGCTTAGCGCGCCGCGACTTCCGGCTGCTGCGCCGCCGCCGCTTCGATGAACGATTCGAACAGGCGGCGCGCTGCCGGCGCATGATCCACCAACTCCTCCGGGTGCCACTGCACGCCCATCAGGTATCCGTCATCGCGCCCCTCCACGCCCTCGATCAATCCGTCCGGTGCGTACGCGTTCGCGACGAGCGATGGCGCGAGCCGCTTGATCCCCTGATGGTGCATGCTGTTCACCGTCGACGTGCCCGCGTTCATGATCGTCGCAAGCTCCGTCCCATCCTCCACTCGCACCTCGTGCACGAGATCATCGCGATGATTCCCATCGCTCGGCCAGTAGTCGTGCTTGATCGGGCTCGCGGTCCAGTGCTCGAGATCCTGATACAGCGTGCCGCCGGCGGCGACGTTGAGCACCTGCACGCCGCGACACACTGCGAGGAGCGGCTTCCGCTCCGCCATCGCCCACTGCACGAGCGCGATCTCGACCCGGTCGCGATCGGCATCCGTCGCGCCACACACGGGGAGCTTCGCTTCGCCGTACGTCGCCGGATCCATGTCCACGCCGCCCGGAAGAAACACACCGTCTAGCCGATCATAGATCTCGCGCAGCGTCGACATCTCGTGCGTGAGAGGAATCACCCACGGCACCGCGCCCACCGACGTGAGGACGTCGACGTACCGCTGGCTCATCACCCAGCAGCGCGGAAGCTCGCCGGGGATGGCCTCGAGAGTCTGGGTCGTGATGCCGATTATGGGACGCGGGGTCATGACTGGATAATAAACGAAAAAGGCGATCTCTGCTGCGGCGCTGACCGGAATTTGGCTACCGCGGTATGACCGAAACGATGGTCAATCTTGCCAAGTTGCGCCCGAAGACGCCCAGACGGACAGCGCGGAGACGACGCCTCCCGATCTTCCGCGCTCCTTCATGACTCACACGAGGTGTCTCACATGCGCAAGCTCCTCACCCTGCTCGGCGTCTCCGCGCTGCTCGTCCCCGGTGCGACCGCGCTCGCACAAGCAGGAGTCTACGACGCATCGTGCCAGCCGGTGAAAGCCGCCATGGTCGCAATGGTCAAGACCAATCGCTACCGCGCCACTGGAACGATCACCAGTGATGGGAAGGCATATCCATCTGAAGAGATCTATGTGGGCGACACCCTCTACACGGGAATCGCAGCGCATTGGTCCAAGACTGCCGTGACGCCGCAGGGCCGCATCGACGCTGGTCAGGGACTTGGTTTGAGATATTACGGATGTCGCACCGCAGGCAACGAGTCCGTGAACGGTGAGGGAGCGATCGTCTACGAGGTGCACTCGGACGTCAAACAACCAAAGATTCATACCGACAGCAAAATCTGGATCTCCACGAAGAGCGGTCTTCCGCTTCGCATGGACAGCGACGCGGGGGATGGGTTTCACGGGTCCAATCTGTACACCTATGGCACTAGCGTACGCGCACCTGCCGGCACGTGAGGTTCTCCACGCAACCCCAACCAGGGATCCGACTCATGATGATCTCCATATTTCGCCTCATCGGCGCACTCGGCGCAGTGATGGTGACGACGGCCGCCGTGCCAATGTGCAACAGCGACAGCAGCGCATCCGCATCAACGCAGAGTGCGGCTAACACGACTTCTGCCGCGCCTTCCGCCCCGACTGTCGCCACGACAGCCGGACCAGGACTCCCAGCGGATTTCCCTCTCGCACCCGGCTTGAGCGCCTGCAAACCGACCGTGGTGAGAGGGGAGATGATCTTCTGCGAATGGCACGGTGTGGATGGACACGCGATCTACACGTTCTACCAGGAGGCACTCCCCAAAGCCGGCTACATCGATGATGACGTCGCGGATAACAAGGCGCTTCTCGAGGCCTCGGCATCGTTTGTGTCCGCCGTGAAGAAAGGTGTCGACAACATGCCCGACTCGCCGGCGCGCACCGACATGGAATCGGAGCTGCCGCCGCTCGACGAGCAGACGCAGAAGCTTCCCGACCAATCGGCGAAGCTCGCTCAGGCGCTCGCAAACGTGAAGCAGATGATGACGGAGCGCCCCGATGCCGCGCCCGCGCTCCAGCCCTTCTTCGATCATCTCGCGCAACTAGACGAGCTGGCGAAACAGGAACAAAAGGACATCGACAAGCAGATTGCCGAAAGCGAGAAGGCGCTCGCCACCTGCGATGCGATCGATCACGCCACGGAAGGACTCAAGGCGGTCCCGCAAGTTCTCCTGATCGCCAAACGCCCCTTTGACTTCGCCGTCGCCTTCTTCACGAACATGGCCGCCTCGGCTGCGCCTCCGGGCGCGGAAGGAATGATCGGTGCCGGCGGCAAGCTGGCGTCCGGACTACCGAAAGCGGCGGGAAATACCACGGAGTCGCTGGCGGAAAACGAAATCGAGCTCGGATCGGAAAGCGAGATCGCAGAGCGACTCGTCGATCGCATTCCCGAGTCCGTGCGAAGCACGCCGGCTTACAAGTTCGTCGTTGCCGAATCGAAGAGCTTCCTGCCCAAAATAGTCGATGGCCTGGGCGAGCGGAACGGCTCGCTGCACTTGTTCAACATCGTGACGACGCTCGCCGGCGACATCGCGGCGTACGCGAACGACCAGCTCTTCGCGCAGTACTGCGAGAAGTTCGAGGGACCGTTCACCGCCACGATGGAGGCGCACTTCTACAGCAAACCGCAGCCGGATGGCCACAGCCCCGAGTGGTGGAGCTACACCACGACGATCGCCGGGACGATGGTTCTGCGGTATCCGAAGAGCGCTGCGGGCAAGGCCGTAGCGCTGAGCGGACAGCTCGAAGGCGGCGCAACGCGATTCACGTACAAGGAAGACGTCTTCAATTCAGATCTCTATGGAAAGATGGTCAAGGGTGGAAAGGTCTACGTCATCGATGTCCCCCCGCCCGCGACCGACGACGCCAGCGGAGGTATGGTCAACTCGCTGACCTCGCCGACTTCCTTCTTGATCCCTGTAACCGGTCAGTTCGCGAACGGCGCGATCTCGCTCACGCTCGGCGATGCGCGCACGGACTTCAACCCAACGTACACGAAGGCGCGTACCGTTTATGGAGTGGCCGCGCCATCGACACTGATGATCCCCATCTACGGTCACTTCACGCTGCCCTACAAGGACGCGCACTGGATCGTGTACAGCGCGATGGACTTCAAGAACGGCGTGCCCGTACTCACCGTCACGAGCGGAGCACACGCAATGACGGTCGATCGCACCTTCGACACTCGACATCCGGGACCGCAGAACCTCGGCCACTACACGATGCATCTCACGCTGTGCAATCCAGGGTGCAGCAAGTGAGGCGCGCGATGCAGGCGGCCGTGGCGTGCGTGGCCGTGATGGGGATGTCGTCGAGCCAGTCGCCAAGCATTCCCCTGGTGAAGGGCCTCACGATCTGGCGCGCCCAGCGAGGCGGACCGACGCAGGGCGACTACGAGGGATCGATTCGCGTGGACGCGGTGGATGCCCAGTCGGTGACGCTCATGACGAGTGCGTTGCACGTCGATATCGACACGCGAATGGCGCGCACCACGATGCGCGACGCGCGTACCTATCGCGAGATGTGGAGCACGGCGGATCCAGAGGTCATCGCCGGCGCGACCAGCATGATGGTGTCATCAGCACTGCTCAACGAACTAGTGACGAAGGGCGTCACGAAGATGACGATCATTCCCAACTCCGGATCCGGAAAGAGCGGGAACATGCTCGACCAGATGGCGACGATCTCTAAGGCGATCTTCTCCGACAGCACGTCCACGGGCACGCCGTACACCGGAACGTTGCGACGCGTCGAACCCTGGCAGCGTAGCGTTCGCGGTGCTGATCAACGGGCAGCAGGCAACCGTTGCGGCCATTCACGCGCGCGGAAAGGTCGTCGCCGAGAGCGATTCGATGGATATCGAGTTGTTCATCCTCGATGATCCGTCACTTCCCATCGTTCTGCAATCCGGCACCGTCGGCGGCGAGGGAGGGCGCGTCATCAAGATCACCTACCCCGACCCCACGCTCGTATCCCAGCTGGAGCAGCAGCTCGCGAGCAGAAAGCCGGCCGAGCTCTACGACATCTACTTCGACTACAACGAAGCGACGATCACGCCACAGTCGGACGTCACACTTCACGGCCTCGGTGACATCATGCGGCGCCATCCCGACTGGAAGCTCGACATCGTCGGGCACACGGACAGCGTCGGCGGCTCGGGAGCCGGCAACCTGGCGTTGTCCGCGCGGCGCGCAACGGCGGTCAGGGACGCGTTGACGGATCGCTTCGGTGTCGGCGCCGCGAGGCTCACGGCGCGGGGCGCGGGAGGCGGTCAGTCAATCGCGACGAACGCTACGCTGGAAGGGCGCGCGAAAAACCGACGTGTCGAGATTCGGCGACTGTGATGGCTAGAACAGCTTCGGAGAGCTCACGCCCACGCCCTCCGCCGTCTCCGCGATGAGCGAGTCGACCACCGCCTTTAGATCGTGCGTCTTCTCGAATACCGCCAGCTGCCGGTCCGCACTCGTGCCCTCGTCGAGAATCCGGAAGGCATACTCCACATCCGCGCGGCTCCCCAGCTCGTCCACCACGTCGTCGATGAACCACGCGACGAGCTCACGCACCAGCTCGCGGGCTGGATACTCCTGCTCGCGCCCGAGATCGACGAGCTTGCCATCGAGTCCCCAGCGCACGGCGCGCCACTTGTTCTCCTCGATCAGCTCGGCGTTGTAGACGCGGAAGGTGATGTTGTCGCGCCGCAGCTTCCACAGCTTCGCGATGATCGCCTGGAAGATCGCGGCGATGCAGATGGCCTCGTCCACGCGGGTGCACACATCGCAGATGCGGAACTCGAGCGTCGGATAGAGATGGTGAGGGCGCACGTCCCACCAGATCTTCGAGCCGTCGGGAATGCATCGCGTCTGCACGAGGGTATCGAGCAGATTCGTGAAGTCCGACCAGCCGCGGAAGATGCGCGGCACGCCGTTGCGCGGGAAATTCCGGAAGACGATGCTCCGGTACGACTTGAGCCCCGTGTTGCGCCCCATCCAGAACGGCGAGCTCGTCGAGAGACAGAGCACGTGCGGCATGAAGTAGCGCGCCGCATTCATCGCATCGATACGGAACTCCGGATCCTCGATCCCAATGTGTACGTGCGTGCCGAATATGAGTAGCGACTGCGCGAGCTCCGCCATGTCGGCCTTCACTCCGATGTAGCGCTCGAGCGGCGTGATCTCCTGCGTCACCCAACTCGAGAACGGATGCGTCCCCGCCGCCGCCACGCGCAGCCCGCTCTTCGCGACGTGCGTGATCACGGAGTGGCGCAACTTGACGAGCTCCGCGCGCGCCTGCGACGGCGTGTTGCACACGTTCGTCCCCACCTCGACGATCGACTGGTGCAGCTCCGGCTTCACCTGCTCGAGGATGATCCGGTCGCCATCCAGTATCTCCTGGATGTACGACTTGAGCTCGCGCGTCACCGGATCGATGATCTGATACTCCTCCTCTATCCCGATCGTGAGCGACGGTGGCTTCATCCACGCACCAATTGAAAACGATTCATCATCGCGACTCGATCACGTACGTCGGCACGTTCGAGCCGCCGCCGGCGGTGACGTTGAGCAGCGCCGCCGTGCCCAGGCGCGTCATGCACCCTTCGATGTACGCACCATCCACCGCGAACGGCGCCGTGTCGAGCATGCGATCGAAGATCTCGAGCGTGCCATCGATCACGGAGGGGTACGCTTCCTTGGGAAGCGCGATCCGTTCCTGAACGATGTACGGCTCCTCGCTCGCCGCCGCGAGTCCCGCCTCCCACTGAGCGTCCGTCGCCTCCCAGCCGAGCACTATTCCCTTCCCCCCGTACTCGTCGTTCGGCTTGAGCACGAGCTGCTCGCGATTGTCGCGGATGAATCGCGGAAGATCGATCTCCTTGCCATCGAACGTCGTACGCCGCTCCTCCACCACGCGCGTCCACGGTATGTGCGCGCGGATCGCCTCGAGCTCCTCCGCGTCGAACAGCCGCGCGTTCCGCTCATCGCTGAGCACGGCAAGACTCGCCTTCTTGTGCATCAGCTTGCACGCGAACGGATTCACCATGCAAACCGCGCGATCTCGCACGGCGCGGATCACCGGCCCATCTATTCCGCATCGCTCCACAAGCTCGTGGATGAGCACGCGCTTGTAGATGAGCGAGATCTCGAAGTCACCATCGCGCAGAACACCGTCGCGATACTCCACCTCGCGCGGATCGACGATCCGACACTCGATCCCCTGCTGCGCGAAATACCGTTCGTACAGCACGAACTCGCTGAACGTCGGCACCTCGCGCCAGTCGAGGATCGCGATGCGGGGCCGCGCGCGCGTCCCGCTCCACTCCGCAAACGCGCCGAGCAGCGATCGCAGCACCCCCGAGCGCGCCGGTAGCGGCCGCAGATGATGATGGCGCTGGAACGCGCGCATCACCGGCATCTGCTCGAACACGTCCGTGAGCGCATCGTTGTACGCGGCTCCGGCTGGCGTTTCCGCGTTGTACTCGGTGAATCGCAGCCCCTTACCGTCGTCGACGAAGAACGCATCGAGCCGCGACGTCGGGCTCGCCGCCGCAAAACCCGAATCCACCGTCACCAGCTGCTCCTCCCAATCCGTGAGCCGCAGCTGCGCGCGCACGCCCTCGTCCGCGAGCGCCGCGCGGTGCGCGGTTCCGAACGCGCGCAGCACCACCGCCGCGCGATCGCGACACAGCTCGTACTCGCGCGGCGTCATCCACCGCGGACGGAGCACCGTACACACGGGCCGCCCGCCGAATGTCAGATCGCGCCGCGCAATCTGCTCGTCGAGCCACTCCTGCGAGTCGCCAGCGAGCCCGCCCGCGAGCAAGTCGTGATATCGCGCTATCGCGTCCTGCGCTGTCACCCTTCTCGCCGCCCGAGCAGAAACTCGCCGCGCGACGCGTCCATCGGCGCGCGCTTCGACTTCGCCAGGCGAATCGCGAGATCCGCCATGTGCGTCACCGTCCAGTCGAAGTAGTGCGGCGTGAGCGAGTTGATGTCCATGTCCGGCGCCGGATTCATAAAGTCGATCGCGTACGGCACTCCATCTCGCACCGCCCACTCCACCGTGTTCATGTCGTAGCCGAGCGC